>Ga0074045_10000247_pt1 | contig 51958 bp, 55 predicted proteins | sample BogForMeECP23OM2_FD_94442 | JGI IMG/M metagenome (GOLD analysis project Ga0074045, IMG submission 94442) | Bog forest soil microbial communities from Calvert Island, British Columbia, Canada - Bog Forest MetaG ECP23OM2 | ecosystem: Environmental > Terrestrial > Soil > Wetlands ... | reverse complement strand
GAGCAACCCCTTGACGGCGAGCCGGGGCGCAGGCTATCGCTGCGCCCGACATATGACCTATTACGCAAACCGGACACCGGGGACCACCATCGACTGTCAGAGGAAGTCTTAAGTTATACAGATTACTTAGTTTGCGAGATGCTCCTACCGGAGCAGCCACAGCCGCCCAGGAATCTGGTCTTTCAAACCAAAGATACCACAGCGCAATTCATGGAGCGGTTCACTATTACGGCCGGCTGCCGCCTCATCCAGCATAGCGTCCAATATGAAGAGGTGCCCGTAGCCGAGCGCCCCTATCCCGATATGCCCTTCATCGGTTCCATGCGCCTCGTCCCCGTCGGCGACGTCGACATCAATTTTCACGGGATGCTTAAATTCTACACGTACGATAGCGAGACCAAGGAACATTGGTTGTACGAGGCCAAATTCACCGACGGCCAGTGTATGGGTATCCAGTGCATCGAATACGAGCGCCGAAACTAAACAGCTAGGTGGCTCGCTGAATGCACTGTGGGGCGTCCCTTGTAGCGCATCAACACGTGAGTTTCCGGGTCCATGTAAATGTCGCCGGTGGATAACTCGCGCCGGCCGACGCCGTACCCCGCGATCGAATATACGCGCCTGCCCTTCCGGGATTTCTCAACGATGACATTGTGCTCGATGTAGCCCAACAGGTGCGTCTCGATCAGGTGATGATTCTGCTTGTTGGTGTTGGGAAACGCCTGCTTGATTTCGGAATAGACCCGGTCCCAATTACGGCCTACCTGCGATGCGAGCCAGCGCTTGAGCGGACCCAGCTTGTCCGTGAAGTCTTTGCTCTCGTCATGCGGGCCGAGCGCACGGTTGCCCATGAGAGCCTTGCCGCGCTTGGGCAAGGAGTAGCCGTCCTCTTTGGTGTCGTCGTAATCCTTGAACCGGGCGCGGGTCTTTAGGTTGCGCGAACTCGAACCTCGGCGCGGTTGCTCGGTCAGGACCTTGTTGAGATCATCTCTCATCGCTCGCTCACCCTCCCTCTAGCCGGCGCAACCGGCTAAACTACGGAATACCACTGTCCGGCGCGAGTGAGCAGTCAACAATGCTGTCTTCATCAAAAACATGCTCCGCCACGGCATACGGAGGGCCATTAAACCAGCCTTCGGGTTCCGCTTCGGCAAACGCGATCGTCTGCACTGAACCGGGGTGATGTTGCACCTCGGTGTGATCGAGCCTAATGGCGACGATCGTGCGCGTGCCGACATCTGTGCAGCGCCAACGCTGTTTTCCGCACCAAAACGTGCCGCCAATTCGGAACTCGCCGTGCTTCATTCAAGACTTCAGCCTGCTGCTAAATTTCGTGGGTTGCCCATCGTAGGGTTTTCTTTTTCACTTGCTTGATTCGTCGCTTCGTTTAGGTTGCGCGCTCAAGTCGGTCAAGACTTAGTCGGCAAATGGGCGATTTCGTCCTCGACAACGGCGAGCAGTGGCTCAAGGCTGTGGTGCAGCGTGTACCACACAATTTCCTCCGCCACATTGTCGTAATCATGCCGGTACACGTTACCGACGCCCATAATCTCCCGCCACGGCAATTCGGGATGCCGCTCGCGCAGTGACGGTGGCAGACGGCGCGCTGCTTCGGAGATGATCTCCAGGCAGCGTGTCACGGCGTAGAAGGTACGCCGATCAGCCTTGAAAGTGTCGCGGGAGAGCCCGGCGGCGAATTCCTGAGCCAGCCTGGCATTGTCACGAATATCGAATAACGCGATGGAGGCGCGTTTAGAAGGCATATACGGCGTCCCGTTCAGCGCTGGGCCGCACGAGCGCCTTGAGGCAGCTGCGATTTGCTACGTCCACCCGGTTCGGAAAAAGGTCTGCCAGATACTGGGTTATGCCCACGTATTCAAACACGCCGACCGGCGCCTCCGGCTCCAACTCAATCATGATGTCGATGTCGCTCGACCGTTTGGCTTCGTTGCGTGCAACGGAGCCAAACAATGCCGCGTGCAGCACCCCACGATGGCGGAGTTCCCGCTCGTGAGCGCGCAGCGTTGCTATGACCTCGTCCCGGTTCACGTCTCCACCTTTATCCAAAAGCCCTCAGAGCAGGCATACGGTTCGAACCTTGATATTCGGGCGACCAGTCAAAGTGTAACGACGAACGGGAAAGAAAAACAGTGCTAAATGCGCTGCAGAGGGGTCCATAGAAGAACTGGCGCAACGTATCGAGTCCGGGCGCGACAGGCCGTCCCTACCCGAGGCTTTCAAGACCGTCTGCAGCGCTTGGGTCGTCGCGCCCGGATAACAACACGCAGGGCCCGAAGAGTCGCCAGGGTAATCAGCCCGTATCGCGCAAGTATGGGTGGAGCGCTGGAGAAAGCCATTGAAAATCAGGTGTTCGTTGGCTCGATGTGTCTAAAGCGCGGCTCGGTGCGGCGGCGCTGCGGCCGGGCGCTGGCTTCAGCGTGACCAACAACCAACGCGGCATCGCGATTTTGGTCAAGCGCCTGAAAGAGCTGGGCATGAGCCGCATCGTGCTCGAGGCTGAGTTTTAGTCGATCATAACCTCCTTTATGACTGACAAAAGTAGGGCGCCCGAAACCGGCATTTAAGCCTGCTGGCGACGCTCGAAGTACTGCGCCGGCCGCAGCACCAGGATGCCTTTGATTCGCTTGCCGTAGAGATGCGCGAAGTGCCGTGCGTCGCCGGTCAGAAGATACTCGGCCTTGCCGTGGATCGCGGCCAACAGAATTAGTTGGTCCTTCTGATCAAGGCGAATGTTTCCGGGGAGTTTGAGGCTCCGCGGCGCGTCGACAAGTGAAACGGTAGACGTCAGCCGTTCGAGGCGCGGGAGGGCCTCGGGTCGGTCGATGGCCAGACTCCGCCGCGCCTCCTCGACGGCATAGGCCGAGCTAAACAGCTCAACGTCCTCAAGGCTCCATAATCGCGCCAGTCCGGACAGTTCCAGATAGGCAGCGGAAAAAAGGACGTTGGCGTCGAGGAAGATGCGGTCCAATGAGAAGCCCCGGCAAGCGCCCTGCCCTATCCACGCTTTGAAGATCGCTGATGTTTGATGCGGTCCGCATCAAGGCCCAGGCGTTTCACCTCGGCGCGCGCTCGGCGATAGTCCTCTGCACCGACGGCGTTGTTCAGCAGAAATTCCGCTCTGCGCTCCGGCGTGTAGATCTCGATCGGGAGCACCGTCGCCGGTCGGATTAGGATGCCGTCCTCGCGCTCTTCGGCAACTACGAATGAGCCTTCTTCTATCCCGAGTCGTCGGCGTAGCTTCGCCGGCAGCACCACGGTCCCGCGACGTCCGACCTTACTGGCCAATGCTTCCATAATATGGCAGGATAGCTGAAAGTCAGAATGTCGGGCAAACAACCAATTCTCTTGACCGATGAGCTGCCCCTGCCGCCGGTACTGGCGCGTGCGGGAATGGGCGCCCTGCCCTCTTCCATCCAGTCTCACGGCGCGCGAGCAGGACGGCGCTTCATCGAGTTCTTCACGGCCAACATCCGCAATCGCAACACCCGCCTCGCCTACGCGCGCGCGGTAAAGCAGTTTTTCGACTGGTCGGAGGAGCGAGGCCTCGGCCTGGACGATATCGAGCCAATGACGGTCGCGGCGTACGTCGAGGAGATCGGGATCGAGCTGGCGAAACCGACGGTCAAGCAGCATCTGGCGGCCGTTCGGCAGCTGTTCGATTATCTGGTCACCGGTGGGATTCTGCCGTCTAACCCTGCTGGTTCGGTTCGTGGTCCCAAATATGTGGCGAAGCGTGGCAAGACGCCCGTGCTGTCGGCGGACCAGGCGCGGCAACTCTTGGATTCGATCGACGTAACCGAGCTCAGTGGCTCCGCGATCGTGCCCTAATCGGCGTCATGGTTTACAGCTTCGCCCGTGTGAGCGCTGCTACGGCGTTGCGAATCGAGGACTACTTTGAGAACGGCAAGCGCGCTTGGCTCCGGCTGCACGAAAAAGGTGGCAAGCGTCACGAAGTGCCATGCCATCATAATCTCGCGGCTTACCTTGATGCCTGGATCAACGCGGCTGGCACAGCCGCCGACAAGAAAGGGCTGCTCTTCCGGGCGATCCGGAAGGGAAACAGGCTTACCGAGAATCCGATGGCGCGGTCAGATGTTTTAGTGATGATCAAACGACGGGCTGAGGCGGCCGGCCTGCCCTACTCCACCTGCTGTCATACATTTCGGGCCACCGGCATCACGACCTATATGCAGAACGGCGGAACGCTCGAGCACGCGCAGCAGATCGCGGCGCACGAGTCGCCGCGCACGACAAAGCTCTACGATCGGACTCAAGATGAGATTTCGCTCGATGAGGTGGAGCGAATAAGGATCTGAATTCTAAAGTGACGCTTTAAGATGGAATTCCAAAGTAGTGCTTGAATAGATTTGCTTTTGCCACGGTATAAGCAAGTAGGCCGACCATGCCCGATTCGGACAATTATCCCGCTTGGGTGAGCGAGATATGTAAGCGAGTGGCAGCGCGCCTCGCCGCGATCAAAGGCATCAGGGCCGTGGCACTTGGCGGCTCGCGAGCCCGCGGCACGGCACGCGAAGATTCCGATCTTGACTTGGGACTGTACTACGATCGGTCCGCCCCATTTATGATCGAGGAACTCGATGCAGCTGCTCGCCAGCTGGATGATCGCCACGCAAGTGACCTGGTCACGCCGCTGGGTGCTTGGGGCCAAGGCGTTAACGGTGGCGGATGGCTTCTGATCGGTGGGCATCATGTGGATTTTCTGTATCGGGATCTAAGCCACATGCGCGAAGTGATCGAGCGATGCATCCGAGGCGAAATCGACGCGGTCTATCAGCTCGGTCATCCAATCGGCTTTCAAAACCAAATCTATGTAGGGGAGACGTACTTTTGCCGGCCCATCTATGAAGCTGCCGGAGAGCTCAGCGCACTTAAGAAGCTGGTTGAAAAATATCCGCCCCGGATGAGACGGGCGCTGATCGACAAGCATTTGTTTGATGCACAATTTGAGATCGATATCGCGCTCGGGGCCGCAGATCGTGGTGACCTCGTCTATGTGAGTCAGTGCCTCTCTCGCGTCACCGGCTTCATGGTGCTGGTCCTCCATGCGCTAAATCATCGCTTTTTCCTCAACGAGAAAAACGCCTTTATGGAGAGCGGGCACTTTGCGCTGTACCCAAATAATTTGCATCGTGAAGTCGAGCGTATCCTCGGATCGCTTGGAAATTCGTCCGCCGAACTGATGCGCAATACGATCACCATGCGCGGGGTTGTCACCAATCTCCGCAGCTTTTGCGCCGAGCAACTCCGGGGTGATTCAGACGAGCGGGTTTGTTAATGCGCGAAATTCGTCTCTTGGACGCGAATTATCGGAAGCGCTTGATGTGAGTCGAATTGAGCGTTGAATAGGTTATTAGCGAATAATAACATCCTTTATCATGTATTGAATTGTCCAAAAGGAGAGGACGCGGCAAGACTCTCGGCCGGCGCGGCCGTGCAGATGCAACGAAGCGCTGATCGTCCTGGCAATCCAGCAAGGGCTGATCAAGCCCTATTTTTCGGCCGAGATTCTTGAGGAGTACACGGAAGGCCGACGAGAAATTTATCGCCTGTGCCCTTACCGCCGCTGTCGATTTCATCGTCACCGGCAACAAGCGGGATTTTCCACTGGAATTGTGTGAAAACGTTCGTATCGTTAATGCTAGCGAGCTCCTCGAACAGATACCTTTGCGATGTGAGAGCCGAACTAGTCAAACTGAACTCGCTGACGTCGCTAGGCCGCAAACCAGGAGGGACAGACCACATAGTTCGCCACAGGACGAGTAAAAGTCGCCCTCGACGCCTGCCCAACGTTGCAAATATGTATTATGACGGTTACGGTTTGGTGCTCTGAATTGGCTCAAGCCCGTCTGCCGGGTCTACCCACGCTATGGCTTGCGAGCGACGATTAACCACCAGGTGTGCTCGCCTGGCCGATCTCCCGGGCGCTCTTCGGTGCCCGGATCGATGAAGTGATCCTGCTGGCTGACAACCTCAAATCCGCTATCGCGCAACTCGGTGTCTACAACCGTGGGAGCGATTTCGTGGTGCTCCGCTTCCGTGTCCGGCGGCTCCTGGGCGACCGGAACCGGACCTCGATCGTCGGGTTCTCCGAGAAGAACGTAAAGGTTGAATTCATCGTGCAGCAGCGCGCGGATCCATAGGAATACCAGCGGAGTCCTCAAGATGTCCTCCGCCAGAACTCGTCCACTGCTGCCCACAACCGAAGCAAGCTTCAACGCGAAGTAGCCGGCACCGCATCCGATGTCGGCGACCTTGCTTCCGACCCTCAGGTTCAACATCGCGATGACCATCGCCGGTTGCTGCCATGAGTCGCGCTCGTGCTCGTTTGTGCTCACGATTCGCAGCGTCTGGACGGTTTGGTCTCCAAGGTCGAGGACGATAACGAGCAAAACGGCACACACCATAAAGACCGCGATCCGTAGGCGATAGGCGCGCTGAATCTTGCTGTCGGACAAAGCCATTTCGCGTTCCTCCGCACTGTTCGGGACTAGACTAGACGCCCACTCCACGAACTAAGAACGCGCTCCACATGTCAACGAATAGCAAGCATTTGGCAAGAATTTGTCGCTCAACTCTTCGCGGATCCTGTGCCGTTCTCGACCGCACCCAGGACGAGATTTCGAATCGACGAGGTTGAAGCGGATTAGAGTTTAGGGTCAATAATAGTAGCCATAACGAAATTTTCCTCCGCTGGAGAGACACCTACGATGGGGGTAGTGGAGAGCGACGATCGGGTAATAGAAAAAAACCACGAAAATAGCCATTCAGGAATTGTTGGGGCGGACCCTGTAAACCGCCGGATCCGCCCCGACACGTATATTCCCCTATGCCCAAATTAGAAGGTGTAAACCGCGTCCGCCATGAACGTATCCTGTCCCGAGCGGGTATGCGTCGGGAGCCCTTCGAGCGGCGAAGGCGCGGGAATCGCGTCGCTGTTGAAGAACGGTTTGTGCGTCGACTCGTCGTGACGGTATTCCAGCCGCGCCAGCAGCCCGGTTACGGCAGGCACCTTGTAGTTCAGCGTCCCGGTGACCTCGCCCAAGCCCTGCCGGAGGCCGGTACGGGCGCCGTTGGGATCGTCGAAGAATTCGCCGCGGGTCGCGAACTCGACGTTGTCGTTCAGGTCATAGACGATATAGCCCGCCGCACCGCTCCAGCTGACCTGGCCCGGAATCGTGATCGTGGAGTCAGGACCAGGCGCAAAGCCCGGCGTCGGCACGCAAAACGTGCCCGGCACGCAGAAACGATTGCCCTGCTCGCTATACCCTGGAACCACCGACACCGGTCCGCCTTCGGACGCGTACAAGTACTCGGCAATGAACTGCAGATTCTTGAGCGGCGTCTTGTAGGTCAACACCGGGTCAATCGCCCAGAGCTTGGAACTTCCCCGGTTGACCTGTTCGGCCCCGAAGGTGGAGTTCAGCGCCAGCGCCAACGACTGCACCGACCCCAGCATGTCGCCGGAGCTTAAATTCAGTTCGCCTTCGACGGTCTGCCCATCGTTGCTGTTCGTGACGTCGTCCCAGCCATTGTTGACGCCCAGCACGAAGTTGACCTTGTCGTTCACGGTATACGTGCCGCGCAGGCCGGTGTGCGTGAGGGGCTCACCCAAGGTAAACAGCAGGCTGCGGGAGATATTGTAATCGGCGCTGCCATACGTGCTGTAGGTCGGGATGACCTCCGCCCCTATCAAAGTGACGAAGCGGCCGGCCTGCAGAGCGATCCCGCTGCCGAGTGGCGCGGTGTATGTAAGATACGCCTGCGTCAGATCGATGACGTCGTTGCTCGTCGCCCCCGGATTGATATTCGAATTACGGGTTGAAGCGCGCAGGACGTTCGCCGTCTCACCAAAGTTAAGCTCGGTGACAAACCCGACACCACCGTCCGAAGTCCGATCCAGATGCAGGTTGAATTGCGTCAGGTTGAAGCCGTTGACCTCCGTGTCGAACTCCCGGTATTGGTTCACGCCCGGACCGAAAGCGTCAGGGTTGAGGCCGCCTTTGCTAACGCCGTTGGTGATTGGATGGTTGAGATTGTACTCGTAGGAGACATCCGCCAGACCGTGGATGTGCACCCCCAGATTAGTCGCGAGATTGTTTTTGATATCGGCGACGTCCTTTTCGATCGCGCCGACATGCTCACCGACGGTGGCGGGCGCCGGAGCCGCCGCCGTTGAACTCGCCGCAGCCGGGGCTTTTACCTCGGCCTGGCTTTTGATTACGCCAATCTCGCCTTTGAGCTCCTTGACCTCCTGCTGCAGTTCCTGCACCTCATTCTGCAGATCGGCGCTCGAGGACGGGTCTCCCGATCCCGCCCACGACACCCCACCCCAGCCCAACGTCAGCGCCGCGCCAAGCAGCGCGAAACGCGGGGCCGTGGAGCGCCAACTTCTTCCTACTCTCATGCCTCTTTCCCTCCCCGGCGATCGTGCGAGTCGCCGGTTGCTTTTTTGGGTAAACAGCGGACGCACGAGGAGCCCCGCCGCGATTGCTTTTAATCAAGTTTCGGCCTTGTTAGTTCAATCTCGGGGTGTTCCGTTTAACCAATGCCGTAAAGTTTGCGTCTGCGCCAAAGCGTCGACACGTTGATGCCGAGCCTGGCCGCCGCGTCTTCCAGAGTCGGGCTCTCCGCGAGGACTCGCACAATATGCTCGCGTTCGAAATCTTTGAGCGTTGTTTCATGCACGCTGGGAACGCACATGCCCGAGGCGGGATGACGGATGGAATCCGGCAGATCATCAAACGTGATTGTTTCGTTACGAGCAAAGGCTGCGGCGCGCTTCAGGGCGTTGTGAAGCTCGCGGACGTTACCTGGCCATCGATAGCCGACCAACGCTTCAGCCGCTCGCGGCGCTAGGCTCAGCTTCGGACCACCGGCTGCGAGCAAAATTCCCTTCAACATGCTTTGTGCGAAAGGAAGAATGTCCTGCGCTCGTTCTCGCAGCGGCGGCAGGGAGAATGCGATCTCGTTGAGGCGGTAATAGAGGTCGTCGCGAAAGCGTCCGGCCGCCACTTCGGCTTCCAGATTGCGATTGGACGCGGCAACAACGCGAACGTCAACTCTAACGGTGCGGTTGCTACCGATACGCTCAAAGCTGCGATCCTGAACGAAGTGCAGAAATTTGGTCTGCAGCGACGTGGGGAGCTCAGCGATCTCGTCGAGTAATACCGTGCCGCCGCTGGCAAGTTCGAGCCGGCCAAGCTTATCACTACTAGCACCGCTGAAGGCTCCACGAACGTGACCGAACAGCTCATTCTCGAGCAGCCGCTCCGCAAGCGTCGCGCAGTTGATCACGATGAAAGGTCCATGGCGCCGCGGACTCCAGCGATGAATTTGCCGCGCAAGTACGTCCTTGCCCGTGCCAGTTTCACCGGTCAGGAGAATTGTCGAGTCACCAGCGGCGGCACGTTTGACCATCTTCAGCAGCGCAGCCATTCCGGGATTCTGCGATTCGAGCAGAAGACTTTCTTCGCTCGCTTCCGGTGGCACCTGGCGCTTAGCCGCGGGCTTAACCGCAATTATTCCATAGGGTCTTTGAATATTCATGCTCGTTGATCCCGACGAACGCCTTCGACTTGCTGCCACAAAGCGAGCTAACGAGTCCGCGAGATGCTGGTACATCTTGGCTAGATTGGTGGGTACACGCTGTCCTGTACGACTATCCTTGTGGTGCGCCATAGCGCTTGGTCAATTCAAGGTTCACTTGCAAGACATTGATCATCTTTTCGCCGAACAGACCACCCATCGGCGCGAAAGCATCGCTCTGCAGGACCTGCTCGATCTCGCTGTGTACCTGCGTGCGATCTCGCTTGGTGTCCGCGGCCCACTTCGACGCAACGCGATCGAGTTGGTATTCAGCATTTTCCATCGTAATGTGGGGATCGAGGCCGGAGCCCGAAGTAGTAACCATGTCGGCGGGAACATTGGCAAGGTCGTCGTTCGGGTGGTCCTGCCGCCACATATCGAAAAAGATCGACTGGATATCCGAACCACTGGCTACCGGCGCGATTGCGGTCGTGCTCTTCCCGCCGTTTAACTGCGTAGTAACCGCTGATGGAAATTTGCCCGGATTGTCCTTGGAGAAATTCTCAAAGAATAGAACGGCGAGGTCCGATGCCTGCGGCTGAGGGGTCGCGGGATTCTGCTTCATCCAATCCGCCACGACCGCCTTGTGATTCTTGGCCCAGTCCATGATGAACGGGGCGTGCGACGGGTCAGCGCTGACCCACGATTGCGCCAGTTCGTTGTGGTTATCGGCCCACTGCGCGACCAGATGCGGGCTGCCCTGGAACTGATCCTGCTGAAACCACGCCTCGATGTCGGGGGCGACGAGCTGATCTTTTTTTGGCCCGCTGGCGTACTTCACGATTGGGCCGAGCATGCGCGCAACGCGATCGCGCAACGCGTAGTTCGAGGCGGCCAGGGCGGAAGAAGTTCCGGCCGAAGCGTCATACGATGCGGCTGAGGGCCGCGGCTGGAAATACTCGTCCTTGGTGAAGGGCTGCGCGATCAAAAGCGAGCCGACCGGCTTTCCGTCCGGGCCGTTCACCATGCTGCCGTTGGCCGTGAGCGGGAAGAATGTTTGTCCAATGGCCCACACGACCAGCGGATAGATCAGGCAACAGATGACAACAGTCGTACCCAGCAGCCATAGACTTTTTGCAATGTAGGTTTTCATCGCTTTGTCCTTATTACTCAGCCGGTTACTCAGGCAACCATGTGCATTGCGGTCAGAACGACATCAATGAACTTGATGGCGACGAAAGGCATCAATACGCCGCCGACGCCCCAGACCAGAAGGTTCTTGCGCAGCAGCGCGTCGGCACCGAGCGGCTGATACTTGACCCCTTTGAGCGCGACCGGAATCAAGGCCGGAATGATAAGAGCGTTGAAGATGACCGCGGACAGTATCGCGGAGGTCGGCGAATGGAGATGCATGATGTCCATCGCCTTGAGCCACGGCAGAGTGCCGGCGAACAGCGCGGGAACGATCGCGAAATACTTGGCAACGTCATTGGCGATCGAGAACGTGGTGAGCGCCCCGCGCGTCATTAGAAGCTGCTTCCCGATCTCGACGACCTCGATCAGTTTCGTTGGATCGGAATCGAGGTCGACCATGTTGCCGGCTTCCTTGGCGGCCTGCGTTCCCGAGTTCATGGCGAGTCCGACGTCGGCCTGTGCGAGCGCGGGCGCGTCATTCGTCCCGTCCCCCATCATCGCGACGAGCTTGCCGTCGGCCTGCTCCTTGCGGATGTAGGCGAGCTTCGACTCTGGCGTGGCTTGTGCCACATAGTCATCGACGCCGGCGCGCTTGGCAATCGTCGCCGCGGTAAGCGGATTGTCACCCGTGATCATCACAGTTCGCAGGCCCATCCGGCGCAGTCGCTCAAACCGCTCCTGCATTCCCGTCTTGAGGATGTCCTCCAGCGCGACGACCCCGACGATATTGGCATTTTCGGCGACCACCAAGGGCGTGGCGCCCTTTGAAGCGATCGCCTCGACGGTCTGCTGCAGCTTGGCCGGGACGGTGCCATCGTTGCTCTGGACGAATGCGATAACCGCATCCGGCGCGCCCTTGCGTATGCTCCTGCCGTCAGCAAAATCAAGGCCGCTCATCCGGGTCTGCGCACTAAAGGGGATAAATTGCGCGTCGCGCGGTGCGTTCAACTCCCTGGCGCTGACGCCGACCGCCTGGGCCGCGGTGACGATACTCTTGCCTTCCGGGGTTTCGTCGGCGGCCGAAGCGAGCGCCGCGATCAGCGCCAATGTTAGTTGGGAGTAATTACCGACCGGTGCGAATTCCGTGGCGTGGCGATTGCCTATGGTAATCGTCCCCGTCTTGTCGAGCAGCACGGTATCGATATCACCCGCGGTCTCCACCGCCTTGCCGCTCTTTGCGATGATGTTGGCCTGCAGCGCCCGATCCATGCCCGCGATGCCTATGGCCGCGAGCAACGCTCCGATCGTGGTTGGAATCAGGCACACCAGCAACGCGACCAGCGTGGGAATATCGGTGCCGAGACTCCTCAGCGGCTCCGAGATACTGAGGTAGCCCATCATGTACTGTTCGGCATTCCAGGCCATCGGCCACAAGGGTATGACGACAATTAAAAATGCCAGGGTAAGCGCGGAAAGCGCGAGGGTCAGCGCGATTTCGTTCGGCGTCTTTTGCCGGGAAGCACCTTCGACCAGCGCGATCATACGGTCAAGAAACGACTGGCCGGGGATCGCGGTAATCTTGACGACGATCCGATCCGAAACGACGCGCGTGCCTCCGGTGACACCCGAGTGATCGCCCCCTGCCTCGCGGATGACCGGCGCCGATTCACCCGTGATCGCTGACTCGTCTACCGAGGCGATGCCCATAATAACTTCGCCGTCACTCGGAATGATCTGCCCTGCGGTTACCACGACGCGATCACCCTGCTTCAGATCAGTTGAGCGCACTTCCTCAAGCGTATCCGTTCCGCGCAGCCGGTAGGCGGGCGTCTCGCTTCGAGTCCTGCGTAATGATTCGGCCTGAGCCTTGCCCCGTGCCTCCGCGAGCGCGGTCGCGAAATTCGCGAAAAATACCGTCAGAAACAACCAAATGTCCAGTGCGATGAAGTAGGTAACCGGGACCTGGCTGACCGAACTGCTCACCAAGGCTTGAATTACAAACAGCAACGTGAGTACGGCGCCGATCTCCACCACAAACATTACCGGATTGCTCCACTGCACGTCTGGGCGGAACATTACGAAGGCTTCCTTCAAAGCCACCTGCACCAGCTCAGGCTCGAATAACTTCCTAGCCCTGACGCGGCGCGGCGGCCGCGGATGCTCCGGGGTATGAATAGTATGTATCTGCGCCGCTGCTCCCATCTGCTTATCCTCCAGGTATGCTGCTAACGACTGGCTCGCTTGCGTAGTCGGTCTACTTTCCGGGGCTATCCGCCGAAGGGCATTGGACCGAGATGATCGGCCATAGGCCCGAGTGCGGCCACCGGCAGGAACAACAGCGCGCCGACGATCACGATCGTGCCCAACAGCAAGCAGCCGAACGTAAAGGTGTCGTCGCGCAGTGTTCCCAGGCCAAAGGGGGTGCTTTTCTTCATGCCGAGAAATCCTGCCATCGCGATCGGGGCGAAGATCGGGATGAAGCGCCCCAGCATGATGACCAGGGCTGCGCCGAGATCCCAGGGCACCGCTTCGGGCGCAGGACTCGTGTTATTGTTCAGGCCGTAGGTGACACCCAATCCGTCAAAAGCCGACCCGTTGTTGGCCGAGTCCGAAGAGAACTGGTAGACGATTTGCGAAAACCCGTGCGCCCCGGGGTTGCTCTCCGCCTTGACCCCCCAGTTCGTGGCAGCAAACAGGCCCGCCGGCATGAGAATCACCAATGGATGAATCAGCAGCGCAATCATCGCCAGCTTGACCTCGCGCGCCCCGATCTTCTTACCCAGGTATTCCGGGGTCCGGCCCACCATTTGGCCCACCACGAAGATTCCGATGATCAGGAACAGAAGCATGTTGATCATGCCCACGCCTTTGCCGCCGAAAATGCAATTCACCCACATACCAAAGAAGGGCGACAAGGCCGCCACCGGGTTGAGGCTGTCGTGCTCGCAGATGATGGCACCGCAGGTGAAATCGACGGTCGCTGCCGCGAATGTCCCGGCCGCCGAAGTTCCGAAGCGCAATTCCTTGCCTTCCAGATTGCCGAGGTGCTGATCCACCGGCAGGCCGGCTACCGCGGCGATGCTGATAACCCTCTTCCCTCCCGGCGCGGTTGCACTAGGAATCTCAAACGTCCGGGCATCCGGGTGGGCGATCAAGCCAACGTTCGGCTTTTGCGTGTCAAAATGAATCACCCACAGAACGGTACCAACCAGCAGCACCAGCATTACTGAAAAGATGACCCAGGCATGCCGCGAGCGCCCGAGCATTCGCCCAAACATCAGAACAAGGGCCATCGGAAACAGCATCATGCCCGAAGTTTCTAGGAAATTGGCGGTTGCGGTGGGATTTTCAAACGGATGAGCCGAGTTCATCCCATAAAAGCCCCCGCCGTTCGTCCCAAGCATCTTCATCGGCACGAACGCCGCCAGCGGCCCCACTACTATCGTCTGTTGGTTCGGCTGACCATTGGCCGTCGTGCCCATTGCGGTGGGTTCAAGCGTATTGACCTGATAGTCGCTCTGAAAGGTCATCGGCATGCCGGTGCCAAGCAAGAACAGGCTCATGACGAAAGCTACCGGCAAAAAGGTGTAAAAGACCACCCGCCACATATCAAGGAAGAAATTGCCGACGTGAGGATCACTTCGGAAGGCGCGGATCATGGCAGTCAGAGCGCAAAATCCTATCGAAGCCGAAAGAAAGAACATGGGTAGGCAGAAAAAGATCTGACTGAAGTTCGAGAAGTGCTGGTCTCCCGAGTAGTGCTGAATATCGGTATTCGTGGAAAAAGACATGACCGTGTTGAGGATCGTAGTAGGGGCCAAAGCGCCCAGTCCTCGCGGGTTCAGCGGCATCCACGGCTGAAGCACCAGAATAAGGTACCCGAACACGTAAAGCACGACGTTGAAGGCCAGCAGCGATACTGCGTACTGCTTCCAGTTTTGTGGCCCGCTGCCCACCCGATCCTCGAACCACTTCAGCAGACGAGTCGGGCGATAACGCCCGTCCATAATCCACGCCAGATAGCGGCTTAGCGGGATAGCCAAAATCACGGGAATTGCGATTACAGTGAATGGTAGGAGCCACATAGCCTTAAGCCTCTTTTGCGTTCTTATCGATCAGACTAAAACCACTCAGGCCGAATCATAGCCATCAGCAAATAGCCGAATGTGAAAGCCGCTACCACGGCAGTCAGGTAAATCACGTTCACCTCCCTAAATTTTCTCGCATCCAAGCAAGAATACGTAACAGAGCCCAAGGCCAATCAAGCCGAGTAGAAATGTAACAGGCAACCAAATCGCAAGATCCATTAGTCTGCGCCCTCCATGCCCGTTTCTCGAAGCGCAAGGCGCGTGCCGCGTGTTTCAAATACAAACACATGTTTTTGCATTGCATTACGCACTGTCAGGCGCCTTTGAGATTATGGCTGGGCTAGTATAGTAGATTGCAATGGCTATGCAGTGTGCAACCTCTCTAACCAATTTGCGATGCAAACTGAAATATTGAGCCCGCTACCACTGGTTACCCAGTGGGCAACCAGGTGCTTGTAGTGTAGGCGATGTGCCCAAAACTTGTGCATCATGTCAGAGCGAATTCTCGGTATAACTTCTTAGGGGCCTAATTAGAAGGCGGCTTTGCGACCGACGACGGCAGCTACGCCACAAGCATTGAGTGGCAAAAATGTTAAAATATGCCTGCGGTTACCCGACCGAAGTAGCTGCCGCATTTTACTATTACAATTAGTGTGGAGGTCTATTGCTTTGTCAAAGTGGGGGGCAGCTAGTGTTCTGAGTTGATCTTACTGTGCGGAGGCCTCTTGGCCGCCACGTTGTGACTGTGAGAAGTGACGGAATGCATCTCGGCAAAGCAATGATAGAGAGTGCGCCATTTTGGAAGCCGATACGGTCCGCGCATCAGCAAAGCGGCCAAGGTCGTGATAAGTTAAGCCTTACCTTATCGCCGGTCGGGATTGAGGTCGCCATCGCTAGCAGCGTTGCGAAACGCAGTGTCCGAGCAATTATCTGAGTTGCTGCTCCGTGTTGGTGGCGCGAACTCGCCCACTTGGCGCATGGGCGTGTCAGCCGAGTGAATCGCCATAGGGCGCAACGGCGGCAACTTCGTAGGGTGACGGTTCGCAGGCCGATGTGTTTGGTCCAGCTGAAGAACTCCGATGCTCTCGGGGCGCACCAACTCAAGAAGCCGCTGTATCGTGCTTTGCACGTCGTCATCGAAAAGCACAAACTCCAGCTTCAGGCGGGGCAGCAGATCAGCTGCGAACTTCTGCCCTCTGTATAGTCTTTGCCGTTTTTCGTTTGTCGTGGAGTCCGAACGGTAAATCTCGATTATATCGAATTCAGAGATTCCGAGTTCAGGAGCCGCCTCCTTGAAGGTGTCCAAAGTCCAGGGAGTAATTACCGCTTCTATCCTTTTCATTCACAACTCCATGAGCGCGAGGTAAATCGCTAACTGCGGCTGCCGGACGGCCTGGCACCTTCTCATTGGAACAGCAGGAACTATGCCGCGGCTCGTGATCACTTGAGCAAAAGAGGTGCGACGGAATCTGATGTGACGTCGTTCAATGTTCGGCGACGCGTTGCTGCAAGTTGAAATCCGTCAACGCAGCGACGTGACGTATCGGAGGTGTGATCAGGTGTGACGTGGGTTAGAAAAGGGGCGCGATTTATTCCTGTTTTCAAAGAGTGCCGCATTGTCCTTCGCCGGCCGAATGAGATGGCCGCGCCAACAGTCAAGCCTTGTAGATACACCGGCCGCCGGCAGGGCTTGTTTGTCGCCGTTTAGCTTGGGGGGCTTGATGATTGCCCCGACCGTGTCTATGAATATACTGAGCTAGCTTCGCTCGGAGATATGGTGTACGAATGAAAGCCCGCCGATCTCGTGAGTCGGCGGGTTTCATTGTGTTGCCGACCCCGAAAGGCAAAAACGCAGCGATGATATCGCTGCGCGTAATGACGCCTCGCAGGTGATCTTCCTCCACCGCGGGCAGAGCTCCAACATGTTCGCGGCGCATGAGACCTACAGTGTATGTGAGGGTGTCGCTATATGGACGTTAGTCGTCATTACGCAAGCGATCGTAACGCGGTTTGTGTGAGTCTCAAGGACGTGGTTGCTCGCGAGCACGCTCCGCGACAGCGTGCTGGCGTGCAGATCCCCAGTACTGACGATTCCTACAAGTTGTCCTTTCAATAGCACTGGCAGATCCTTGATTCGGTACTCGTCAAGTAATGTTCGGGCGTGAGCGACCGAGTCGGAGGGCTGTACGGTCCACGGCGTGAATTTCATCGCCTGCTTAACAGCAGCAGGTTGTCAACCTTCATTGGAGCGGGCCTCCATTGTTCTGCCCCTTGCCGAGCGAGGCAGTTCGTCTCCAGCCCCGATTTGGTGCCTTCCCAATTCGCCGAAGAACGCCCAACAAAGCGGCGAGGCTACTTCGAAGAACTTCCCCGCGTGTAACAGCGTGGATCAGCCGAGTAGTCCCGGTAAGGCTGCTAAAAACAGGGCACGGCCCGACGCCGAATGTTGCTAGCCTCTCGGCGGCTTCGCGCTCCCGGACCGGGTTGCCGTTCTGATCAAGGGGCGTTACCGAGCCGTTGTCGGCTACTTGGAAAGCCCACTTGCACCGAATGCAATAGTAAAGGTGCAAGCGGCGTCGGGAGGTTCCGGACTTCTCCAAAGGCCAAATCGCAAAATTGTGTCGGGTCTCGGCAGCCGAAAAGAAAGAGCCTGCCGATCGAGCTTTTGTATAGGCTGCGGCCACCGGCTTGCGAGAGTCCACCAACGCCAAGCCCCGAAACGGAACCTCGCTTTTTAAGCTCACGCTACATGCGGCGAAATTGGCTTTAGATTCCACTGCTTTACCCCGAGGAACCGCTACGATCCCCTATTACGAGCAAAAGCATTTCCTATGCCGAGCACACCGCTGTAGATTGCCGAGCAATTCCCATACATCGGGAAAAGCCACTCACCAAAACATTTCAAATTGCAGCAATACGTTGCTTTCTTGTAGGAGGTCCAGGAGCCGGACCTTTTCGCCAGCCTAGTCGAGCTTGTAGCGTTTGCGCTTGCGCCACAAGGTGGTGGCGCTGATACCGAGATTCGCCGCCGCGTCCTGAAGCGTCGGTGATTCGGCTAAAACCCGCATTATGTGTTCTCGTTCGATCTCCTCAAGACCGGATGAGGTTGCGTGCGCCGGCCTAGCGGAAGACGGCCGGAACAGTGCGTCGGGAAGACATTCTGGTGTAATCACTTCACCTTGGGAAAGAACCGCCGCACGCTCGATGGCGTTGCGCAGTTCGCGCACATTACCGGGCCAGCGGTAGCTTTCGATTACTGACTCAGCAGTTGGCGAAAACCGCAATTGCCGACGATTACGGATGGCGGCTGCCGATAGTAGGCACTGCGCAAGAGGAAGTATGTCTTCCGGGCGCTCCCGCAGCGGTGACACGTGCAAAGGGACCACGTTGAGTCTATAGAACAGGTCTTCGCGGAAGCGGTGAGCCGTGACCTCGGCCAGGAGATCGCGATTCGAGGCCGCAACGATTTGCGCATCGATGTGAATTACGTCCCCGCTCCCGATCCGCTCGAAACGCTGCTCTTGAACGAATTGCAAAAATTTAGCTTGAAGGGGCGGACTCAAGTCAGCTATCTCATCGAGAAATACAGTACCGCCATTGGCGGCCTCGAGGCGGCCTGGCTTGTCCTTGATTGCGCCAGTGAATGCACCTTTCACATGGCCGAACAGTTCGCTCTCCAGCAGATGTTCGGACAGTGTAGTGCAGTTGATAACGATAAACGGCCTTTCCCGACGCGGGCTCCAACGGTGAATTTGCCGAGCAAGAACGTTCTTTCCCGTCCCGCTTTCACCAGTAATAAGAATTGCCGCTTCACTGGTAGCGACACGTTCAGCATCGTAAAACAAGCGTCTCATCAGCGGACTGCGAGACTGAAAAAATGGTCGGTCTTCGATCGTCTCGCGCAGCTCCCGGTTCTCATTGCGCAGGCGCCGAGTTTCGAGTGCCCGTTCGACGGCATGCTGGACCTGGTCGAGCGACAAGGGTTTGGCGAGATAGTCGTAAGCGCCTGCCTTCATGGCGGCGACAGCGTTTTCGACAGTTGCATATGCGGTCATGAGGATTACCAAACTCTCTGCATCTCGAGCTTTGACACGCTGGAGTATTTCGTAGCCATTCATTTGCGCCATACGATAATCGGTAAGGACAAGGTCGAAACCAGACTGTTCAGCCAACAGTGTAAGGGCCTGCTGCCCGCTCTCAGCGGCAAGGACATCGTGCCCGCACTCTTGGAAAAACATGGTAAGATGAGTTCGGATGTTCTTTTCATCATCGACGATCAGGAGCTTGGCCATGCAGCCTCCTGCGGAGCAGGCAAGTCGGTTGTTAAGCAAGTTGCCCTGTTCATCGAACTCTGGTCAAAAATTCACCCACCATGGGCTCAAAGATCTCCTTGGCAATAGGCAACCCCAAGCCCGCGGAGCTTGGTATCGAACCACTTGCGGTCCACTTAGCATAACGCTCAAAAGATGATCCCAAATTTGAAACGGGATTCCGGCTTCCGAATCGGCGACTTTCACTTGCAAGAGAGGGCATCCGGGCAAGATTCTCGTTAATGTGGAAGGGCAATTCGCACTTGTGACATCGAATAAGATTCCGTAAAGAAGGCGAATTCATGATTCCGTCTCTTTAGTGTCGCGGGAAACGGGCTACGCGTCGAATTCCTGCGTGTTGGCAATGCGGCTCCCTACTGATCGGTGGAACAGCCGGTTCCAGAGCGAGGAACGCGTTCGTCCGACGATAATGCGGCTTATTTTGTTCTTCTTTGTCTCCTGCGCAGAGGCGCGTGCTGGACTTTCGAACCAATAATTGGGTCTAGCTTGTAGCGTTTCCGCTTGCGCCGTAGCGTCGAAACGTCGATACCGAGCCTCATCGCAGCGTCCTCAAGTGTCTCGCTGTCCGCCAACGCGCGAACGATGTGCTCGCGCTCGATCTCATCAAGGCTCGCTCGAGAGGGGGTCGGTCTGGCTACGTTTCGCGAAAGTTTCGAAATCGCTTCCGGGAGATGCGCTAACGTAATCGTGTCCCCCTCACACAAAACCGCCGCTCCTTCCAGTGCATTTCTTAGCTCGCGAACGTTACCGGGCCAGCGGTAACAAGCCATTGCCGCCGCCGTTTCGTTGGAAATACGTAAGTCACTGCGGCGGTTACGGACGGCGGCTACCGCGAGCATTCGTCTCGCTAAGGGGATAATGTCGAGGGATCGCTCGCGCAGGGCAGGTATGCGCAATGAGACGATGTTGAGGCTATAAAATAGTTTATCGTAGAATCTATGTGCAGCTATATCTGGCAGGAGATCGTGGCTCGCTGCCGCAATAATCCGTATATCGACTGCCTTTTCGCCCTCCGCTGTGTTCAGAGTGTGATCCTGCACGAATCGAGCGAGCGGTGGCTGAAGTGCCGCGGGCAGGTCTCCGACGTCCTCAAGAAATACGGTGCCACCCTCCGCTCCCTCAAGTGGCGCTTTGTCTTTTGTCGCGGTGATCACCATCGCCTTCATGGCTCGCGCAAAAACCTCTTGTAGCCGCAGTTGCTGCGAGAGCGTAGCGCGGTCAATAATGACGAAAGGTTTCGTGCGTCGTGGGCTCCATAAATGGATCTGCCGTGCGAGGAGGGTTTTGCCTGTACCGCTTTCACCGGTCAGTAGTATGGTCGCGTTTGAGGCAGCCGCCTGCTGGGCATCTTCCAACAGGTGTCTCATAGCAGGACTGCGCGACTGCAGGAATAAGGCATCGTCGATGGTATCGCGCAAAACATGAGTTCTGAAGCGCGTCTTCTGAATATTTAATGCGTCTGTGATGAGCTGTTCGATCTCTTCCGTAGGCGATAATGTCATTACATAATCCCAAAGACCCGCGGGTAGTGTGTTTGATGCTTGCCGAAAGCCGTCACTGGTGACAATGATGGATGTATAAGGCGCAATAAGTCTGACCTCGCGAAGAAATTCGTAGGCATTGGCCTTGGCAATATGACGATCGCATAACACCAAGTCGAACTCGTCTCGCATCAGCAGATTGATCGCCAGTAAACTGTTGTTCACACGCGCGACGTCGTGCCCTGAGGACTCAAACAGAGTCCGCAGCTTCTTCCATATCTTCCATTTGGCATCAACGATTAGTAGCTTGGCCATGACTTGGCCCGTGTAAGGTTTATAGCGCCGGCCCCTTTTACCTCAAGAGCAACAACAACTTCATAGTTCGAACTTCATCTGCTCATCTCGGACCTGTGGAGCAGGAACAAGAGCCTGACTAGCCGATCAAAGCGTGATCCTCGACAGACGATTTCAGTGCGACGCGGTCGGGGGGCCTTTGCCCATTTCGTCAAGCGCCAAATTTAGTTCAAGTACATTCACGCCCGGTTCACCCAGAAAACCAGCCCAACGAGATCGCGTGTTGGTGCTTACGAGCGAGCGCACCGTGTCTTCGCTGAGTCCATGTGCTTTCGCAACACGAGGAACCTGAAGTTTGGCCGCGGCCGGACTTATTTCCGGGTCGAGTCCGCTACCGGAGGCTGTGACCAGATCAACTGGAACCTGCGCGGGCGTAACCCCTGGATTCTTCTCCACGATGTCCTTAACGCGCTGCTTCACGGTATCTATAAAGCTCTTGCTCGTTGGACCGAGATTCGAGCCGCTAGAGCTCGTAGCATCATAGCCCTTGTCTCCCGCAGCGGATGGTCGTGCGCAGAAGTAAGCGGCTGAAGCAAAATTCTGACCGATCAGTTCAGAGCCCACAATCTGGCCGTCACGATTTATCAAGCTGCCTTCGGCCTGGAACGGAAACAGGACTCGGGCAATTCCTGTCATCGCAACTGGGTAGACGACACCGAGGAGAAAAGTCAAAACCAGCGTCATTCTGCATGCTGTCCAAAGACGCATTGAGAGTCTCCTTACGCCAAGTGTATGGCGGTGATCAGCAGATCGATCGCCTTTATTCCGATAAATGGGGCGATTATTCCGCCAACGCCGTATATCAGTACGTTTCGCGTAAGAATCGCGGCAGCTCCGACCGGCCGATATTGCACGCCGCGGAGAGCGAGCGGAATCAAGGCGATAATAATTAGGGCGTTGAAGACCACCGCCGAGAGGATCGCGCTCTGCGGCGTTGCCAGATGCATGACATTCAGCGATTGAAGTTCCGGATAGGCAATCAAGAACATCGCTGGGATGATCGCGAAGTACTTGGCTACGTCATTGGCAATCGAGAAAGTCGTGAGTGCGCCACGGGTGATCAGCAATTGCTTGCCGATTTCAACTACTTCCATGATCTTGGTCGGGTTGGAGTCGAGGTCGATCATGTTCCCAGCTTCGCGCGCCGCCTGGGTGCCGGCGTTCATGGCGATCCCGACGTCCGCCTGCGCTAACGCGGGTGCGTCATTGGTGCCGTCGCCGATCATCGCGACTAGCTTGCCCTGCACCTGCTCCTCCCGAATGAGTTGCAGCTTGGTCTCCGGGGTTGCCTCCGCACGGAAATCGTCAACCCCCGCCTCGCGCGCGATCGTCGCAGCCGTCAGCGGATTGTCGCCCGTGATCATGACGGTTCGTAGACCCATTGCTCGCAGCCGCGCGAAGCGCTCCCTTATTCCCTCCTTGATGATGTCCTTTAGATGGATCACGCCCAGCACCCGCGTGTTTTCTGCCACGACCAATGGCGTGCCACCGCTTCTGGCTATCTCCTCGACCATGCGTGTCAAATCGGGCGATACAGCACCACCTTCCTCACGCACGAAGCGCGCGATCGCGTCGGCAGCACCCTTGCGAATCCTGCGATCTCCAAAGTCCGCGCCACTCATACGGGTTTGGGCGGAAAATGGAATGAAGTGCGCATGCTTTTCGGCCAGATCTCGTCCACGCAGCCCGTACTGTTCTTTGGCGAGAACGACGATCGAGCGCCCTTCGGGCGTTTCATCGGCGAGCGAAGCGAGCTGGGCTGCGTCGGCCAATTGCTCGACTGTTACTTTCAGAACGGGTATGAACTCGGTCGCCATGCGGTTTCCGAGCGTAATGGTACCGGTCTTATCGATCAGCAGCGTATCAACATCGCCAGCTGCCTCGACCGCGCGCCCCGACATCGCAAGCACATTGTGCTGCACGAGCCGGTCCATCCCGGCGATTCCGATCGCGGAGAGCAATCCGCCGATCGTGGTTGGAATCAGGCACACCAGCAGCGCGACCAGCACCGGCAGCGTCAGGGCTGTGCCGGCATAAAGCGCAAAAGGATACAAACTTACGCATACCAGCATGAAAACAATCGTAAGTCCGGCAAGTAAGATGCTCAGGGCGATCTCGTTGGGAGTTCTCTGTCGCTCAGCTCCTTCGACCAAAGCAATCATACGGTCGAGGAACGTCTCACCCGGATTAGCGGTGATCCGCACTTTGATCCAGTCGGAGATAACAATCGTTCCACCCGTCACCGCGCTCCGATCACCGCCGCTTTCCCGAATCACCGGAGCGGATTCGCCGGTAATCGCGGCCTCATTGACGGCGGCCACCCCCTCAATCACTTCACCGTCGCCGGCGATGACTTCGCCAGCTTTAACGAGTACGATGTCGCCGCGACGCAAGGCAGTGGCCGGAACCATAGTCTCGCGGCCCTCTGTGAGCTGCCGCGCCCGCGTCTCCGTGCGAGTCTTACGCAGGTTATCCGCCTGGGCTTTACCGCGCCCTTCCGCCATCGCTTCGGCGAAATTGGCGAACCCGACTGTGAACCACAACCACAGTGCGATTTGCAGTTCGAAACCGAAGCTCTGTCCAGAGAAGACTTTCCGCAGGAAGATTATAGTGACCGCTAGTGCTGTCACCTCGACCACAAACATCACCGGATTGCGTGCCTGTATCCGGGGATCGAACTTCCCAATTGAATCAATCAGCGCGCGCTGGACGATCTTGGTGTCCCAGAGGGCGATCGCTTTAGCTTGTCGCTCAGCCATTGAAGTTCCACTCCACTGTTAGAAAAGTTTGCCCTGCATCATAGCCAAGTGCTCGACGATCGGACCCAGCGCCCAAGTCGCAAAGAAAGTCAGGGCGCCGACAATAAGCACGATTGCGGCGAGTAAAAACACAAAAACTATCCCGTTAGTAGGAAAAGTTCCGGCACTCGGGGGCACCGCCTTTTTCTCGACGAGCGAACCCGCGATGGCGAGGACGGGAATCATCATCATGAACCTGCCGAAGAGCATAACCACGGCGAGAATCGAGTTATAGAACAGCGTATTCGCGCTCAGACCCCCGAAGGCGGAGCCGTTGTTCGCCGCGGACGACGCAAACGCATAAATAATTTCCGAGAAGCCATGCGGGCCCGGATTGGCGATTCCCGAGAGTCCCGCTTTGGTGACAACCGCGAGCCCGGCCGGTAGCAGTATGACGGCCGGAAAGATCAGAATATAAAGCATCGCGAGCTTCATCTCACGGGACTGTATTTTTTTGCCCAGGTACTCGGGCGTGCGTCCCACCATTAGTCCGGCGATAAAGACCGTCAGCACAGCCATCACAATCATTCCTGCCAGTCCGGTGCCGACGCCGCCAAAGACCACTTCCCCAAGATGAAGGTTGAATAGTGGCACCAATCCACCTAGTGGAGTAAAGCTGTCATGCATCGCATTAACAGATCCGTTGGAAGCGTCGGTGGTCGCAGTCGCCCAGATCGCGGAATTGACGATCCCGAAGCGCACCTCCTTGCCCTCCATATTGCCGCCGCTCTGGGTTGCGCTCGCCGTCTGGTTTAGTCCGATCGCGCTAAACTGAGGATTGCCCCGCTGCTCGCTCCAGGTCGCTACAACCACGGCTACGAGAAACAACAGCCCCATAGCGGAAAAGAGAGCCCATCCCTGCCGCCTATCGCCAGCCATCTGCCCAAACGTGTGCGTCAACGCCGCGCCTAGAGCAAAAAGCGCCCACATCTCGAGAAAATTGGTAAGCGGCGTTGGGTTTTCGTACGGATGCGCCGAGTTGGCATTGAAGAAACCGCCTCCGTTGGTGCCGAGCTGCTTGATTGCTATTTGCGAGGCCACGGGACCTTGAGCAATAGTCTGCACCCCTTTCTCTACCGTTTTCACCTGCGTGTAGGCGCTGAAATTCTGGGGTACGCCCTGCCACACAAGAACCAGGGTAAAAATGATGCAGATCGGTACGAGCACCCACAGCGTTGCGCGGGTCAGATCGACCCAGAAATTACCCAGAGTTTTTGCGCTGCGGCGCACAAACCCGCGAATAACCGCGATCGCGATTGCCAAACCCGCGGCGGCAGAAACGAAGTTATGAAAGGCCAATCCCACCATCTGGGTCAGGTAACTCATGGTCGATTCGCCCGAGTAGGCCTGCCAGTTGGTGTTTGTTAAGAAGCTGGCTGCTGTGTTGAATGCCAAACTCTGTTCGACCCCGGCGAAACCTTGCGGATTGAGCGGCAGCAGACCTTGCAGACGCTGCAGCGCGTAGAGCGTCACCATTCCGACAAGGCTAAACAGCAGCATCGCGACGGTGTATTCAACCCATGTCTGCTCTGTTCGCTGTTGGACCCCACAGAGCCGATAGATCAACCGCTCGATCGGACCGAGTACTGGGTCTAAAAAGGTCCGTTCACCAGCAAATACTCGTGCCATATATAGGCCGAGAGGCACGCTCGTGACCGTGACAATCAGAGAGAAGAATCCAATCTGGATCAACGCATTACTCAACATGACGGCCTCTCGACAGTCTCGTCAGAATTTTTCCGGACGCAGCATTGCGTAGACGAGATAGACGGTTAATCCGATCGCCATAATCGACCCGAACACCAATTCCCACGGAGTCATAAGCGTATGCACCCCCGGACATAAGCGAATGCGACCAAGAAGAACGCCAGCGTCCCAGAAATAAAAATTAGATCCATCATGATTCTTCGGCTACAGCATCAAACGTGCCACCCTCACAACGTGCGAGAAATACTAGTCTCGTTATCTCCGCTCCCTATTTGGGTAGAGCGCAGTCTGCAGCAATGTCGTGCATTTCGCAGCGATGAAAGGAGCAGCTTCTGAAGGACGATGGGCTTCTTTACGCATCACTCCCCCCCACCGCAAATCACTCCTGTCCCGCTGCGAAGAGTCGTCTACGTGTCGCTCGCGAACGCAGGGACATGGATCAGCAGCGCTCCCGAGGATCTCCTCGCAAGTGAAAAACCCGCACGATCTGACAACATCGAGATTGTGAAATGCTTCTGAGCGCCGTGGAGGCGGGTTCAGGTGGTTCCCTTAGCTAATAATCCGGCCTACAGCCGGCCGGGACCTCGGCCAAGAACTCCGAGGCAAGCGCTTCCAGAACCGGGCAGGGACTTTCCTCTAAAGTGTCGAATCGTCTGAAGCTGTCATCGCGAGCCAAGCGGTTTTCGCCTTCGTCCAGTACCGCAACTTTGCTCCCGCAGACGAGGAAGCTCCACTTGCATCGGCTGCAGTAGTACAGTCTGGCCTTCCGCCCAAACAACTCGCTGTCGCAGAGAGGCCCGATCACAAATTCGTGCTGCATGGCTGTTTGCCACCGATCCGAGGTGCTTGAGCGGACTCCCCAAAACTTCATTGTCAAGAGCCACAGCAATTTCCAGACCTACCGAAAAGCGCACGGAAATATGAGCAGATACAAGTCGAGGCCCATGCTGAGCCACAATCGAGGTTTCAAAATGAATTGCGGATTGCGTTCTGCGATCCTGGAGTTGACCCGGTTTCGTAGACGGTGTTGGGGAGAAGGGAAGAAGGAGATTCCCCAATGCGACCAACCCATCCGCAGTACCCGCTGGAATACCGGCGGCGCATCGTCGAACTGGCGCGGGCCGAGCGAAAGATCGAGGAGCTGGCGCGCGAGTTCGAACCATCCGCCAATGCGATCCGCCAATGGGTCAAGCAGGCCGCACTGGATGAAGGTCTGCGCAGCGATGGCCTGAGCACCAGCGAGCGCGAGGAACTCAACCGCCTGCGCCGCGAGAACCGGGTCCTCCGTGAAGAGCGCGAGATCTTGGCAAAAGCCGCGGCCTGGTTCGCTCAGGAGACCGGTGCGACGCCGTCGCGGCGTTGACATTCGTAGGAGCCAACCAGGCCATGCATCCGATTGCCACCATGTGCCGCACGCTGGGCGTCTCCCCCGGCGGCTATTATGCACGGCTCAAGCGCCCGCCCGCGGCGCGGGCGCTCGCCGATGCCGAGTTGAGGGAGCGGATCGCTGCGATCCATCACCGCTCGCGCGCGACCTACGGCGCGCCACGCATTCACGCTGAGCTTAAGGAACAAGGCATCCGGGTGGGATGCAAGCGCGTGGCGCGGCTGATGCGTGCGGCCGGGCTGCACGGCGCGAGCCGGCGCAGCTGGACAATCACTACGGTGCGCGATCACCAGGCCCGGCCCGCGCCGGATCTGGTCGAGCGCAACTTCAGCGCGCCCGCGCCCAATTGGTTGTGGGTCGCTGATATAACCTACATTCCGACCTGGGCCGGCTTTCTCTATCTCGCCGTGGTGCTCGACGCCCTCAGCCGCAAGATCGTCGGCTGGGCGATGGCAACCCAACTGCGCACCGAGCTGGTGCTCCAGGCGCTCGACATGGCACTCGGGCAAAGGCGCGCTTACGGCGTGATTCATCATTCCGACCAGGGCAGCCAAGGTGAATTCAAACGGTCGTCGCAACACCACGAGAAGGGAAAGTGCGATGGCTATTCAAAAGCGCCGTTCTGATCGATGCGGGCGAGCACGGTTGCGTTCGCCGGGCCGGCCGCCGGCAGGACGGCGAGAGAACTATCAGCGGTTCTGGGCGTCGATTGCAGCGGGCCGTTCAACCGCGGACGCTGCTCGCGACGCCGGAGTATCGCCCCCGTAGGCGGCCGGTGGTTCCGGAGGGCGGGCGGCATGATACCGGTCCATTATTCGCAGTCATCAAAGCCTCAGTCGGGGCGCTATCTAGCGTTTGCCGAGCGGGAAGAGATCGCCATCTTGCGCGTTCAAGGGCATGGGGTTCGTGCGATTGCCCGCAAGCTTGGACGAGCCCCTTCGACGATCTCCCGCGAACTGCGCCGGAATGCCGCGACACGTAGCGGCGGACTGGAATATCGAGCGACCACCGCGCAATGGCATGCTGATCGTTCGCTGCGCCGCCCCAAACCAGCCAAGCTGGTGGTGCATGAAGTCTTGCACCGTTATGTGCAAGAGCGGCTGGCAGGTGCGGTCACGCGCCCGATGGCGTAAAGATCACAGGGCCGCGGGTGGCATGGAACGGGCGGCGTTTCGGACCCAGACAGCATCGGCGGTGGGCGTTGGCATGGAGTCCGGAACAGATTGCCCGCCGCCTGCCGCTCGACTTCCCCGTTGATAAATCGATGCGAATCAGTCACGAAGCGATTTACCAAGCCCTTTACGTGCAAGGCCGGGGCGCGCTGCGGCGCGAACTGACGGCCTGCCTGCGCACCGGACGTGCTTTACGCATGCCGCGCGTGCGGGTTCGCGGCAAGCGCAAATCGTTCGTTTATCCTGAGATCATGATTAGCGAGCGCCCCGCGGAAATCGCTGATCGAGCGGTGCCTGGTCACTGGGAGGGCGATCTCATCCTCCGCCTCGACAGTTCGGCGATCGGCACGCTGGTCGAACGAACCACACGGTTCACCCTCCTGCTGCATCTGCCACGCATGGCAGCCTGCGGCGATACTGCTCGGATCAAGAACGGACCGGCGCTTGCCGGTCATGGGGCTGAGGCGGTCCGCGCGGCCATCACACGCACCATCGTCACCTTACCCGAGCAAGTGCGACGATCTCTGACCTGGGACCAGGGCGTCGAGATGGCGCAGCATATGAACCTGCGGATTGATACGGGGCTGCAAATCTTCTTCTGTGACCCGCATAGCCCATGGCAGCGCGGCACTAACGAGAATACCAACGGGCTGTTGCGCCAATACTTCCCCAAGGGAACCGACCTCAGCGCACAATTGCGCCGATGATCTCGCCGCGGTGGCGCTGACCCTCAATTCGAGGCCGCGCAAAACCTTGGGCTGGAGAACTCCCGCAGAAGCCTTGGCTCAGTTTCTTCGAAAAGCTACATGTGGTGTTGCGACGACCGTTTGAATCCAGTCAATACACCTCCCTCGCTTTCGGCAGACGCTGCGAGGAGGCCGGGGTGAAGCCGTCAATGGGCTCGGTGGGCGACTGCTTCGACAACGCCATGTGCGAGAGCTTCTTCGCCACGCTCGAATGCGAGCTGCTTGACCGCCGGCGCTTCCAGACCCAGGTCGAGGCGCGCTTGGCGATCTTCGACTTCATCGAGGGCTGGTACAACCCTCACCGCCGCCATTCCGCGCTGGGCTACCTATCGCCGATGGCGTATGAACGCGTTCATCGCGATCCGTCGGGGCAGACTATGCGGAGCTCGACCGCTCCGCGCACCGCTTGGCCGCCAAACGACACGGCGGCCGACGCGCTGCAGGGCGCCGCGGTCTCGGATCCGAAACCCATGAGCTTTTCGTCTCCAGCCTCAAATCGGGTGAAGGCCGGGGCCGAAAAGCTGGTATCAGACCAATGCCAAAAGGACACTTTCAGCGACGCTAAACCAACCAACTAACCAAGCCCATCACTGTCAACCGAAACGGGTTAGGTCCACCGGCGACTGTGCGGGTTTCGACCTGCTGATGCGGGCACAACGACCCTCACTCCTATTACGGCGTCGCTCGGCCAGGAGTTTGTCGGCCTGCCGCACCCAAGTCCTACTTCATAGTGGACAGACGAATTCGAGATACAAGGGGGTTTAGTGTTTTTGTCGGATTTCATTCGAGCGAGATATTCTCGCGCGGACCTAGCCTTGCGATCCCGCGTGTTTGACAGGGTTTTTCGAGACGAACACGTTTAGCCGGGTAACCTCGGTATGAAGACTCGCCGATGTTTTCCGAGGTTCCAAATCGCGCACCGCACTGTCAGGATCGCTGCGACGAGCTAAACCAGCTGCCGCTTTTTTTCTCTGGACCATCAACGGTTCGGAATATCAGGCGGTGTCGAGAATGAACGGCACCGCGGGTCAAGACAGGCAACCGTGACCCGCTCGCAAAATAGCGGGCCAACTCCAATTCTCGGTCTCTTGCGCCACCAGTAATGTTTTCCCGCGAATCATCCGAGACGGCTCCAAAGCGTACGCGCGGTTCATCGTCTTTGCCGAAAGGGTACGGCCCAACGAAGGTCGAATAATTTAGGGAGGAATAAATCAGCGTGCGTCGCCTAGTATGACGACGTTGGGATTATAATAGCTAGACTGTGCGTATCCTGAGGACAGGGCACGGAGCATACCTCAGGATTTTCTCGGCAGTGCCGCCGATCAAGAGATCAAGTAGATGAGTTTGTCCACGCATAGACATGACGATCAGGTCAACCGTCAGTTTGCTCACCAGCTCTCCGATCACTTCGTGAACGACCCCAAAATGAAGCTCGCTGCGGCATTTGGGGTATAGTTGCGTGGCTTCCTTCTCGAAACGCGCAAGTTCGCCAGATGCCACCTCGCCGTAATGCTCGAGCAATTTTGTGGGTTCATACCAACGCGCGATCCCGTAAGGTAATGGTTCAACTACGTGAACGAGCACCACCTCGGATTCGTGCTCGCGCGCTAATTCTACCGCGTACTTCAGGGCTGCGAGTGAATGATCCGAAAAATCCGTAGGCAACAGAATTCGTTCTATTTTCATATCATTTCCCTCAGACAAGGAAACAAGGTTCTCAACATCTATTGGAAAAATACCATCGATTTCAAAACTGCGAAACACAGAATGAGCAACAGGACCCCGGTACCAAGACCAATTCTCGCCCACTCGCGGCTTGTGATTCCCAGCCGACTCGCGGCGACGATATTTGGTATGTTGCCAGTGACAAGAGCTCCTCCGCTGATTAGTAAGCCGAGTAACGCCGCGCGCTGCTGATTACTATTCAGAGATGGTCCTATTTCAACGGCCGCCAGGGTCGAATTGTTAACAACTGCGGAAATAGTGTTCAGCCAAAATAACAATCCATTTGGAAGGCGGTGAATGTACGCATCGACCAGCGGTCTGAGGCCATCCGAAAGTGCAACAAGTCCGGCAATAAAAACGTAGACTTTGGCGGGGCGAATCAACAGAACGAGCCCCCACGAATCCTTCTCTTCAGTTACCTCCAGCGGCTTGCTGGAAGCGAATGGTAAAAACAAGATAGGCACCGCAGCGAGAGTGACCCCGACAACGATGAAGGGGCCAAGAAGACGAGCAAGGTACCAGAAATCGGTATGCAGAGAACGGAGAACGACTGCAATACCGGGCATGCCTAAAGGCGTGAGGCTCGCACCAAAGCCAATCGCGAAGCACGCAAACACCGTAGCGGCAATTTCGGCCCACCGGTCACAACGAAGCAGGGAAATTGCTTCCGCGAAAACAAGGGCGGATACAACCGGAGTTATGAAAGCTGAAAGAAAGCCAAGTATGATCGCCAGGCAGAAACACAGAATCCGCGGGTCCAGCAGTCGGATTGCCCGACGAAGTAATTGATCGAGATAGTCCCTCAGGAGGCGAAAGGTCGCGCCAAAAACCAGAATGGCCAGTGTGAATGACAGAGGCTCATTCAAGGCTGCTCAGACGAGCCCCGTGTTGAATTGCCCCATGATACACGCGGTCAGCACGCCGACAAGCAGGAAAAAAAGCTCGACGTTTCGTTCGACCGGCCCGATGAAAACGGGTCCAAGTAGAACCAGAACGATGACTAGTGTCGCCAGGGCTAATGTCAACATCTTGGCGGCCTGGCAACCATGCTGGGGATTCGCCCGGGAGGGCGAAGGGTTGAGATAGGGGAAGTGAGCACAGGGTTAGGCCAGCGAGCTCTGTTGTGCGGTACGACGTTGAGAATCACGAGCAGCTTCGGCAGCAGGCGATGAGGGACGATTTTGAGTATTTCGGGCGTGCGCGCAAACTGCACATAAATCCTCTTGATGGTTGGATTGGAACGCAGTCCGCTGATCCCGGCCATGCCAGGATTCATACGCACCCCGCAAAAAGCAGCAGCCCGCAGGCCGCCGTCACGCGGGTGAATCCGGAGCGGCTGCCGTTGAGCTTTGAGACCGGCCCATGGAAAAAGCCATCGGCCGGTACGACCCAACGGTGTTGCCGAGACACGTCGCTTAAGAGTGGTCGCTGTTCGAGTGTTTCGGCCCTTAGAGCGTTGATGCACTGCTGGCGCGTCGATAATCCTTCGTTCGTCGATTGACCACGCCCATCGCTGCGGGACGCTCGAATTCTAGAACTGATGATCAAATGCTGATCCGTTGGCGTTGCAGCGCGGCCGATAACTGGCCGTCGCCTCGCCGTCATCGTCGAAGCTCCAGGGACGCCCGCGCTCAACGACCTGAAGTCGAGGCTCGTCGTGGCGATAGAGCAATTCGTTTGCGACCCTGCCGGCCGCGTTCTTGTAGTTAGCTCCAACGCCTCTGAGCCGAACCATTGCGCGCTCACGACGGTGACAAGCGCATCTGGCAGGATGGCGCGCACAGCAGCATTCGGTTGGAGGTCTTCGAGGCGGCTCACGTTCTTCGCGGTCCTCGCACTACTCGGATGTTAGCGGAATCACGACGTCTTACGATCTTCAACATGTTATGGCCCCGCTGAATTGAGCGCGACGCAGCGATTGCCAGGCATGGTGTCGATCGGTTTCTCTTCGATCATGACGGCCGGGTATCAAGGCGCAGTCACAAGGTGCCCGGTTTTTGCTTTCGCGTCATACGGGCGTATCCGAATTTCGACGGTGCGACCGAGCGCGGTAAGCCACGCCGTAAGCCGGTCGATGGTCACACTTTCCATCCGGCCACGAAGAACCTTGGAGAGCGTGGGCTGGTCCGTGCGGCAACACACGATGGCGCTCACGTATTCATCCATCAAGACGTACTTCAGGATAACCGCGCTTCGAGTAAGCTGGTCCTTCGCCAGCTCCAGTAGGGTCGTCCGAGCCTCAGGGTCGGCCTGACTTATGATCTCGTCGCAGTTAAGCCCGAGAGTCGACGTGAGATGTGTTAGCTCGCCAGCCAATTGCTGCTGCTTCTTTGTCAGGTTGTGCTTCTGCATCGCTTCCAATTGCGCTGACTTGACTATGAGCGCGCTGCGAAGCGCTCGATCGCCCATCTTCTTGATCTTGCCTTCGTCGCCTCTTACAGGACCGCCTTCCGCATGAGGACCACCCTACCCTGCCAGTGAAAATCCGCGTCCTCACCCTCTTATTGAGCTGAATAAGTCCGGTGGCGCGGCCTCGCCAACCTCGAGGAGCGCAGGACCCTCGTTTTTTAAGCTATTCACCAGCGAGGAGGCCGGTCGCATGGCGAGGAGGTCGTTAGGTGCTGGCACGAGCAGCGATTTCAGTGATAATGAGTCCCGTTCGCGCGGGTTCATCCAATCGTCTGCTGCGCGCTCGTCGAGCACTACCGGCATACGATCGTGGATTGCGGCGATCAGCGCATTGGCTGCGCAGGTCACGATCGTGAAGGTCACCTCGGGTCGATCCTTTGCCGGATACCAGGACTCATACAGTCCCGCGAAAAGCAGGAGGCCACCGTCACGGGGGTGAATCCAGAGCGGTTGCCGCTTAGTTTTCGGTCCGACCCATTCGAAAAAGCCATCAGCTGGGACGACGCAACGCCGCTGCTGAAAGGCTTCGCTGAAAGTTGCCCGCTGTTCGAGCGTTTCGGCCTTCGCGTTGATGCATCGGCTGGCGCGGCGGTTGTCTTTCGCCCAACGATTGACCAAGCCCCAGCGCGCGCGGCGCGCTTTGCGACGTTCGAATTCTGAAGTGATGATGAAGTGCTCGTCCGTTGGGGCAATATTGAAACGGGGTCGATAGCTGGCCGCCGCCTCACCCTCATCTTCGACACCGAGCGCGTCGGCGATACGCCGCCAATGGTCCCACGTCAGGGTAAACCTTCCGCACATTTGACCAAGCCTCGGCCCTATGACTTTTCCGCTCTAAAGTGATCCACGGTATCCAAGAGATCTCGCGGGCGCCCTCCACCTTCCTCGCCATGCACCGTGCGTGATTTCACTTGTTCGATCTCGTCCGGTTAGTTCGGCGCCTCTTGGGTGCAAGTTCAGTCAGCTTATCGTCAGGACGCGGGGCCTTGCCGACACCAAGCTGATCGAGAAGTTTGAGTGCTCCCGGAATATCAGCGTGAGCGGCGCGTTCGCGAAAATACGCTTCGGTTCGTAAGACGGCGAGCTTTTCCGCGACGGCGACGTTGATGAACTGATTGAGGGTTGTATCCTCCGCCTCGGCAACCCCGCGCAATTCTTCCAGGAGCGATGGTTGCAGCCGAAGGGCAAAATTACTCTTTCTCATGGCTCAAACTTTCCCATCGACAAGGCCTCCGGCGGCCGCATCACGCGAATCCCGAATCTGGGGGCGGCCTGCCTGAAATGCGGCACGTTGAAGGTCACAATCAGGTCGGCGAGGCCATTAACCGCAGCTTCCAAAACCATCTCGTCGGCTGGATCGGTGAGTTCGGGCCGCCACGCAAAGCTCGGGATAACAGGAACCCCCACGGCCGCGAGCGCCGCGAGGATCGCGTCGATATTGGCGAGTGTCGCGCCCGCCGCTTTCAGATGTTCAGGCCGTTTGAGCACCGCCTTGTATTCCAGCATCAGCGGCACGGAGAGCAAGAGCTCGAAACGCTTCCTTAGGGCGAAGAGCAAAAGCTGTCTTGAAGCCCCGGCATTACTACGCAACGCGGCGACCACTACGTTCGTATCCAAAACAACTCGCACCAGCGGGCTCAATCATATGTTGCAGGCAATATTGCACGCAATCTGGAGCCTCGCGACCGACGTGTCATTAACCTTTCCCGTCGGGTTTGCTCACCAGTTCCCGTAAGCGGTGCTTAAGGCTCATTTCGGCTGGTGTGCGACCTTGTGATTCCAGCCATTGTTCGAAGTCCCGCACTCGCACTTTATGCTCGACGCCCGGTTGCCTGACCACGACCACGATGGTCGTCAGACCTCCGCCAATCTCATCGACCCACTCGTTTTCGCGAAACGCCCGCAAGCCATGCGCGACTGCTTCGTAGAGCGAATCAGCCGTCATCTCAATTGCGTGCTCGATCCCTTTCAGGTCGCGGCACGACACCGTGCAAGTGCGCAGGCTCACGTGCGTTAATAGCAGTTTCGTCTTTTATTCGCCAACACCAACACCATCAAGGCGGCGTGTGAATCCTTGATCGAGGCCGGGAACGCGAAAGCGATCAGCGAAGCGTCAGCTTTTTTGCGTGCGCAACGTGGACGCGGTAACGCGATTCAGCGACCACCGACCCATCGCTGGCGCCCTACCCGCCCCCCGCCTTGCGCCGCTGCGCTCAAGTCCGCCGCGCCAGTCCCTTGGATCGCTTCGCTCTGGCACGGCGGCCGTGAATTGCTCCGCGCCGCTCATTGGTTAGCTCCGCTGCGCTCCGCATCGGGTCTCTTTCCGCCCTCGCCTCTCAAAGGGGTGAAGAGGCCGAGGGGGAAAGAAGGTTCGGGTTTTTTACGAACCAAACCGCCCTGCCCTTCGGGAGGCGGGCACCGCAAAGGAGATGGAGCGATGGATACCTACGCGATCGTGACCGAGAAGATCATCAACCTGCTGGAGCAAGGGATAGTGCCCTGGCGGCGGCCGTGGAGCGCAGCCGGACTGCCGCGCAACCTCGTATCGAAAAAACCGTACCGAGGGATCAATCTGTTTCTGCTTTCGGCGACCAAATACGTCTCGCCTTTTTGGCTGACCATGAAGCAAGCGAACGAGCTTGGGGGATCGGTGCGCAAGGGCGAGCACAGCCAAATGGTGGTGTTCTGGAAGGTGAATCAGATCCCTAATGCTGACAACGAGAGTGACTCCGGGGAGCACGAGGCCGACGACAATACGCGCCGCCGATTCGTCCTTAGATACTATCGGCTCTTCAATCTTGAGCAGTGCAAGCTGCCGCAAGCAGTCTTCGATAAGCTGCCGAAGGTCGAAACTCATCAGCACGATCCCATCGAAGCGGCCGAAAAGATCATCGCCGGGATGCCTAACCCGCCCGAAATTCAATACGCTGGGTCAAAGGCGTTCTACAGCCCAATCACGGATCGCATCACCCTGCCCCCGCGCGAGCTTTTCGTCAGCGCCAAGGAACATTTTGCCACTCTGGCCCATGAGACTTCTCATGCCGTCGGTCACCCTAAGCGACTCAATCGCAAATCAATCAGCGAAGCCGCGCCGTTCGGCTCGCCCACGTATTCGTTCGAGGAGCTCGTCGTGCGCCGTGTCGGCGCGATTGCAGGAGGGTAAGACGATGTCTACTGGATAGCTGGGAAAATCTGTGCGCACCCGACTTACCTCGGCCATCGGGCTGTAACCGGGAAACCGGCGGGGGAACGTAGCATGTCGGGAAAAGGCCCAAACGGACGAAGCCATCGTACTCCGGGCGGGTCAGCGCAAGACGCGGATGGCGAAAGCTGAATTGCCTGAACCCCAGTCCTCAGGGTGTTATCCTCCACGGTGACGCAGCGATGGTTGAAGCGTCATCCCGCGCGGAAGCCGGATAGCGCATGAGATCCGGCCCGAAGAGAGCGGTGCACACTAGACGCTCTCGGCCCAGCCGGCGCGGCCTGCCCACCATCGGCGGGATCAAAGGGGCGAACGGGGCGCCTAATCGCGTCGGAACTCCTCAATCGTGCAAACACGGGATCGCCTAAACGGGCGTCGTGAAGACGACGGCCCGCACGGCGACAGAGCCGCAGTAGTAGCCGAACGCCCGACGTAACGGTCGGGACAGCCATCCAGATAAGAGGATGGACGGCCGCGGATGAAAGCGCGCGGGTGACCGCCGCGGGATTCCTCACCGGCCGGGTGAAGGGCGGCAGTGCTCGCGAATCGGTCGTTGCTGTGGAGGGTGTGCTGATGCTGCCGGAGTCGATACGACGACGACTCGATTCGATCCGTAACCTGTCGCGACAGGGCAAGCGGATCAACGGTCTCTTCCGCCTGATGTTGAGCCCGCTCCTCTGGGAGCAGGCCTACGCCGAGATCGCACCAAACCGGGGCGCGCTCACACGAGGCGTCACCGACAACACGCTCGACGGCTTCTCGTTCGAACGGGTGCATTCCTTGATCTCGCGCATCAGTGCCGGGACCTACCGCTTTACCCCGGTGCGCCGGGTCTATATCCCCAAGCCTGACGGCAAGAAGTTGCGCCCGTTGGGGGTTCCCACAGCCGATGACAAGCTGGTTCAGGGCGTAGTGAAGCTGTTGCTGGAGGCCATTTACGAGCCGGTATTCTCGCCGCGCTCACATGGTTTTCGCCGCAACCGCTCGTGTCACACTGCGCTGTCCGTAATCCAGGACACCTGGAACGGCGTCAAATGGTTGGTGGACGTCGATGTGGTCGGCTTCTTCGACAACATCGATCACGGCATCCTGCTCGATCTGCTGCGCAGGCGGATCGACGACGAGCGGTTCCTCCGCCTCATCGTCGGGATGCTCAAGGCTGGATACATGGAGAACTGGACCTTCCACGCCACCTTCAGCGGCACACCGCAAGGTGGTGTCGTCTCGCCGATTCTCGCCAACGTCTATCTGCATGAACTCGACGAGTTCCTTGCCGGGATGAAGGCGCGCTTCGACCGGGGTAAGCAGCGATACGTCCATCTCCCCTATCAGGGTCTGTCCACCGCCATTTACAAACGTCGGCGCCTTATCGATCAGCTTCTGGCCCACGGCCGCACGGTCGAGGCGGAAGCGGAGAAAGAGAAGGTTCGGGAACTTCAGGTGAAACGCTCAACCATGCCGGCCAAGAACTGGTTCGATCCTAACTTCCGCCGGCTGCTCTTCTGCCGCTATGCCGACGACTTCCTGATCGGCGTGATCGGCAGTAAGGCTGATGCGCAAGAGATTATGCGGGAGGTGGCGGCTTTCTTACGCGACCAACTCAAACTCGAAGCCTCGGCCGAGAAGAGCAAAGTGAGCAAGGCGTCGGACGGAGCCGTGTTCCTTGGCCATCACGTTCGCACCGTGAACGTGGCCCGGATCAAGCGAGTACGGTTCCAGGGCAGGTATACGCTCACGCGTGGCCATACCAGTCGCATCCGTCTGGTCGTCCCCCACGACCGCGTGGTGCGATTCAACCGACGCAAGGGCTATGGCGATCTGAGCCGCCTCAAGGCGATTCATCGGCGCTATCTGATCGACAGCAGCGTGCTGGAGATCGTGCTCGCCTACAACGCCGAGATGCGCGGCCTCGCCAACTATTACCGACTGGCTAACTGCGCAAAGTACAGTCTGCGCAAACTGCACTTCCTGTGGCAGACGAGCTTGCTCAAGACGCTCTCGTTCAAGCTGCGCCGGTCGGTCACTCAGGTGGCCCGTCATCTGAGAATCGAGGGTAGACTCGCCGTCCGCGTCAAAGCGGAAGGACGGCGCAAGGAGAGGCTGGTCGAGGTCTTTGCATTGAAGGACCTCGACAAACTTCCGGAGCTGGGTGCGGTAGTTGACCGATTGCCGAACACCATGTGGACCTCGGGCCGTTCAGATGTGCTTGATCGTCTGCGTTCCCGGAAGTGCGAGTACTGTGGCGCGACCGACGTGCCGTGCGAAGTCCATCATGCCCATAAGCTCAAGGATGTGATGAACACGCCACTCTGGCAACAGGTCGCGGCGGCGCGCCGCCGCAAACGCGTCGTGCTCTGCCGCTCGTGCCACCATGCCCTCCATGCCGGAACACTGACTAATCGTGAGCCAGCTACTGAGATGCGAGCGCGGAGAGCCGGATGATGCGAAAGTATCACGTCCGGTTCGGTGGGCGGGAGAGGGGTGTCCTCGCCAGAGGCATCACCCTCCCGACCCAATGCAGAATTTTCAGCGGCTTATTTGTGCGCCGAAGCCGGCATCTCGCCGGCGGTTCTTGAAAACCAGGCCGCCTATATTCAGGGCTGGGTCGCGAGGCTGCACAGCGACAAGCGTATGGTGGTGATCGCCGCCGCCGAGGCCCAGAAGGCAGCGGATTATATCCTCAACGTGCGCGGCGACGACGATAAGGCGGCACAAGCGTAATCCTCCACCACCCTTAGCCGCGTGTACGCGTACACGCGGCTAAGGGTGCAACAAAGCAAGCTCTCCCTGGTGGACGCTTGGGTCACCGCCCTCCCCTCCCCTTCCGTCCGAGGTTTCGCCGCTTGGCGGTCTCTTGACGACGTGATGGAGATACCGTGCCCGCGCTTTGTTGGATCCTGTTTTCGCCTAGCTCGACCGTATTATCCTATCGCCACGCGGCGGCGCATCAGGATCAGGGGCGAACTGCCGGATCTGCGCATCGTTCAGCTTCCGATGCAGGTGTGGTCACTCTGGCAGCTCGTCACCTTCCCGCAGAGGTTCTCCACCGCGCCGCTTCATAATGCGGTCGAAAGCCTTGAAGTCCGCCCGCTTCTTGCGGTCCGTAAAGAATTCGGCCGTTTCGAGCGCCGCGACTTTCTCTGCCACTGCCGTCGCGACAAACTGATTGATACTCGTTCCATCCTGCCTGCTGAGTCGCTCAACCGCCTGTTTGAGCGAACGCGGTAAGCGTAACGGATAAGTGCTGCGTTGCTTCATTGCGACCTGATCCTCTGCAAAGCCTCTCGGGGTGGTGACACCTTGATTCCGAAGCGTGACGGCGTGCGACCATAATCGCGCAGGTTGAACGTGACCAAGGCGTCGGCGCCGCCGTTGACGGCGGCTTCCAACATTATTTCGTCACCCGCATCGCGCAACTGAGCCGCCACAAAAAATGCGTCTCGACCGATGGCTTCTTTTGGGTGCAGGTCCGACGGTTATAAGCGAAGGGCAAAATTACTTTTTTTCATGGCTCAAACTTCAACTCGTCTCCGGATCGTGGGAACACTTATCGTCGTAACAGACGCATAAACCAGCCTCGGCGACGCGAAAATGCCTGCACACCATAAATTTTCTCCACGGCCTTGAGGTCGATCGTTACGCTGTCGGCAAAACGGCGCTTGAGCGCAAAGGCGGGAACTAGTTTCTCGAAGTTGTTGGCCTGCGGATGGTCACCGCCGAAGTTGACGCTCAACTCCCCTGCCGGACGATTAATCGTGACGCGGTCCTCATGGTTCGCGGCGATGTCGTTGAGCTGATCGAGCAAGGGGCGGTCATTCATCGCCAAGCGTTCGCTGTTGGTGACCGGCCTCATCCAGTCCGGCACGGTTTTCAGGTAGCTGCGAATCAAGTCCCGCATCAGCGTCGACGATATTTCGAGCAAGTCCGGCGGCGCCATCGGCCGCTCGGTGATCTGCTCGCGCATTGCGGGAAGCAGTGGCAGAAGTCGTTTGAGATAGGCACGGTATAGATTCGTGCCAATTTGAGCGTGCGCCCGATGCGCTATCTCTTTGGAGGGTGTGTGCTGATCGGGAATTGCGGCGTCGATCAGACACACCACCGCACGTTTTCGAATGTCGGGCGATACCGCACTCACCTGCTTGTTGGTCGAGATGATTACCGGTGCGTATACGCTTGAGCGGTCGCGGTCGAATTTCACCAGGTCCGGCACTTCACGCGTGAAGCGATCGCGATTAACGTCGTCGATGAGCAGCGGGATCGCGCCCAACTGCTCGCGCAGACCCAGCACCCGATTGGCGGTGAACGTCGTCCCCCGCAACTGCTTCCATACCGGCCCGAACATCGAGCTGGCCGCGATCTCCGAGAACCAGGACTTACCGCCATTAGGTCGCCCATAGAGGATCCCGAAGACCGGATAGGCCAGCGGATCCCCCGAGTTGAGAATTGCCGCCTGGCGAAGCCACGGTGCCACCGGAGCCGCATACAGCCAGCTCAGGAAGGTCCAATACGAGCTGATCGCCCCCTCGGCGTTGCCAAAGAAGTTGGCGAAACTCGCGAGATATTCCACTAGCAGTGTTGCATCAGCGCGAATATCTTCAGGGTTAAGTTCACTTTGCGGTCCAAGCCACAGATTATCCTCAAGGAATACTTCACCCGTATCGGTCACGATACTGGCGCGCGCTATCCGGTCGTCGCTTACGCCGTCAGTCGGGGCGGTCTGATGGGCGCGGAAGGCGCGGAAGAACGAGGCTGCTGTGATGACTGTCTTGCCATTCTTGGTGGCTTCAAGTTCGAGCCCGCGAAGCCGCACTCCTTCGATGCCGGCGACCTTGAGTGCGTCGGCTGTCAAACCTGTCGATGGCAGCTTCGGGCGGTCTTCGATAATAGCTATCCCTGCCGAGAGCATCTGAACGCAGGGGACCTCGATCGCCGGGATTGGCGCAGTGCGCGGTTGCGGAGCGCCTCCTTCAGCGGAAGGCACCACCAGGTAGTCGGCAGGCACAGGTGCGGCCTCGCCCGCGTCGCGCGCGTAATATTCGTCGAACGCGCGATAGGCCGCCTCACCCTCGAAGACAACGTAAAGCTCCTTTTGTCGACCACAGAGAGCGGCAAGACTGAGATTGGCGGATCCGGTAATCACCCGATACCGGCCTTCGCCCGCGAGCAGATAGAGCTTCTCGTGGCTTGGCATCTTGCGCAACAACCGAAAGCGGAGCGTGCCGTCAGCCACCCTCGATAGCAGTGCACGCGCTGACTTGCCCATCTCGGCGGCCAGTCGTTCGAGAAACGCCTTCTGATCGGTCACCGCATCGATGAACGTATATCCCTTGGCAAGATTGCTCGCCTGTTCGAGCGCGGCATGCTCCCGCGACAGGATCCGCTCGGAGCCAAACGTGACTTCCACATCGCGGAACATCCCGGTCAGCTCCAGGATCAGGTCGAGACCGCTCGAGTAAGTGATGGCTTTGAAGCGGTCGAAGCCCGCGAACAGTTCGCGCCAACTGGCTTCCTCACGGGCGATCATCTCGGCCCGGAACACTGTAAGGGTCCGCTGCTCGGACGGCGGTTTGTCGCGGAACAGGCTTGCCGATTCCATTCTCCTCAACCCACCTTAAATCGCAGACTCCGTAGGATCACCTCGACGCATCGGGTTCGCGAGAATTATGACTTCCTTTTCGCGCTGCGGTGCTCTTTGGTGAACCTTTTTCTCGTTGCACGTTGACCTTCCCGCCCTTGGCTATGCCAACATCACCTGCGGGATCGCGGCGGTGTCGCAGAAGCGCCCTGCCCTACCCTAGCGCAGGACTGACCCCGAGATCTCTTTGCGCTCAGCCGCTCGCTACTTTCTTGCGCGGGCGGCCACCTTTGCGGCCATTGGCTCGTGAGCTAGCCGCCTTGGTTTCGCTCTGCGCACGGCCGCCAACAGCACCGAGCTGTGCCGCCATCCAACGGCGGGAACCAAAAAGGCCCTGCAGCAGCGCTGGTATATACACGTCTGCGTCGAGTCTCGGCCAGTGCAGGCCAAGCCCCGCCGGGCTGATTTCAATGTCGGCCAGCTCCTTAGGCGAGGCGCCCGCTAAGCCTTCCGTGAGTGACGGCGGAAACGCCAGCTCAAGACCATTATTGAGGCCCACGACGATGCGCGACGTATGGGGATCGTAGCGTACGGCCACCGCGTAGCCCGTCCGCCGCCGCGCCCGCCCCCGCTTTTCAGCCTGCGCGAACGCCTGTTCATTAAGGGCCATGAATCTTTCTCCATTCCTCGCACAAGATCGCGACCTTGCTGACCAGCTCGCTCTTGATTCGGTCCGCTTGCGCTCGACTAAACCGGTAGCTCTCCCGCAGTTCCGGTGGTCCTGCCGAACAATTGAGGATGAACACCGCTTCGCCGTCCGCGCCTATAACGTGGACGTGCTCGGGTCGATGATCAGCCGGGTAAATAACCACACGCAATCCATCAAAACGAAATACCGTTGGCATCGTATCATAAACCTAAGCGTTTAGGAATCGAGCCGCCATTTAGCTGAAAGTATCTCCGAATGCTGTTCGGGCGGTCTTTCGCGGAGGACCAGGGGCACTTCGGAGCATTAATCCTTTAGCAAGGCGGCCTCTGCTCGCTCGTGGCAACCGGATTATCGAGTCCGATGAATTCGTAGATGACTAGCAGGTCTTCGCGCGCTTGCCGGCGCCAGATCAGATCAACCGCCACCATTGGACGCTTTTCTAGCGCCGGTCAGGCGTTTTCGCGCGTCACGCCTTAGCTCAGAAAAGTCCAGCTGCCCCCCGGGCCAACTGGCGATGCCTTCATCCCACAATCGCCGGAGGCGATTAAGATCTTCTTGTCGCAACGCATGTTTGAACTGCCAGTCGCGGATGGCCTCCCGGACGATTTCGCTGGTCCTCGCGTATTCGCCCGTTTCGACGGCGGCTTTAAGCGCGGAGATCTGCTCACCCGTCAGGGCGACACTGACTTTATGGATATCGGACATGTTCGACCTCGAGCCGTCTTCGTAAGGTAGCAATCTTTTACGACTGAAGCTGCTCAATGTACGTTGCAACGTGAACTGGCTCGACATGCCCCAGTGCATTAATCGCCCTGCACTTCACACCAGCGAGGAACACTGCCCCGGCGCGAGCATAGGCAGCCCGCGTATTCCGGTTGCGAATGTTGACCGTGACGAATTCGACGTTATGTTTCGCCCTCGTCCTCCCCTCCCCCGTCCTTGTTGTGTTGGTCGCGCTCGTCTTCATGCCGTTCCCTTCCCCTGCAAGCCGATGCTCTAGCCGCATCGCCGGGATGGCATCGCCTCGGAATCCAGGGTGAACCGCTGCAACTTGCGCTTTCAAGCAGTTCTCGTGGCAGCGATGTCAGTCAGGGGGCTCGTCATCTTCCTACGGAACCATCTGGAGTGAGTCGGCGTGAAAAACAGGAACGGGCGATCCAAAATAGGCCAAAGCAGAAACGATGGCCATGCTGCCCTCCTCGGCCGGTATCCGTAAAGGATCTCCGGCGGAGCGCGTACGTACGCACGTCCGCACTCGGCTGCGTCGACAGCCGACGTTTGCCTTAGGCGGCTGCCGCAAAGATTGCCGCTAATCGCAGCGTTCGTTACGGAAGACTCAAGGAAGGGGCGCGGGGCGCTGCCCTCTAGTCGGCAAGTATCCGCAAAGAGGGCTCGGGCTCGGTGCGTACGTACGCACGTCCGTACGCACGCTAGGGTGCACCGACAACCTACGTTCAGCTTAGGCGATTGCACAAGATTGCCTCTAATCGCCGCTTTTCGGATGCAAGTACGTAAGTGCGCACGTCCGCGCGCCCTCAAATAAGCGTGTCCCTGAGTACGCCGTCACGTCAGTACGTACGCAAGTCAGCACTTGCGCGGGTCAGTGCGTGCTCAACGGCGCGCAGCATTGACTGCCGCGCGCTTATGCGTGTACTTACGTACGCAAGCATAGTGGCTCACGTGGCCGGTGCCCGTGAGTTGGACGAAGGCTCGGCGGTTGTTGCGGTCGGTCGGTCCAAGGGTGGAACGAGGAAGTTGGTGGGGCGGTGGCGGACGTACGCACGTACGTAAGGAAGTGGTTATGCGAGTCATAGCATTCGCGTCGCGCAAGGGTGGGGTGGGTAAGACCACTTTGGTGGGCCATCTGGCGGTGGAGGCCGGCACGCAAGGGGCAGGCCCTGTTGCGCTGATCGACACGGACCCCCAGGGTAGCTTGGCTGCGTGGTGGAACGAGCGGAAAGCCGAAACGCCGCTCTTTGTTCGGGTCGAATTATCTGCGCTTGAGCGGCAGCTGCTTGAACTCCACAACCACGGCATCAAGCTCGTCATGATCGACACACCCCCATCGGTCGATCACATCGAAAAGGTTATCGAAGTCGCTGACTTGGTGCTCATCCCGGTGCGGCCCAGTCCCCATGACTTGCGGGCCATCGCGGCAACGGTCGACCTGGTCGAAAGCACCGACCGGCGCATGGCGTTTATCGTAAACGGAGCTTCCGTCAACTCAAGAATTTCGACCGAGGCCGTCATGGCGTTGGCTGAACATGGACGCGTTGCCCCGGTCATTGTGCACCAGCGGGTGAATTTCGCGGCAAGCATGACCGACGGACGTACCGCAGGGGAGGTGGAGGCTAGCTCCAAGGCTGCGGAGGAAATCAAGCAGCTGTGGAATTACGTCGATAAATTGGTTTCAGGAACAACGAGAAGGAAGAACACTAATGGCGCAAAGGATGACACCGTTAGAGGGCGCATTGATCGTTCGTAAGGGGCAGGCGGCTCCCGCGTCGCAGTACGTTGAGGAGAGCGCGCCTGAGCAACGCGCTCCGATACCGCTCAGCGAGGTGACGCCACTGACCGAAGGTCCGCCGCCGGTGTTAGGACGGCGGCGCGCTGGAACGATCGCCATAACAGTGCGGCTCGACCCGGATCGCTATCAACGTTTGAAGAGCAGCGGGTTGGTTCAGGGTCTGACCAATCAGGAAATAATGGTTGCGGCTTTGGATGCGTGGTTCCGCGCCGAAAAAAGAGTGTGAGTAATTGCTTACTTACGTACGTATAGAGAACCGCTACTATGATTGGGGTGGCAGTGGGGTGGTGGTATGGAAAAAATAGCAGACGCCCTGACGCGTCTTCAGCAACGCCACGTACGAAGCGCTGAGCGGTCTGAAGCCAGCGACGAGTCGAAAACCGGAGGTCTCTTGCCCGATCGGCATCCGGTCAAAGATTTCTTCGTTGCTGACGTACTCGATTGGGCCCTCAAGGCCGACAGGCACACGATGGAACATCCCATGTTCAGCCTGTCGAAAACACCGGACCGGAAAGAGCGACATTACGAGCATCAAGGCCGGGCAGTTACCGTGATGCCGAGCTCGAGAGGCATCGCAACGATTTGGGACAAAGATATCCTGCTCTATTGCATAAGCGTTCTGGTCGACGGCCTCAACCGCGGTCGTGACAACCTTTCCCGAACCGTCCGGTTAAAGGCATACGATCTCCTCGTGACGACCAATCGCTCCACAGGGGGCGATCACTATAAACGACTGGAGGCCGCTTTCGACCGGCTCGCGGGTACTCGAATCAAGACGAACATCACCACTAATGGTATCCGCGTGCGCGAAGGCTTTGGTCTGATCGATAATTGGAAGATTATCGAACGCGCCCCTGGTGACGGCCGAATGGTGGCAGTGGAGGTAACGCTCAACGAATGGCTTTATAACGCAATTTTAGCCCACGAGGTGCTAACTCTAAATCGTGGCTATTTTCGACTGGACGGAGGACTTGAGCGGCGCCTGTACGAATTAGCCCGGAAACATTGCGGCAATCAGACGAAATGGAGTATCGGCATCGATCTGCTGCACAAGAAAAGCGGCTCCGTCGGCCCATTGAAGCGATTTCGCGAGCTGCTTAGGAAAATCGCAGCATCAGACAGCCTGCCAGACTATCGAATGAATTACGATGGCGAGGGCAACAAGGTCACGTTTTACACGAAGGATCCCAAAAAATTGGCCCTCGGTCTGAGCCAACAGACGGCCTATCAGTGACCTGCTGATTCGGCCTATCGGCGCCTCAACCTTCGGCCTATCAGTGACCTGCCGATTCGGCCTATCGGTGCCTCAACCTTCGGCCTATCAGTGCCTCAACCTTCGGCCTATCAGTGCCTCAACCTTCGGCCTATCAGTGACCGAAGCATCGACCTATTAGTGGCTTCCGAGATTTCAGCCATCAGAGTGTAACGAGTTCTTAAATTAACGGCCTATCAGTGACCTACTGTTCCGCCCCATCAGTAGTTCAGCTTTCGGCCTATCAGTGACCGAAGCCTAGAATGGCAATGCATTTAGACAGGCGGCCGCTATCGGCCTATCAGTGGCCAGAGTAGACTGACGCTTTATGAGAAGGAGATCGGCCCATCAGTAACCTCGCTCTCGGCCTATCCGTGACCGACAGACGGCCTATCAGTGACCAAGAACACGGCCTATCAGTGACTTATGCTTCGGCCCATTAGTGACTTACCTGACCAATTTCGCCAACAAATATAGGCTATTTCGCCAAAAATTTCGCCCGTAACACGCGCGCGCGATCTTAACAAGTTATAACAATCTTAACCGATCGCCCAAGCTAACCACCCAAGTCGGTACCCACACAAGACGCCGGCTCAAAAGGGGGCTCCGCCCCCTTGGCGCCTCAAACCCACCCAACCCGCCTTACCCCCACGAGGAACGCCCTTCGGGCAACTAAACCCAAACCAATTACCGCGCCGCCGCCGGGGGCGGCGGGATAAAGGGCCGCTATGCGGCCCCACAGTAAATCAGAGGGGCCAACCGTCCTGAGCGGTACATTGACGAACGAGGGCAATATAGCTTGCTGCCAGCTTGAGGCCAATCCAGCGGTGTGCGGCTTTTCCGGCGACTTGGTCGACTGTGCCTGAACCGGCGAACGGATCGAAGACCAGGTCCCCCGGTCGCGCCCCGGCGAGAATGCAAAGGTCGGCGAGCTCGCCGGGAAAGCTAGTATAGTGTGCGCGCCGGTGAGCTCGCTTGAGATTTGCCAGACATCGCGCCGGTTGCGTTTGCCGCCGACCGCGTTCCAGAAAAGTGCTGTTGCCGCGATTGCCGTGAGTTGGCTGGTGGCGTCCTCGAAAACGATTGGCGCTCGGGCGGTCGCTGACCGCGGGCTCGCCGATCGTGGCGGCATTGTAATAGTAGCGCCAGCTCTTGCTGAGCAGGAAAAACGTACTCGTACGAGCGGATAGGGCGGTCGGGGAACCGGTTCGGGCATTGGGGTTGGGTTTTGCCCAGATGACGTCGGCGCGCACATACCAACCATCGGCCTGCAGAGCGAGGGCGACTTGCGAGGGAATGCCGATGAGGTCCTCGGGCTTGGGGACTGGATGATGCAGGCTGCGCTGGCGTGAGTTCGTGCACCAGTTGGCATACCCTAGCACCGGCTAGAGCACGCCGTCGTGGCGAAGCAAGCGACTGACCTCGCTACGGGATTATCCCTGAAGCCCGCGCCCAGCTCGGCCGTGAAGACAATACGGCGGGCTGGTTACGGTGCACTGGACCGTCTCATCGCGCAGTGGAATTCTGCGGGCGTCGCCACGAACGATCATCGGCTTTTCCTCCGGTCTGGAGCGCCCGCCGTGATCGACCGCGATGGCGCTCTGTCCGCGCAGAGTTGAGAGGTGGTGCCGTTCCGCGAGCCGCACGGTGCGTTGCTCGCCCGTCGCGGTGAGTAATCCGCCTGCCAGCGCAGCAGCGAGGATCAGGGCGCAACAGGCGACAAGCGCCGTGCCGACAAAATCCGCCGCCGCGCGGCGCGAGATCGGGCGACACCAGAACGCGGCTTGCCACAATGCTGGAAGCAAATCCGTAAATAATCCTACCCGGAGATTGAGAAGGTCAGGCGGGAGTGGAGACGCTTCGCGTTGCTTCAAACTGTTGAGCGCTTCCCGCGAGGCGTCCGAAGCAGAAGCGGGCAATCTCCGTCTCATGCCTAATCCCTCCCGGACTTACGCCTTGCCGGCGTTCTGTGCTGCCTGGAATACGTCGCGTGCGGACGTCGTACCCGCTACGTGCTCTGTACCCTCGACGCCGAGGTCCATCCATCCCGCGTTCACGGCCTCAAACATTTCTTCGGCAGGTCCGGTGTGGCCTTTCGGGATGCCGAATTGCTCGAACGCTTCCGCCCACCCTGCACGCGGGACTGCAAAGGCTTTTACGTCGAGATTCAGGACTTCAGCCAATTGCTCTGCGACTTCGTCCGCAGTGATCATCGAACCAAGCTCGACGACGCGCTGCCCTGACCACGCCGGCCCGGTTAATAGGGTTGCGATCTCCCTGCCGATGTCGTTCGTCGCGACCATGGTCGATTTCCGGTTTGTCGGATTGTAATAGACAGGTAGCGTTCCGCCCTGGGCGACCTGCAAGCCGTAGAGGAAGTTTTCGAAGAATCCACCTGCGCGCACAAATGCGATTGGTGATATCAGGTCGCGAAAACCTCGCTCGAGAAGCGACAAGGCCGTGATCATCCCAAGCCCGCTGGTCCGGTTCGCCCCCATCGACGAAAGCGCTACCACCCGCGGCGGCGCTGCCTTGGTCAGCGCCTCGACATAGTTCGCAATCACGCCCTTGGCTTCTTTGTAATCGGGCGAGGGGGCCCAGACAGCCGGCAACATGACAAACGCACCTTCGACGCCTTCGAGCGCCCGCTCGATGGCTGCCGAATCATTCCAATCACCGTCAACCAGTTCCACGCCCCGGTTCGCCCAGCTTGACGCCTTCTCGCGATTGCGGACTAGCGCGCGTACTTCCGTGCCCTGCGCCAACAGATGTTCTGCCGTTGCACCGCCCACTTTTCCCGTGATTCCCATTACTAAAAACATGTGTTTTCTCCTGATCTTGAGGGACAGAGCACTGCCCCTGTTGCTTCAACGAATGAACGGCAGAATGGCCCGGATACGGGCATCGCGCGCGTAGAGGCCGGCCCATGTCAGCGCGCCCAGAAACAGGCAAAAGATTTCCGGCGGCGACCCCAACTCACCAATGCGGACATGGGCGCAGATCGCGCCTCCCAAAAAGCCCGTCACCAGGATAGCGCCGAGGACGCGGGTGGCCGGGACTGCGTAAAGGATGGCGCAGGCGAGTATGATCGGACCCACGACACGGGTCAGGTCCGTCGCGAACCCGATTTCCTGGAACATGCTCGCCATGCGTGACGGCGCGAAAAGCTGAATAGCGCCGTCTGCCGCCAGAACGATAACGACAAACGCGCTCATCACCCGGCCGGCCCACAGGGCGTGAGGCAAGGTGATAATTTCAGGCGCCTGATGCAGGGTCATAGTTTCGGTCATTTGTCATTCTCCTTTGAGAGGATCGAGATATTCCGAGATTATTGTTTCTCCTGTATATGATAAAGACCTAGAGCGTGAACGCATTGTTCTCTTTACGGTGAACAATGCCGAGGTACGGAAATGCAGAATCTGGAACCCGTCCTCATTTTCATAACGGTCGCGGAAATGAGGAGCTTCACCCTCGCGGCCGATAGCCTGGGCATTCAGAAGGGAAGGGCCTCAATGGCGGTCCGGAAGCTGGAAAAAGATGTCGGCGTCAGGCTGCTGCACCGGACGACGCGCAACGTGCAGTTGACGGAAGACGGACGGGTATTTCATGCGCGCGCCCGCGATCTGCTTGCTGACGTTGATGATCTGCACTCAATGTTCGCAAGCGATCGAGTGGCGCTTCGCGGGCGCTTACGGGTTGATCTGCCGAGCGAGCTGGCGCGCACCACTTTCGTCCCGGCCTTGCCGGATTTCATGGCGACTCACCCCGAGTTGGAGCTGGAGGTGTCGAGTACGGATCGCCAGGTTGATCTGGTTCAAGAGGGGTTTGACTGCGTATTGCGACTTGGTCCCATCGGGGACGAGGCGCTGATTGCCCGCCCGCTGGGCAAGTTACGCATGGTCAACGCCGCCAGTCCGGCCTACCTGGCGCGCTATGGCGTCCCTCGATCTCTCGAAGATCTGCAGCATCAGAAACATCGGGCGATTCAGTTTTCGACGATCCTGAGCGCAAGACCCTATGGATTTGAATATCCGGTCGGCGACAGCTACACGACGCTTCAATTGCCGGGTGCGCTACATGTCAACACCGCGCCGACCTACGAAGCCGCGGCCCTCGCCGGTCTTGGCCTTATCCAGGCGCCGCTCTTGGGGATTGGCCGATACCTGGAAAGTGGAGCGCTTGTGGAGATCATGCCCAATTTTCATCGCCGGTCGCTCCCCGTGTCCCTCGTCGTAGCACATCGGAGCAATCTGTCGCGCCGCGTCCGCGCATTCATGAAATGGATCGAAGATGTGCTGAAGCCGCATCTGGAATAGCGAGACGAACGTCTTCGTCCGGCCCTCGAAATCAACATTCGATGAATGTGGCCAACGAAGTGAATGGGGAACACGAGATCGCCATTGCCGCCACCTTCTTTGAGGCGTGTGGCATATTCGTCGATCTTGGCTGTTACACAGTTTCCGTCCAGGCAGTGCCGGAAGATCACCCCGGTTGTCCCGCGGACAGATATCGACGAAATGCCAAGGCGCGGTTGACCGATCTTCTTCCCTGAACTTAGTAACAGGACAGATGGCCGCCTCGGCCACCGCCTTTTCCAAGGCGTCTATATCGATGGGTCGTGCCGAGAATCTTGGCGACCTGCGCACTGGCTTTAGGGGTGGGTTATCAGCGCCGATGATCGCAACGATCTCGTGACCATCGCTACCCCAGGCCCGGGCTGGGGCTTGCGTGCCTGCGACGGCGATCACAAGCGTAAACGCCGAGAGGAAGGTACGTTCGCTCGGTTCAATGAAGGGCCCGCTGTTCGCTATTTGAGCCGGTAATTGGTTCTAGGCCAACGGCTGTCGTAAAACGGCTGCTGTGGGGCTCGGAAGCAAATTAGAAAGGCAGACCGACCTGAGCGGTACGTGCGCGGGCGAGGGCCACATAATTTGCCGCCAGCTCGAGGCCGACCCAACGACGTGCGGCTTTTGCGGCGACTTGGCCGACAGTCCCTGAACCGGCGAACGGATCGAGGACGAGATCGCCCGGCCGCGTCCCGGCGAGAATGCAGAGCTGCGCGAGTTGGGCCGGGAAGGTGGCATAATGCGCCGCGGTGGTGAGCTCGCTCGCGATTTGCCAGACGTCGCGCCGATTGCGGCGGCCGCCCACCTCCGTCCAGAAAGTGCTGTTACCGCGGTTGCCGTGAGTTGGCTGGTGGCGCCTTCGAAAGCGGTTCGCGCTCGGATGATCACTGACGGCGGGCTCGGCGATCGCGGCGGCGTTGTAATAGTAGCGGCGACTCTTGCTCAGCAGAAAGACGTACTCGTGCGAGCGGGTAGGGCGGTCGCGGACCGGTTCGGGCATAGGGTTGGGTTTGGCCCAGATAACGTCGGCGCGCAGATACCAGCCGTCGGCCTGCAGGGCGAGAGCGACCCGCCAGGGAATACCGATGAGATCCTTGGGCTTGAGGACCGGGTGATGTGAACAGCGCTGGCGTGAGTTGGTGCCCCAGTTGGCATCGCCGAGCACCAGCCAGAGCACCCCGTCGGGACGGAGCACGCGGCGGACCTCGCGAAACACTTCGATCAACGCGGCGACATGGGCCTCCGGCGTCGCTTCGCGGCCGAGCTGGCGCGGGCCGCAGGGATAATCCCGTAGCTGAAAATACGGCGGGCTGGTTACGGTGCACTGGACCGTCTCATTGCGCAATGGAATTCTGCGGGCATCGCCACGCACGATCATCGGCTTTTCCTCCGGCCTGGCGCGCCCGCTTGGGACAAGCGCGGCGCTTTTTCCCGCCCCTTGCGGGCGG
>Ga0074045_10000246_pt1 | contig 51958 bp, 41 predicted proteins | sample BogForMeECP23OM2_FD_94442 | JGI IMG/M metagenome (GOLD analysis project Ga0074045, IMG submission 94442) | Bog forest soil microbial communities from Calvert Island, British Columbia, Canada - Bog Forest MetaG ECP23OM2 | ecosystem: Environmental > Terrestrial > Soil > Wetlands ... | reverse complement strand
ATCAGCTTCACGACTGGCTCCACGTTCTCGGTAAGTGTGAAGGCGACCAGCACAGCGCCGCGGCAAAGTAGTTCGCTGAGATTGCGGGTACCAGGCGCTCCGAGAGGGTGGAAAGCCTCGGACAGATCAGCTTCACGCGTGGACCAGGGTGGTGGCAGTTCGGAGGCTTGCGTCACGGCCCATTGGTGGTGAGCATCGCGACTGCTAAGCAACGCTACAACAAATCCAGCGTCAACGAGGACGTTTCTGTACAAGGGACGCAGAGTCCTCTAGCTGCTGGGGAACTTTCTCCTCATGGAAAATCATGAAAAACCTGCATAGAATATCCTGAGAGTTTTCTAGGGCGGGTCCATGAGTCTTTCTACCAAGCTGGCAGCGAGTTTCACCAAGAATGTTCAGAAGCGCGGCGATGACTACTACTGTAAGGGCCGCGTCACGATCCACGAAGGTTCCCAATCCGAGCTTACTGCTTGCGTGCGTGGTAGCGGCTTTTACGAGGTGCAATTTGCCTGGAGAGACGACAAGCTTGCGGTTTGGTGCGACTGCCCCCATTTTGTGGAGCAGGGCGTTCCTTGCAAACACGTGTGGGCCGCCATCCTCGCCGCTGACCAGCATCAGTATTTGACCGCAGCTGCCTCGGCAGAGAAGCTCATTCTGGACTTGGATGCTCTTGGCTGGGATGGTCTAGATGGTCGCGACTACCACGATCGTGACGATGAACTCTATGAGGAAGACGGCACGGCGCCGGTCTTCTCGCTGCGTTCTCCTGCGGTCGTCCGGAATCCGGCAAAGCTGAAACCACCGGGCTGGAGGAAGCAACTCGGTGAGGTCTTTTCGCCTCGAGATCCCGCGGCTTGGCCGTCCAAGCTGGAGATCCTGTATGTCGTGGAGGCCGCCAAAAACGTGTACGGCAGCGATTTGGTTCTCTCACTGCAATCGCGCAAACGGAACGCCAATGGCAGTTTCTCGCGACCCAAAGTTCTTTCTCTGAGCCAAGGCCAGATCGCCCAGCTCCCGCAATCAGAGGATCGCGAAATTCTGTCCGTTCTGAGGGGAGGTCAATCGTATATCTACGGCTACGCGGGAACTTATCTGGCGATCCCCGAATCCGCTCTGCTCTCGCCCGCTTTGGCCAGCATGCTCATGCCCTTGGTGGCGCGCACGGGACGCTGCTTCCTGCGGCCGCTGAACGAACCGGACAAGCTGCTTCCGCTTGCGTGGGACGAAGGCGATCCCTGGAATTTCCACCTTGAGCTGCACCGACTCGGCGAAACCGCATGTACCCTCGAGGGTTTTTTCCAGCGCGGAGAGGAGCGCAGGGAGGCAACATTGCCGGCCCTGGCCACGGCAGGTCTGGTAATCACGAGAGACCGCATGGCAACTCTCGCCAGCGATACCCCGATCGAATGGATCATCGCTCTTCGCAAACATGGCTCGATCTCGGTTTCCGAAGAGGAACGCGATGAATTCCTGGCGACTTTGCTCAGCAGTCCGAACTTGCCACCACTGAGGGTGCCAGAGGAGTTACGATACGAGGAGGTGGCGCTGCCACCCCATCCTCATTTGACAATTTCCAAAACCCGTCTCCCGTACCGGAATGAACGCCTGGAGGCGAAGCTGTCTTTCGCTTACGAGGGCCGCATGTTCGCCGCGTTCGATCCGGCGCGAGGCTTTTTCGATGTTGCAACAAGGCGTTTCATACGCCGGGATTCCAATGCGGAGAAGGCCGCCTGCGCGTTTCTCGATCAGCTTGGCCTGAAGCAGCGCGCTGCCACCTACCCGGATTCCACGCCGAGGTGGGAGTTGGCGCCGAGCAAGCTGCCTCGCATCGTAGGTTCGCTTGTGGAGGCAGGTTGGAACATCGAAGCCGAAGGAAAGATCTTTCGACGCCCAGGCGCATTTCGCATCGAAGTTTCGAGTGGCGTGGATTGGTTCGAGCTGCACGGTGGGGTCGAGTACGGGAACACTACAGCGCGCCTGCCCGAGTTGCTCGGGGCCCTGCGCCGCGGGGACAAGATGGTGCGGCTCGATGATGGAACCTATGGCGTGTTGCCCGAGGAGTGGCTGCGGCGTATTGGCCCGCTGGCTGGAATGGGTGTGCCAGAGCAAGGGCATGTGCGCTTTCGCCCGAGCCAAGCGGGACTGCTTGATGCCCTCTTGGCGGCGCAGCCAGAAGCCCGCTGCGATGAGACCTTCGCACGCGTGCGCGAGGAGCTACGACGCTTTCACGGCGTCGAACCTGCGGCACAGCCCGCGGGATTTGTGGGCCGCCTGCGTGATTATCAAAGCGAAGGCTTGGGTTGGATGCGCTTCCTGCAGCGTTTCTCCTTCGGTGGCTGCCTGGCGGACGACATGGGTGTGGGCAAGACCGCGCAGGTACTGGCGCTGCTTGAATCCCGCCGCGAGCTGCGCGCCGCGGGCGAGCCCGTCGGTCCGTCCCTGGTGGTCGTTCCGAAGTCGCTCGTGTTCAACTGGAAGGAGGAAGCGGCACGCTTCACTCCGCAGTTGCGCGTGCTCGACCATACCGGCTTGGAGCGCAACGGCAATGACTTTGCCGCTTACGACCTGGTGCTCACTACCTACGGCACGCTGCGCCGGGACGCCTGGCGCTTCAAGGACGCCGAATTTGACTACATCGTGCTCGACGAGGCGCAGGCAGTCAAGAATGCGGAAACCGAATCGTCGAAGGCCGTGCGGCTTCTGCGCGGACGACATCGTCTGGCGGTGAGCGGCACTCCGGTGGAAAATCACCTCGGTGAGCTGTGGACTTTATTCGAGTTTCTCAACCCTGGAATGCTTGGCGCTGCCAATGCCTTCAAGGTCGCGGGCGGGTCGATGCGCAATCCGGACGAAGAAACGCGCCGCCTGCTGGGTCAGGCGTTGCGGCCGTTTATCTTGCGCCGCACCAAGGAGCAAGTGGCGCGTGAACTGCCGCCCAAAACCGAGCAAACAGTGTACTGCGAGCTCGAACCTGAGCAACGGAAGCTCTATGACGAGTTGCGCCGACACTACCGCGATTCGTTGCTCAGGCGGATCGAAACCGCGGGCCTGGCGAATTCCAAGATTCAGGTCCTGGAGGCATTGTTGCGCTTGCGGCAAGCTGCTTGCCATCCCGGCTTGCTCGATTCTAAACGCTCCAGTGATTCCAGCGCCAAGCTGGACGTGCTGCTCGAGCAACTGCGTGAAGTCCTCGACGAAGGACACAAGGCGCTGGTGTTCTCGCAGTTCACCAGCTTGCTGAAGATTCTCCGCGACCGCCTGAATCAGGACGGCATAGTCTACGAATACCTTGACGGCGCCACCCGTGACCGCCAGGCCCGAGTGGAGCGCTTCCAGAATGACAAAGACTGCCGGCTCTTCCTTGTCAGCCTGAAGGCCGGCGGTCTGGGTCTGAATCTGACCGCCGCCGAGTATGTATTCATTCTCGATCCTTGGTGGAACCCCGCGGTTGAAGCGCAAGCCGTAGACCGCGCGCATCGCATTGGACAGACGCGGCCCATCTTCGCCTATCGCCTGATTGCCCGCGACACGGTTGAGGAGAAAGTCCTGGAGCTTCAGAAGACCAAGCGCGACCTTGCCGCCGCAATGATCGGCGCCGAGAACGGCATGATTCGCGACCTGCGCCCTGAAGACCTGGCAATGCTGCTGTCCTAGCGATGACCACGATGCAAACGTAGCTACTGACGTAGCATTAATGGTTGAGATTATCGACATCGGGAGCCGTGATGTTTGTTGGGGAATGGACCGGTCATCGGGAAAGGATTGCAGAATACCGGCCGTGAGTAGCGCGGAAATGTCTTCACAGAGCTTCAGCGAATTTGTCATGGGAATGTAACGGTGCCCGCTCTCCGTGTAGCGCTTGTTGGGGCACATGCAGGCAGGCTACGCATGACCGATTAAGAAGAGCTTTCACGAGGGAGCCATGAATAAATTGCCAGTGTATCTTTCGTTCAGCCTGATTGGGCTGCTTCTTGGTGGCGCAGCATCAGCGCAGTCTCCCACTTCGCGCAATGACCAGGATCGTGCCGATGCTGTTCTCAAGCAGATGACAACGGAGGAGAAAATCGGACAGCTGAACCAGCTCTTCTTTTTGAAACTTCCGATCCCCGGCGTGAAGACAGACCCGGTGTCGTATGAAGACCACATTCGTCGCGGCGAGATTGGCTCCCTGCTTTTCGTTACCGAGCCAAAGGAAATTAACCGGCTGCAGAAGATCGCAATGACGGAGCAGCGCTTGCACATACCGATCCTTTTCGGCTTCGACGTGATTCACGGCTTTGACACGGAATTCCCCGTGCCTCTGGCCGTGGCTGCTTCCTGGGATCCGGCACTGGCGGAAGAAGGGCAAAGGATCGCTGCTGAGGAGGCGATGCATGCCGGCGTACGCTGGAGCTTCGCGCCGATGTTGGACATCGCGAGAGATCCGCGGTGGGGACGCATTTCCGAAGGAGCGGGAGAAGATCCCTACCTCGGAGCGGCAATGGCACGGGCGCAGGTACGAGGCTTTCAAGGAACGCCAGAGCATCCGCGGCCTTTCCTGGCGACACTGAAGCATTTTGCGGGTTACGGAGCGGCAGAAGGTGGCAGAGACTATGAGGCCGCGTACATTCCGGAAGAACAGATGCAGAACGTTTACCTGCCGCCATTTCGCGCCGGAGTTGAGGCTGGTGCGGCGACGGTTATGAGCGCGTACATGGACCTGAACGAAGTGCCCGCGAGCGGTAATGTCCACCTGCTGCAGGATATTTTGCGGAAAGAGTTCGACTTCCAAGGGTTCGTTGTGAGTGACGCCTTCGCCGTCGGCAGTCTTGTCACGCAGGGGTTCGCGCAGAATGACAAGGACGCGGCGCTACGCGCTGCTCGAGCGGGCGTGAATATGGATATGGGGAGCGCAACGTATCTGGAGCAGATGAAGTCGCTTCTCGATAACGGGCAGCTTACCGCATCGCAGCTCGATGATCTGGCCCGTCCGATACTCGCTGCGAAATACCATCTTGGGCTGTTCGAGCACCCGTACGCGGATTCGACCGAGCAGACCCATGCGGAGATGCTTGCGAAGCATCGTCAGGCCGCCAGAACCGCAGCGGCTCGTTCTGCAGTGTTGCTCCGGAACGAAGGCGGTCTGCTTCCGCTGGGGAAGACGACCAAGCGGATTGCAGTTATCGGACCGCTGGGCAACAGCAAAGGCGACATGAACGGACCGTGGAGCCTGACGGCGAAGGCCGAAGATACGGTTTCGGTGCTGGAAGGAATTCGCGCGAAGCTCCCCGATTCGCACGTGGAATATGCCGAGGGCCTGCAGATCGCAAAGGAGTTCCCTTCCGCATTCGAGGGCTTATTTGGGCCTAAGCCAGAGAGTCCCTGGAGCACAGAAGAGGTGGATCACCAGATGAAGGGAGCGCTAGAGTTGGCCGGAAACTCCGACGTGGTGATCATGGCCCTCGGAGAATTGAGCGGCATGGATTTTGAGTATGCCTCGCGTTCGTCACTCAGCCTGCCCGGAAAGCAAGAAGCGCTTCTTGAAAAGATCCAATCGCTCGGGAAGCCTGTAGTGCTGCTGCTCTTCAGCACGCGGCCGCTCGATGTTTCGTGGGCTTCCGAACACGTTCCCGCGATTATGGATTGCTACTTCGGCGGCACTGAAACGGGCAACGCGATTGCGGATCTTCTCGTGGGCGATGCGGTGCCCGGTGGCAAGCTGCCGGTCACATGGCCCCGCAATGTAGGGCAAGTCCCAATTTATTACGCCCACACTGCCTCGCACAAACCCTATGACGCACCGGACTTCACCTCTCGCTACTGGGACCTTCCCACCTCGCCGCTCTACCCTTTTGGGTACGGGCTCAGCTATTCGACATTCTCCATCTCCGATCTTCACCTAAGCGCGAAAACCTCTCCTGTGGATGGCTCGATAACAGCAACCGTAACGGTTGCGAATACTGGTACAAGAGCAGCGGACGAAGTCGTTCAACTTTATCTGCATCAGCGCTTCGGTTCGGCATCGAGACCGGTCCGCGAGTTGAAGGGTTTCCGCCGTGTCACACTGCTGCCCGGTCAAAAACAGGAGATCAGCTTCACGATCAGTCGCGAAGAGCGAACCTACTGGAGTGCCGCGAAGAATGGCTGGGTTGTGGAACCTTCGGAGTTCGACGTGTGGGTTGGCGACAGTTCGACAGCCACATTGCACGACAGTTTCTCGGTAACGCAATAAGCAGCCGTCGGAACAGCCGAGGGGCACGGCCCCTACCATCCCAGTCCTTTGAGGAGCGCCGCGATCTGCCGCTCGACCTGAGTGCGATCGCCAGAACGATTTGCGCCTGACGTTTGGCGTGGTCTTGCGCTCCGCCGGCCGCTCATTTTTCCTGAGCTTTGCTTCAGTGGATTGCCTCCAGGATGAGCTTTTGCACCCGCCAGTTCAAAATTTCGGCGACGTAAAGTTCATTTTCGGAGGGACACGCCATTTCGTGAATCCAGCCAAACTGTCCCAGTTGCTTCCCCGACTTGCCGAACATGCCCAATACTTTTCCGTCGAGGCGCAACTTGTAGATGCGACCCGGAAAAGCATCGGAACTGTACAGCACCTGGTGTGGTGGAGGTGTGATACAGATTGCCCAAGGCGCTCCTGGCTTTCGAGCGCCAGTTGGCTGGGCGGGCTTGTTGCCGATTGCCGGACGTGCATCGGGGCCGGCCGGAACGTCAATCACGATCTGGCGGAGGAATTTACCGTCACTATCGAACACCTGTATGCGCGCATTGCCGCGATCCGCCACGTAGACGTTTCCTTCCGCATCGAGCGCGATACTGTGCGGCGTGTTGAACTGCCCGGTTTTGTCGCCCGGCTCTCCCCAGGATTTCAGCCAGTTACCATCCTTATCGACCTTGGCGACTCGCGAATTAATGTACCCGTCGCTGATGTACGTATTGCCGGCAGAATCCCAGGCGACGTCGGTCACCTGCCGGAACATTCCATCTTCTGGCGGCAGCGGCGGCTGCACCTTTTTCAACGGGCCGGTGCCCTCATCCGAAGCCTCCTGTTTGCGGCCGAAAACCATGGCGACGTGCCCTTCCGGATTGAACTTGATTACCATGTCCGAACCCTTGTCGGTCACCCAAATGTTGTCCTGCGCGTCGACTTTCACCGTGTGCGCGTAAGACCAGGCATACAGGTTGTGCCCGATTTCGCGGATAAATTTGCCGTCGGGGCCGAACTCCAAAAGTTGCGCCGCTGCCGCACCATAAGCCGGCCCGGTGGTGTTGCCACGCGAGAAAACAAAGATGTGTCTTTTGGAATTGACCGCGACTCCGGCAACTTCTCCGAGATAGAAGTCGGGCGGCAGTTTCAGAAAATCGGGCACGGAGCGATAGCGTATTTCAGGGATTAGAGGCTGCTGGGCCTGGAGGGAACTTGCCATCAGCAACAAAGCGAGAAGGGCGCATCTCATGAAAGCCTCCGACCAGAAAAAGATTGCCACACTATAACGCACAAAGAGGTCGGTTCAGAGCAGCGCTGCTAAAGCGGTTTGAAGGTTATTGCTTCTCGCAGTCTTCGATTCTGCCAAGCTTCCCGACTGCCACACTTTTTTTCTTCGGCTCTGTCCGTTCGCGTGCCTCCTTCACGAACCCCGCAAAACGATGCGCCAACTCCTGAATGCGTCTTGCTTGTCGCCGTTCGATGGCCTCAGTCGGAATCAGTTCCGTTCCTACACCGATTGCGGTGGCCCCCGCCAAAATGTAATTGGCCGCGGTTTGCTGATTGACGCCTCCTGCGGCAATCAAAGGAATCTGCGGCAGTGCCAATTTCAGCGCCTTGATATAGCGTTCGCCGCCAAGCTCTGCACAAGGAAATACTTTCACGAAGTCCGCTCCTGCCTCCCAGGCCTCAATCACTTCCGTGGGCGTTAGCGCGCCTGGGAGGACTGCCATATCTCTCTTGGCTGCGAATTCGATCACCTTTAAGCTGCGTCCGGGGCTGGTAAGGAAACTTACGCCTGCATCCAGACATTTGGTCGCGAGGTCGGTATTCAGCACCGTGCCGGCGCCCACGATCATCTTGGGGTGGAAACGAACCAGGTGAGCGATCAACTCGACTGCCCCGCTCACCGTGAGGGTGATTTCCACGATGGGGATTCCGCCGCTGGCAACCGCCTCAGCGGCAAAGTGCGCTTCTTCTGCCGAAGACACTCGTATCGCCGGAATAATGGCGATTTCCTTGATCCGTGCGCAAACCTCGGTTTTGTTCATGTCATGTTCCTTCCCGTGATTGCTCAACGCTTCAACTTTAGCTGCCAGCAGCTTCGATTTCATCCTCCGATACGTGCAGGACATCCGAGCCCACAGAACGCCGCGCTTCTATATTGCTTCCTCGCTTTCCGGCACCGGGAGCTGATCGCCCGGCCGCGCAAACCACACATACAGCGTTGGCAACAGCATGATGCTCATGACCAGATCGGAGATTAAACCCCCGACGATCACAATCGCGAAAGGGCGCTGCGAATCGGAGCCGATGCCGTGCGACAGCGCAGCGGGAAGAAGTCCCAAGGTTGCGACCAGCATCGTCATCAGGATGGGCCGCAACCGCAGAACGGCGCCCTCCGCCGCAGCCTCTTCAATGGCGTAGCCTCTGGCGCGAAGTTGATTGATGTATTCCACCATGATGACGCCGGTCTGCACGGAAACGCCAAAGAGCGCCAGAAAGCCCACCCCCGACGAAACGCTGAAGTTGGTGCCGGTAATCAGCAGAGCGAGCAAACCGCCGATGCGAGCCATGGCCACGTTTGTCAGGATCAGGAACGCCCACTTCATCGATCGGAACATGGAATAGAGGATGATGAAAATCAGCAAGACAGTGATTGGCAAGACCAGCAACAATCGGCGTTCGGAGCGCTTCTCGTTTTCGTATTCACCGGCCCAATCGATGGTGTATCCAGGCGGCAATTTCACCTGGGCGTTTACCATCTTAATGGCCTCTTCAACCGTGCTTCCCAAATCCCTGCCGCGCACGCTGTACTTGACGGCAATGTATCGCGAATTTGCCTCGCGATAAATTTCTGAACCTCCATCCGTCTCGCTCACCTTGGTTAGCTGGGCCAGTGAAACTCGCTCGCCCGTGGGAGCCAGCAAGCGAATCTTTTCAATCGCTTCTTTGGTATCGCGATACTCCGGCAAATAGCGCAGCACCAGGTCGTATCTTTGTTCTCCGACGAGCACCTGGGTAAGCGCATTGCCGCCGACCGCGGTCTGAATGGCATCCTGGACATCCGAGACATTGATCCCGTAGCGCGATGCTTCATCGCGGTCGACAGAGAAATTCAGGTTTGGCTGGCCAAGAACGCGAAACAGCCCAAGGTCTTCAACTCCGCGAATGCCCTTCATCACGTTGACAATCTCGTCTCCCTTGGCCTCCAGGGTCTTCAGATCGTCACCATAGATTTTTACCGCCAGCGCGCCCTTGACGCCGCTCACCGCTTCTTCCAGGTTGTCGGAAATCGGTTGAGAGAAATTCCAGATGACCCCCGGAATCTGGTCGAGTTCGCGGCTCATGGCCGCGATGAGCCGCTCCTTGTCCTGATGGAAGACCGGCCGCCATTGGTCCTTCGGCAGCAGGTCGACGAAGTACTCGGTGTTAAAAAAACCGGTTGTATCCGTTCCGTCGTCCGGTCGCCCGATTTGGTTCACAACTTGCGGCACCTCCGGAAAAGAAGCGAGGATTTCGCGGGCCCGGTCTGCGATTCGCGCGCTCTCCGTGGGTCCGGTGCTGGGAGCCAAGGTTCCGCGTACCCAGATGGCGCCCTCGTCGAGATGCGGCAAGAACTCCGATCCAATCACGCCGCTGAAGGCCAGGTAGATGGCGCAAAGGAAGGCGAGGGTAGCGACGCCAACCGTCAACCAGCGATTGCGAATGGCCCAGGCCACGTCCTTTCTGTAGCGCACCGTCAGGAACTTCATCAGCGGGTTTTCCCACTGCTTCACGTCGCCGCGAAACAGGAAGCTTGCCAGCGCGGGCGCAAACAGCATCGAAAAGAGCAGCGCTCCCAGCAAAGCAAACGCCACGGTCCATGCCATGGGCCGGAACAGTTTTCCTTCGACTCTCTGTAGGGTGAAGATCGGCAGATAGGCCGTAATAATGATGGCAATCGCGTAGAAGACCGGCCGCTGCACTTCGTGCGCCGCGGTGCGAATCTTGTCCAGCAGTGTGCGCGTGCCTTCCTCCTTGCGGTGCAGGTGCCGGACGATGTTCTCAATCATCACCACCGAACCGTCCACGACCATGCCGAAGTCCAGCGCGCCTAAGGAGAGGAGATTCGCGGAGATATGCCGCAAATCCAGGCAAATCGATGCAAACAACAGCGCAAAAGGAATTGTCAGCGCGACAATGATCGCTCCCCGGACATTGCCCAGAAAAATAAACAAGATGATGACGACGAGGAGCATTCCCTCGGCCAGATTGTGCAGCACCGTGTGGGTCGTGTAATGGACCAGATCATCGCGGTCCAGGTACGGAACGATTTTCACGCCCTTTGGGAGAATGTAGTTGTTCAGCCGGTTCACCATCGCGTGAATCCCATCCAGCGTTGTCGCGGTATCCGCGCCTTTCCGGAGAAACACAATTCCTTCCACCACGTCGTCGTCATCAAGCACTACGCCGTCTTTTCGGTGGATGGCTTTGCCGATTTGCCCGAGGCGAATCTTGGGGCCCTGCGTCACTACAGCGATGTCTTTGATGCGAAGCGCCGTGCCGTTTTGCGTTTTGATGACCGTCTTCCCGATATCTGCGACATCCCGCACTAATCCCACGGCACGCACATTGACCTGCTGCGATCCCTGTTCAATGAAACTCCCGCCCGCGTTGGCGTTGGCGTTGGTGAGTTGCTGCTCCACCTGCGCCAGACTCAATCCGTAGGAGATCAACTTGTCGGGATCGATGCGAATCTGGTATTCGCGGGTCATGCCGCCGAACGAAGAATCGTCCACAACATCCGGCACTGACTTCATGTACTTGGCGATGACCCAATCCTGGAGCGATTTCAGTTCCATCACATCGTAAGCAGGATTGCTGCTTTCGAGCGTGTACCAATAGATCGAGCCGATCGGACTGAAATCGGGACCGATGCTTGCGCTGACATTGGGTGGCAGCGTGACTTGTGTGAGGTGCTCCAGTACTTTCTGGCGATCCCAGTCGTTATCGGAATCGTCGTCGAAGATCAGATTCACCACCGACAGTCCAGCCAGGGAAGCCGAACGCACGTGTTGCAGGTGCGGCATACCGTTCATCTGGATTTCGATGGGAACGGTTACCTGTTGCTCCACTTCCTCGGCGGCGCGGCCCGGCCACTGGGTGATTATCTGAACCCAGGTGTTCGCAACGTCGGGGTAAGCCTCAACCGGCAGCTTCTTGAATGCGATTGCTCCCCAAACAAAAAGGAGCACGGCGAGGCTCAAGACGATGAACCGGTTGTTAAGGGAAAAATCGACGAGCTTGCGAATCATTACTGTTCCACCGTGTTTTGCAATTGCAGCGCATTCACAATGACCCGCTGGCCCGGCGTGACCCCCGCGATGATTTCCTGGTTACCGCCGGGGATCATGTTTCCGGCCGTCACGGGCACGCGTCGAAACTGGTTGTCCTTGTCCGGCACGTAGACCCAATCGCGGTCGTGGAGATGCAAAACCGCGGTTGCGGGAACAGCCGCGCGTGTCTCGTTCTTCGGACCGTGAAAGGTTGCCGTTACGAACATCCCCGGGCGCATCAATCCGGGATTGCGCACCTCGATGCGCACCTTGGCTGTTCGGATGTTTGGATCCAGGACTGGTCCAATGTTGCTGATCGTTCCGGTGAACACTTTGTCCGGATAAGCATTCAGAACAATGTCGGCTTTTTCTCCGAGCTGCACATTCGAGAGATCGTTTTCATACACGTCGCAGAGAATCCAGACATAGCTCAAGTCCGAGATCGTAAATGGATTGGGCGAACCCAGGCCCGCGACCCCTGCGGCGTTGGTCACCTGCTGGTCGGTAATGACCCCCGAGACGGGAGCGCGAATGTCCACGATGCCGGTGGGCTGATCCAGATTTGGGCTGCCCAGGACGCGAAGTTTTTCCGCCGTGGTCTTCACATCGACTTTGGCCTTGGCGTCTGTATCCTGCGCGACCTGCAAGTCGTTCAAAGAGATGGCCCCCTTGTCGTAAAGAAGCTGTGCCCGTTCCAGTTGTGTGCGCGTGAGTTGTTCATCCGCCACTGCCTTTTGGTAGTCGGAGTAGGCCCCGGCAATGTCCGCGCTTTGCACCCGCAGCAACACCTGGCCTTTCTTGACGGTGTCGCCCAGACGCGCGCCGATTTCCACGATGCGCCCGGTAGCCAGCGAAATCACCGGGACGGCGCGGGCAATGTCCGGATTGACGGTGCCCGTTGCTCTCAGTTGAGAAGTGGTGTCATGGGCCACCGCGGTGGTCAGTTCGAACTGTTCGGGATGATCCACTTTGAACAGATTGCGGTCCTCGATCTTTTGAACTTTCAAAGGCGGCGGCGCTTCCGCCTGGTAGTTGGGCTTGGAGTCATTGCAACCTGCCGCAAGCAGGGCCAGCAAGGACGCGGCAATTGTGAACCTGCGCCTGTTCATTGGATGACCTCGCGTCCCACGGCAAGATTCAGTTGGCCCGCCGCGCTGAGATAGGCGGCTAGCAGATTCAGATAATTAACCTGCACGCTGCGGTAGTCTGCCTGGGCATTCAGAAAGTCGAGCAGTGAGGCTGCCCCGTGTTGGTAGGAGAATGAAATCGTATCCCGTATTCGCTCCGCCTGTTTCAGATAGCGGTCGCGGTAAGGCTGCAACAGAATGACGTTGCTGTTGACCATCGCGTAGGCGGAATCCACATCGCTGAACACCTGCGCCTTGGCTGCGTCCGCGGCTCTTTCGTTGCGGCTGATATCCAGCTCGGTTCTCTTTTTTTCACCCTGATTCCGGTCGAAGATCCGCAAGGGAATGCTTACGCTGACGCCAATGTACTGGTCAATGGGTGGATTGCGTCCAACGTCGAATCCGAACGTGGGATCGGTAGAGCCATTGGCAATCGCGAGCTTGTGGTCCGTCTTGGCCTTGTCGACACTCTGTACTGCAGCCTTCAAGTCGGGGCGGTTTTCAATCGCCGTCTGACGGATTTCGTCGAGCGGAGCAATCTGGTTCGAAAAGTCGAATGGTCCGATGACGTCAAATTGCTCTACGGGCGTCCGGTCATTCAGGAATGTCAGAAGCTGAATCTTTGCCGTGCGCAGGTTAACTTCTGCGGTCTGCAAGTCCGATTCGTACTGCACGCGCTGAATTTCCAGCCGGTCCAAATCCACTTGCGCAATTCCACCCGCCCGGTAGCGCTCACGATTTACGTCCAGAACGTGGTCGTAATAAACGAGATTTTCTTTTGCCAGGTCGAGGATCGCCTTTTCCTGCAATGCCTGCACAAAGGCCATGCGCAAGGCAAAAATCAGCGTCCTCTCAAGATCCGTCTGGCTCGACGTGGCAATACCGGTGGCCTTCTCGGCGCTCTCCAGACGGAGTTCCCGCTTGTGCTGACGTTCATGCAGGTAGTTGACGGTCGCCGAATTCAGCAGGAATGCGAATGGGCCGTGGGCCGGGCCTCCCGGGAACGGGTCGATCTGATCCGCCAGCAAACTCAGACTCGGGTTCGGCCGCAAATAGGCAGTGGTTTCCTGGGCCCGAAATTCATCCACGGCAATTTGTCCCGCCTGAAGGGTGGGATTGGCGGCCTCAAATTTGGCGCGAACTTCCGGCCAGGTAAGCGCTTTTTGTGCGTGAGCGCTTGCTCCCAGCGCCGCGCTCAGAACAATTGCAAAACAAAGAACTCGCGTCATCGCGCGCCACATCACTCCTCCTTACCTCTTGGTCCTGGCGCTGATCGAAAATACTCAAGACGGTTTGCGCACAAGAGCGACTATCGATTGAACCCTGGATCCCTGGAAGCGGCCGAACCTGGTTTCCATCACGCGGCCACGGGCGGACGCGGCATTGCCGCGCGTGATTTAACCCAAGTAATGCGAGAAGCGCAAGGTCAGAGCGTTGCGCAACCCGGCACGCTCTGGACCACCCCTTCCCCGCAGGACGAATTAAAACCCAGGAACATGAACCGCTTGTAACAACTCTCCGTTCATACTATACTGGGTATAGTATGTCAAGGAGGAACCCGTATGGCTCACAGCACCGAGGAGAAGAAGCAGCTTCTCGTTCGCGTGAATCGCATTCAGGGACAGTTGCAGAGCATTCGCGAGGCCATCGAGCAGGAAAAGGAGTGCGCCGACGTGCTCCAGCAGATCGCCGCCTGCCGGGGCGCCGTGAACGGCCTACTCGTAGAGATTGTCGAAGGGGAGATCAGGTTTCATGTGTTGAGTAAGGACGCGAAGGCCGGCTCCCGCGAAACGAAGGCCGCCGAGAGTTTGGTGGAGATTCTCCATCGCTATATCAAGTGAATCCGAAACGCGATGCTCCTGACCCGGACGCGCGATCGTATGGACGTTCGTACCGGCAATTTTGGGGATGCGTCGAGGCCTAGCCCAGTCGTGGAGCGTTCGACGAGCCTGCCGCGCCTGCAATCCGCGTGCCGTTAGTTCGCCTGGAGTGTCTTGACGTAATCAACCAGAGTTTGGATCCGCTGGTTCACCTTCACCGGATCGTTCGGATCCAGCGACCGGAACAGGGCGCCCCATACCGGCATTTCGCTCGAACCATGCGCCGGAGCGGGCGCGCCAAACTGCAGGATGGCCCAAAGATGGCTGGAAGGAAACTCACCGTGGTTGTTCTTTGCGAGTTGCGTCAGGTTCGCCGGGGGAACTTTGAATTCACTCGCGGCCGGGCCATCGCCCTTGCCGGAGGCGCCGTGACAAGGGGCGCAATAGCTTGTGTACATAGCTTTGCCCGAACTCGGATCGGATTGTGCCACGGGAGCCTTTTTGATGACCTTGTCTTGGGCCATAGCGGCAGGCCCGGTGACGAAAGTCAGCTGCAGGGCACTGGTAACTAGCAAACTCCCAAGGAGAAGGAGTTTCGGACCAGAGAAAACTTTCGGAAGGAACATGGTGCACCTCATAGTTGAAATATGACTGCATGGACCCGCTTGCCGTAACCCACATCACATTGCTTTGGCCCTAGCCCGCCGCACCACCACTCAAACCAAATACCGTTCCGGTTCGAGCGGCAGATTTGTCAGCCGGACCTTTGTGGCGTCGAAAAATGCGTTCCCAATTGCCGGCGCGATCGCCATGATCGGCGTTTCCCCCGCACCCGCGGACGGGAGGTCGGTGCGATTCACAAGAATGGCCTCGATCTGCGGGAGGTCGCGGAATCGCGGCACGCGATAGCTGGAAAAGTGTGCGTTGCTGATCTTGCCATTCTGAAATTGAATGGCCTCAAACAGCGCGCCTCCCATCCCCTGAATCATGGCGCCCACCACCTGGTTGCGCAGTCCATCGGGATTGACAATCGCGCCGCACTCGAAAGCCTCCAGCAGTTTTTTCACCTGCACGACGCCGGCTGTGCGGTCCACCGAGATCTCCGCGAACGTGGCAACGTAGCTGCCCTTCTCGTAGCCGGCCGCGACGCCGAATCCCTGCCCTTCCGCGTTTTTCTGCAGCGGCCAAGCAAAGGCCTTCGCTCCAGCCTCAAGCACCGCGCGCATGCGCTCGTCCGCAAGATTGTGCAGGCGGAACTCCAGCGGATCCATCGAGGCTGCGTGCGCCAGCGTGTCCATGTGCGTCTCGCGGGCAAAATGGTTGGCGGTGGCCGCAAGGCCGCGATAGGAACCACTGCGCAGAACCAGAGGAACCTGGTGGTACTGCGTAACCTGGTTGGCCACCAGGTAGGGAGTCTCAATCGCCGACATGCCGGAATGGTAGTTGTGGAATTCCCACGCGGTGAGTTTGCCATCCGCCGCGATGCCGCTCTTCACCTCGATGACACCCGCGGGACGGAAATACGCCCAGGTAAACTCTTCTTCGCGCGTCCAAACAAGTTTCACGGGGCGGCCGCCAGCAGCGCGTGCCAGGCGCGCAGCCTCTAACCCTGCGTCGCTGGTGTGCTTGCCGCCATAGGCCGAGCCAGTGTCCGGCACCATCACGCGCACATTGGCTTCGGGCACGTGAAAGATGTCCGCTAAGTCATCGCGGACGGCAAACGGCCGTTGCGTTCCCATCCATACGGTGAGCTTGTTCCCGGTCCACTGCGCCACGGCAGCGCGCGGTTCCAAGGGTGCATGCGCGATGTACGCAACGTTGTAGGTGACATCGAGCTTGTGGGCCGCGGAAGCCATGCCTTCGGCCACGGAACCTTTTGTTTGCCGGAAACGCTCCTCGCTCGAGGGCTGCGCATTCTTCTTCAAGTACGAAAAGATCTCCTGATCGGAGATTTGCGGCACTTCCTTCCACTGCACGTGAATGGCAGTGAGCGCCTTCTCCGCGGCGGCGACAGTTGGGGCCACGGCGCCAACAAAATCGCCGTCGTGCACCAGCAGCACATCGGACTGGGCCCTGGCCTCGGAATCATCGTAGGCCACGAGCGTCGCTCCGAACGACGGCGGTCGCAGCACTTTGCCGTACAGCAATCCTTCCGGACGCAAATCCGCGCTGTAGAGGTGGCTTCCCGTGACGAACGCTCGGGCGTCAGCCTTGGGGATGGGCGTGCCCGCAACGGTCCACTGCGGAGCAGGCTTGACGGGATCGCTGGCCGGTGGGGCTTTGTGGTCGATCGGGTTTTCCCTCGCCAAGTCCGAGTAGCGAACAGATCGCCCGGTCGCGGGATCGGTAATTTTCCCATCGCCGGCAATCAGCTTGTCCGCCGGCAGATTCCATTCCTTCGCGGCTTTCTCTTGCAGCAGGTCGCGCGCCGCTGCCGCCACGCGTCGCAATTGCGGGGTGATGGTTGGCGTGGTTCTGCTTCCGAAGGTGCCCGCGTCCCACGGGGTGAGCGCGGTATCCGCCAGTACCATGTGAACGCTGTCGAAAGGCACGCCCAACTCATCGGCAATGGTCTGCGCCAGCGTGGTGCGCACGTTCTGGCCGATTTCCGCTTTTCCGACGAATCCTGTAACCGTTCCGTCCTCTCCGATGTGCAGCCACGCGCCGATTTCCTTGGGCCATTCTTGGCTGTGGAAGCCACGCGGCCCGGGAGCGGTTTCCTGCCCGGGAACGTCCTTGGCGACGGCAAACACGGCGATTCCGGCGCCCAGGAGTTTGAAGAAATCGCGCCGCCCCAACGCAAACTGGTGCATGGGAAGCGCGCGGAATTCATAGCGTTCCGGTTCGAGAAGAAATGGTTCCCGTTTCGCAGGCTTGCTCATTTCGCGGCCTCCTGCATGTTAGCCGCGGCGTGCTGGACCGCTTCGATGATTCGCGGGTGCGTTCCGCATCGGCAGATATTTCCCTGCAGCGATTGCACGATCTGTTCCGCGCTGGGATGCGCGTTGGTCTGCAACAGAGAAACGCTGCTCATAATCATTCCGGAAGTGCAGTACGCGCACTGAAACGCGCCGGCGTCCAGGAAGGCTTGCTGAACGGGATGCAGCTTGCCGCCTTTCTCGAGACCCTCAATGGTCGTAATCGGCCGGGAAACAGCGGCGCTTGCCGGAATCTGGCACGCGCGGCGCGCCGTTGCTCCAATCAGAACCGTGCACGCACCGCACAGGCCTTCGCCGCAACCGTACTTCGTGCCCGTCAAGCCGAGTTCGTCGCGCAGCACATAAAGCAGAGGCGTGTCTGGCGGATAGTTGACCGTAAAACGCTTTCCGTTGATTTCAAGTTCAATTCCCATGGCCCCCAGCAATTCCTTTCGGAAAAGATCGCGTGCCTGAATCAATGTTGGTGACAAGTATCGCAAGTGGATTTGGCGTGATTCAGTTCATGGCAATTCAGGCAGCCGTACATTGTGGTCACGCTGGTTACTTCAGACATGGTGGCCATGCCCGCGACCGCGCCGTGACACGTTTCACATTTTACCCCTGCGCTGAGGTGCGGGCGGTGGCTCCAGGCAACACCCGGCAGGACCTTGTAGACCCGCACCCACGGAATGGGTTCATTCAAACTGGCGTAGGTGGCGAGTTTCTGGATGGCCGGTTTGTCCTTGGCGATCGTGACGTGGCACTGCATGCACTTGGAGGTCGGCGGAAACCTCATCAGCGTGCCAGGTTCGGGATTCGTGTGGCAGTCCTTGCATTGCAAGCTGAACGCCAGGTGCTGCTTGTGACTGTAAGGAAGCGGCTGTTCCGGCGCGGGATGCGGGCTGGGATTGTCCGGAACCATGATCTTGGCAGATTGCTGACCGCGAGCGATTCCGCAAGTGCAAAGAAGCACGGCCAGAGCTGGCGCCAGCATTCTTGAGGTCTTGCTCCTCTCGCTCCGCATCATCCATTCTCCTCGCGTGCAAAATCGCAAGCTGAACGTTCCAAAGCCTTAGGCCTTCTTGGCCACTACTTCTTCAATGGAAGTTCCAAAATCCTTCAGCATCACCGTCGCGGCGTTGCGGCCCGGGCCGCCGGTCACGGAGCCGCCGGGATGAGTGGTGGCGCCTGTCTGGTACAAGCCGGGAATGGGCATGCGATGCTGCGCCCAGCCGAGCATGGGACGCATAGCCCCCGATTGCGCGGCGTTTTGCGCCCCGGCATGTGCGCTGCCGTGCCAGAAGTGCGGATTCATTCGTTCCAAATCGAGAGGGCTCTCCACGAAACGCGCCAGGATTTTGTCGTCCGTCAAATTCGGCGCGAAGCGGCGCAAATATTTCAGGTTCGCATCCGAAACGTCATATTTGATCTTGTCCCAGTGTTCCGGACCTTCCTTTAATTGATAAGGCTGCCAGCCGAGCACTTTCAGCGTGTGCATTCCCGCCGGTGTACGTGTCGCGTCCGCTACGCTGCAACAGATTACCTGCAGTGGCGGCTGCTCCAGATTGACGGCGCCGCGGGCATCGTCGTAGCCGAACCGCAGCGCGCGGTAAGGAGACGCCAGGATTCCCGATTCCACGGGCGAAAGCGTCCCGCCATCCACTTTGTAGATCGGCGGCTCTTTGCTGGCGTAATGTGTCACGAACATGGCATTTTCCGCTTGCCAGGTTTCCACGCCGAAAACAAAATCTTCGCCCCACAATTCCCGTGGCGCCATATCCACCAGGTGCTTGATGTGAATAGTAGAGACCACGGCTTTCGATGCGCGGTAGGAACTGCCGTCGCTGCACTCGACGCCAACACATTTCCCGCTTTCGATGATCAGGCTCTTCACCCATTTGTTGACCAGGATTTCGCCGCCATGCGCTTCGATGAATCGCCCCAACGCCTGCGTCAACGCACCCGAACCGCCTTTCGGCAAAGGTCTTCCGCCGGGCTGCTGGCGCGGCGCTCCATACGCCAGGCGACCCGTCACCGGGGCATCCGGCGGCTCCGCGGCCAGGTGCGACATGTACAGCATGAACGTGCGGCAGTGGTCGTCCTCGAAGGTGTCTTGAATAACGTCCCAGGCCGACATCGCTAGACGCCGCTGCCACAATTTTCCGTGCGGAGCCGCTGCCAACTGATCGTTCAAAGGCTTCGCGAAACCAATCGGCGAAAAAGAAGCGCCCACTAAAATCGACCGCACCGCGTCCAGCTCCGCCAGCATCTTGCGATACGCCGCCGCATCCTTCTTCGAAAATTTCGCGAATTCCGCGCAGGTGCGATCCAGATCGCGCCACTGCGTCAGATACGTTCCATCTGGAAAAGGAATGTGGAAAATAGGGTCGGGATCGATGTACTGCAATCCATACTCGCGGAGATTCAATTCGTTGTTCTTGAGCAGCGGATTGTCTTGGATAAAAACATGCGCGGTCGAGCAGCAGTCGTCGTTGAAGCCCTTCAGCGTCAATTCTGCTGTCTTTACGCCGCCTCCGATCCTTGGCCGGCCTTCCAGGACCACGCAGCGATAGCCGGCCTTGGCCAGATACGCCGCGGTGATCAGGCTGTTGTGCCCCGCGCCGGCAACCACGATGTCGAATCGGTCGGAAATCCCGGCGGCCTGCTGCATCGCCAGATGCTTCACCGCCAGCGGTGCGATGGCCGCGCCTTTCACGAATCGACGTCGCGTAATCCTGCTCATTCGCTCTCTCCCGCTACGCTTTCGCTTTCGCCACTTCCTCAAGGCTCGAACCAAAATCCTTCAGCATCACTGCCGCGGCATTTCTTCCCGGCCCGCCGGAAACCGATCCTCCCGGGTAGGTCGTGGCGCCGGTCTGATACAAGCCGGTGATCGGCATGCGATGCTGCGCCCATCCGGGCACCGGTCGCAAGCTGCCGGTCTGGGCGGCATTCTGCGCTCCACCGTGGCATGTGCCATGCCAATTGTGGGCATTCATGCGCTCGAGATCGAGTGGGCTCTCCACGATTCGCGCGAGAATTTTATCGTCGGTCAAATTGGGCGCGAACCGGCGCAGATACTTTAGATTTGCGTCGGAGACTTCATCCTTGATCTTGTCCCAATGCCCCGGCCCTCCTGCTTTCAACTCGTAGGGCTGGTTTCCAATGACCTTGATGGTGTGCATGCCCTGGGGCGCCCGGGATGGATCGGCCACCGTGCTGCAGACGATGAGAAGCGGCGGATCCTCCACATTCACGACGCCGCACGCAAAGTCATACGAAATGCGCAGCCCACGGTCGGGAGTTGCCATCGTACCGGATGCCACCGGAGAAATAATGCCGCCCGCCACAGGGAAACTCGGCGGCTCTTTGGAAGCGTAGTGGGTCACAAACAAGGTGATGCCCGCCTTCCACGTCGCGACCCCTTCGAGGAAGTCTTCGCCAAACGCCTCCTTTGGCGCCATGTCCACCAGATGCTTGATGTGGATCGTCGAAAGCACCGCTTTCCCGGCTCGGTAGGAGCTGCCGTCATTGCACTCCACACCCACGCATTTGCCGTTTTCAAGGAGCAGGCGCGTTACCGTTTTGTTTGTGAGGATCACGCCGCCATGCGCTTCGATCAATCGCGCGAGCGCCTGTGTCAAAGCGCCCGAGCCGCCCTGCGGAGTCGTCCAGCTCCAACGCTGGCGCCCGGCACAAATTGCGTAGGCCAGGCGGCCGGTGACTGCGGCATCCGGAGGCTCCACGGTCTGATATGCCATCCACACCATGAACGCGCGGCAATGCTCGTCTTCAAAATTGTCGCGAATGATCTCCCACGCGGACATGGCCAGCCGCCGTTGCCAGATCTTGCCCTGGGGATGCGCGGCCAGGCGTTCGTTCAGTGGCTTTCCAAAGCCGATCGGTGTGTAAGAGGTTTCGGCGAAGAGAGGCGTCACTTCCCCGTACTCGGTCATCATGCGGCGATAGGCAGCCGCATCCTTCCTGGAAAATTTCGCGAACTCCTCGCAAGTGCGATCGAGGTCACGCCATTGCGTCAGGTACGCGCCATCGGGGAAAGGGATGTGGACAACGGGATCGGGGAACAGATATTCCAGGCCGTACTGGCGAAGACCCAGTTCGTCGTTGCGCAGAATCGGGCTGTCCTGGATCAGGACATGTGCCGACGAGCAGACATCGTGCTGGAAGCCGCGCAGTGTCAATTGCGTGGTCTTCACTCCGCCGCCGACGATGGCGCGGCTTTCCAGTACCAGGCAGCGATAGCCCGCTTTGGCCAGGTAGGCTGCCGCAATCAAACTATTGTGTCCCGCTCCAGCGACGACGATGTCGAATTGGTCGGGCATTTGGACCGCGCTGCTCCTGAACTTAGCCCGGGCCCGGCTCTGTCAAAGAGAGGGGCGTCGTCGCGAAACGGGCCCGGTGAGCGGACTAACAGAGTAACCAGGATCTGAACCAACAGGTATGGTTACTATGCCACCGTATCACTGCGCTCGTCAAGTCTTTCCGGGACGTAAGGTGTTCAAAATCATGATGTCAGCGCGATCCAACCGTGTGGTATTGTGGTCCAACCATTCGCTGGCGTGAAATCTTGCACCCCGTCATCAGTTCTTTTTCTGAACCACTTCCTCTATGCTGGTCCCGAAGTCCTTCAACATCACGGCCGCCGCGTTTCGGCCCGGCCCTCCAGTCACCGAGCCGCCCGGGTGCGTCGTTGCGCCGGTTTGATACAGACCTGGAATCGGCATGCGATGCTGCGCGTAGCCTGGCACGGGTCGCATGGCTCCCGATTGCGCCGGCCCGGATCCACCGGCGTGACAACTTCCATGCCAATTGTGCGGATTCATGCGCTCCAGATCGAGCGGGCTTTCGATGGTGCGCGCCAGAATCTTGTCTGCGGTCAGATTGGGAGAGAAGCGCTGCAAGAACTTGAGATTGCCATCAGAGACTTGGCGCTTGATCGCGTCCCAGTGCTGCGGACCTTCCCGCAGCTGGTAGGGTTGATAGGCTACAACCTTAACCGTGTGCATGCCTGCTGGCGCTCGCGTGGGATCGGCAAGGCTGCAGCAAATAACGTGCAGCGGAGCATCCTCCAGATTCACCGCGCCTGTCGCATAGTCGTAGCTCATTCGCATGGCCCGTTCGGAGCTGGGCATGAAGCCGGAATGCACGGGAGAAAGCATGCCGCCGTCGACCTTGTATCGGGGCGGCTCGGTGGTGGCATAGTTGGTCGCAAATAGCGTAAGCCCGGCTTCCCAGGTGTCCACTCCCTCGAGGAAATCTTCGCCCCACAATTCCTTCGGGGCCATGTCCACCAGTTGTTTGATGTGAATCGTGGAGACCACCGCTTTGTCGGCGCGATAGGAGCTGCCATCGGCGCACTCTACGCCGACGCACTTGCCATTCTCGATGATCAGCGCCTTAATCCACTTGTTGGTGAGAATCGTCCCCTGACGAGCTTCGATAAAACGCGACAGCGCCTCCGACAGCGCCCCGGAACCTCCCTTCGGAAGCGGCCGGCTTTCGCGCTGTTGGTGCAGAGGAATGTAGGCGGCCCGCGCTGTTGCCGGGTCCAGAACCGGCTGCAACCCGTACGGACAGCCCAGCATAAACGCGCGGCAATGATCGTCTTCAAACGTCTCTTGCAGAATTTCCCATGCGGACATGGCCAGCCGCCGCTGCCAGATTTTCCCTTGGGGATGAGCGGCCAGCCGGTCGTTCAGCGATTTTCCGAATCCGATGGGCGAAAAAGTCACGGCATTGAGCAATGGCTTCACGGTTTCGTATTCGGTGATCATCCGCCGGTAGGCCGCGCCGTCCTGCTTCGAAAACTTGGCGAACTCTTCGCAGCTGCGGTCCAGATCGCGCCACTGCGTCAGGTAGCTGCCGTCAGGAAACGGCATGTGGAAGACCGGATCAGGATAGATGTATTCGAGCCCGTAATTTCCGAGCTTCAGTTCATCCTCGCGCAGCAGAGGATTGCCGTGAATTCCGTTGTGCGCCGAAGAGCAAACATCATGCACGAATCCGGGCAACGTCAAATGAGCGGACTTTACGCCGCCGCCGGCGATGGGCCGCCCTTCAAGAACCAAACAGCGATAGCCGGCCTTCGCGAGGTAGGCGGCAGTGATCAGGCTGTTGTGCCCGGCGCCTGCGACGACGATGTCGAATCGTTCGGGCATAGTTTATTGCGCGGCAGCCAGGTTTTTTCGCAGCGTGTCCGTGTCCAGTTCCTTTTCCCATCGAGCGACCACAACGGTTGCTACTCCATTCCCAATCATGTTCACCGTCGCGCGGCACATGCTCATGAACCGGTCAATCCCCAGTATCAGCGCCATGCCCGCCACGGGAATTGTGGGAATCACAGAGAGTGTTGCGACCAGCGCGATGAACGCTGCCCCTTGCACGCCGCTTGCGCCCTTCGAAGTCAAGACGGCAACCGCGAGAATGGTCAGGAGCTGCCATAGCGTCAGGCGCGTGCCGGTGGCCTGGGCCACGAACAACGCCGCCAGGGTCATGTAAATGCCGGTGCCGTCGGTGTTAAATGTATAGCCCGTGGGCACCACCAGCCCGACCAGCGCTTTCGAACAGCCTAGTTTTTCCAGCTTGGCCATCAATGTTGGCATCGCCGGCTCGGAAGAACTAACCGCCAGAACCAGCACAATTTCTTCCTTGATGGTGTTCAGAAATCGCAAAACGCTAAATCCGCAAGCGCGGCAGATGATCCCCAGGACCACCAGGACGAACAACAGCGAAGTTAAATAGAACGTGACGATGAGTTTCAGCAGCGGACCCAGAGATGCCAATCCAAACTTTCCAACCGTAAACGCCATGGCCCCGAACGCGCCCAGCGGCGCCAGTTTCATCACAATATTCACCACCCCGAAGACCGCCTGTGTCAGCGCGTCGAGCATCTCCACCAGCGGCTTCGAGCGCGGCCCCATGACCGACAATGCGAACCCAAACAGAATGGAGATCAGCAGCACCTGAAGGATGTCGCCCTTTGCGAAGGCATCCACCACCGTGCTTGGGATGATGTGCAGAATAAAGTCGGGAATATTCTGCGCTTTTGCCTGCCCGGCATACTCTGCCACGGCTTTGGCATCCAGCGTGGCGGGATTGATGTTGAAGCCGCTCCCCGGCTTCACGAAATGCCCCACCAGCAAGCCAATGATTAGCGCCAGCGTAGACACGACTTCAAAGTAGATGAGCGCTTTGCCGCCGACCCGGCCCACCTTCTTCATGTCTTCCATTCCGGCGATGCCGGTCACCACGGTGCAAAAAATGATCAACGTGATGATCATGGTGATCAGGCGGATGAATCCGTCGCCGAGCGGCTTCATCGCTATGGCCGTGGCTGGACGGAAATATCCCAGCAGCATCGCTACGGCGACTGCAAAAAGCACCTGGGCTGTCGGATTGGCGTAGAAAGGTTTCTTGCTTCGGATCGGCGTGGTCATAGGCGGGGCCGGGAGCGCGGCGTCAGTGGCAATCTACACCTCTCGCAAAAAAATGCAGCTGCTGCGTTACAACCAGCTTCCCGGTGCGCGAATGGCGCTCGCCAGGTCGCCAAGAAATTCCGCGGCGCGCGCGCCGTCCACCACGCGATGATCGCTGGAAAGCGTCATGGTCATCACCGGCCGGATGCCCGGCTTGCCCTCGACGGGCACCACGGCATCGGCGATTGCGCCCGCGGCGAGAATGGCGCACTGCGGCGGCGTGATGATCGCGCTGAACGCATCCACCTTGTACATCCCCAGATTGCTCAGCGTGAACGTTCCGCCCGCGATGTCGGCAGGCCGCAGCCGTCCGGCTCTCGCCCGCTCCGTGAGCTCTCGCCGCAAAACCGATATCGCCGCGATGTCTTTCTGATTGGCCTGCGGGATTACCGCGCCGACTACGCCGTCCTTCACCGCCATGGCCACACTGATGTTGATCTCCGCGTTTGCCCGGATTCCATCTCCGGTCCAGCTTGAGTTCATTCGTGGATGTTTCGCCAGTACGCGCGCCAGAAGCCCGATCAGCAAGTCCGTAATTGTCGGCGCGGAGCCGGCGGCGCTTTCCCCACTGAGTTTCCTCTGCGTATCGATGAGCGCGCCGGCATCCACGGTTTGCGCCAGGAAAAAGTGTGGAACGCTCGTCCAACTCTGTGTGCTGCGCTCGGCCATCAGTCGCGCCACCTGGCTCAGTGCTTCCGCCTCCCTAGCGGCCGCAGGCGGTCGGTTCTTTTTGCTGTTGGCTGCTGCCTGCACATCTGCCGAAGAGATCGTGCCGTCCGGCCCGGTTCCGCGGATCTGACGGATGTCGACTCCAAGCTCCTTCGCCAGCCTGCGCGCCTTGGGAGAAATCTGCGGCGCGGCAGCAGCGGGTCCTGCCGTGGGAGGCGGCGCTTGAGAGGGCCTACGATCAGGAGCGGTTGTCGGCCGGGCGGACGAAGATTTCGCTTCCGTTGCGGCCGGCGGCTGTTCGCCCGGCTTCAGGAGCCACGCTATGGTTTGGCCCACCGGAATTTCGTCGCCGATTTGCGCCGTGATTCCGGCGAGCAATCCGTCACCGGGCGCCTCGACTTCCACCACCGCCTTGTCGGTTTCAATTTCCAGCAGCGGCTCACCCTTGGTGACCTGCTCTCCTTCGTTTTTTCGCCAGGCCAGCAACTTGCCCGTTTCCTGCGCCATTTCGAGCGCAGGCATCACCACGCTAATCGCCATAATGTTCCTGTGAGCCGGGATTGAATGGACTAATCCGTGGCCGCCACTCCTTCTTTTCTCGCACCAGCCACCATTTCTTTTACCTGTTCGCTGGGCTGCGCTTCGTTCTCGCGCGTAGTCGCGAGCGGCCCGTTCACCGTGAAATAGTGAGCACCCGCAACCATCAATTGTTCCGCCGGAAATCGCGTGATCACTTCGTGGCCGGTCGCGGTCACCACGATTTCTTCTTCGATGCGCGCCGCGCTCCAGCCATCGCTCGAAGGCCAGAACGTCTCCAGCGCAAACACCATCCCCGGCTTGATTTTGTGCGAGTGTTCGAGCGACACCATCCGGCTGATCACCGGCTTTTCCCAGATTGCCAGCCCAATCCCGTGACCGAATTGCAGCGCGAACGCTGCTTCTTCATCGGGAAATCCGAATTCCTGTGCCTTCGGCCATACCGATGCGATCTCCGCGGTAGTCCGTCCGGGCCGCACCAGTTCGATTGCCGCATCCAGGTATTCGCGGCACCGTTTGTAGGCGTCGATCATGGCGTGTGAAGCGTAGCCAATCGAGAAGCACCGGTAGTAGCAGGTGCGGTAGCCCATGTAGGAATGCAGAATGTCGTAGTACACCGGATCGCCGGGCCGCAGAACGCGATCGCTGAACACGTGCGGGTGTGGATTGCAACGCTCGCCGGAAATCGCGTTCACCGCTTCCACATATTCCGAGCCCAGGTCATACAACACCTTACTGGCCAGCCCCACCGCCTGGTTTTCACTCATCCCCGGCTTCATCGCCCGATACAACTCGTCGTAAGCCGCATCGACCATCATCGCCGAGTGGTTCAACAGCGAAATCTCGTCTTGCGTCTTGATTACGCGCGCGTCCGACATCAATTGCTGGCCGTCGACAATCTTGATGCCTTCCTTCTCGAGCGCGAAAAGGATGGGCGGCTCAACCACGTCGATTCCCAGTGGCTCATTCAGCAGCCCGCGCTGGTCCAGTTCCACCTTGATCTTTCGCGCCACATTTTCTGCGCGACCCATTTCCGGAGACATGGCGCCACGCAACAGCGGAATGCCGGCGCGAGAGCGTTCCCCAAGCCACGGGCAGTTCTGCTGGTGATGCCGCGCCGCGGAGCCGAAGTCCCACAGGATCGGCTCGTCGTTTTGCGGCAACAGGCAGAAGCGGCTGATTTTGTCCTGCGCCCACGTGCCGATGTGCGTCGCCGTTATGTAACGCACGTTGTTCATGTCGAAGCACAGCAAAGCGCCCATCTCTGACTTCGCCAGTAGTTCTTTTGCCCGTGCCAATCGCTCCCGACGCAAACGATCGAAGTCGATGCGGTTTTCCCAATCCACCGCCATCGCGCCGTATGTCTTCAGTCCCACGCTGCGCCTCCCGTTTGAAAACTCTCAGGCCTTCCCGCAAAGTGTGCGTGCCGCGTCAAATACCGTTTGTTCCGTGGGCACCGTAGCGTCTTCCAGCGGCGGCGAAAAAGGAATCGGCACGTGCATTGCTCCCATGCGCTTCACGGGAGCCTCCAGGTTGAAAAAGGCGCCTTCGGAAATCACCGAGGCAATTTCGCCCGTAACACCGTATCGTCCGTAACCTTCATCCAGGATGATGGCTCGCGAAGTTTTCTTGGCCGATTCCACCAGTGTCTGTTCGTCCAGCGGCCAGGTTGTCCGCGGGTCAATCACTTCCGCGCTGATGCCGATTTCTTCCAGGAGCTTCGCCGCCGCCAGCGCCACCTGCACCATGCTGCTGGTAGCCACCAGGGTAATATCTTCTCCCTTGCGCTTCACATCCGCCACTCCGAGGGGAATCGTGTACTCCTCCACCGGCACGGGTCCTTTCTGCTTGTACATCATTTTGTCTTCAAAGAAGACCACGGGGTTGTCGTCGCGAATCGCGGTCTTCAGCAAACCCTTGGCGTCGTAGGGCGTCGACGGCATCACCACTTTCAGCCCTGGCACATGGCTCAGCCAGGCGTGCAGCGACTGCGAGTGCTGCGCTGCCGAGCGCCGCGTCGCTCCCAGCGTGGTGCGCAATACCATCGGAACCTTCCAGGTTCCTCCCGACATGTAGTGCACTTTCGCCGCCTGATTCACCATCTGATCCATCGTCAGCGTCAGAAAATCCCCAAACATGATGTCGACCACGGGACGCAGCCCGGTCATCGCTGCGCCCACTCCCATTCCCGTGAAACCCGCCTCCGATATCGGCGTGTCCAAAACGCGCTCGGCTCCGAACTCTTCCACCAGGCCCGACAAGACCTTAAAGGGTGTTCCGGCTTCCGCTACGTCTTCCCCAAAAATGCACACGCGCGAGTCGCGCCGCATCTCCTCCGCCAGCGCTTCGCGGACGGCTTGGGCAAATGTCAGTTCCCGCTGGGCTGCTTCAGGCATAGACGTGCTGATCGACCTCCTCAACGGATGGGTATGGCGCGGTAATGGCGAATTCAACCGCCGCTTTCATTTCCTCGCGTGCTTCGTTCGCGATTTTTTGCAGCTCGCCCGCATTCGCAAGCTTCTGGCTCGCCAGCCAATCCCCCATGTTCTTGATGGGATCGCGCTTCGTCTTCCACTCCTGCTCTTCCTGCTTGGAGCGGTAATATTCGCGATTAATGTCGCCCACGTGATGACCCGTATAGCGATAAGTGTTGCACACGAACAGGGCAGGCCCGGCGCCCCGGCGCGCCCGGCTCACCAGCTTCTGCGCCGCGGCATGGACGGCGCGCACATCCTGCCCGTCCACGCTTTCCGAATGCACACCGAACGCGGTTCCGCGCGCCAGAATGTCCCCGGCCGTGGTTTCCGAAAAATGCGTGTATTCCGTGTACAGGTTGTTCTCGCAGGCATAGATCACCGGCAGTTTGTACAGCGCCGCCAGGTTCATCACTTCATACAGCACGCCCTGCCCGAGCGCGCCTTCGCCAAAGAAACAAACGGTAACCTGGTCGCTCTTCAGTCGTTTCGCGGTCAGTGCCGCACCCGTGGCAATTCCCGCGCTGCCGCCTACGATCGCGTTGGCGCCAAGGTTCCCGGTCGCTGGATCCGCGATGTGCATCGATCCGCCTTTGCCGCGGCAATAGCCTGCTTCCTTGCCCAGAAGTTCCGCAAACATGCGGTCCGGCGTTGCTCCTTTCGCCAGGCAGTGCCCGTGGCCGCGATGCGTACTGGTGACGTAGTCGGTCTTCTTCAGTGCCTCGCAAATCCCCACGGCGACGGCTTCTTCGCCGATGTATAAGTGCGCCAGGCCCGGCATCAACGCTCGCGTGTACAGTTCGTTGACCTGCTCTTCGAACAGGCGGATGCGCACCATCTGCCGGTACAAGCGAACTCCCAGTTCTGCCTGCGCTACCGGTGCCGTTTTCGTGGGATCCGTCGCCGTTTTCATCCCTGCACCCCGGACATTTGCGCCAACACATCGAACACCACCGCAAAGTCTTTTCCCGCCAGGCCCATGCCGCGCGCGGCGGTCAGGAATTCGTTGGTGATGGACGTCGTGGGCATGGGCACATCCAGTTGCCGCCCCAGTTCCAGCGCCAGAAGCATGTCCTTCTGCATCATGTTGACGTTGAACCAGGCTTCTTCTGGCTGTTTCAGCACGAACGGCCCGCGATACTGCACCATCGGCGACGCAATCACGCTGTGCGTCAGCACCTCCACCGCCGTTTCTCGCGCGATCCCGCTTTTTTCCGCCAGCAGCACACCCTCGCAAAACGCCAGCATCTGCACCGCGAGGCTCAGGTTCGTTGCAATCTTCATCACCAGTGCCAAGCCGTTTTCTCCCACGTAGGTCACCTTTGGCCCGATATCGAGCAGCAGCGGTTTTACTTTCTCGAAGGTCTCCCTGCGGCCGCCCACCATTACCGAGAGCTTGCCCTCCTGCAACGTGATGACGCTTCCCGACACGGGCGCATCCACCATGTCGCCGCCCTTTTCTCGGATCTTGTTGGCGATCTCCCGGCTGAAGGCCGGGCTGGCCGTGCTGATGTCGAGGAATAGTTTTCCTGGCGTGACGGCCGCAAGCATGCCGTCAGGCCCGTTCGTGATGGCGCCCAGAGCCGCGGAATTCGTGACCATGGAAAAGATCACGTCCGATTCCAACACCACCGCGCGCGGCGAGTCGGCCCACTTCATTCCCTTCTTGATCAGCCATTCCGCTTTCGAACGCGTACGGTTCCACCCGGTGACGGTGTGGCCCTTGCCGAGCAGGCGGTTCACCATCTCGCTGCCCATGACCCCGAGTCCCACGAATCCTAGCTTAGCCACTCTGCTTTCCTCCTGGAGGAATGTGCTTGCCTGGTTCTTTTCAGTCTTGTCCGCTGGGCGCGCGCCGTGAATCGTCGCGCACCTGTTTCAAGTGCGCTTTCATCGCTTCCCGTGCGCCTACCGGATCCCGGTGTTCAATGGCCTCCAGAATCCGCTTGTGATGATACTGGCCACGCTCCGGCCCGCCTTCCACCTGGAAGATCCCGATGCGCTGCTCACGCAACAGGCCTACGATCGAATCAATCAGCGAAAGAATAATTGCGTTATCGGCGGCTTCGGCGAGTGCCAGATGAAAATCCAGGTCCGCTTCGATGTATGCCTCGGGATCGCCCTTGGCGGCGTCCATTGCGGCCACCTGTTCCCGCATTGCCGCAATATCTTCTTCCGCAGCGCGCGTCGTCGCCAGCGCCGCAATCTCCGGTTCAAGAATCTCCCGTACCTCCGCAAGCGAAGTGAAACCTTCGTGCCCGGAGCGCATCATGCGGTCCAGCGACTGCCGGATGGTGTAGGAACTTCCGTCCGTGATGAAGGTTCCCCGCCCCGGATAGGCTTCTACGAGGCCTTTCTCCCGCAACGCCTTCACTGCTTCACGCACCGCAGTTCGGCTCACGCCGAACTGTTCGGCCAGTTCACGCTCAGGAGGCAACTGATCGCCCGCCTTCAGGGCACCTTTGTGGATGGATTCCTCAACTTGTTGCACAATCTGTTCGTATAGGCGAGAAGAACGAACGATCTTGTACATCGCATCCTCCCAAGCCGCAGAATGTTGATCGACGCACCAATCCGAATAGCAAGGGTCTGAATACAAGGGGCGTGGGACGCCGCCAGCGTAGGGCGAAGCAGACCGTGCCATGGTTGAGTTGTCCGACCAAGTTACCACCAGCCTCTCCTTCCGTGCAACACCTTATTGCCCTTCTTCCATCCACACCGTCTTGATGTTCGTAAACTCCCTGATTCCAAGGGCTCCCAGCTCCCTTGCGTGTCCGGACCACTTCACGCCGCCAAACGGAATCCGCGGGTCGGATGCCACCATGCGATTGATGAACACCATTCCCGCCTCGAGTTCGTTGACAAACTTCTCCTGTTCCGCGACGTCGTTGCTCCAGGCGCTGGCTCCCAGGCCAAAGCGGCTATCGTTGGCAATTTGCATTGCGTGGTCCGTGTCTTTTGCGCGGAACACGCTGGCCACCGGACCAAACAGTTCTTCCCGATAGGCCGGCGAGTCCTTGGGGATATTGACCAACACCGTAGGTGCGTAGAAATTCCCCGGCCGGTCCAATGGTTTTCCGCCAGTGAGAATCTTGGCGCCTGCTTCCACGGTTTTGCGCACGTCGCGATCCAGGTCGTTGACGCCTTCGCGTGTGGCAAGTGGCCCCAATTCGGTGCTCTCGTCAAAAGGGTCGCCCACTTTCAACGCGGCCATCTTCTTCGCGAATAGGTGCGCAAACTCTTCCGCGATGCTCTGGGCGACAATGAATCGCTTTGCTGCGATGCAGGATTGTCCGTTATCGAAGATGCGCGCCTTCACGGCGGTGCTGGTGGCGGCTTCCAGATTCGCGCTCGGCATCACGATGAATGGATCGCTTCCGCCCAGCTCCAACACCACCTTCTTGATTCTTTTCGCGGCCCCGATGCCCACCGCAATCCCCGCTTGTTCGCTGCCGGTCAGCGTGGCCGCCACCACGCGCGAATCTCCCAGAATCCCGTCCACTTCCCGCGAGGCGATCAGCAGGGTTTGGAAAGCCCCTTGCGGAAAACCCGCCCGGCGAAACAATTCTTCAATCAGCAGCGCGCTTTGCGGAACGATCGATGCGTGCTTCAACAATGCGACATTTCCGGCCATCAGCGCGGGTGCCGCGAATCGCAGCACCTGCCAGAACGGAAAATTCCACGGCATTACCGCCAGCACCGGCCCGAGCGGCTGGTAACGGATATAGCTCCGTTTTGCGCCCGTTTCGACCATCTCATCCGCCAGAAAATGTTCCGCGTTTTCCGCATAATAGCGGCAGACCCACGCGCACTTGGCCACTTCATCCACGACGGAGCGAAACGTCTTGCCCATCTCCGTGGTCATGACTTTGGCGTAGGCTTCTTTTTCCCGGTCCAAAATCACCGCCGCCTTCAATATCCACCGAGCCCGCTCGGCAAATGGGACCTTGCGGCAGCTTCGGAATGTTTGGGCGGCGCGCTGAAGTTTGCCTTCGATTTCCGCGCCAGTCAGGGATTCGAACGACTTGATAAGTTCTCCGGTGGACGGGTTGATCGAGGCGATTGCCATGAGAATTCTCCAAATTGGTCCGACCACTATACCTGTGAAGCCGCCCTTTGTACAGTATAACCATCGTTATTTCTGATTCATAGAATTTAAACGTTGACACTCTACCTCGTCCAATGGTACAGGGGTCCTACCACGCAACGCTTGAGCTACCTCTTGCGCCCTCGCACGTTGCGATTGCGCCAGCACAGGTCCGGGATTAGCTCGAACCTTTGGGTACTTCCGGTGGGGGAGTGTTCCGGCGGTCCCTGATCCAAGGAGCAGCGCATGAAACCACGCAAACTGCTAGCTGCAAGAAAATCCGGGCTCCCTAGCCAGCAAGATTCTCTAGAGCGCTCATTTACGCCGACGCGCCGGGACTTCTTAAGGACAGCAGCGGGCGCGGGATTGGCATTAGCAAGTTCCCCTTGGTCCGCCTTGGCCGATCACCATGGTCATCCAAGCCCAAACAGCATCTCCTATTTGGACCGCCGCCTGTACATCCGAAACATGGAAATGCTGGCCCACTTCGCGCCCGGCCAACCGCGCCACGGCAAAATGCAGATGATGTCGGTCGGCGACCGCCGTTACATGTTTCAGCAAGGGGACGTCATCGACGTCAGCGACGTGCGCAAGCCCACCATGTTCAACAAGGGCGGGTTTGACGGCTACCAGGTTCAAGTCGCCTACAACAAGAATCTGAGGAAATGGATTCTGATGACCGGCGCGCAAACGCCCATCACCGATTCCACTCCCGAAGCGCCGATGGGCAAATATGATGATCCGCATCTCGACGACAAACGGAAAAACTACCAGGGCTTGCGCGGTGTGCGTTTCTATGACGCGACCAATCCCTCGAAGATCGTAAAGCTCTCTGAGTTCAGCACCGGAGCCACCGGCCAAGGCACGCACAGGAACTACTATGACGGCGGGAAATACGCTTATCTCGACACTGCGCCGGACGAAACGTTCATTCATCAGCCATCTTATTTTCGCGAGCTCGTCAATGGCAACATGATCGTCGACGCGTCGGACCCCGGCGCCGCGAAAGAAGTGTCCATGTGGTGGGTTCCCGGTTCGCGCAAGGGTGAAGAAGAGGAATACAACAAATGGGTTTGGTCAAAACTGGTTCCACCCAAAGTGGTGGCCGATCAGACGCCGTTCGCGGGACTCCACGGCCCGGTTTACGTTCCCAAGAAATTGGAAGACGGAGGAAACCGCGGCTACGGCGCGTTCGGGTGCAACGGCTTCATCATCCTGGATCTTTCCGACCCAACCCATCAAAAGGAGATTGGACGTTTTGAGCCGCCTCCCCAATATTCCGGAATGGGCATCGCCTTCCATACGATTTACTGCGGCATCCTGGAGCGCGGATTCGTTCTCACCAACGGCGAAACTACCAACTCCGACTGCAACCAGATCTATCTCCCCAATTGGGTGGTCGATATTCGCGATGAGCAACACCCCCTCCCGGTCGCGCAACTCCCTCGGCCAGTTCCACCGCCCGAAGCGCCTTATCGCGATTTCTGCTTCAAGCGGGGACGTTTCGGCGCGCACAATCCCCCGCATCTGAAAGCCCCGGGCAAGCCGCGTCAGGAATTCATCGCTTACAGCTACTTCATCGCTGGACTTCGCTGCTACGACATCGGCGACCTCTATAAGCCCGAGGAAGTGGGCTATTTCATCCCTCCGCAAGGCGGCGACCTGAAGAAATTCGGAAGCTACGACCGCACTGTCGATAATGTGTTCATCGAGTGGGACCGCAACGTCATCTGGACCGCGACGGACACCGGCCTTTATGCTCTGAGCTGCCCGAATCTTGGCAAGCCGCTGCTGGATCCCATGCCCGTGACGGAATGGTCGCTCGACAAACTCAACGAAGGCGCGCCCTGATCTCGCGCGGCCAGGAGAATCCCATGAAAACGATCGCTCCCGTCGGTTCATGCGCTGGCATCTGCGTCCTGCTTCTTCTGGTGTGCAGCGGAACACACGCGCAGACCACTCCGCCACAGAAGCTTCGCGTGCTCACCCTGCTCGGGCGTCCGGCACAATTTGTTGTTGCCGATAAGCTTGGCCTGTTTGCGAAATACGGACTAGAAGTCGAGAACGACAATAAGAAAAATTCCGACGAATTGCGCGCCGACCTCGCTGCCGGAAAGGGCGATATTGCTTATCTTGCCGTCGACAATGCCGTTGCCATGGTCGAACTCGCTCATCAGGACGTGGTCATTCTCATGGGCGGTGAAGACTCGCAGAACGAACTAATAGCACAACCGGGAGTTGGCTCCATCAAAGACCTGCGCGGCAAGACGCTGATCGTCGATGCGCCCAACACCGCCTACGCGCTGCAAATGAAAAAGATTCTGCTGCTCAGCGGCATGACTGCCGGCAAAGACTATGAGATCAAACCATTTGGCGCCACACCTCAGCGTCTGATCGCCATGCGAGAAAACAAGGAATTTGCCGGGTCCATGCTTGGGCCTCCGGTTTCCCTGGTGGCCAAACACGAAGGGTTCGTCAGTCTTGGATCCGTCCAGCAGTTCATCGGCCCGTATCAGGCTGCGGGATTCTTCACGCCGCGGGCCTGGGCGGAGGACCACCGCGAACTGGTGATCTCATTTCTCGCCGCCTGCATTGAAGCGCAGCAGTGGCTGCTCGCTCCCGCAAATAAGCAGCAAGTCAGCGAGATGCTCGTCAGCCAATATCATCTGACTCCCGAAATCGCTGCTGAGGATTACGAACTCAGCATGACTCGCCCCGGTGGCTACGCGAAGGATGCCCAGTTCGACCTCCGGGGATTTGAAAACGTGCTCAAGCTGCGCGCGGAGGTGGAGGGCCAGTGGGGCGGCCATCCCCCGGCAGCGGACAAGTACTACGACCCTTCTTACTACCACCGAGCGCTCGCGAAAACAAAACACACACCATGAGGAGAACTTCTTTGCGTCACGGGAAAGTCGTTTATCTGTTCGCGGCAGCCTTTCTTTCTGTGTTGTCGCCGGCAGCGCGTGCCCAGCAGCAAACCGAGCGCACCCTGGATGAAATTAAAGCGGAGGCCATCAAGCGCGCGGAAAACGGCATGTATCCACTCATCGGTCTCGATCCCGCCGACGTCCGCGAAGCCTTCAGCAAAATCAACACCACCGACAATGACGAATGGGCCGCGGCGTTCAGCGCCGTGGCCGATCGTTACAGCTCGGAAGGGAACTCTCTGAAATCCGGCAATCCCGCGAAGGCCGACGCCGATTTTGTGCGTGCCTGGCGCTTGTATTCTTTTGCACGCTGGCCCGTCCCCGCTTCGCCTGGCAAGAAACGCGCCTATGCCAAAGCGCTCGAAGCGTTTCTGGCTCACGCGCAATTCATGGATCCGCCCCTGGAAGTAGTACACATTCCGTTCGAGAACTCGCAGATCGTCGGCTATTTGCGTCTGCCCAAAAATGCCAAGGGTCCTGTGCCGGTCGTGATTGCCATCAGCGGCCTCGACAGCCGCAAAGAAGACTTAAGCGAGAATTTCGGCGTGGTCCTCAACTACGGCATCGGCTTCATCGGAATCGATTCACCGGGTACGGGCCAGGCTCCCATCAAGGCCAGCGAAACTGCCGAGCGCATGTTCTCCAAGGTTATCGACTATTTGCAGACTCGCCCGGAAGTCGACAAAACGCGCCTTGGTGTGGATGGCCAGAGTTTTGGCGCCTATTGGGCCACTAAATTGTCGATCATCGAGCACGCACGGCTGAAGGCGGTGGTCGCGCAGTCGCCGCCGGTCGATGCCACTTTCCAAAGAGATTTCGTGATGCAGAAGACCCTGGGCAACCGGGAATATCTTTTCGGGCTGGGGCCGGCGTTGATGTCGATCTTTGCGGGAGCGAACACGGTCAGCGACCTGGGAGTGATCCTGCCGAAACTATCGCTGGTGAACCAACATCTTCTGGGGAAGCCGACCACCGCGATGCTGATCATCGCCGGCGCGCTGGATACTCAAGTGCCCGTTTCCGATGCCTATCTTCTGCTGAGCAACGGCGACGTGCCGAAAGAAGCGTGGATTAATCCTCAGGGCGGCCACTTGGGACGTCAGGTGAAAGTCTGGCCCGACCCGGTAATCTTCCGGAAAGTGCTGGTTCCGTGGCTGGTGCGTAACCTGGAAGTCGCGCCGTCGGCGGAGAGTCACCCGTAGCCGTGGGGCATCGCGACCTCTACGCGGCATCGGGTTCGGAGTTTTCCGGCGGCTTTTGCATCACGCGCCGCATTTTCTCCACGTCCAATTCCCCTTGCCAACGGCTCACCACCAGCGTGGCGACTCCATTCCCAACCACGTTGGTCAGCGCCCGGCACTCGCTCATGAATTTCTCAATTCCCACCAGCAGCGCCAGCGACTCGACGGGAATGGATGGCACCGCCGCCAGAATTGCCGCCAGCGTGACGAATCCAGTTCCCGTCACCCCCGAGCCGCCCTTCGAGGCCACCAGCGCAAACAATAGAATGCCGGTGATTTGTCCCAAGGAGAGACGTGTATTGGTGGCCTGCGCCAGGAACAGCGCTGCCAGCGTCAGATAGATGTTCGTGCCATCGGTATTGAAGACATAGCCGGTGGGAAAAACCAGGCCGACTACCGATCGCGAGGCTCCCAGTCCTTCCAGCTTCCGCATCATGTCCGGCAGCACCGTTTCCGATGAACTGGTGCCCAGCACGATCAGCAATTCGTCTTTGATGTAGGCCAGAAAGCGGAAAATTGAAAAACCCGCCAGATAGGCAATTGTTCCCAGGATCACTACCACGAAAACCACACTCGACAAGTAGAACGTCCCCATCAGTTTCAGCAAGTTCGTTAGCGACGCCATTCCATAGCTACCCACCGTGAAGGCCATGCCTCCCAGAGCGCCAAGTGGAGCCGCGCGCACAACCATTCGCACGATTCCAAAAACAACCTTATTCGCGATTTCGATTGCGCCCAGCGCGCGCTTTCCCCACGCTCCCATGCGCGCGATCGCGAAGCCGGTGAGAATCGAAATCAGCAGAACCTGCGGCACTTCACCGTCTGCCAGCGCGCCTACAAATGTCCGCGGAATAAATCCCAGCAGGAACGGTATGAAGCCGGTTTCTTTCGCGCGGCCCACATACACCGCGGCTGCCTTGGGGTCCAAGGTGGCGGGGTCAATATTCAGCCCGGCTCCCGGATGAATCAGCAACGCCACAACGATTCCAATCATCAGCGCCAGCGTCGATACCAGTTCGAAATAGATCAGCGTCTTCACGCCAACCTTGCCGACTTTCTTCAGGTCGCTCATGGATGCGATTCCCTGCACGATTACGCAGAAGATCACCGGCGCAATCATCATGCGGATCAGCGAAACAAACGCATCGCCGAGCGGCTTCAGCGCCACGCCCGTCCTGGGAAAGAACCTGCCGATCAAGCTGCCGATCACCACTGCCATGAGCACTTGTAGGTAGAGAATGGTGTACCAGGGCCGGCCTTTTCCTACCGCTTGTGCTCTGCCCAATTGCGTTTCTCCGTGTTTTACAAAGCCACACACTGTCCGGCCGAACGTACTGCAACCTACGTTACGACATCCCGCGGCGCCTCGCTCCCCGTGAAGAACCGCTCGACATTCCGCCAAGCCGACCGGCAAAGGAATGCGGTGGACTGCCGCGTCACTCCCGCGATGTGCGGCGTGAGCAAAAGGCGCTGCGCTGCTTCGCCTTGCAACGATAACAGCGGATGATTGGGCGCCGGCGGCTCGGTGGAATAAACATCCACGGCCGCGCCGCTCAGCCGTCCCTCCTGCAACGCCTGAGCAAGCGCCGCTTCATCGACCACACCACCGCGCGAAGCCTGAATCAGTACCGCACCTGGCTTCATCACCGCCAGCTCGCCGGTTCCGATGAGCCCGGTCGTTTGCGGAAGCAGGGGCACGTGCAAACTGACCAAATCCGCCACACGCAGAAGTTCTTCGAGTGAAGTTGATTTCGCCCCCAGGGCTTCTCGGGCGCGTCGATCGCGCGGCGCAGGGTCGTAGTAGACAATCGCGCAGCCGCGTTTGTGAAAGGCGGCGGCCACGGCAACTCCGATGATTCCCAATCCCACAATCCCGACGGTCAGGCCATGGAGGCCTGACAGGCTGTCCGCGATCATTCGCGCGCGAAAATCGCGATAGTTGCCACGGCGAATTTCCATATCCGCCCAGAAAAATCGCCGCAAGAGCACACTGGCCGTTGTGACGGCGTACTCAGCAACCGCTTCGTTGCTGCCTCCGGGAACATTGGCCCCGGCAATGCCGCGCTGTTTCAGAAACGGCAGGTCCAGGCGGTCCAGCCCCGCTCCGGTCACTTGAACAAATTGAATGCTTGTTCCTTCGAATAGTTCCGTAGGCAGCTTTGGCCCAACGGCAGGAATCAGCAGTGCGCGCGCTTGCCTCATCAACTGCAGAACGTCGGCGTCGTTCAGCGCGCGATAAACCACTTTTAGGGAAGCGGGCGCCAACGCCCCCACCCGCTGAAAATCTGCTTCCGGCCGCAGGCATAGCACATCGAGACTCATGGCTGTTTGGGAGTCGCGGGGGTAACGCCCGGCTCTTGCGTAGCAGCGGTGATATCGGCAACGGGAAAGAAGCACAGCAGCACCAACGGCTCACTTCCCGTGTTCCGCGTGACGTGCCTTTCTCCGGCAGGAATCAGCAGCGTGTCTCCGGGCTTCAGATGGAATTCGCCGCCGCCGGCAAAGGTGGTGCCTTGCCCGGAAAGCGTGTAGATGCATTCCTCAAAACTGCAATGATGGTGACGCTCGCGGAGCGTGTCGCCTGGCTGAACCACCGGAATCTCCACAAGCCGCAGCGTCAATCCTTGCGCGCCACGTTCGCCCGAAACAATCTCCAGCGCCTGGCGTCCTGGAAGTCCAAGTTGCCTGGCCTCGCTCGGTTTGAACAGCCGGGCCATCAGCGCACCTTGCTCACTTGACGAATCTCCGCGCGCCCTCCCTGAATCCGGTCAAGCTGCTTGAAAATTTCCGCGGATTGCATGGCGATGGAATCGGCCACGCGGTCCACCATTTTCAGGGCTTTTTCCGCGGTTGCGTGTTGCGGGCTGCCATACCACCCGGTTGGCGCAATCGAACGCACATCTGTCAGCACCGGCTGGTAGCTGCGCGTGCGGCGCAGGGCGTCGACCTTGTGCCCGTGCGCATGGTCCGAAGAATAGTCAATGCGATCCAGGTGCACCAGGTCCGGGCGGTACGCCAGCACCGCCAGCGCTTCGATCTCGCCCCCGTGCGTCAGTCCGCCGCATTCCTTGCCAAACATGTCTTCGGCCACAAAGCATGCCTGCACCGTCAGGACGGTCATGCCGTGCTCGCGGTGCAGCAGGTCCGCGGCAACTCCCAGGGGCGGGATGTTGAGTTCGTGCCAATTCAGTATCAGCAGATATTTCGCCCCGTGCTGAGCCGTGGACGCGCAGGTCTCCATCACCACGCGCATGTACGTTTCCGGCGAAAGCGTGATCGTGCCTTCAAATGGCATGTGCAATGGCGTTACGCCCAGTGGTCCGCCGGGCAGCACCAATCCATCCATGCGCTCCGCGACGGCCCGCGCAATCACATTCGAGGCGAAAATATCCGTGCCCGTCGGCAAATGCGGACCGTGTTGCTCCACGCTTCCCTGCGGCAAGATCACCAGCGGATTTTTCTTCAGCTGCGCGGCAATTTCCGGCTGCGTCAAATCCACAAAATACCGGCTCGCTAGCATCGCGCCTCCTGTCAGACCGTTAACCGGCTCTGGGCGTCCTTCAAAACCTCGGAAATGGCTATGCGCTGGCCGTTTTGTTCGATGGATTTCAGCGCCGCGCACACCATTGCTACGGCCACATTGCCATTCTGCGCGCTCAACTCGTTCGATTTTCCTGTGCGGCAGCTTTCTGCAAACATTTCCAGCTCCGCGCGGAACATGTCGCTTTCCGGCACCTTCAGTTCTTCGCGTTTCGCGTAGCCGTCGGCACCGCGTTGAATATACAGCGTCGATTTCTTGTGCAACTGGTCCGGCGTGTCCCAGGTGTCGAAATCGATTTCGTAGTGCATCAGACCTTGCGATCCGAACACACGGACCGAAAAGATGCCCGGAGAGGTCCAGCACGATCCCACGTATCCGAGCTTGCCGTCGGCAAATTTCACGAGGGTCATGGATTGGTCGTCAACCTCCGCGCCCACCGGAGAAAGCTTCGACGCGATGCCGCTCGCTTCCAGCACTTCGCCGCCGAGATAATGCAGTATGTCGAATTGGTGAATCGCGAGCTGCGACAGCGGGCCCCCGGGAGCTTTGTCTTTGTACCAGCGCCAGGTTTTGGGCGTCAGCTCCAGCGCGCGATTGTTGGAGAAATTTGCTTCGATGAACGCGACTCTTCCCAGTCCGCCGGAGTCCATCGCTTCCCGGATCTTGCGGATTCCCGCCATCAAGCGGGCGCTGTGGCCCACCGTAACCGTAATCCCGTATTTCTTTTCCAGTTCCGCGATCTGCAACCCCTCCACCAGCGTGCTGGCGATCGGCTTCTCCGTGTAGACGTGCTTTCTCGCTTTTGCCACCCCCGCAGCCATGGGAAGATGCTGTTCGTTCGGCACCGTCAGAATCACACCTTCGATCGACGTGTCTGCAAGTATCGCGTCCATCGTGGGAGCAGCCGGGACTCCAACATCGGCCTGAAATGCTTCGCGCTTTTCGGCCGAACGACTGAAGCCAGCCACGATTCTCAGTTTTTCGGACTTGGCCGAAGCGCGGGTCAACACCCGGGCCCAGCGGCCCAGTCCCACGATGGCGAGCTTGACGGGAGAAGAAGTCACGGAAGTCCTCGCAAAGAAAAGTTGCGCCAAAGATCGTATGGTAGTACCGTATTACGAGAATATGACGAAGTCAAGCCCTTGGCCGCCTTCTTTCTCGCTTCTCTCGGCCATCCACAAGTCGGCCGCGCCTCTTCGCCGCCAGGTGCTCGACGAATTGCGCCAATCCATCATTTCTGGCCGCCTCAATCCCGGTGACCGGCTCCTGGAACGCGAGCTCATCGCCATGATGGGCGTCTCTCGCACGGTTATTCGCGAAGCCTTGCGCCAGCTGGAGTCGGAAGGTCTTGTCGCCATCATCCCTAATAAAGGACCAGTGGTGCGCGCCCTGACGGTCGATGAAGCGCGCGATCTTTACACCATTCGCGCCGTTCTGGAGGGGTTGGCAGCGCGCCTTTTCGTGGAGCAAGCGACCGACGCCCAAATCGCTCGGCTCGAGCAAGCGCTCCAAGTCGTCGAAAAGGCGTACGCCTCCGGTAACGCCGCAAAAATGCTCGAAACCAAAAACGGTTTTTATGAAGCGCTTTTCGAAGGCGCCAAAAGTTCCACCCTCTCGTCCATGCTCGGCATGTTGCACGGTAGAATCTGGCGATGGCGCGCGCTGGGCCTGACGCATCCAAAGCGCTCGCTCGAACGCGACCGCGAGAGCATGAAGAACCTTGGCGCGGTGCTCAAAGCGATCCGGGCGCGCGATGCCGATCTGGCCGAAAAAGCGCTTCGCGAGGAAGTCGGCAAGGCGGCCGCGGAAGTGAGTCGTCTGCTTAAAGATGAGGCGGTGCCGTCTGCCGCAAAAAGTTCGCGAGCCGGTTGATTTTGTATTCCTTGAGGTCAAAGAAAATGCCAACGCACTTTATCGTTCACGACAAGGCCGATACCGTCGGCGTGATGGTGGTTGAGAATTCTCAAGCTGGTCAGGATCTGACCGGCTGGATCATGGAAACCGACGAGACCATTACCTTGAAGGCCCTCGATTCCGTTCCCCTGGGTCACAAGATCGCTCTCAATGCGATCAATCCCGGAGACACCGTGCTGAAGTATGGCCACGATGTCGGACGCGCGGTTGCGGCGATTGGCAAAGGCAATCACGTGCACGTTCACAATATGAAGACGAAGAGGTGGTGATGATGGAGCGCTATCAATTTTTCGGTTATCGACGGGAAAACGGAAGAGTCGGCATCCGCAATCACGTGGTGATTCTTCCGCTCGATGATTTGTCCAACGCCGCTTCCGAAGCGGTTGCCAATAATATCAAGGGAACGCTGGCGCTGCCTCATGCCTATGGCCGCTTGCAGTTTGGAGAAGATCTCGAACTCCACTTCCGCACGCTCATCGGCACGGGCGCGAATCCCAACGTTGCCGCTTGTGTGGTCATCGGCATCGAACCCGGCTGGACCGGGCGCGTCGTGGAGGGCATCGCGAAAACAGGGAAGCCCGTGGCGGGTTTTTCCATCGAGGGCAACGGCGACATCACCACCATCGCCAACGCGTCTCGCAAAGCTCGCGAATTTGTGCAATGGGCCAGCGAAAAGCAGCGCGAGGTCTGCTCCATCCAGGACCTCTTTGTCTCGACGAAGTGCGGCGAAAGCGACACTACCTCCGGCCTGGGCTCATGCCCGACCGTTGGCAATTTGATCGACAAGCTCGATCCCCTTTCTGCCACCACCTGCTTCGGGGAAACTTCCGAGCTCACCGGCGCCGAACTTGTCTGCGCCAGCCGCGCCGCCAGCAAAGAAGTCGGCGAGCGCTTCCTGCAGGTGTTCAACGCCTATCAGCAGGTCATCGAACGCCACAAGACCAGCGATCTTTCCGAGTCGCAGCCCACCAAGGGCAATATCATCGGAGGTCTGACCACCATCGAAGAAAAAGCTTTCGGCAATTTGCAGAAAATTGGCAAGAAGGCAAAGTTCATTGACGTCTTAAAGCCTGCCGAAGCCCCCGCCAAGGGCCCGGGGCTCTACTATATGGATACTTCTTCCGCGGCGGCCGAGTGTGTCACGCTGCAAGCGGCAGCCGGTTTCGTCGTCCATCTTTTTCCCACCGGACAGGGCAACGTCATCGGTAATCCGATTGAGCCGGTCATCAAGCTCACGGCCAATCCCAAAACCGCGCGAACCATGAGCGAGCACATCGATCTGGACGTTTCCGGAATTCTGCGGCGAGAACTCACGCTGGACCAGGCTGGCGACCAGTTGATTGACATCATGCTGCGCACCTGCAACGGACGCTTGACCTGTGCGGAAGTTCTGGGACACCGCGAGTTTGTCATGACCAAGCTGTACCAGAGCGCGTAAGTCACTGGACAGAATACGCGAATCAAATCAGCTCAGTCAGCCTTCGCGGCGGCTGCCTGAATCGTGGTCTGGTAGCTGATCACCATCACCCACTGGCCATCGCGCTTGATCCACAACCGGCTGACGTGCACGGGTTTTCCGGTATATGGCTGGTGCAGGCACGTCATCACCACGGAATCCCCGAAATCAAACATCTTTGCCGAAACCAGGGGGGACGGTGCGGAACCCACCCCCAGCTGTTTTTGCTTATCGAGTGTGGCCATGCGGCCGCTTTTGGTAATGGGATGATCGCTGTTGGAGCTGATTTGCACGAATTCGTCGGCGATGTGCGGCGCCCAGCCTGCCGATTCGTGAGCGGTTACGGCTGTTTCAAGCGCCTGCCAGGAAGCGATGATGGCATGTTCCGCGTCGTTAGCGGGCTGGAACGGAACAGACTTGCACGGGTTTTCACAGTTATTCACGCCCGTACCCTGCGAGGTTGCCGGCTGGTCGAGTTGCGTCACTTCGTGGTAGACCAGCAAACGCCACCCGCTTGGCCGCTGTACCCACAAGCGCAGCACATGCACCTTGCCGCGGCTGGCGCTGACCGCAGCAACTTGCCCGTAGGTCCGTTGCGTAACGTCGGCGCCGGATTCATCGCCAAGCGAATCTTTGGGCAGTGCGCGCAGCACCTCGGTGCCGCTCACGGTTTTCCCGTTCGAATCGCACCAAGTGAAATTCTCGTCAAGCAGACTCGTCAATTTTGTATTGTCCTCTGTCGCCACCGCCTGAACAAAAGCGCGGTCGGCCTGCAACACGACGGGATCCATCTCGGCGGCCTGCGAACGGTGGGGAAGCGAAACAAAAAGCAAGCAGCTACAAAACGCAGCGACAGTGAAGGCGGAAGAGCTGAGAAACCTCATTGGCGATCAAACCTCCTGGCAGTTGTTTTGAAACCATGGCAACAAAAAGGGCCGGAACGAAGCCGGCCCTTCTCCAAGCTCGCGACCTGGAGTGTGAGCTAGAAGGTGAACTTCAAGCCCAATTGGATGGCGCGGGCGCTTCCCGAACCCAGCACGGGGTTGACGGCGGCCACGTCCGGTGTCGCGCATCCACAGCCAAAATTACCCGGAACCGTGGGGTCCGAATATCCACCCGCTGGGCCGTAGCCACTCGTGCCGCCCCACGGATTGGCAAAGTTGGGGTGGTTGAAGAGGTTGAAAAATTCAGCCCGGAACTGCATGTTCACGCGTTCACGAAATATCCATGCTTTGGTGACGGAGAAGTCCACGTTGTGGAAGCCCGTCGCGCGGAAAATGTTCCGGCCCATGGTTCCGAATGCTCCATAGGCATTCGGGATCATGACCGAGTTGCCGACCATATAACAGTAGCCTGTGGGGCCTGTAGGGGAATTTGCCGGAAGTCCGACTCCGGTAAGCGTTGCCACCGCCATAGGACCGACCTTGGCCGCCGCATTCAGGCAAGCTTGCGGAATGGTCCCCGGACACGGCGTGCCCGGTCCAAGACCAAAGCAGGGAATCCCGTGAGTTCCATCTGAGTGGAAGTCCGCAGGGTTCCCGAAAAAGTCCCAGCGATCGGTGCCTTCACCTGATTGACTAAAGCCATACGTACCGTTATAGTCAATTACATTCCACGGCTGGCCGCTTTGCAGGGTGATGATGCTATTCACCTGCCAACCCTTGAGCATCTGCCCCCAGGAATCCTTGCCTGGAATTTGATACGTCAGGGAGAGCGTGAAACGGTTCCGAATGTCAAAGTCGCTGCTTGCATAGTCCGCCCCTGGGTGCAAGCTGTCCTGAGGCAGGTATTGATTCCAGTTGAAAGACATGTCGTCCAAGGCATGCGCGTAGGTGTAACCCGCGATGAAGGAAAAGCCGTGGTAATCGCGGCCCGTGAAGGTCAGTTGCAAGCCGTCGTAATTGGAACGGTAATAATTTCCCATCATATTGATGAATCCCAGATACGGGAACTTCGTCGTATACGCCCCGGGCGCGCCGGTCTGGATATTCGGTTGATTCACGTCCAGAATGCCCGTCAAGTTTGAACCATGGTTGCCCACATAGTTTGCATCCAGAGAGAGTTTTCCAGAAAAGGCGTGCTGTACTCCCAAACTCCAGGTGCTGACAAACGGGGTCGTATAGTTACGGTCCATCCCTAAAATGGAACATGGCGAAGTCGGGCTGCCCTGGTACATGCTTCCGTCACCGCATACAACGGCGCTTGTTGAGTTCGCCGGGAAAAATGGCGCGGACGGCGTGCCCGGCCAGGGATTTGGCAGCGCGCTTCCCGCGAAGTTGATGCCCGTCGTCTGGATATTCCCACCGCCAGGTGTTGCCACTCCATTTACGACGATGGTGGCGCCAGTCGGAATGACGCCGAGTCCCAGTGTGGGAGCGTTGTTCGTATTTTGCTGCGAAAGGAAGGTATTCATCGTCAGTAATTCGTACGCCATGCCAAACCCGGCGCGCACGATCGTCGTACCCTTGCCGGTGACGTCCCAAGCTACGCCGACGCGTGGCGCGAAGTTGGTGTGATCACCGTTGTAGATGGATCCCAGCTGACTGGTGCCCACCTGCACCATTCCAAGCGTGGGATCGAAATTGCCAAGCAGGTTGTGGGCCTCGGATGGCGGAGTGGTGTATTCGTAACGCAGTCCCAAATTTAGAGTAATCCTCTGCGTGATGCGCCAGTCGTCCTGGACGAAGGCGGCGTAACCATATTGCTTCAAGCTGCGCGCCGGTGAACCGAGAGCCGGAGTTGAGTTGGTAGCCAGAAGCCTCAACTGATGGACGTTGCCCTCGAGGAAGTCTTCCAGCGAAGAGAAGCGGATGTCGCCACGCGCTCGGCGCCAGGTAGCCTGGTTCACCTGGATATCGCGAAACTGAAGCCCGAATTTCAGCGCGTGTTTGCCCATGGTGTGCGAAACCTGGTCGATGATGTCGTAAGTGTTGTCGGGTCCCACGAACTTGGGAAAGCTGAAGAAGTTTCCCATATACGTGAAGCTACCGACCACGATCGAAGGCAATCCACCAATGATCGGATTCGTGACCCCGGTGTACAGACCGTACTTGGATGCGGGTACATCCTGATCTCCGGGCGTAATACTCAACGTGTAGCGGGTATAGCCAAAGCGGACTTCATTGGCCCAACTGGAATTTGGAGTCCAAGCCCAGCTGCCCGCGGCTGCCTGGGCGCGAGAGTGCACGTGCGTGAGGAAGGCGGAGTTGGTATACGGAGTGTCTTCTCCCACCAAGCCATCGTTGCCAAAGAAGTACGAGCCGCTTAGGTTATTACGTTCGCTAATGTGGTAGTCGATCTTGCCCAAAGCGTTTTTGGAGTCGTTGGTGTTCTGATAGGTGGGATTCAGTCCCGTGCCGGTCGTATGGTTGCTCCCAAACAAAGCACCCGTGCACGGCCCGAAGGGCGCGGTTGTCGGACAACCCAGCAGCGCGAGGCTCTCGGGATTGAGCACCGCACCAGGCTGAGCCTGAATATCGGCAATGGCATTCGGGATGCTGTTAATGCAGTTCCCTGTAGTGAGGACTGCACATCCGTTGCCACCGCCGCCCGGCAACCCAACTGTCGTTGGAACCGTGATCCCCAGGTTACTGCCTACACTGTATGTTTGCGCCTCGTAGCCGCCAAACCAAAACAGTTTGTCCTTGATGATGTAGGCGCCCGCTGTGCCGCCATACTGTTCGAGCGAGACAGGGATTTTTGGCTGCAGAGTGCCGGCGGTGTAATGGTTAAAGAAATTCCGCGCATCGAACGCATCGGACCGGCCGTAGGCGTATGCGGAACCGTGCAATTCGTTGGTGCCGGACTTGAGACCTACGCTGGTAATCGCCCCCGTTTTCCATCCGAACTCTGCCGGCGGGTTCACCTGGGTGTTGAATTCCTGAATTGCATCGACCGGAAGAAGCGTGGCTGCATCGCCGATGACCGCGGCAGCATTGGTGATGCTCAGCCCCATGAATGCTTCATCATTGGGCAAACCGTCGATGAGGAAACTCATGCTCTCCGGGCGCGTGCCGTTGGTGCTCTGCGTCCAGGGACCGCCACCGGGGTAGATCATGACGCCCGGGCGTAGTGTCAGCAGGTTCTGATAGTTCCGTCCGTTCAGCGGCAAATCGTTGATGATTTGATTGCTCAGGGTGCCACCCAAGGTCGTGCTGGTCACGTCTACGAGAGGAACTTCTTCGGTCACGGTGATGACCTCGTTGGCCGAACCGGTCTGCAGAACGATGTCGACTTGGATATCTTTGCCCGTTTCCAACAGCAAGTTGCGCCGATCAAAGACCTTGAATCCTTTGGCTTCGCCGCGCACCGTGTAGGTGCCAGGTAGCAGGCCAGGCGCAACATACTCGCCGCTCGAATCGGTGGTAAGCGTACGCGAGGTTCCCCTTTGCACGTCCGTGATGGTCACCGTAGCGTCGGCGATGGCGCCGCCCGTCTGGTCGGTGACGGTTCCCAGAATTCGCCCCGTGTTCCCCTGTGGCAGTGCCGGAGAACAGAACACGACTGCAATGACAAGGATTGCCAGAAGCGCAGTGAGTTTGATGAACCTGGACAAATTCAGCATGGCACACCCCATCGAACTGAGCGACATTCGGGACCTCCCCCACGTAAAAGGTATAGGGGCTATACCATCATACGACGTCCAGTGTCAACCATCTCCCTCATTCTATGCAGCGAAAAAATTGATGAGCCTGAGTGCCACCGGGTGTACCGGTACACTGGATGGACCACTGATCTGGGATCGAAAAGTGGCGAAAATATAGGCAAATCAGGAGAATAACTGCCGGCTCGTTGGGCGAGAGAAATAGCTCACCCGCAAACCCAAATCCCGCGGATTTAATCTTTCACTGCGCTCCTGCCTGGCGATTGATAAAAACACTTCAATCCTGCACCGTGTAGATCCAGATTTCCGCGCCATGGTCGGCACGCGCGGGCACGCCCAGAAAGAAACGGTCGAAGCCTTTCCGCCCTTTGCCAAAATAGCCGGCGGTGCGCGCCCCCAAAGTGGAGGGAACCTTGGCGAGCACCTGGTAGTGGTCGGGATCGGTCTGCTGAAACACGCTGATGTAGCCCTCGCCTCCGGGAACATAGATTCTTTTTCGCTTCGCGTCGTAGTACACCTCGTCGGCATCCTGAACGCATGGAAGTTCGACGATGGTGCGTCCCGAGTTTGTGTCCAGCACCGCCAGGCGCGCTGGTTCATGGGTTGCCACAAACAGCCGGTGATCCGCTTCGTCCAGGGCCATGGGAAAGTTATGCTCCAGGGTCATGGGCCAGCGCGTAACGCTTCCAGTTGTGCGATTGATCACCCCGATTTGCTTTAAATCCGGGAGATTTACGTAAATATTGGGCCCCGCGGACTCCAATTGAAATGACTCCGGGTGCGCTCCTAGCTTGTATTCCTGCGGCAAACGTTCGTTGTTGGTTGCGTCGACAATTCCCATGGCGCCGGTCTCATCTTCGCCGAATCCTATGTACACGCGATGTGTGACCGCGTCGTATCGCAAATTATCGACGTCGCCATGGAAATCAATTTCTTTGATCAGCTCAAAGTTGCTGCCATCGAATATCCGCAATTTCCCTTTGCTGCTCGCCACGAAAAGTTTCTTCGCGTCCGGGGCCTACACAACTCCTTGGGGATTGGGAATCCCGGGAATCGAGTGAGCCCTGAGCCGCGCACTGATGTCGATCACTTCTAGCGAATTGTTCCCCAGAGCGGCCACGAACAGTTGGTTCTTTCCATCGAACGCAAAGTGGTCGAAACGTCCTTGCACACCTGGCATAGCTATCGCCTCGGTTAGAAGCAGCGGCCGAGGTGGCTCGGGAGCCGCGGTATTTTGTGCCCCGATCCGCGGGGTAAAACCCAAAAGCGTCATAGCGCAACAACAAATCACGCGAGTTGTGTTCATCGGGTCTCCGTTCCGAGCTGTGACATAGCCTTCAAGTTGATGGAAGGTATAGCAAAAACATTGACGCCGCGAAAGGTCTAGTGGTAGAACCATAATCCACAGCCGCTCTTTTCTGCGATCCCGCCGCTGCGTCTTCACTCGGAATTCGCGAAAGAAGCAACCGGGCTCTGCTAAGAGATTGGCGGATGGAGGTCTTCCATGAACGTCGGATTCCTAGGCTTGGGTGATATGGGCCAGGCCATCGTGCCGCGCCTGCTTGAGGCTGGCCACCGCGTGACGGGTTGGAATCGCAGCAAAGCAAAAGCGGAGCCACTGCTCAAGGGCGGCATGCTCTGGGCCGATTCGCCACGGCAGCTTGCGTCAGGGTCGGACGTCGTGTTTTCGATTGTGACGGATTCCGCGGCGGTGAAGGCCCTGGCACTCGGAGAAAACGGAATCATCTCCGGACTGCGCAAAGACGCCGTGTATCTGGACATGAGCACGATCGATCCGGAAGCCAGCCGCTCCGTCGGCGGGGAATTTACCAAGGCTGGCTTGACCATGATGGATGCGCCGATTTCCGGAACCACCCTCACGATCGGACAAGGCAAAGCTTCCGTCATGGTGGGCGGAGACAAGGCGGCGTTTGACCGCGTGCAGCCGGTGCTGCTGGCGATTGGCCCAAAGGTGACCTACATCGGTGCGCAGGGACTCGCGGTACAACTCAAAGTCGCCCTCAACATGACCTTAGTCATCGAGGTAATCGGATTCTGCGAAGGAGTTGCGCTTGCGGAAAAAGGAGGCGTGCCACGAGAAGTGGCGGTGGATGCGATGTTGAAGAGCGTAGTCGCTTCGCCGGTCATTAGCTATCGCGCGCCGCTGATTCTGGAAGGGCACATATCCGACGCCACCTACGGCGACGTTAACCTGCAGCAAAAAGATATGCTGCTGGCGCTCACCTTGGGCCGACGAATGGGAGTGCCGGTTCCTCTGGGGGCGGCCGCGAACGAAATGCTGAACGCCTGCCGCGGCCTCGGCCTGGACCACCACGATTTTGTCACCGTGTACGAGGTCTATCGCCGCTTGGGAGGCATGTCGAAATGAAACCGTATCGCACAAATCTCCGCGACGTTCCGCACGTTGCCGGCCTCACGCAAGACGAAGGCTGGATCAATATGCAAGTGCGGTTTCTCATCGATCAGAAAACCGCCGGTTCCGACAAGCTTCTGATTGGATGGACAGTACTCCCGCCGGGTGCGCGCCACGACAGGCATCGGCATCCCAACTGCGACGAGTTCTTCGTCGTGATTCAAGGCAGCGGATTCATCTATACCGACACCGGCCGCGAGCCCTCGGCACAGGGCGACGTCATTTTCACGCCGCGTGGACATTGGCATGGATTCGACAACACCGGAACCGAAGATGTGGTTCTCGTGTGGGGTTGGAGCGGCGCTGGCTCGCTGCAAGCTGCGGGTTACGAAATTCCACCCGAAGGTTATTGAACGAGGTTTGAATTTCTCCGATGCCAGGCGCATGGGACGACCCGCGAATTGCAAGTGGAATGAAGCAACAACTCAGCCACCGGCGCGAGTTGCTGCGTTCGGGCAAGAAATCCCTGGGCTGGAAGCTGGCGTTCGGCGGACCTGCGGCAATGCAGCGCCTGCAAACCGACGAGCCCTTGGTTGGATTTCTCATGGCCGATGCGGTGCTGCCATCCGGATCGAATGTCTCTCTCTCTGGTTGGAAAAAACCAGCGGCCGAACCTGAAATCGCCTTGTACCTGGGGAAAGATCTGCCGGCGAGCCCTGACCGAAAAACGACCAGCGAAGCAATCGCCGGTTTGGGCGCAGCGATCGAACTCGCCGACGTCGATCGTCCATCCGAAGACGTCGAAGGCACGCTCGTCGGTAACATTTATCAGCGCCATCTGGTTCTGAGCGGCTGCGACTCCGCGCATGCAGGTGGCGTGCTGGCGGGATTGCGCGGGCGCGTCGTTCGCAACGGTGAGGAACTGGCCGACACTTCGGACTTTGAGGTGTTGACGGGAGAATTGATGCACATCGTTGGTCACGTAGCCACTTTGCTTTCGCATTTTGGCGAGACGCTTCGCACCGGCCAGATCATCCTTGCGGGCTCCATCACGCCGCCAATCTGGGTACAGCCTGGAGATACGATTGGCTTTCATCTCCAACCATGTGAGCCGATTTTCCTGAGTTTTATCTAGCCCCTTCGGTAACATTGTTCTATAAAAGGGGATGTCAAGGAAAAAAACCTCTCCTGCGACTGGAGGGCGCAGAGAAATTCTTTCTGACATCCAGCCCATGTATTGATATGAGGATCTGCGATTTTCCCAGT
>Ga0074045_10000245_pt1 | contig 52000 bp, 46 predicted proteins | sample BogForMeECP23OM2_FD_94442 | JGI IMG/M metagenome (GOLD analysis project Ga0074045, IMG submission 94442) | Bog forest soil microbial communities from Calvert Island, British Columbia, Canada - Bog Forest MetaG ECP23OM2 | ecosystem: Environmental > Terrestrial > Soil > Wetlands ... | reverse complement strand
GGACGCCGTGGGAGCGGGCGACAGCTTCGATGCCGGGTTTATTCACCAGTTCATTCGCGGCGCCAAAGTTGAAGATTGCCTGAAATTCGCGAATATCATCGGGGCGCTTTCCGTGACGCGGGCCGGAGGGACGGAAGCGTTCCGTGACGCGAAGCACCGGGAGAGTTTCCTAAACAAACATTGGCACACGGCATCGGGGGCGGCGCCTCGCAGCGCCCGAATATGAGCCAGCCTCAAAACTGTGATTGAGCTTGCCGGCTATTTTGCTGGCGTGGCCGGCACGGGCGTCACTTCCAGCAGCAGGCTGTCCTGTATACCCACTCTCAGTTTGGCGGCAGGCCCGGTGACGGTGCCGTAGTCCTTGTTGTTGGCGTAGTCGACGACCTTGTAGGTCTTGGGGCTTAACCCCCGCAGTTCGATTTCACCCAACCAGGTCCCTGCATCGGGGATCTGCTGCGCGGCTTTTGCGGGCTTCTCTAGAGCGTAGAACGCGTAATACATGCTGCCGTCTTTTTCGATGACATAAGCTTCCGGCAAATCGTAGCCGTAAACGTAGAGATTTCGGAAGTTGCCCTTGGAAAGCATTTTCTCGTTGTAGAGAGCGATCCATTTCTTCCAATGAGTTTCCTTCTGGGCATCGAGGTAGACATTCTTGAACTTCGGTCTGTAATCGGGCCAGGTGAACTTGGTGCCGAGCACGCCGCCGGTGCCGAGTGTAGCGGCAAAGTCGCTGCCGATGTCCTGCTCGTTGTCCGTGTTGGCGTTGGCAAGACGCGTCAACTCGACATGGTCGCCATAGACGGCGGCGCGCGGCCCGAGAAGCGCTTTATACATCTTGATGCGGCGGCGCACCTGAACGGAGCCGACGGGATCCGCGGTGACCGCCTGGTCCATGTAGCGGAGCCAGGCCAGGCTTGGTGGAGTGCCGCAGGGGCAGCTCTGCGTCACACTATCTGGCTTCAGGGCGCGAGTGGTCTCAAAAATGATTTTATACACGTCGCCCATGGCATAAATGGAATCGTTTGGTGATTTGTGGTGGTGCTTGGGATTGTAGCAGGGCGGCACGGTGTAGATATTGTCGAGCTTGTGTCCGTCGAAACCCCAATTGCGGATGAAACGTTCGGTGAGCTGCTTGTAGTAGGCCTGCACTTCGGGCAGAGCGGGGCACAGCGTCGCCAGATTTCTGGCCATGCGCGCCGGCTTTCCGGATTTGTCCAGCACCAACCAGTCCGGGTGTTCTTTCACAACGTTGGAGACGACAAATTTGCGACCGCCGTAACCATGCTGGCCGTCTTCGACCGCCAGCGGCAACCACCAAAGCTGAACCTTGATGCCTTGCGCGTGGAAGTCGTTCACCATTTTCTGCACGGAATCGCCGGGAAAGGCCTTTTCTGCGGGCTGCCAATCGCCGTAGTTATTGAACCAACCATCGTCGAGTGTGGCCCAGTGAATGCCCAGCTCCTTCAGCTTGGGGATGGTGTCCACCATTTGCCTGGGCGTAACCCCAAACTCATAGCCCCAGCCACACCAGCTCACTGCATAATTCTCCGGGTTATTCGCGGGCTTAGCTAGGCCTTCGCGTTCAATCGCGTCAGACCACATGCTGAGCGGTTCGTAGAAATCGCCAGCGTAGACGGCCAGAAAAGTGCGCGGCGTGGCGAATGTTTCGCCGGGTTTGAGGATAACGTTCGCAGGGAGATGCACATCGGCATCGACGCGGCCATCTGCCGCGGTTTGCACCGGAATGGAGAGAACGAGAGGGAGCGTTTCGAGATGACCGATGGCCTCGCCGACGGTTCTCGTCCAGAAGGCCACGACGGGAATGCCACCGCCAGCGCTGCCGAGGTCGCCCCCAACTGCTACAGGCGCCCCAAATGGATTTTCCTGCTTGAACTTGGCGGGCACCGGGAACATTTCGTCCTTGCCCCATTTGAGGCTTGAGCCATGGAAAGACCACATCTCGTGCGGGGCCGCGACGGGATCTGCGAGCGTGGCACTGAGGCGGTGCTGTTGGAGGGAAACGCTGTCCAGAGCCAGGTTCTTTTGTCCGCCATTTGTGAAGGTGGCGGAGACAAGCGCGAGCTCGGGAAAATCGTCATAAACTTCCAGGACCAGCGTTTCCTGCAAGCCCGTGCTGGCGCTGCTGCCGGGCACTTCGATCTTTTTTCCGCGTGTGCCGAGCTTTCCCTCTGCCTCACTTATTTTTGCTTTGGCCAGATCGAGCGTGAGATCCGGGAGTTGTTTGTGCGCGATGCTGACCAATTGTCCAGGCTGCGAACCGGGTTCATCAAGGGTCAAGGATGTTCCACCGTTGATGAGTACGCCTTTGAGATAGCCATTGGCAGAAAGCACAAACTCCGCGAGGGGCGTGCGGACGTCGATCGCATCGGGCGTGGAGGTGACACGGATACTTGAGGCTTGGACCGCGGAAGCGGGTCCCTCCGGCTTGGCCGAAGGAGCGGGCTTTTTCTCGCAGCCGCCAAGTTCGGCGAGGCCCATTCCCAATAGTAGAAGGAGTGCGCTGAATCCGGCGGATTTGACGAAACGTTGTGATTTGATTCTGACCTGGTGAAGGAAATTCATGGCTTTGCGGCTCCCAACTGGCTTACGCCCTTGAATTGGGCGAAGATTTTTTCTGCGTTTTTGTTGTAAACCTTTTCGAGAACGTTATCCGGGAGTTCCATTCCGTAGATTTCCCACCGGCCTTGTCCCGGATAGCCTGCGTACTCGAAATATTCATCCGGAGTTTCCAGCCAGCGAAAATAATTGGCATACATCGCTTCTTCGGGGTCGCTGTCGGTGCCGAACATGATGCGGTCTTGATACTCGAGGAAGAACTTGCGTGCGCGGCGCGGCTGGCGGCCAAGTTCGGCCTCGCGAGCGCCGAATTCCACGTACATATTGGGGTATTTGTCGAGCCAGGAGGAAACGGCGTCGAGATTCTCCGGCCAGTTGGCGACGTGGAGCGCGATGAATGTGGTATGCGGATGCTTCGCGAAGACATGATGTTCCTGTTCGAGCAAAGTCTGCTTGCTGGGGAATTTCGGACCATAGAAACTCCAGCTCGGATTGGACATCAACTCTTCGTAGCGCTCGTTGTTCTTGTCCGCGGGGGTGAAGAAGGCTTCAGGGTCGGAGGTGTGAATGGCCACGGGAATACCCAGGCGGCCGCACTCTTCCCAAACGGGATCCAGGCGGGGATCGTCGACGGGGATGAGCTTGCCGGAACTGTCGCGCACGCCGAGGCCGAGATCCTTGAGAATCTTCAGGCCGCGGGCGCCGCGGCGCACGGCGTCATCGAGCTGCTGGACCATTTCCTGGCTGAAATGTGCATCGTTGATTTTGCTCCAATCCATCTGCGCAAACACCATGAAGCGATCCGGATAAGGCTTCACCATTTTGTCGATGACGCCCTGCAGCTTGTCGCCCCACATGCCGGTAAGGATGACGACCTTCTTCACATTAGCGGCGTCCATGCGGCGGATCACCTCGGCCGGGGGAATCTCCGCTTCGTGCACTCCGGCGGCGTCGTTGACGTGGCTGTGCACATCAATCACGGGGAACTTGGCGCGGGGCACTTCGTGAACGGCGGTGTGCAGCATGGCATGGGGATCATAGTCCCGCAGAAGCAAGGTCATGTGTTTGGCCGCATCGGGATCCTGTGTGTACTTGCTATCCTGAGCCGAAAGAGAACGGGAGAGCCCTGCAGTGAGCGAGAACGTGATAAGCAGGGGAAAGCCGAACTTTTTCCAGAGACAGTTCCTGCTTGATTTTCGAGGAATGTTCATTCTTGCCCCCCTCAATGACCGCGGTTGACAAAAGCAGACGAGACAAATCGTATGCCACAGATTGTGGGGTTGCCACCCAAGGAGTCTATCTGCAAACGAAAGAAAAAGGAATAAAAAGTAGAAAAAAGTAAGCGCTGGATTCCGGCTCACAGCCAACTTCTTTGCCTCGTTTCACTGGTCAATTTAGAAAAGCTGGCCAGGGCCCTGAAAAATCCCAGTCTCCGAACTATTTCTATCAGTCGGAACTCTGCATCCCACCAAATGGACCGTATCAAATGCTCGTCAAATCTGCCGGTCATAAGTGTTTTATTTAGCGCCGCCACATTATGGCGTGCTGGCCCGTAACAAAGGAGTTGCTTTGATATGCAGTGCGGAGTCTAGACGCCTGTTCCAGTGAATCTTCCAATTGCCATCCCAATTAAATATGTTACTGCCCCCTCTACCGCGCCCACGAAGGTCATTTCAAATCCGCTGGACCACCATGAACGGATGGTAACGAGCGATTTGGCGGCGCCGACAGCGAAGTGCGCCATGAGAGAAATCACGGCGGCCCAAATGACCGCAGGATAGCCGCTTAGAAAGAAAAAAGGGACAATGGGAATAACAGCGCCTATGGCTGTGGAGAGAGCTCCCGACACAGCCGAGGTCCACGGCTTCCTGAGTCCTTCCTCGGTTACGTTTAGACGTTCCCGCGCGAGTGCGCGAACGAGCTGCGATTTGTCGCGGGCCAGTTCCTCCACGAAGCGGTCGGCCTCTTCCTGGGGCAGGCCACGAATTTGATAGCTGAGGGAAAGAATTTCACGCGCTTCGGCTTCATCGTACTCGACGGCATCGCGCTCACGCGCAAACTCCGCTTCATAGATTTCACGTTCGCTTTTGGCCGCGAGGTAGGCGCCAGAACCCATAGAAAGCGCGCTCGCAATCATGCCCACCATGCCTGCGATGATCACGAACTTGCTGTTGCCAAGCGTCGCTCCAGAGACACCGGAAACAATCCCGAAGATCGAACCCAGGCCGTCGTTGATTCCATAGATTGCGTCACCCACCCAGCCTGCTGCCTTTGCATGTCCTTGCTGGTTGGCGGCCAGGATTTCGTCAAGCGCCTGTCTGGCCTGCTCGGGCGAGGATTGAGGAACAGGCCCCCGATTGCGGATGAGATTACTGAGGATCTGGTAGTGCGAGCGTTCATCTCTTAAGACCTGCGTAAGTATGTTGTTGCTGGGCTCGTCGCCGAGTTCCTTTAGCTGCTTGGCATACTTGGCGATGTCACGGCTTTCGTCTACCTCCAGCCGCCGCAATGTCATGTCCATGCCGCCCGCACGATTTGCAATGGTGTCGGCCTCGCCAGTCTTTGAACCTTTATAGACCGGCTCGGAACCTTGCAGTTCGCGAATGCGTCCGGCCCAGAGATCGGCGTGGTGCTTCTCGGCCGACGCGAGGCCACGGAATGCGCTGAGCCGTACCGGATCTGTCTCCCGGTCTGCCAAAGTTGCATAGGTGTGGTATCCCCGCATCTCGGCCTGCCAATTGCTTTCCAGAATTTTAAGGACTTCTCTGCGTCTTTTGGCATCCTGGTTAGAAAGGGGGCCCGAGGAGTTGACGCTCATCTGGAGATTTCCCATGGCCTTATGCGATTCCTTCCGTTAGGCGTGGTTCTGTTCCGATTCCCGTTGAAAATCTGAAGAGGGTATTCTCCCTGAGAAGGCTTGAATAAAAAACCCGGGATCTCTGAGCGCAGGTTTCAGGCGCGAGAGGAATGCACTGCCTGGCGTTTATTGCAGCTGGTTCCTTGCGCTCCATGCTTGAGGAGACAGCCCTCTGCTCGCTGAGGATCTGCAACCGGGTATCCGCCTTTTGTCCCCACTGCAAGACCTGCGTTTCAACTCAATCAGTGCGGGGCGGAGGACATCATAGTCTGCGGCATCGGCCGTTACAACAGCCTCCGCAAGCGCGCAGAGAAAGTAGTCCGACCCATCCGCGATCACATCTATCAGCCAATTACTCAGTTCACCGTCATCGAGTGCGATCACCTTGTCATTCATCTCCTCACCTTTCCGGAGCTGTGTCAGTTCTCGCAGCACACTCCTTCCTGGCGGGCAGGACTCCGAATTTGTTTTAGATATTCGCTTCATAATTCGACCGAAATCCACGAGCTTTCTAACATCCTCCAGCCGCTGAGGAATGGACATCCTTCAGAACGGCGTGTGCAAGGAACCCATCGCGGTACGACGGGCTCCTCGCCGTCGGCTTGCCGCTAGTTTCCGCCGCTTGACGTGGATGCCCGCTCCGAGGTCTTTGGCACACCCAGGTAGCCAGTCACTTTGTTCTTATCCACATGATTGATCACGATCTCGACGGGCCGTCGCGTATCGTGGGAGTAGAAGAAAATCGGCTCGTTGATTGTGACATTGCGCCTCTCGGTGTGCTTATCGTCAACGACGAGCGCAAGGCTGAACTGATTCTTCTTCGGGTTGACGCCTTTGAGTTGGATCGTTACTTCGCCTACCCTCTGGGGCTTGTCCTTTGCGGCGATAGTGAAATCGATGTAATCGCGCTCGCCCAGCCAGAGGAGAGCGTCGACGGCAAGGTGGCCCCCGATAAAAAGAGCCCCTACTTCGCCTCGAACCCGCTGGAGCTCCCTATCAGTGGAGATGAGGTCGTTGCGAACGACCGCCACTTGGCCGCTGACTGCCTGTACGTCGTCATTGTTGGCCTTGGTGGACAGCTCACTATTGACCGTATTGCCCATGGCGGCGATCTGTCTGTTTGATTCGTCGCGGATCTGCTGCGCTTCATCCTGGGCCTCTTGCCGCACTTTCTGCAGCTGGGCCTGCGTGACTTTCACGCGCTTGGTCAAGACGCTGAGGCTCCCGAGAAGGTCGGCGTTCGTCTTTTCATCCTGTGCCAGGCGCTGCTGGAGCAATTCCACATTCTTTGTATAACCTGTGCAGGCCTGCTTCACTGTTTGGATGTCGTTGTTCGAGGCTTGCCGGCTTTCCTGGGCATAGCTCAAACCTTTCCAGCCAACCACCAGCGCAATTACCGCAAGGATGGCCACCAGTCCAACCGTGGGGATGATCCATCGGGATTGCCCCTCCTGTACAATAGTCGTCCGTTCAGTACCGTCGCTCATTTTTTTCTCCTTCGGAATAACTTATCGAGATTTTCATCAGATCTGCCGCTTATCTCCTCGATTCTTCTCCATTGATATGCAACACGAGGGCCAATCCTAAGCTCTTGAAAATACTCCCAAATGCAAATTATGCAGTCGCAATTTCCTCGTGAATTCGCGACCCTGGGCCGCGCGGACGTGCGAATCAGGGCGCGACGTGGACCCAGCCGCCCTCGACTTTCGTCTCGTAAGTGCAGATGGATTCCGTGCGGACATGCTGCATCTGCATGCCGACGTTCTGCAGCATTGCGGCCACTCTGGGCGGAAGTGCCTCGTTGCCCATGTCCGCTGGAACCGGGCCGGAGAGGGCCTGTCCGGTGATGACGTCAAACTGCGCGCAGTGCATGCCGCAGGTGACGTATGTGCCATCGAGCGTGCCCATTTCCAGCGGCGCATTCATGTGCCCGCAGCGCCGTTGTATGGCGTAGAAGGTTCCGCCGCAATTGCAGATGACGATCTCATGTCCGTCGAGCTCGACAGCTTTCATCCCGCCGGGCGCGATTTCGCCAACGCTGATTGCGCGAATGAAATTGTTACTCAAGGCCCACCTCCTTCGGCGGCAATTGAGGCAGGCTATCCGGGTCGGTGACGTCCTTGTGGACGAAGAGGCCGCACCAACAGCGTTTAAGAGCGTCAAAATATTCCCGGTGGTAAGGAATGCATGGGCAGACGATCTTCATGTCGCGCGCGCGGTCGTTGCGGATCGGCTGGCAGGGGCAGAATGGGACTCCGTGCTTGGCCTCCAGTTTCACCTCTTGTTCGAGCAGAAAATCCTTCAACTCGACGTCCGGCGTGAACTTGAAGCCCAACGGACCGACGAGCTTGTCGAAAAAGTAGTGAAGCGCCTTTTTCCTCGCTTCGGTATCCATGCGACACCCCTTACGATTTCAGCGCGCTCGCAAAGCGTTGCGGCTGATAGCCCGAAATGACCTCGTCGCCGATCCTCACGAACGGGAAGCCAGTAGCGCCGGCGGCATCGAGCTCCTTCAAAATCTTTGCCTGGGTCGCTCCGTCGGCGAGATCGTAGTCGATGTAATTGAACGGAATGTTGCGGTCGGCGAAATATTTCTTGGTCTTGAAGCACCAGGGACAAGTAGAGAGAGTATACATACTGACTTTTTTCATGACATTTCCTTTCAACCGAGGTTAACAAACAGCTTGCCTGCCTCTAGCTTTGTGCGGTACACCGTCAGGCCAAGTTCCGGCGCATCGAGGAACTTGCCTGATCGAACATCGAAACGCCAGTCATGGCATCCGCAGGTGATGGTGTGGTCCTCCAGCTTTCCCGAGAACAGCGGGCACGCCATATGCACGCACTTGCCTGAAACGGCGTAGACCGCGCCGCCCACGCGCGCCAGAAGGACGTTTACCCCCAACGGGTAGACTGGCAACATGCGGCCTTCCAGCAGTGCAGTATCGTCTAACACATAAGTCCAAATGGGCGCGCTGACTGAGGTGGCTCCTGTCTTTCCTGGCCCCGCCGGTTCGTGGAAGTTCATTCCTTGCCTCTGTGATCCAGTTTTGATCGGAAACTTTCGTCACCCCTGTGACGTTCCCCCTCGATCCCTTCCATTGACATGCAACACGAGGGCCAATCCTAAGCCATTGAAAACACTTTGACATGCAAACCATACAATCTCGTTCTCCTCGTGAATTCGCGACACTTCGCTGGGTGCCACTCTTTGGACAAAGTTCCCACCGCAGCGATATCTGCCCGGCGGTCGTAAATAAATGGATGCGGATCAATAGCGCGCTGATCAGTGATGTCAGGCCAGAAATTGGAAAGAATTACCAAAACATTAGTGAATCCCACTTTGTTTCCAAGTCTCCTGCTTAGCGAAGCATGTTGGCCCGATTGTTGCGGAGCAGTTTTCACGAAATTCGCGAATTCGCGAAGGACTTGGGATTCTGTGAGGCGGGCACTCCAACGTTTTCAAGAGGTTAGGTCTGGCCTCCGCATTGCTTTACGACTTAATGCCGTCGCGGAATAATTGTGCGGTGAATCACTCGCGGCACATGAGGAGAACCCAATGAGCACTCCAGTGAGGATTGCCAAACATGTAGTGAATGACATGCTAGAAACCAAGATCAAGATCCTTGAGGCGAAGTTGGAAACGCTGAAAGCACGGGCGGAGAGCGCGAAAGCGAACGCCGAGCTCAAGGCGACCACAGAGTTGTTGACCAAGAAGCAAGTGATCCGGCAGAAGCTACAGGAATTGAAGGATTGTGGCGCAGACCGCTGGGAGCAGGCGAAAGCTGATCTTGAGGCCCGGATCACGGAACTCGAGAAGTCGGTGAAGGAAATCGAATCCAAGGTGAAACCAAGCTAAGGTGCGAGCGTGACGTCCTGGCGTTCGCGCAGGCGGTCGCTTGGTATACGAACGCTAGCCAGAACCTGCTCCGGCAGAGATCGAGTAGGAAGGTGAGTGACTCACTATGGACAGAACGCTGGTGGTAGTTTTTGACAATGAGGACGCAGCCAGGAAGGATCACGCTTTCCATGTTCGGCCCCAAGAAACGGAGGACGCTGGCGGTGATATATCTCGGGTCCTTCTCCTGAGGAACGACCCGGCGGAGTCCTCCGCTCTAGTAGATCGCTTATTGGAACTCGGCTGCGCGTGCCGGGTTGCGTCCTTCCAAGAAGGAGTAGCTTTACTGGGCAAGCAGCATTTCCACGTTGTGCTCAGCGAATTCCGCGTTTCTGAAAGTAATACGCACCGTCTGATCTCCCAGTTGACTGGTTCGGCTGCTTCTTTGTTTTTCCGCCTGGAAGTGGAGGACGGTTGTTGGTGGTTGCCAGCCGTCGTGAGCGGCCAGGACTGTTGGGGAGCCCCGGCGATAAGACCGAAGGATGTCCATCCGGTCCTAAGAGCACTTCTCCGGCAAATGGTATCAGGAGCGCATCAGATTTCGAGCCAGGATTCGGCTGTTCTCACCCAGCTTTTTCCCGAGGCCTGCGCAGTCCGGCCCGTGGACGACGAAGCAGCTCCCGCGAATCCTCGTGGCCTGACCCATTCGGCGGCTCACCGGAACGAGAACATGTTCGAGACCGCTGTGAATGCAAGATAGGAACCCCGGTCAAAGGAGCCTCAGGATTCTCTTTCTCAGAGAGTTTCAGTTATTTGGAGCCGGTTTCCTAGAAAAAGCTTAGACCCTTTGATGGGCCAAGGAGGACAACATGAAAGAATCAGGACTGGCAGTTCAACCCGCACGAGACACATCTGTTCAAAAAGTCGCTCCCGCGGACCTCGTCAAACGCATGAACGACCTTTATGACCGCATTGCCCATCGTGCCTACGAGATTTTCGAGGATGATGGGCGGGTCGACGGTCACGATTTCGATGACTGGTTGCAGGCGGAAGACGAATTTCTCCACCCCCTGCACCTCGAGGTTTCGGAAACTCCGGAGGCCTTGACCGTTCACGCGGAAGTGCCGGGTTTCAAGACGAACGATTTGGAGATCAACGTGGAGCCGCGTCGCGTGACGATTACAGGCCAACGGGAAACAACGGAAGAATCCCAGAACGAGAAGGCCATCTATTCGGAAACTTGCTCGGATCAGATTCTGCGTGTTTTCGACCTTCCGGCCGCAGTGGACCCGACGAAGGTGAAAGCCACTCTGAAGGACGGCGTTCTGGAGCTGGATATGCCGAAAGCCGCTCCCGCCAAGATTGCGAAAGTCGAACCCAAGGCCGTCAAAGTCGAAGCCAAGGCGGTATAACGACCAATCTGGTCATTAATGAATGGGATCGCGGGCAGCCGAGGCAAATGCCTGCTCAGAACATTGCGTTAGAGTTTCATCGGCCAATGGATTGAATACGAAACGAACAGATGAGATTGATCAAAAAGGAGAAATAGGATGAAAAACGACTCGGAAGTACAAAGAAATGTTCAGGACGAACTCCAGTGGGAACCGGCTATCACCAATGCCTCGAAGATCGGGGTAGCCGTCAAGGATGGCGTAGTGACGCTCACCGGTGTTGTGGATAGCTATGCTGAGAAATGGGCTGCCGAACGCGCTGCGCAGCGAGTATTCGGCGTGAATGCTTTGGCGGTGGAACTCGAAGTGAAGCTGCCGGGTACCAGCGAGCGGACCGACGCGGATATCGCGCGCGCAGCCGAGAACGCCTTGGACTGGGATATCACGGTGCCGGTCGACCGCGTCCGGGTGACCGTGGACGACGGCTGGCTGACACTGGATGGCGAGCTCGACTCGCAGTATCAGAAATCGAGCGCCGAGCAAGCCGTGCAAGGCCTGACGGGAGTGAAAGGAATCTCCAACGAAATCACCGTCAAACCGAAGGTGGCTCCCGCGGACATCAAGGCCAAGATCGAAGCTGCCTTCCAACGCAGTGCCATCTTGGACGCGGGATGCATCAAGGTGCAGGTCGACGGTGGGGTAGTGACCCTAACCGGGAGTGTAAGCTCCTGGGCTGAGCGTGAGGAGGCAGAGCGTGCCGCGTGGGCGGCCCCAGGTGTCACTGAAGTGAAAAGCTTCATCACCATCAATTACGCTGCCGCAGCCAGCGCAGGTTATTAGTGGCTGCGAACAGAGAGCGGTTTGCCATAAATGACATTTCTCAAGATCTGACCTTCCACCGGGATGTCACAAGAAGGTAGATCTTGCATTGGGGGCTTGTGAGGTTGATGCCTTGCTCCGATTTGCTGTATCCCTCACAAGCCCCATGCCGTATACGTTGAACAGAATGGCGTACGACATCGTGTTCACGGTGGAATATTCGATCCGTTCCGCGCAAACGGTCGTGCACTCCTTGCTTGGGCTAAAGCGAACACCCCGCCCGTGTACAAAGGGCAACACGATTCACGCGTTCTGCTTGAGGCATTCCTGGCAGGAACGCTGCTTGCTCAACGCAAGACGCACGCCAGCAAACCGGGCAGGATTGAAAGCGCACCGTGACTTCGCTAAATCGAGGGCTGAGGTAAACGTGCGAGCTCCAATGATGTGCTATAACGAAGGCTGCTGAAAAGCCGCTGGGTGCGCTTCTGGCTGGCGTATGAATATCCTCACCCTATCCCTATTTTTGATCATGGCCGAATCGGTGTGGGAATGGATTCACCGCCTGGGAGGACCTGGGCTGATCCTGTTAGGCATTGCCGATGTCACTCCTTTCGTCTCTGTCCCGCCCGGAAGCGTGGACATATTCGTCATCGTGCTATCGGCACACCGCCACGAATGGTGGTTCTATTACGCCTTCATGGCTACGGTGGGGGAAGTGCTTGGGGGCTATCTCGCCTACCGGCTGGCCGAAAAAGGCGGCCAGAAGACCCTGGAAAAGAAAATCGGGAAACAGCGCGCAGAAAAAATCTACAAGTACTTCGAAAAACACGGGTTCATAACGGTGTTCACCGGCTCTATCCTACCGCCGCCCTTCCCCTTCACTTTCGTGCTGATGGCTGCGGGGATTATGCAGTATCCGCGCAAGCAGTTCTTGTCTGCGATGACGTTGGGGCGTGGCTTGCGGTACTTTGCGGTGGCCTATTTTGGCAGGATTTATGGCCAGCAGATCATCAGCTTCTTCTCGCGGCACTACCGACCGGCAATGTATTTCCTGATCGCGCTGGCAGTGGCGGCCGGCATTGGCGCCCTGGTGTACTTCAAATGGTACCGGCCCAAAGCGCAACGTGAAGAACGCGAGCGGGGCGAGCAAGTTCAACAATTCCCCGTCCTGGGGCGCCACCCCGAGATAAAGACGGCGGCTGCACGCAAGATCGGCGGGAGCGCGTGAACCGCCACAGCGCCTGATCGAGCGAGCGCAATGTGATTGCTACCAGGAGGAGCGTTGAGCGAAACGTGGGCGCTTCGCTCGCGGAAAGAAGAGGGAGCATCTGGCGAGGCGTCAAGCAACAACGAACTCACCAAGAATTACTGCGATTCAGGAAGTTCTGTTTCCTGAGCTGCAGCGGACAGTCAAGACCGGGCAGCAGGCCTCGCTGGCGATCTTGTAAGCGTGCAGCCAGCTGTGGGGATGGATTAACTGATGCCGGGAATGTAGCCCAAGGACGATGAGGCCGACCTGCCGCTCCTTAGCCAATCCCAGAATTGTCTGATCCACGAGTCCCACTTGCCACTGGTACGACCAGTTGGGGGGCAGTTCGCCCGCAATGTGCTGCCGGAAGCGGGCGGCGAATTCGTGTTCGTGTTCACCGATATGGGCAGTTTCACCCTTTTCCTCAACGTGCAGAACGGTGAGCTGCGCGCCATGCTCCCGCGCCAGCGAAACCGCGTAAGCCGCGGCCCTGGCGGATTCCGGCGACAAATCGGTGGGATAAAGGATGTGGCTGAGCCTGGCATGAAGCGGCGGATCGGCGGGAGCGCAAGGGCCAACCGTGAGGACCAGGCATGTGGCATTCTGGAAGACAGCTTCGGCGACGGAACCCAGTGCAAGTTTGCGTAGGCCCGTTTTCCCCTGAGTGCCGAGCACGATCAAATCAATCTGGTACTCCCTGACGACCTGTTCGAGTTGTTGCCACACATTGCCATGGCACACCAACATCTCGTGGGGAACTCCCGCCAGAGCTTCAGTACGGGAAAGCCGCCGCTCCACATTTTGCAGTTCCTCGTCGGCCGTATCCATGGCGGAGACCACGGCGTCGGCTCCCACCATCATGTAGCCGATCGATGAAACAACGTGCACGAGGTAATACTTCGCACCGTAACTGCGGGCAATTTCGATGGCGTGGTTGAGTGCCTTGATTGACGAAGAAGAGAAGTCAATCGCGCATAGCACTCGATGAATGCCCATCTCTATGCCCAGTGGACGGGACGACATAGCATAGGCCTCGCTTGCGACAAGCATTGTGGCCCGCATCAGCTTGCTATCGCCTCTGAAGGTGGCCGCCACGCGGCAGATGGCAACTTCTCGACTTGCGAGACCATCATCATGGCGAGATGGGTGAACGGCCGCAGTGACCAATATCACAATTCGCCCGCGCTTGATCTGCATTGAGAGCATAACTATCCCGCCACGCGCTTTGGAGTCCGGCGTCAGATTGATGAATATCAACAAGTATCGCTTCAAGGCCTTTTAGCGGAAGCGCGCTCGCTTCAAGAATCCAACTGTAGGCTTTCACGAAGTTCGCGAATTCGCGAAGAGTTCGCGACCCCCAACCTGCGAGAGCCCCAGTGTTTTGAAGGGCTTACCAGTTGGCGCTTGCATTGCTTTCATAGAGCTCAGCAAGAGAGGGACGAAATCATCATGGACAGAATGCTGGTAGTTGTCTTTGACACGGAAGCAAAAGCGTATGAGGGGGAAAAGGCGCTTCTTCAACTGGATGACGAGGGCAGCATTGCCGTCTACGCCCACACGGTGGTTGCCAAGAATGCCGATGGCACCATAACGGTGAAGCAAAGTTATGATCCGGGGCCGGTCGGGACCTTGGTTGGAACCGCGCTGGGAAGCCTCATCGGTCTTCTTGGCGGGCTGCCTGGGCTCGCGATTGGCGCTGCTGTGGGGTTAGTTGCCGGTACCACGGCGGACCTCAACAACGCCAGGATTGGTGGCGATTTCGTTGATGACGTGAACAAGGAACTCTTACTGAACAAGTTCGCCGTCATCGCGGAAATTCAAGAAGACCGGACGACTCCGGTGGACACCCCCATGGAAGCAATCGGCGGGGTTGTATTCCGCCGGGCGATGAAAGACGTGAAGCGCACGGTTGACGACGAAGACATCGCGGCCATGAAAGCCGACGTCGCGCAAATGAAGGCCGAGCACGCCAAGGCTCGTGCTGACCGGAAAGCGAAGCTGCAGGAAAAGATCAATCAACTCGACACCAAGATTCAAGCTCATCTGGAGAAAAAGAAGGAGCGGCGCGTGGCAGCCGAGCGCCAGGCCAAGGCCAAGGTCGAGCTCCTTAAAACCAAGGCCGCCACTTTGAAAGTAGCAGCGGCTCAGACGAAGGTTTAGCACCCGGCGCGCCTTTGTGATCTCGTACTTCAACCGAGGTCGCCGAACTGGATGGCCTTTCTGAAAGGCCAGGATCATTAGCGGGAGGTTTTATGTCTGCATCAAGAAGCGTGACTGACAAAGTCAGGATGCACCGAACGGCAACGGCCTTGGCGGGCAACCTGATCGCAACTCTGAGTCTCGTCATCATTGGTTATCCTCTGGCTCCGACGACAATCAGGACGATGTTGTTTGGTTGGGTTCTGGTCGTTGCCGCCGTCACGCGGTTTATCTTGGGGTATCAGTTTCAGCGGATCGCATCTAGCGTAACCCTGAGGCCAGTGCGCGTGCGCTCGATGGACTCGAAGCGTCTTCGGTAGCAATTGGTCACTATGGGCAACTTATCGGCAAACTTTGAACAAGGGAGGCAGGTTATGGATTACATCACGGATATAGAGAGCCGGCACAAGTGTGCTCACGAGCAGTGCAAGTGTCAGATTCCAACGCCGCAGAAGTACTGCAGTGATTATTGTAAAGAAGCTGATGAGCTGCATGAAGTCGAGCTGCAGTGTGACTGTGGACACAAGGCATGCGCGCTTGACTGAGTGGACGTTTATTCGGCGGTATGCCGCGGAGGCAATTTTGCCGAAGGAGATGGACTATGAATGAAGTGTTTCGAAAAGGGTTCTTGTATGCCGCCACTGCGGCGTTGTGTTTCGTGGTGATTGCTGACGTAAGAACCCCATTAGCGGCTCAAGGGAATGATCAGGACGAGGAAGTGCAGATGGGGCAGCAAATCTTCAACGAACTGAAAGCGAAGGGAGAAATTGTCGAATCGTCTCCTCTATACGATAAATTGAACCCGATCGCCGATGCCATTACGCGGGAGGCGCAGCCGCGATACAACCATCCATTCAAGTTCTACTTAGTTCACGAAGCTCAACCGAACGCATTCTCAACTCCGGGCGGCAACGTGTATGTCGTCGATTCGCTCATGTATTTCGTAAAGAATACCGACGAACTCGCCGGAACGCTGTGTCACGAGGTCTCCCACACCATTCATCATGACAGTATGAACATGATGAAGGAGCAAGAAAAAATCTTGTTGCGCGAGGTCGGGGCGGCCGTTCTTTTGGGACCTGCCGCTGATGTATTGGCTATCGCCGTCCTTGGTAAGCTCCGTTCTCAAAGCTACTCTAGGGATGAGGAAGAACGGGCAGATTTGACCGGCGCAGATGTTTGTGCCGGAACTGGTTACAACCCCTGGGGTCTCGTATGGCTGTTCCAGGATTTTTCGAGCGCCAACACCAACCAAGTACCGGAGCTCTTATCGGACCACCCCAACGATCAGCACCGGATCGATGCCTTAAAGAAGCACTTCCGGGAGAATCCAGCAGTTTTCGGAAAATTCAACTCCGATCCGAAATCGGCAGCCCCGCTTGTTGTTCCTAAGAACACTTCGGAGGTTTTTTTGCACTGAGCATCCATTCGCTGTGCTGGGGTGAACGTAAGCTCATCAGCGGCCATCAGAGGAAATGGACCATGAAGGGAATTCTCAGATTAGCGTATAAGCTGCTCGTAAATGACACGGCGAAATTCTCGGCGATGCTGGTTGGTATTACGTTTGCCGTCTTTCTCATGATGTTTGTTACCTCGATGTTCAGCGGAGTCATGAAGCACGCATCTTCCACAATAATCAACATTGGAGCATCGATTTGGGTCATGGACCCGGCCGTCAATACCGTGGCCAACTCGATAGCCATGCCGGATTACGTTCTGGACGCAGTTCGGAGTATGCAAGGCGTGAAATATGCCGTTCCTCTTTACTCCGGAGGGGCCCTAGTCAAGCTTCCCGACGGAACATATCAAACTGTTACCGTCATCGGATTGGACGACACCAGCCTGTTTGGCCGGCCCGAACTCATTGAGGGCAAGATCGAGGATATTTATGCGGAGCATGGATTCATCGTGGTGAAGGATGCCGAGTTTTCCAAGCTCGAAAATCCTCAGATAGGCTCGGCGTTCGAGCTGAATGATAATCGGGGGGTCATCGTTGGGATCGGCAAGGTGGCGACTTCCGGCTTATATGGCATCCCGACACTGTATACCACCTTCGAGCGAGCCATCCAGTACATCCCCAATCCTCGATACACGACCTCCTACGTGCTTGTTGAGCCCAAGAGCGCGAGCGATATACCCCAGATCAAACAGCAAGTCAAGGCGCTCGGCTATCGCGCGCGAACCAAGGAAGAGTTCATGCAGAACACCGAGAACTTCTTCGTTTTCCAGACAGGCGGCGGAACCAACCTGCTGATCATGACTATGATCAGTTTCATTGTCGGCCTGTCGCTCTCCGGTCAAACGTTTTACACGTTTATTCTCGAAAATCTGGAACGCTTTGGAGCCTTGAAGGCCATCGGCACAAAAAGCCGCGACCTGATAGTCATGATCCTGTTCCAGGCCACATTTGCGGCATTCACTGGCTATGGTCTGGGAGTTGGGCTGTGTGCATTCTTGGTCTGGCTTGCAAAGGAAAGGCTTCCCAGCTACGCAGCCATGATTACCTTCAGCAATCTCGCGATTGCCTTGGCAATGGTCGTCGTGATTGCCGCATTCTCCAGCTATATCGGTGTCCGGCGGGTGCTAAGAATTGATCCGTTCGATATTTTCCGAGGATGAGATGCCGAACATAGCCATTCAAGCGAGCGGGCTGGTCAAGTGGTTCGGTGAGGGCGAGGCCAAGACGATGGCGCTTCGGCAAGTCAACCTGGAAGCTCAATTCGGCGAAATGCTTTATATCGTGGGACCCTCGGGCAGTGGAAAAACGACCTTGCTCAGCGTTCTGTCCGGCATTCTCAGGCCCAATGAGGGGAAGGTCTTGGTGGAAGGAGTCGACATTTGGGGGCTGAGTACCGACCAGTGCGCTGATTTTCGGCTGGCAAAAATTGGTTTCGTGTTTCAAGACTTTCACCTCTTTCCCCGCTTGACCACCGCGGAGAACGTGGCCATTCCGCTGATCCTCAAGAGAGAAGACTGGAATAAAGCAATCGACGAAGCAAAGAAGTACCTCGATATCGTTGAACTGAAGAACCGTGCCGAATTGCCCCCGGTGAAGTTGAGCGGAGGCGAGCAGCAGCGGGTGGCCATTGCACGCGCCCTGTCCAGTCAGCCGGACATTCTGATTATGGATGAGCCGACTGCCTCGCTGGACGGAGACACCGGCCATGAGATTTTGAGTTTCGTGCACAAGAACGTCCTCAATAAAGACCGCTGCATCATCGTCGTGACGCACGATGACCGCATCTATGAGTTCGCGACGCGCATCTTGAACATGGCAGACGGCAAGCTCGGGGACGCGGAAGGGAAGGCAGCATGAAAAAAACAATGATTTATATCATCTCCGCCATCGGATTTCTAGGCGGGGCTGTGACCGCAATCTACTCCACCTTTGCGACACCCGCCCTCACTCCGGTCTTTAATCCAGCGGCGAATCCCTACACGAGCGCTATCTATGCCGAAGGCATCATCGAGAGCGTTCAATCCAGCGGGGAGAACATCAACCTGTATCCGGAAGTACCCGGCACCGTAAAAGAGATCCTGGTCTCCGAAGGGCAGGAGGTGCGGAAAGGCATGCCGCTGCTCTTGATTGACCCTTCCGTCCAGAAAGCCACGACAGAGCAGCAGCAATCAGCCGCTCAGGCTGCCCACGCCATGCTTGAAGAGTTGAAAGCGGAACCCAGGAAAGAAAATCTCGATGTCGCGGAAGCCCAAGTCATCTCGGCGCAAGCCGCTCTGAAAACTGCCGAGGACGAGCTAAACAAGCAACAGACAGCGTACCAGATTGATCCAAGATCGATTAGCAAAGACGCATTGGACAGCGCAATCAACGCGGCGGCAGTGGCACAAGCAAATCTTGAAGTTGCACGAAAGCAGCGTGACCTGACCAAAGCGGGAGCTTGGAGCTTCGATATACAGAATCAAGAAAGACAATACAACGCTCTCGAGAAAGCCTACCTGGCGTCCAGCGCCCTGCTTTCGAAATACACACTGAGAGCGCCCACCGACGGCATTGTCCTGACGATTGGTACGATCGTGGGAAACTACGTGTCCCCTCAGGGCGCCTATGATAGCTATACGCAAGGCATGAGTCCTGTATTGGTGTTGGGAACGCCACAAACGAACTTGCACGTTCGCTGCTATATCGATGAAATCCTCGTGCCGCGCCTGCCGCCCTCTTCGAAGGTCAAAGCACAAATGACGATTCGCGGGACGAACGTCAAGGTTGCGCTGAATTTTGTGAGGGTGCAGCCCTTCGTGTCACCAAAGATTGAGCTCTCGGACCAAAGGCAGGAGCGCGTGGACGTTCGCGTCTTGCCGGTCATTTTCAGTTTCGAGAAGCCTAAGGACGTAAATCTTTTTCCGGGTGAGTTGGTCGATGTGTATATCGGTGAATGAAAATCTGAGGATGCCGAGGTTGTTGGCGCTCGCGCGCAGGCAGCGTGGCTCGATGGAATGGACGATGCAGAACTGCAACCGGTCTCGACAGTTCGGTCGAATTTCCGCGCGTTTAATGCTGACCGTCTTGGTTGCTTGCGCTTTGTTCCAAAGCGGGTGCGTGGTCGGTCCGAAGTATAACCGGCCTGCCATTCAAGCTCCGTCCGCTTATAAAGAGCTACAGCAGGAAGGCTCTCAGGCTGGGGGCCAGTGGAAGACTGCCCGGCCAAACGATGCCACGGTTCGCGGCGATTGGTGGGAAACATTTAACGATCCTCAGCTAAATGAGCTCGAGGAAAAGGTGAGTTCCTCGAACCAAAACATTGCTGCGGCCGCAGCGAATTTCCTGGCAGCACGATCTCTGGTGAGGCAGGCCCGGTCACAATACTTCCCAACGGTGTCAACCAATCCGAGTCTCATGAACGCGCGCACGTCCCCAGGACAACTTGGCGGGCTGACGGGCAGCTCATCGGGTTTAGCGATTGCTATCAAATCGTACACGGACTATTCATTGCCGTTTGACGCGAGTTGGGAGCCGGATTTCTGGGGCCGCGTCCGGAATACCGTCAGGGCAAACCTGTCTGCCGCACAGGCCAGCGCCGCCGACCTGCAGAATGTGCGCCTGAGCGAACAGGCGGAACTCGCGGTGGATTACTTTGAGCTTCGCGCGCAGGATTCACTGAAGCAGATACTCGATTCCACTGTCATCGCTTATCAGGAAACCCTGGACCTGACCCAAAGCCAGTATCGCGCCGGCCTCAGTTCCGATGAAGCAGTGGCGCAGGCGGAGGCTCAGCTAAGAGCAGCACAGGCTCAAGATAGTAACCTTGGAATTCTGCGCGCCCAATATGAACATGCCATTGCCGTCTTGATTGGCCAGCCGGCGTCGACATTTTCTTTTGCGCCACGAACTCTCGAAGCAAAACCTCCGGCGATTCCCGTCGGAGTGCCATCTGAGCTTCTCGAGCGACGCCCAGATATTGCCGCTACCGAGCGAGCGATGGCTCAAGCAAATGCACAAATCGGCATCGCCAAGGCGGCTTATTACCCAAATATCACACTGAGCGCGTCGGGCGGGTTCGGGAATACTTCAATTTCGGACTGGCTTACGTGGCCAAGCCGATTTTGGTCGCTCGGGCCGAGCCTCGCGGAAACAATCTTCGATGCGGGATTGCGCAGGGCTACCGTCCAGCAGTATCAGGCGAATTACGACCAGACCGTGGCGAATTACCGCCAGGCTGTCCTGACCGCCTTCCAACAAGTGGAAGACAATTTAGCAGCTCTAAGAATTCTGTCCCAAATGATCGGCCAGCAAGATGCAGCGGTCGATGCCGCTGCGAGGAACTTGCGCGAGGCCGAGGTCCGGTACAAAGCAGGCGTTGATCCTTACCTCAATGTGATCGTCGCTCAAACGACTTTGTTAAACGACCAGCAAGCAGCAGTGAATTTTCGCATGCAACAAATGGCGGCCAGCGTTCAGCTGATCAAGGCGCTCGGCGGCGGTTGGGATGCTGCGCAAATCCCCTCGCCGAAGGAAATTAACGCAAAGACTTCGCAGGCCTCGAATTCAAGGCCTTAGCAGACCTGAAGTTCGCCATTCAAGCTGGAATCGAAGATCCGATGGATGGATATCAACAAGTATCGTTTCAAGGCCTCTTAGCGGAAGCGCGCTCCCCTCAAGAACCGAACAGAAGGTTTCACGAAGTTCGCGAATTCGCGAAGAGTTCGCGACCCCCAACCTGCGAAAGCCCCAGTGTTTTGAAGGGCTTACCAGTTGGCGCTTGTATTGCATTTAAAAAGGTTTGGAAGCGAGGGGCAAATCGAAAGGAGCTTAGCGATCATGGACAGAATGCTCGTAGTTGTCTTTGACACGGAAGCAAAAGCGTACGAGGGGGAAAAGGCGCTTGTTCAATTGGAAAACGAGGGGAGCATTGTAGTCTATGCCCACGCAGTGGTTGCCAAGAATGCCGATGGCACCGTAACAGTGAAGAAAAGTGATGATCCGGGACCGCTCGGGACCTTGCTTGGAACCGCGCTGGGAAGCCTCATCGGTCTTCTCGGCGGACTGCCTGGGCTCGCGATTGGCGCTGCTGTAGGGTTAGTTGCCGGCATCACGGCGGACCTCAACAACGCCAGGATTAGTGGCGATTTCGTTGATGACGTGAACAAGGAACTCCTACTGAACAAGTTCGCCGTCCTCGCGGAAATTCAAGAAGACTGGACGACCCCGGTAGACACCCGCATGGAAACGATCGGCGGGGTGGTATTCCGGCGCGCGCTGTCAGATGTGAAGCACACGGTTGACGACGAGGAAACCGCGGCCATGAAAGCCGACGTCGCGCAAATGAAGGCCGAGCACGCCAAGGCTCGCGCTGACCGGAAAGCGAAGCTGCAGGAAAAGATCAACCAACTGGACACCAAGATCCAAGCTCATCTGGAGAAAAAGAAGGAGCGGCGCGTGGCAGCCGAGCGCCAGGCCAAGGCCAAGGTCGAGCTCCTTAAAACCAAGGCCGCCACTTTGAAGGTCACGGCGGGAGAGACGACTATCTAGCATCCGGCGCACCTTTGATGTTCGTGCTTCCACCGAGCTAGTCGAGAACGTGCTCGTCGAACCTGGAATTCTTAAGTTGCACTCCCGTAAGAATGTGAGGACCTACGCGCTCCTACTTCACGGGACATCGGAAAGGAGAAGAAAACATGAGCGACGAAAGCATCACGGATGTATTTAAGGAGGTTACGGGGTTATCCATGGGATCGGGCATAGTCATGTTCCTGCTGGGCGTGTTGGCTATATTTTGGCCCTATAAGGCGGGTATTGCCGTCTCCATTGTGCTCGGTTGGATTATCGTCGTGGCCGGCTTGGCGTATGTGGCTTACGCCTTCGCTGCCCGTGGCACTGGATCATTCATCTGGCGATTGCTATTAGGGCTGGTCTATGTTGCCGGCGGTGGGTACCTTGCGTTGCATTCGCAACTCGCATTGCAATCTCTCACATTAGTGGTGGCGATCATCTTCTTTATAGGGGGCGTGTTCGGGATCGTGGTCTATTTCCAGCTCCGCTCTCTGCCACGCTCTGGATGGATTCTTTTTGAGGCCATCTTGAGCCTCGTTCTGGCATACGTGATCGCGCGCCCTTGGCCGGCCAGTTCAACGTGGGTTGTCGGCCTTCTTCTGGGCATCAACTTCGTTGTGAGCGGTTTCACACGTTTTATGTACTCAGTGCAAGCCCGCAGGGCGCTGAAGGCGATCCAATGAATGGATGAAGCTGGCGAAATGCGCTCATCGGCGCTCAGCAGGAGCCCCGCTGAAGGTCCAGCCAATAGCATCATTCAGTTTTTATTAGATCCTGGGGTAGTCCAGATTTCGTGAAAGGAGAATTAACAATGTTTGGTCCGATTGATGTGCTGGTGCTTCAAGCCACCCCGGAAATGGTCCGTCACTGGGGATGGTTCCTGGCGTTTGGCATCGTGTTGTTGTTGCTTGGCATTGTCGCAATTGTCCGGTCCGTCTCAGCCACGGTGGTCTCCATGGTGTTCTTCGGCTGGATACTTGTGTTTGCCAGTATCTTCGAGTTTGTTGATGCATTTATGGTAGGGAATTGGTCGGGGTTCTTCCTGCACTTGCTGCTCGCGATTCTTTGCGGAATCGCCGGTGTAATGATGCTGACAAGACCCACGATAAGCGCCGAGGCGGTTACTTTTCTGATGGCCATGTTCTTTCTCATCGGTGGGCTATACGAATTGATCGCCTCGTTGTGGACGCATATGTCGGGCTGGGGTTGGCAAGCCCTGAGCGGAATCGTCGCCGCGATCCTGGGCGGTCTGCTCCTGGCGGAGTGGCCGGTCTCGGGTCTTTGGGTGATCGGCCTTTTCGTTGGAATTGACCTGATTTTCTACGGTTGCTCCTGGATCGCCATGGCGATCAACCTGCACAAGATGTGAAGGGAATGGTGAGAAGCGGCCTGGCTATGGTTACGAATGGCCGGGCCGCTCGCGATTCAAGAAAACACAAAAGGAGAATATCAATGTCAGAAAAACAAAAAGATCTGAGTCGTACCGGAAATGTCAGCGCACAACCTCATTTCGGTCAGACTGCGCCGGAGATTCAACCTTACGGAACGGTGAGCCACTTGCTCCCCCTCGGACTTGAGGAGCCCGTTCGTCTGGAAATGACCGAGCAACTCAACTGTCTGCTTGCCGATACCATGACCCTCCGCGATTTGTATAAGAAGTCCCATTGGCAAGTGGCAGGTTCCACCTTCTATCAACTCCATCTGCTCTTCGACAAGCATTACAACGAGCAAGTGGAACTTGTGGACGCAATCGCTGAGCGGGTTCAGTTGCTTGGGGGTGTCAGCATTGCGATGGCACCCGACGTTGCTGAGACCACGCGAATCACGCGTCCTCCACGCGGTCGCGAGGAGGTGCCTGTGCAACTATCCAGGTTGCTGGAGGCGCACCAGATCGTCATTCTTGCGACTCGCAAACTGGCGCACCGCGCTATCGAACTCGGTGACGACGGCAGCAATGATTTCCTCGTCAGCGAAGTCCTGCGCACTAACGAATTGCAAGCCTGGTTTCTCAGCGAACACCTCGTGAAGGTGCCTCTGGTTGAGGCACGGGAATCATCGTCCGCCGCCGGCGCCGCCTAGCGAGGTGGATGCCACAAGAATTCCGGAGCCAAGCGCCAGCTCCGAGTTGCATGGGTCTGAAAAAAGAATATAAGGGGATGTGTGTATGGGAACGATGCAGACATGTTCATTTGATTTTCGGCCCCCGGTCAGTGCTCCTGAGTTCCTCGTAAAAGCACAAAGAGGAAGGCCAGGGAAGATTGACTCGCATGCCTCAAAGCCGTTGAATTCCGGCCGAATTGCCGCTTCGCCCGGCATAGGCGAAGAATGGGCGGTCATTCAGCAAGCCATCGCTGGGAATGCCATTGCTCAAGAGCATCTCTTCGCGCGTCACACTGGCAGGCTTTATCGGACTGCTTTCGCTGTGCTGCGCAACAAAGAAGATGCAGAGGATGCGGTGCAGGATGGCTTGTGCAAGGCGTACACGAGCCTGCCCTCCTTTCAGGGGCGCTCATTTTTTTCCACGTGGCTTACGCGCATCGTCATAAACGCGGCTCTCATGATTCGCCGCAAGAAAAGTGCCTATCTTGAAGTTTCCTTGGACGAGATTCTGGACAGTCGGCCTGAACAGTTGCCGCGCGGGGTCGTCGATTCTCGGCCCGACCCCGAGGAACTCTGTGCGGCCATCGAGGTCCATGCGCTCGTCGAGAAGCATGTTCGTCGACTCCCGCCAGCGCTTCAAACGGCTTATCGCTGCCGTGCGAGCAGCGGTCTTTCCGCCAGGGAGTCGAGCCATGCGCTGGGCATTCCAGCGAGCGTATTCAAGGCGCGGGTCTTCCGGGCGCGACGCAAGTTAGCACGTGGATTGCAGCGATCACCTGAGATTATCGCGAGCGCGGGGGTCCGGAAGATTCGCCCATCGAACAGGCAATGCTTGAGGCGCGCATCGGCCCCATTGCCAATCTGTGCTGCGGTACGTCGCGGTCTCTGATTTAGAGGCAGCCATTCGCGTCATTCATCAGGAAGCGCTTCGCTAAAGTTAAGATGCGTCCCGAAAATCGGAGGAGACGATACCATGGACGCTATGGTCTGTACACAGGCGGCGTCGCTTATATGGCTCACGTTGGTGGCTTCATATTTGGGATAATTACGGCACGATTCTTCGAACGTTTCGGCGCATTGCCGAATGGGAAATCTGACCATGTCACCTAACATTGATGAGACGCCCGCCGCGATTGCCGGCTTGTCGGCACAAGAAGCGGAGGCACGGCTTGACCAGTTCGGGCCGAATGAGCCCGCCGCGACACAGCACCATTCCTTTCTTTCCGATGTCTTGCATGCGTTCACAAGTCCGCTGGTGTTGATCCTGTTGATTGCCGCAGCGGTGTCGGCATTTGTGGGCGATAAGGTGGATGCGGGAATCATCGCCGTCATCGTTTTGCTGAGCGCGGTGATCGATTTAAGTCAGACCTATCGCTCTCAACGGGCCATCGAACAACTGCGCAAACAAGTTGCCCCGACGGCAACCGTTCTGCGCGGCGGGGAGTGGAAAGAAATTCCCCGGCGGGCTGTTGTGCCGGGAGACATTGTCCGGCTTTCTGCTGGAGATCTGGTTCCCGCGGACGCGCGTCTCGTGGCTGCGCGTGATCTCTATGTCCAGCAGGGAGCGCTAACGGGCGAATCGCTTCCCACTGACAAAGAAGCGACCGGAGAGCCCGCCTCGACCAAAGCGGATGCGCGCAACATGGTCTTTCTCGGCACATCCGTCGTTAGCGGCACGGCAACGGCGGAGGTCGTCCAGACGGGCGCCCGGACCGCCTTTGGTGATATTGCTGCTCGCCTCGTAGCCAGGCCGGAAGAGACCGCCTTCGATAAAGGCTTGCGAAGCTTTAGCCAAATGCTCGCGCGAACGGTCTTCTTTCTCGTTCTCTTCCTCCTTATCGTGAGCATCGTGCGCCACCGCGATGTGCTTCAATCTCTTCTTTTTGCGGTTGCGCTGGCAGTTGGCATGACACCGGAGTTCCTGCCAATGATTACCTCGGTGACCCTTTCGAAAGGCGCCGTCGCCATGGCGCACAAGAAGGTCATCGTCAAACATCTCTCCGCCATTCAGAACCTCGGCAGTTTGGATGTGCTTTGCAGCGACAAAACGGGAACGCTTACCGCAGGAACAATGACGCTCGATCATTCTCTCGATCCTTTTGGGAATCCAGCTCCCCGCGCGCTGGAGCTTGCCTATTTCAACAGCAAATTCGAGACGGGTATTCGCAGTCCATTCGATGACGTCATCCTCCGTCAGCCTCCACCGAAGGACGACTACACAAAGTGCGACGAGATTCCGTTCGATTTCGTGCGCAGGCGGCTCTCGATCGTAGTCGAGCGCCAGTCCCAACGGATTCTCATCACGAAAGGCGCTCCCGAAGGGATTATTCCACTACTCTCGGGTTACGAGCTTGAAGGCAAGGTAGAACCTATTAGCGAGGATGCTGCCAAACGCATCCGGCAGAAAAGCGACGAGCTGAATAACCAGGGGTTCCGCTCGCTAGCGGTAGCCTACGTCGGGGTTCCTGTGCGCGCAGACTATTCCGTGCAGGACGAGCGCAATCTGGTCCTGGCCGGTTTTTTGAGCTTTTCGGATGAGCCGTTGGCCGACGCCGCCCAGGTTATGGCTTCTTTAAAGCAGGATGGCGTTGACGTGAAGGTTATATCTGGTGACAACGACCGCGTCACCGGGCACGTCTGCGCGCAAGTAGGCATCGAACCCGGCAAAATCATCACCGGCGAGGATCTCGATCGCATGACGGACCCGGCGCTGGCCCACGATGCCGAGGAGACGCGCGTATTCGCTCGCATTTCCCCGGCTCAGAAGAATCGCATTCTCCTGGCTCTCAAACACAACGGCCATGCGGTTGGGTTCATGGGTGACGGCATCAACGACGCACCATCGCTTCACGCGGCCGATGTTGGCATTTCCGTGTCCAGCGCTGTTGACGTGGCTCGCGAGGCTGCCGACGTTATTCTCGTTGAGCCCGGCTTGCGGGTCCTCCATGACGGCATCATCGAGGGGCGCAAAGCCTTTGGCAACGTGATGAAGTACTTGCTGATGGGCACGAGTTCGAACTTTGGCAATGTGATCAGCATGGCGGCGGCTTCGCTCTTTCTGCCGTTCTTGCCGATGCTGCCCACGCAAATCCTGCTGAACAATCTTCTTTATGATATGGCCCAACTCACCATTCCAACGGACAATGTTGATGAGACGTATCTCCAAAAGCCGCAACGCTGGGATATCAGTCTGATCCGCAATTTCATGGTTTTCGTCGGACCGATCAGTTCTATCTTCGACTTTCTGACCTTCTATGTGTTGTTGCATTTCCTCCACGCGAGCGAAGCGCTGTTTCATACTGGTTGGTTTGTCGAGTCGCTGGCAACCCAAACGCTGGTACTGTTCGTCATCCGCACATCAAAAAATCCATTTCGCAGTCGCCCGAGCGGGCCCTTGCTGACAACATGCCTCGCGTCTGTGGCCATCGGGCTTTATTTGCCGTTCAGCCCGCTTGCGGGCGTGCTCGGTTTCACGCCGCTGCCGGCGAAATATTTTGCTTTTGTTGCCATCGCCACGGCCGTCTATCTCTTGCTGGTGGAATTCGCTAAGCGGCGGCTTCTCCGTGGGGCCACCGCCAAAAACACGGTCAAGCATGGCGATGCATTGGCGGCCGCAGCCTAAGCTCAACCGGGGAGTCGGATATGGAAAACATGAAGGCTGTTTGCACCCATTGCTATGTCGGCTCTGAAGTGGGAAGTGCCTGGGGTAAAGTTGCCATGCTCCGAAGTGTTATTCTCGCTGCTGCATTGCTGGTCATGCTTGCCGCGGCCGCACTGCCTGCTTTTTGTCAGTCGAATCCTGACCTGCAAACGTTCTTCCAACAAGACATCGGACTGAGTCAGGATCAGATCGCCGCCATTCGCAACGGACAGCCGGTCGTGAAGGCTCTTCCCTCCCGCACTCCGGCGGAAGTCTTCCTATTTGGCGCCGTCTACATCCACGCTGCTCCGGAGAGCTACATCCAGTTTTCCCGGGATTTCGACCGGCGTCGCGAGCTTCCCAGCTATTGGGCGCTCCAGGTCTTCAGCAATCCCCCGAAACTCTCTGACTTGAAGAATTTTTCGTTCGACAGCGATGAGATCCAGGCCTTGAAGAAGTGCACCCCCGGCGACTGTCAGATTCAGCTGCCCGCGAGCTCTATCGAAGCGTTTCAACGCTCCATCCATTGGGATGCCGCCGATGTGAACGAACAAGTAAATCGGCTCCTGCAGAAGACGGCATTGCAGCGTTTACTCGCCTATCAGCGCGAGGGCGATCAGGTCCTGGGAGTTTATAACGACAAGCGCGATCCGACCGTGGTGCCCCAGCAATTCGCTTATATGCTCACCTATACCAAGGCCTTGCCAGCGCACCTGCCGGATTTCTATACGTACCTTCTTGCTTATCCCAACGCCAAGCCCGCGAACGTCGAAGACACGTTCTATTGGGCAAGGGTGAAATTCGGATTGAAGCCAACACTGCGTGTCGTGCAAATTGTGACCATGCGCGGCAACCCTGCCGACCCAGTCGCCTATGCCATCGCCGAAAAACAGCTCTATTCGAGCCACTACTTCGAGACCGCGTTGGATCTCTCCTTCTGTGTCCGCGGGAGTGACGACCCCAAACAACCCGGCTTTTATCTAATCTCGACCATGGGTTCCGAGCAGGCCGGTCTGACAGGCGCCAAGGGATCGGTCATTCGAAAGACTGCGGTGGGCCGGTCGGTTTCCCATCTCCAGAAAGGGCTCACGGCCATCAAGAACACGCTGGAAGCTAACCAGTAGGCCCCTAAGATCGGGCCTACCCGCGATGAGCATTCGGAATGCAGGCATTGTGACCGCATTAGCTCAAGTCCAACGCAAGGGATATGATTCCTTGCTGCGGGTATGCGTAAATTCAGGGCACGCATATTGAGGCAATCATGAAGTTTGGCGTGTTGGCGCTGGACTACGACGGGACCATCGCACGAGACGGTGCGCTGGACCCGGATGTCAAGGCCGAAATTCTTGAGGCGCGTGCCCGTGGGATCGTGGTTGTCCTCGTCACTGGCCGTATCCTCTCTGAGCTGAAGCAAGTGGCAGGAGATTTAGGATTTGTCGACGCAGTAGTAGCGGAGAATGGCGCAGTTCTCGCATTCCCAAATGGTCAGACTAAGCTATGCGGTCATCCCCCACCCCAAATCTTCCTGGATGAACTGCACCACCGTGGCATCGAATTTAGGGCAGGCCAGTGCATCGTGGAAGCCGCTGCTGCTTCGGCTCCACAGATTCTGGCGGTGATCCGGGACCTCGAACTCCCGCTCGTGCTGTTGTTCAACCGCAGCCGCCTGATGGTACTTCCGCAAGGAATCAGCAAGGGAACCGGCTTGCGGGAGGCACTCAACGCATTTCGCCTCTCGGTCCACAACGCCATCGCCATCGGAGACGCTGAGAACGACCATGACCTTCTCGAAGCGTGCGAGATTGGCGTAGCTGTTGGTTGGGGCAGCGCAGCCCTCAAGAAGGAAGCGGACGAGATTCTGCCTGGGGATGGCCCACGTGCCGTGGCCGCGTATATCCAGCGAGCAGCGCAAGAGATGAAGTTACCTCGCGTTCAACTTAACCGCCATCGAACGCCCATAGGAACAGCGGAGGACGACGGACGTCCGCTCGCACTCGCCATCCACGGGCGGAATGATCTAATCGTCGGAGACCCACAATCCGGCAAATCCTGGGCCAGCGGGCTTGCCTGCGAGCAGATGATCCTGCAAGGCTACTGTCTCTGCGTGATTGATCCCGAGGGTGATTACGGTACGCTGGAATCGCTGCCGGGAGTGGTGGTTTTGGGAGGTACTGATCAGCCACCGGAAATACCCGACGTGGCGCGGGCGCTCCGGCACTTCGATCTAAGCGTTGTCGTCGATTTATCACGCATCCTGTACGAAGACAAAGTCCGTTATCTGAAGACGCTGCTTCCGATGCTGGCTTCGCTTCGGCGAACCACGGGTCTGCCGCATCGCATTGTCATTGATGAGGCCCACTATTTCCTCCGCGAACCCAACGTCAAGCAGCTGTTGGATTTTGACTTGAACGCATACACCCTTGTGACCTATCGCCCGTCCGACCTGCACCCCGATCTTCGCAAGGACATTCAAGTGGTCATTGTCAAACGCTTGACACGTCCTCAAGAGGTGCAAACGCTGCTGGCGATGGTTGAAAACAAAGGCGTCGAGCAGGAATGGACGGCCACTCTCGGAGCGCTCGCCGATAATGAGGCTGCTCTTTTGCCCGGGGTTGAAGAAGCTGAAGGAAAATTGCGGCGCTTTAAGCTCTTACCTCGATTGACCCCGCATGTCCGGCACAAGACGAAGTATTTGGACGTTGACCTGGTCGAAGGACAAGAATTCGTGTTCATGGATAACGGGAAACCCATTGGGCCACCCGCTCGATCCTTGAAGCAGTTTGTCCTCTTGTTGCCGGACATACCAGCCACGTGTCTTGACGGACACGCGCGCCGTGGAGATTTCTCCCGATGGATTGCGGATGTATTCCACGATCATCGCCTGGCGTCGGACATTCGAAAAATCGAACAGCGATATCGGCTCGGCCACCTGGACGATGTGCGTCAATCGATGGCAAGACTGATTCAGGACCGTTACAAATTCTCCCATGACAAGACCGTGTAGGAGCCAACTGGCTATGTTGACATCCTGTTTTAAGAGTCCCTTCCCGCACAGATGTCATTCCGAATCCCCGCGGTTTTGGCGGGGTGAGGGATCTGCTTTTCGCGTCTGGACATCTTTTCCGCAAGGATGTCAACAGAGCCGAGCCATCTCATAAATGGGTTTCGTGAGGGCGCGGCTTTTTACCCTGAGCGGAGCGAAGGGCAGCAGTGTCGAAAAGCTACCGAAATTGAAAAGTTTTAACTCCTAAGGGAAGCAGCACGCGAGGCGCTTAGGACATTGGTTCTAGAGGCAAATGGATAAAAAGCTTCGCGCTTGTCTGGAAACGTTCCGCCCTCATATGTTCAGAACCGGAATCGGCACGGCGCAAATGATGGCATAGCCGTTGGTCCGCAGGTGCGTGCCATACGGGTAGCATCCGGTAACCAGCAAATCGGCCTTCGTCTGCGCCGCCGCTTGGCTCAGCGCTTTGGGCACGTCACCGCTGCCGATATATACATCCGCCTTGGTGCCCGTGTCTTGCTGCAGCTTTGCGATGCGTTGCGAAGCGTCATCGACGAGCGCTTTCTTCCACTTTTCATCCACGTAGTCGCCGCCGGGCCCCCAAAACTCCACGCTGGCAGTGACGTGCGCAAGCGTGAGACGCGCGCCAAATTCGGCGGCCAGCGGGGCGGCCCACGACACAGCCTCGTTACTCCTAGGGCCCAAATCCACGGCGCACAGGACGTTGCGGATCGCAAACTTCTGCACTGGCGATTGTTCCACGTGCGCGCCGGTCCAAATCGGGCATCCGGTCCTGGAGAACACTTTTGTTGCCACTGAACCCATAAGAAACTTCTCGGAAGTGGCACCATGCGACGCCATCATGATCAGGTCGGCATCTTCCTCCTCAGCCCTCTGCACAATTGTCCAGGCTGGGTCGCCCTCGACAACCACGCGCCGGATGGTGAGGGCATCAAGCTCCGGGCCGAGAGACTGGTCCTGCTGTTTCTGGGCCTCTTTAATGATCTCCGCGAGCAAGTCCCAGCCAGCCACCTCGCCACTGTAGTCTGGCACACCGGCGGCATGGCTCTGCGGTGTCGCGACGTGCAGCATCACGATCTCAGAATGGAAATGACGCGCCAATGTCGCAGCCTGATGAATGACATCCAATGAAGCAATCGGGTAATCTACCGGCAAAAGAATTTTTCTAAGATTTAGCATCGCGCAAAAGTCCTTGAGCTAAAATCTCTCTCACCATCTTCCTTAGCCGGAACTTCCGATTTGCATTTCTGACTCGCGCACATCGCATGCTTCTCCTGCCTTGGACACAACCAATCTACCACCAGAGCAAGCAACCAGAGAGATCAATTGAGTTCCCACGGCTCGTTCTCGCAGCGTGTCAACGAACTTTAAGGCCGGTGGTCCTGGAGTTTATCGCGTCTTTCGAAGATCTGAAGTGAGTTAGTGCCGTTCCAACTTGTTCCAGCAAATCCCTCCGAGAACACTCTCTCCGTGTCCGCGTCAGATGCTTGGACCGTCATTTGGCCCAAATTGTTGGAACGGTACTAGGCAGTGGCCAGAGCTGCGGCTGCTTTGTCTGTGGAGAACTCGGCCAGAGAAATTTCACGCATGCGGAACTTCTGAATCTTGCCGGAGCCGGTCATCGGGAAAGAGTCCACGAAGCGCACATAGCGCGGGATCTTGAAATTGGCAATCTGGCCTTTGCAGAAGTTCTTCACGTCTTGCTCCGCCAACGTGGCGCCACGCTTCAGCTTGACCCAGGCCATGACTTCTTCACCGTATTTGGATATAGCCCTGAAAATGCCTACGAAAGTGATAGCTTAGCAGCAGGCCGGGTGGAATCGTTTATGATGGGGCAGGGCAAAATTCAAATGGGAAATCTCGTGTTGATTTACCCACTCATCGGCGCAGTGGTTTGACAGCCACACCCGCGCCATCTTGCGACTGCGATGGGATGCGCCACGCGGCTTTTTCTCTCGTATCTGCAAGGGCGATGCGGCCACCTCAGGAGGAATACTATGACGATCCGTCTCGACGGAAGCAGCCTGACCATAGAAGCCGTAGTGCGCGTGGCGCGCCACGCCGAAAAAGTGGAACTGACGCCCGAGGCGCTCGGCCGCATCAACACCTGCCGCGGCATGTTGGAGAAGAAGATCCAGGCCCACGAGGTCATGTACGGCGTAAACACGGGCATCGGCGAATTCTCCGAAGTGGTCCTGAATGACGAACAAGTAAAAGAGTTCCAGAAATACCTCATCTACAACCACGCGGCAGGCATTGGACAGCCTGCGCCTGCGGAACACGTTCGCGCGGCCATGTTGAGCCGCGTGAACGTGCACGCCAAGGGCTTCTCGGGTTGCCGGCCGGAGATACCGCTGACCTATCTCGCCATGCTTAACACTGGCGTAACACCCGTGGTGTGCGAGAAGGGAAGTGTAGGCGCCTGCGGCGATCTGGCACCCATGGCTCAGTGCGCCTTGTCGCTGATGGGCGAGGGCGAGTCCTTTTATCAGGGCCAGCGCATGGCCACGCACGAGGCCCTACACAAGGCGGGCATCCCGGTGCCCGGGCTGAAGGCTCGCGACGGCTTGGCCGCTATCAATGGGAGCAACCTCATCACGGGCATGGCGTGCCTGGAGCTCTTCGACGCGGAGCGCTGGGTGGCCCAGGCGGAGATCGCCGCGGCCATGACGCTGGAGGCGCTCCTGGCCAACATGCGCCCGTACGAGGCCAAGCTCCACGAGCTACGCGGCTTCCGAGGCGCGCAGACCGCTGCGGCAAACCTGCGGACCATCATCGCGGGCTCGGACCTGGTCACGGGCAAGCTCAAGGTGAAAGTGCAGGACGCCTACTCCATGCGTTCCACTCCTCAGGTCATTGGCGCCCTGCGCGACGTGCTCGCCTACGCCCGCAAGCAGGTGGAGACGGAACTCAACGGCGTGGCTGACAACCCCATCTTCGTGGCGGAGGAGAACAAAGTTTACACCGGCGCTAATTTTCAGGGCACTCCCGTGAGCCTGCCCCTCGACGTGGTCGGCGCGGGCGTGACCATGGTCAGCGTTCTCAGCGAGCGGCGCCTAAACCGCCTCCTCAACCCCGCCCTCTCCGTGGGCCTGCCGGCTTTTCTCACCAAGGGCGCCGGAATGTTCTCCGGCCACATGCTCAGCCAATACACCGCCGACATGCTCATCGTCGAGCAGCGCATTCTGTCCGCCCCAAGCTATGTCCAGTCCATCCCAGCCGCTGCGGACCAGGAAGATTTCGTCTCCATGGGCATGAACGCGGCCCTCAAAACGCGGCAGATCCTGGAGAATGCCAACGGCGTTCTGGCCATCGAGTTCATCGCCGCCGCCCAGGGCTTGGACTTCCGCGAGTTCACGCCGGGCAAAGGGACGCTGGCCGCCAAGGCCGCCGTGCGCCAGGTCGTGGAGCACCTGGACGCGGACCGGCCGCTCTTCCATGACCACAACGCCATGGCCGCCGCGGTCAAGGCCTGCGCCGTCCTCGACGCCGTCACCGCCGAGGTCGGCGAGCTGAAGAAATCCTGGTAGGGAGGAGACTTGCCACGAACGCACCAAAAGGGTATCTAACCTCTGTCTGTATGATCCCTCCTTCCTACAAACCGCGTAAGAAGTTCATGGAGCTGGCTATCTCGGAGGCCAAGCGCGCCGGTGACCGAGGCGACTATCCCATTGGAGCGGTCATCACACGCCTCATGGGCAGGCGCGAAGTGGTTATTGCCAGCGCCGGCAACCGAGTAAAAACTTCGGGGTCAAGCATCAAGCACGTAGAGTTGGAAACGCTCAAGTACGTATCAAGCGGCTATGGCCGCTATCTGTCCGACTTCGTCCTCTACTCCACTCACGAACCCTGTGCCATGTGTGCCGGTGCCTGCGTATGGTCCAGGATTGGTGCGGTCGTCTACGGAGTTTCCCAAGAAGACATTGCCGCTTATGGCCGCAAGCACGGTACGGAAGACTACAAGTGGCGAGCTTGTCTCATCCCCTGCCGGCTCGTCTTTGAAAAGGGCAATCACCCCATTCCCGTCACTGGCGGCTTTCTCCGGCAAGAATGCCAAAAACTCTTCAGTTATGGGACCACACATCGGTAACTGATGCGAACTGAATTTCCTACCACTCCAATGGGCGCAGTGCCCGATTAACATTAGTGCTAACGCGCTTGTCGGGCATGTGGAATATTGGTAGGGCAAATTCCCGGCAACGCGAGCAATCCGGAATTAGGCTGCAACCGGGTTTCTTATTCAACCCCGCATGGTTCATGGCTCTCCCGCCTCCGCTGGCCGGCGGCGCGTTATGCACTATTTCCGGAGTGCCCAGGCGAGACCGTCCGGCTGCTTGCCAACCGCGATTTTCCCGGTCATTTCCAATGTCTTCACATCAATCACAGCAACGTAATCATCGGGCGTGCAGGAAACGTACGCACGCAATCCGTCAGGCTGTATCAAAATGCCCGCGGCGCCTCGTCCGATCTTCAAGCGCTTCACATCCTTGTGAGTGGCGGCGTCGATTACAACCAGTTCCGGGCCGCGCAATGTGGAAACAAAAACAAGTTTTCCATCCGGCGTGAATTTCAACCGGTTCGCGCCCATCACATTGGCATCAAGCGTCTGCACCACCTTTTTGCTCGCCACTGCGATGATGGAAATCGTGCCGTCCTGAGCGTTCGCGACCCAAATCTCCTTGCCGTCAGGAGAAACATCAAAGCCCTCCGAGCCATTGCCCACTGGGATCACCGTCTCGGTCCAATTGGTCCGCGCTGAGCCCATTGGCCCTCCCGGGCCACTTGGCATTCCGGGCCCCGCGGGTAGAGGCGGTGGTCCACCTTGACCGCGTCCCGAGCCGCTACTTTTTTCTACGAACGTCATCGTTCCGGAACTCACATTCGAGGTGACCATCCGGCTCACGTCGGGGAACACGTAAATCATGTGCGTTCTGTCTTGACCCGTACCAAGCACCCAGTCAATCGTCTTTGTCGCGGGGTCGTAGCTGCCAATCACCTTGGCTCCTTCCGCGGTGAACCAGAGTTTCCCTCCAACAAAAGCAAGGCCATGAGGCCCGCGCAGCGCGCCAAGATCGATTACGGGCAATGTTTTTTGATTCACCAGATCCACGACGGTAATCGTGTTGTAGGCTCCGCCGCCATAGTTTGAAATGTAGGCGAATTTTCCATCCGCGCAGGCGATGACCTCGTGCGGATCTGGTCCCGCGGGAACCTTACCCACAACAGTCTGCGTGGCAGGATCCACGATGAACATGGTCTGGTCGGTTTTGGCCAGCACCAACAGGGTAGTTGGCGGCGTTTCTGCGGCGTTCAGCCACGCCGCGCCACTGCAAAGCAGTACAAAGAAAACAAAGCCAAAAGTTTGTCTGGATGCCATATAGGGTTCGCCCCTTTCAGCCAAAGATGGTACCACTGCAAACAAGGCATTGCCCTGGTTTGGAAGGTCGCACATCAAGCCTGAAATCCACAATTCGACCAAATCCACGCAAGTGCGTCTGCAGCATGAAGAGAACCAGGAAAGAATGCTCTAGGGCAGGGAATCGCTCGAAACAATCGGTGGTGGGAACCGTAGCCGCCGAATCAGTAATCGGCCGGTAGTCCCTGCAACTGCTCCATGGTGAGCACCGGGCCCTCTTTGCAAATGTAGATAGGCCCCACGTTGCATCGCCCGCACTTGCCGATGCCGCACTTCATGCGATTCTCGATACTGGTGTAAACCGAGGCAGGCTTGACGCCCATCTTGTCCAGGATCGGCAGCGTGTTCTTGATCATGATGGGCGGGCCGATAACGAGGACCACCGGATCCTTCGCGGCCACCCGGGCGCGCTCGAACACGTGCGGCACAAAGCCAATTTCGCCTTTCCAATCCGGCGTCTCGCCGCCGGGATCAACGCAGCGTATGATGCGCACGCGCTCGGCCTTCGCCCATTCATCCAATTCGTCAAGGAACACCAGGTCGGCCACCGTGCGTGCTCCGTACACCACCGTAATCTCGCCATAATCGGCGCGATTCTCCAGGGCATACCAAACAGCGCAGCGAATCGGAGGCATGGCGATTCCGCCGCCCAGAAAAATCAAATCCCGCCCCTTCCAAGCTTCCATCGGGTAACCGTTGCCATACGGCCCGCGGAATCCGACTACATCCTTTTCTTCTACTTTCCAGAAAGCTTCCGTCACCCGGCCAACCTTGCGAAAGCAGAATTCAATATGATCTTTCCAGTTGGAGCTCGAGCAGATGTTGAAGGTGGACTCGCCGTAGCCGAACGCGGAGAAGATGCCGAACTGCCCCACGCGAAACGAAAAACTCCGCGCCCGTTCGGAATCGAGAAAACGCACGGACACGGACTTCACATCCGGCGTCTCCTGGCGGATGCGCGTCACTTCCATCAAATCGGGCTTGTATACGTTATCCATGGTTAATCTCGGTCGCCACGTTCAGCACGCCCAGTCCCACCGGGCAATTGCGCGTGCAATTGCCGCAGCCAGTGCAGAGAATCTCTCCGAATTTTTCCGGATAGATGGCGAACTTGTGCAGGATGCGCTGGCGCTGGCGCGCCGGCTGCGCGGGGCGCGGGTTATGGCCCGATGCGTGCGCCGTGAACGTGGAAAACTGGCACGAATCCCAAGTCTTCACGCGCGCGTTGCCCGCCGCGGGTCCGGCATCCACGATATCGAAGCAGTGACAAGCCGGGCACGAAAACGCACAGGTCCCGCAGCCGATGCACGTGAGTGCATGTTCGTTCCAGAAGGGATCCTCGAAATGCGTGGTGACAAACGCGCGCACCGCCTGCGCATCGAATTTCTTTTCCGGGCCTGCTATCCCCTTGCCTGTCCGCTCCGATTTCTCCGTCTTGGCGTTGAATAGCGCGCGGCCCTTTTCCGTGACGTATCGCACCTCGTATTGGCCATCTCCCAGTTCAAATAAGATAGCGTCCGAACCGCGCTCCGAGCCGGGATCGAGCCCCACGGATGTGCAAAAGCAGTTTTCGTCGTAGGCGCTGCAGGCCAGTGTCACCACCGTGGTGGCGGCGCGCCGGCGATTGTAAAACTCATCATGGAAATCCCAGTTGAAAACGTGATCCAGTATCGGCAGCGCGGCGGCGTCGCACGGCCGCGCGGCGATAATCACTTGCGCAGGTTCCGGCGAATCGTTCTCGATCAGCTCGATGCTGTTCCCGCGAATCTTGTAGCCGTACAGCTTCTCCGCCTTCGGGAAGAGGAAATCCTTGATGGAGTTCGACGGCCGCTGAAAGCCTTCGAGCAGCAGGTCGTCCCCTGATCGCAGCATGCGATACAGCACGAGATCCGGCTTTACCCGCGCGGGTCCTGCCACGCTTTTGCCTCCGGCGATCCATTCGGCGGCGAGCGCACGCAACGCGGATTGGGAAATGATTTCGCTCACAGGATAAAGGCCTCCGTATCCTGCAGTGTGTACGATCCGATCAGGGGCTCCGTCTTGGGATCTGCGCCGGCTTCGTAGCCGAAATTCTTTTGCGCCGCGATATGCAGTGAGATGTTCAGCAAAGCCAGGTCAATCCCCGCCGGGCAGGCGCGCGAACATTCGCCGCATCCCACGCAGCGTCCCGCCAGGTGAAACGCCCGCGCGATGTGCCAAGCAAAGTTTCCTTTCGTGCTCGGTGCAGGGTCAATCTCAATGGGGCGGTTCCTGTCCACGATGCACCGCTCGCAGTAGCACATTGGGCAAACCTGCCTGCACGCATAGCACTTCACGCAGCGGTTGAACTCTTCGGTCCAGAACGCCATGCGCTCCGCAGGCGGCATGGCCATCAGTGCGGCGAAGCGGTTTGGCGAAGGGCTGGATTGCGGCTCCGGGCCTGCCGCCACACCCAGGGTCACGTCCGCGAAACGCGGCGTGCGCGCGGTGCAGTGCGCGCACTTGGGCTGGCCAACGCCCTCGCAGGCAATGCCGATCACATGCGCATCTTTGCGCTCGAACTGCGCTTCCTTTTCCAGCTCGACGAGCGATTTCTCGTCGCACGGCTTCACGATAACGGCTGCTTTCCCCAGCGCTTTGATCTCTTTCCGCTTTAAATATGCGGTGAGATTGCTGAAGCAGCGGTTGTTCCAGACCAGACGATCCGCATCCTCGGCACGGGTCACCACAACAGGCCCGCGCGCGCCATAGCCGATCACGACCTTCACTGTGCCCTCGGCCAGCAACTTGCCGCAAACCTCGCGCAGTTCGCTCTCGCCTGCGAAACTCTTCACCCCGGACGTGGCAGTCTCTGGCGCTGGAACTTCCGGGAACGCTCCCGTGGCGTACAATTCCTTGTACGGCCCAAGCTTTCTCATCTGCTCGGTGAACTCGGTCACCACTTGCTGCCATTTCCTGCCCTCTGCCGCCGAAATCCACGTGAACTCAATCCGGCGCAGGTCAATCCCGAGCGTGTCCAGAAGTTCACGGAACAATATCCAGCGGCGCCGCGCGTGATAATTGCCCGCCGTGTAGTGGCAATCGCCCGGATGGCAGCCGGAGACCAGCACCCCGTCGGCGCCCACTTCCAGCGCCTTAATGATCAGGTTGAAATCGATTCGCCCGGTGCAGGGCAGGCGAATGATGCGCACGTTCGGCGGATATTCGAGCCGTGCGGTTCCCGCCAGATCGGCGCCCAGGTACGTGCACCAGTTGCATACGTAGGCGACAATTTTCGGCTCGAATTCCTGTGCCTCGCTCATGCCAGGCTCTCCACCTCCGCGTACACCTGCTGGTCCGTGAATCCCAGCAGGTCCGCGCTCTTCGACGGGCACACCGATACGCAAGTGCCGCAGCCCATGCACAACCCCGGGTTCACCCTGGCCGTGTTTTTGATGAACGCGCCCCTCGGTGTGCGGAGTTCCGCGCGCTCAATCGCGTGATACGGGCAGGTGCGAACGCACGTGAAGCACGCAGCGCAAGTTTGTTCGTTAATCGCGGCGATTTCGGGTTCGCGCGTAAGTTCATCGGCCGCTAGCATCACCTGCACTTTGCTTGCCGCTGCGGATGCCTGCGCCACGGCTTCCGGGATGTCCTTGGGACTGTGGCACGCGCCGGCGATGAAGATTCCCGCTGTGTTTGTCTCCACGGGGCGCAATTTCGGATGGGATTCCAGCAGGAAGCCAAACTCGTCGTAGCCGATATTCAGCTTCTGCGCCAGCTCTTCGATGCCATCCGCAGGCCGCATGGCGGCGGCGAGCACCACCATGTCCGCTTCAATCGTCACCGGCATTCCCGCCAGCGTATCGGCGCCGCGCACGACGAGCCTGCCGCCTTCTTGCGTGATCTTGGAAACGCGCCCGCGATAATACTGGGCGCCGTCCTGTTCGATCGCGCGGCGCACGAATTCCTCGTAGCCCTTTCCGCCCGCGCGAATGTCCATGTAGAAAACGTGCGCCTGGCCGTCGTGCACCTTGTGCTTGTAAAGCATGGTGTGCTTGGCGGTGTACATGCAGCAAATCTTGCTGCAATACGGCAGGCCTTTGGCGTTGTCGCGCGACCCCACGCAACTGATGAAGACGACGCTTTTCGGAATTGCGCCATCGGACGGACGCTTCAGCACGCCGCCTGTCGGCCCAGACGCGGAAACGAGTCGCTCAAATTGCAGCGAATCAATTACGTCTTTGTACTTGCCATAGCCATACTCGCCGTAGCCGGAAAGCGTCGTTTTGGGCTGCGATTTCGCGATGCTGTAGAGCTTGTAGCCGGTGGCCACCACCACGGCGCCTACAGCTTCTTCGACGAACCGGTCCTCATCCTTGAAATTGATCGCTTCGGCCTTACATTTCTTTTCGCATAGCCCGCAGCCATTGCGAATCAGCTTGGCGCACTGGCTCTTGTCAATCACGGGCCGCGCGGGCACGGCTTGCGGGAACGGGATGTAGATCGCGGGCCGCATTCCCATCCCATAATCGAATTCGCTCAAATTTCGTTTCAGCGGGCAGATGTTCCAACATTCGCCGCAGCCGGTGCATTTGCTGATGTCCACGTAACGCGCTTTTTGCCGGATGGTGATCTTGAAGTTGCCGACGAACCCTTCGACCTTCTCGACTTCCGAGTAGCTGTAGAGCTTGATGCGCGGGTGTTGGCCCACCTCGACCATGCGCGGCGTCAGGATGCATTGCGAACAGTCGAGTGTGGGAAAAGTCTCGGAAAGGCCGGCCATCTTGCCGCCTATCGAGGGCTCGCGCTCCACCATCACCACCTCGTGGCCCGCATCGGCTATATCCAGCGCCGCTTGGATTCCCGCCACGCCCCCGCCGATTACCAAAGCGCGCCGCGTCACCGGGACGCGAATCGGCTGCAGCGCGGCATCATTCCGCGCCTTCTCGACAGCCAGGCGAATGATCTCAATGGCCTTGGCGGTAGCCTGCGCGCGATCGTGATGCACCCAAGAGCACTGCTCGCGGATGTTCGCCATTTCCACGAGATAAGGATTGAGTCCCGCCGCCTGCGCCGCTTTGCGGAAAGTCTTCAGGTGCATGTGCGGCGAGCAGGAAGCCACCACCACGCCATCCAGCTTCTCGGAAACAATTTTTTCGCGGACAATCGCCTGTCCGGGATCAGCGCACATATATTTGTAGTTCAGCGAACACCGAACGCCGGGAAGTTCCGCGGCGCGTTTCGCCACTTCGTCAACGTCCACCGTGCGCGCGATATTCTCGCCGCACCAGCATGTAAAGACGCCAATCCTCGACATAGTCTAAGCCTGCGTAACGAAATGCCGGTTGATGCCCAACTGCTCCGCCGAGAGCCCTAACGCCAGCCCCACCAGGTCAGAAAGGTAATAAACAACCATTCCCAGCTTCTTCCCAAAGCGCCGCTCGACGGCCGCCTGTTTCATATCCAGATTCACGTGGCACATCGGGCAGGCCACCACCAGGCAATTGGCCCCGTGCTCGGCCGCATTGCTCAGTATCTTGTGCGCCAATTCCAGCACAATCTGTTCATTGGACATGGTCATGCCCGCGCCGCAGCACTCCGTCTTGTAGTTCCACTCGACCGTTTTCGCGCCCAGCGCCGCCACCAGCGTTTCCATCGAAGTCGGCTGCTCGAAGTCATCGAAGTGCACCACATCGGGCGGGCGCGTCAAAAGGCAGCCGTAGTAGCAGGCCGCGGTGATCGATTTTAGCGGAGCCTTTACCGCCGACTTAATCCGCTCCACTCCGATCTTCTCGAACAGCTGAATCAGGTTCAGGACTTCACTCTCGCCGCGAACATCGGCTTCCACGATCTCGGAAAGTTCCTTGCGCACGCGTTCGTCGCCGACCGCCTTTTTCGCCTTCAGCAACTGCATCGAGCACAGCGGACACGGCGCGAACAGTTGCTTGAAGCCGTCTCGTTCGGCCACGGCCAGATTCCTGGCGGGAAGCGCCAGCGAGAGCTTGTGGTTCAAGGAATGCGCCGCAGTGGCGCCGCAACAAATCCAATCTTTCATTTCATCGAGCTGCACATCCAGCGTGCTGAGGCACGCGCGCAGCGATTGCTCGTAGTCGTTCGACGAGCCATGTAGCGCGCAGCCAGGGTAGTACCCGATGTTCATGCTTTCCGCTCACTCGCACAGCGCTCGAAAATCCGGTCTACCACTCCCCGGTCGCGCGCCTTGCCGGGAATCAAGTGGAGTTTCTTGCGCTTTCCGAGTTGTGGCGCGAGGCCCGCGTCCTTGAAGAGAAAGGGGATCCTGCCGGTGTGCAGCACAACGTCCGCCTTGAACTGCCCGATCAACTCCAGTTCGTTGAGCCAGCCATTCCGGCGGATATTCTCAAGGAAAATTTTCTGGAACGCGACCACGAGGTACCTGTCAGCCGCAGCCATGCCTCGCGCCAGCGACGCCTCGCGCAGCGCGTCCATCACGCCCGCGCAATCGACCTCCTTGGGACACCGCGTCGAGCAAGTTTGGCACCCCACGCACTCCCATATCGCCCGCGACTGCAAAGCCTTCTCCCATTCCCCAAGCTGGACAAGCCGCACCACCTGATTGGGCGCCACGTCCATGTGCATAGCCACGGGACATCCCGCAGTGCATTTGCCGCACTGATAGCAATCGGCTACTTGAATAGGGTATGGGAAATGGACCGGCAATTGTTCAGATGGAACTTGGGGAAGGGCCTGATTCTCCACTGGGAGACCTCAGTTTAATGCTAGGTTCCCATGTGCAAACTGTATGTGAGGGATGTCTCAACGCCCTGTGACTTCTGACGTGCTATGCGCGGGTATGGTCCTTCCCCTAGATCCCCGGCCTCTTCGTCACACTAGGGAACTCCGCGTAATTGACTGAAGACGCATAAGTTACGCCATGCTCATTGTGACCAGGCGCAGTTATTCTCCAAGCTTAGCGAAAAGTCCGCGGCATGGTCTATTTGCTGGCCGCCGGAACGTCTTGGGGATTGATTCTGGCTTTCTGCCAATGCAACATCAGCGGCGTCCGGTCGTAACCGGTAAGGGTGCCCGTGAAGCGCACCAGGCTGCCCACCGCAAGGGTCGCCGCCTCTGGCTGCCCCGCAACGCTCACATCCATGTTCGCCCTGCGCGCCGCCCGGAATTCCAGCTCGGTGGTCACCAAAGCTACTTTCAACACAACCGGATCGCCCTGCACCACGCTGATTACTTTGCTGGGTACGTTGGGGAATTCCAGTCCGCAAGCCGCCAACCAAGTCGCCTTTCCTTTGTCGGCGGGGCCTCTTATGTCCGCCACGACGCTGGTAATCGTCATGACATTTCTCGCGGCCTCCAGATCGGATTTGCTCGGCAGGCTGTATCTTTCCGGGCGCTCCAAAGAACTTCCCGCAACTTGCATCAATTCGCTGAGCTGGGCGTCAACCAGGCTGGGACACCCCGTCTGCACGTAACTCTCCATTAGTTTTTTCAGGTACGCCTTGATCTCTTGCGGTTGCGGCCCGCCCCTGTTTTTCGCGCTTGCCGCGCGCGCCAGGGCCCAGAAGCCATCCAGCTGGCGCGGAGGGCTGACTCCCAAATACGCCAGCCCAAGTTGGTAAGTGGCGTTTCCATCGTCTGGATCCAACGCCAGCGCGGCCCGGAAGGCCTCGATCGCCCCCGCATAGTCCTTCAACGTCATGGAGGCCGCTCCCGAGGTCTCATCCAGGTAAACCATGATTGGCTTTCTCTCCTCTGCAAACGCTGCCTCTGTGACTTTCTCCGGCTTCTTGATCTCGTTGAGAGTGCTCAGCCCCAGCGCGGCCGCGTCCTTCGCTTGCTTCGCCTGTGCCGGATCATCTGGCCGCAGCGCTTCGTAGGCAATCGCGCGCGCATAGAGCGCCTGGAATCGCGCGTTGGCATCGACTTTGTCTCCCAGCGCCACGAGTTTGTCGGAGTACTCGATCACCTTGGGGAAATTCTTCAGTTCACGATAGTCCCGGTAGTACAGCGCATAGGCAGCCACCAGCAGTTCGGAATTCGGGAACCGCGACACAAAGTCGTCCAGGCGCTGGATCTGGTGCGCCTCGTCCTTTTCGGCTTGCACAGCCTTGAATTCATTGTGTTCGCCCGCCGTACCCACCGCATAGGAGACTTTGCGTCCCGCAGTGTCAGTGTAATATTTGGTTTTCGAGGGGTCCGGCGGCGGCGCCGGTTTCGCGGAAGGCGATGCCGGAGGCGTGGCAGCGTTCTCCGCGGAAAGATTCTCCGAAGTGGCCGCCGGTGCCATCGGCTTTTCCGTTGGGGCTTCGGGCACGGTGTCCGGCTGTTGCGCTGGGCTGGGCGTCTCCGTCTTTGGCTGCGCCCCGCTTGATGAATCCGCGAAATCCCCATTCCGTGCCACGGCCCGGAACAACGCGCCGCGGTAGCGCCATGCCCCTGCAACGCCGATTGCGGCTACGACAACCAGCGCGGCCAAGGGAATCCAACTCCGCGTCGCGCGCGATGAAACTTGCTGGCCTGCAGGCGCAACCCCGCTTGTTCTCGCCCGGTTCACGGATGGGGAACCCGTTGCCACCTGCACGGTTGAACGCGCCCCCGTGGCAGGGCGCGGCCTGGCCCCACCGGGCGCAACCAGAAGCGTCTCTCCCTCTTCCTTCTCACGCCTATCCAATTCCCATCGGTCCAGCGCATCAATGATCGCCTGCCCATTGGCTGGCCGGTCCTCGCGGTTCTTTTCCAGGCACTTCATCACCAAATCGGCCAGGGGCTGGGGAATTCTCACTCCGGCTTGCGCGCATTGAATGGGAATGGGAGGAGTCTGGATGTGCGCCATCACGATTTGCAGCGAAGTGTCTCCTTGAATCGGGAGTTCGTTCGTCAGCATTTGATACATCACGATGCCCAGTGAATAAATGTCCGAGCGGCCGTCGAGTTCCTTGCCGGGAGACGCCATGGCCTGTTCCGGAGACATGTACAGTGGCGTGCCAACCACCATTCCCGTGCCGGTCATGGATGCCGCGGAGGTTTCGCTGAGTCCTTCCTTGAGCTTGGCGATGCCGAAGTCCAGTACCTTCGCAACAACTTCCTTTTGCGTTTGGATGAGAACGATGTTCTCCGGCTTGATATCGCGATGCACGATTCCCAGGCGCTGCGCCGCGTCCAGCGCGGAGGCCACTTGCCGGGTGATCGCCGCCACCCGCGCCGGCGGCATCGGGCCTTCCTCGGCGATGACATCTCTCAGGTTCTTGCCCTCGATGTACTCCATGACGATGAACGGCTGGCCGTCTTCCGTTTCGTCAATGTCGTCCACGCGCACGGCATTGGGGTGGTGGAGTTTCCGTGCCAGGATGGCCTCTTGCTCGAAACGCTTGACGAATTTCTTGTCGCTCGCCAGAGCTGCCGCAATCACCTTCAGTGCGCGTAGTTCCTGGAAGTGCATGTGCAACGCCTTGTACACCGCGCCCATGGCCCCTTGGCCGATCTTCTGAATGATTTGGTATTTTCCACGGACCAGCGTTCCCTCGGCCCATTCCTCCGACTGGGTGAGGGGCGTCCCGTCCTGTGGACAGTTGGTGAAATGAGTGGGGTAGCTCCGCTGACACACGCGGCAGGTTTTCATGGCGATTCCAGCAGCGATTTCGTGGGACGTAGTCTACCACGAAGCTCGCCGCGGCAGACACGCATTCAAAGAAGCCCATCCCCTGCCAATCTTCTTTGCCATCAATATCTTAAGCAACTGTTCTTGTTCCATTCCGAACCATTGTTTCCCTTGACTGCCCTTTCATGTCCTGCATCAAGTGTCTCCGCAATGCCGGGATGACATAAGCGATGCCTGGGACCCTTTTCGCCAAATCCCTGGCCACAATACGCTGAAACTCAGCACCCCTCCCGCACGTCGAAAAGACAGTGGAGACGATGATAGAATGTACTGGAAGTGTGGGGAGAGAACTGCACCCTGCAGTTAATTCTTCCCGTAAAATGTGCGTCCCAACTCCGCTCCAGAGAGCGCGCAGCTTCAATCTCCAACCGAGGACTGTCCCTCATCGCTTTGAGGAGTGCAAGTGACGGAACAACAAACAAACTCAACGGATTCCAGGAATCCCGAGCAATACACAACTAAAAACGCATCTACCCACAAGAGCCGCTGGTGGATTTGGCTGATCTTCACGGTGATTCTTGTCGTCGTGGTGGTGTGGTGGATACGCCGCGGGGCCTCCCCCCAGGCGAAAACCAGCGGTGACGCCGCCGCCCGCCCAGTTTTGATATCGACTGCGACCGCGCATCAGGGCGACATCGGCATTTACTTGAATGCATTGGGTACGGTAACGCCTGTCTACACCGTGACGGTGACCAGCCGGGTGCAAGGCGAGATTACCCAGGTCTACTATCACGGAGGGCAGATGGTCCAGAAGGGCGACCCGCTGGTCGAGATCGATCCCCGCCCTTATCAGGCGTCGCTTACGCAAGTCGAAGGACAACTGGCGCACGATCAGGCCGTCTTGAACGAAGCCAAGATCGATTTGGAACGCTACCAGCAAGCCTTCACTCGCAACGCCATTGCCAAGCAGCAGTTGGACGATCAACAGCAGGTCGTGCTGCAAGATGAGGGCACCGTGAAAAATGACGAGGGCCAGCTTGCGAATGCCAAGGTCAATCTCGTTTACACCCATATCACCGCACCCATTGCGGGGCGCGTTGGACTGCGGCTCATCGATCCCGGAAATATCGTCCAGGCCAACAGCACCACGGCCCTCGTTGTGATCACGCAGCTCCAGCCCATCACGGTAATCTTCAGCATCGCCGAAGATCAGCTCTCCCAGATTCAAGAGCAATTGCGCAAGGGAAAAAAACTCCCGGTCGACGCGTTTGACCGTGCAGGGAGTACGAAACTCGCATCCGGCATGCTGCTCACCCTCGATAATGTCATTGACTCAACCACCGGCACATTGAAACTCAAAGCCATTTTTGACAACAAGGACGGCGCTCTCTTCCCGAGCCAGTTTGTGAACGTCAAATTGCTCGTTGACACGCAACACAATATGACTTTGATTCCTGCTCCGGCGATTCAGCGCAGCGCCCAAGGGGCTTTTGTTTACGTAATCAAAAGTGACCAGACTGCCTCCATGCGGACGATAACCCCCGGCACCACGGATGGTTCCGTGACCGCCGTGCAAGGCCTGGAGCCGCAGGAAGCCGTGGCCGTCAATGGATTCGATAAGCTTCAGGACGGAGCGAAGGTCACGATCCGCAAACCCACGAGCGGCAGTGGCGGAGCCTCCGGCCAGCAGCCTCAATCGGGCCAGGGCGCCCAATCCGGTTCGTCGGGAACCAGCGAAGGAAGCGCCCCGGGAGGCAAAAAGGGAGGCTCGCCGCAGTGAGTCCGTCTCGTCCGTTTATTTTGCGGCCGGTAGCGACGTCATTATTGATGGCGGCCATCATGCTCGCCGGCGGCGTCGCCTATTTCCAGTTGCCCGAATCGGCGCTGCCGGAGGTGGACTACCCCACCATTCAGGTGGTGACGTTTTATCCCGGCGCCAATCCGGATGTGATGGCTTCGGCGATCACCGCACCCCTCGAGCGGCAATTCGGCCAGCTCCCCGGCCTCAATCAGATGACGTCCACGAGTTCGGACGGCAGCTCCATAATTGTTTTGCAGTTTTCTCTCGAGCTGAATATCGACGTCGCCGAGCAGGAAGTTCAAGCGGCTATCAACGCGGCCCAGACCTATCTGCCATCCGATCTGCCGGTCCCCCCGATCTACAGCAAAACGAATCCGGCAGACACACCGATTCTTACGCTGGCGCTTTCTTCCAAGACCATTCCGTTGCCGCAAGTCGAGGACCTTGCGGACACGCGCTTTGCACAGAAAATCTCTCAGCTCCAGGGAGTGGGTCTGGTCAACATCAGCGGCGGGCAAAAGCCGGCCGTTCGGGTTCGCGTGAATCCCACGGCGCTCTCCTCGTATGGCATAAACCTCGAGGATGTGCGCACGGCCCTGCAGCAGACCAGCCTCGACCAGGCGAAAGGGAACTTCGACGGCCCGCAGCAGGACTACCAGATTCAATCGAACGACCAACTTCTCACCGCCTCCGATTTCGAGCAGGTCATCATCGCCTACCACAACGGGTCCCCCGTAAAACTCTCCGATGTGGCCAGGGTCGAAAATGGCGTGGAAAACACCCGCCAGGCCGCCTGGATGAACGAAACGCCCGCGGTTATCGTCAACATTCAGCGCCAGCCCGGGGCCAACATCCCTAAGGTTGTCGACCGCATCAAGACGTTGCTGCCGGTCCTGCAGAGCAATCTCCCCGCTGCCGTGAAAGTGGATGTGCTGACAGACCGCACCACCACCATCCGGGCTTCCGTCCAGGACGTGGAATTTGAGCTCTTGCTCACCGTGGCCCTGGTGGTCATGGTCATTTTTCTGTTCTTGCGCAATCTCGCCGCCACCACCATTCCCTTCGTCGCCGTTCCTCTCTCTATCGTGGGCACGTTTGGCGTGATGTATCTCGCGGGGTTCAGCTTGAACAACCTCACGCTGATGGCGCTTACAATTTCCACGGGGTTCGTGGTTGATGACGCCATCGTGATGATCGAGAACATCATCCGCTTCGTCGAAGAGGGAGACCCGCCGCTGCAAGCCGCTCTGAAGGGCTCCGAGCAGATCGGTTTCACCATCGTCTCTTTGACCATTTCCCTGATCGCCGTGTTGATTCCCCTGCTCTTCATGGGCGACATCGTCGGCCGGCTTTTCCGCGAGTTCGCCATCACCCTGAGCGTCACCATCCTGATTTCCGCCGTGGTTTCCCTTACGCTCACTCCCATGATGTGTTCGCGTATCTTAAAAAGTTCGCACGGGCGGAAGCACAGCCGGTTCTATGATGCTTCCGAGAATGCCTTTAACCGCATCATTGCTTTTTACGGAAAGACACTGAAGCGCGTTTTAGAACACCAGACCGCAACCCTGATCGTAGCCGCCGCCACGCTCGTGCTCACTGTCCTTCTATACATCTTCATCCCTAAGGGTTTCTTCCCGGTGCAGGACACGGGCATCATACAAGGCATTTCGGAAGCCGCCCAGTCCATTTCGTTCCCGGCCATGGCGGACAAGCAGCAGCAGATCACCCACTTGATCCTTCAGGATCCTGCCGTGGAAAGTCTTTCTTCCTTCATTGGAATAGACGGCACCAACACAACGCTGAACAGTGGCCGGATCCAAATTAATTTGAAGCCCCTGGAAGTGCGCAAAATCAACGCCTCGGATGTCATCCGGCGGCTCCAGCCAACTCTCGAAAAGATTGATGGCATCACGCTGTACATGCAGCCGGTGCAGGACCTCACGGTCGAGGACCGTGTGAGCCGGACTCAATACCAGTACACCCTCGAAGATCCCGATCAGGCCGAGCTGAATTACTGGACCGCCAAGCTGATGACCAAACTGCAGGCGATTCCAGAGCTTCGCGATCTGGCTACGGACCAGCAGACTTCCGGCCTGGCCGCCTCGCTGACCATTGATCGCGTCACCGCTTCCCGCATGGGCATCACCCCGCAAGCCATAGACCAATTGCTCTACGATGCTTTTGGCCAGCGGCAAGTTTCCACCATGTATACGCAGGTCAACCAGTACCACATCGTCTTGGAAACGGAACCCGAGTTTCAGAAGAACCCGTCAAAATTACAGGACATCTACGTGCGTTCTGCCCTGGCTTCAACCGCACTCACTACGGGTTCTTCCACTACGCAGACTGTCACGGCCACGACGTCCTCCGGCAATTCTGCTTCCTCTGCTCCGCCGAGCCCTTCCGCTTCCCCGAACACGGCTGCCAGCTCCGGTTCTGCCAATCCCAGCGCCGTAGCGACGGTAAATGGTGGCGCGGTTCCCCTCAGCGCCTTTACCCGTTTTGAAACGAAGAGCAGCCCCTTGTCCGTCAGTCACCAGGGGCAATTTCCCGTCGTCACCATCTCCTTCAATCTGGCGCCCGGTGCCTCGCTTGGTGAAGCCACCGCGGCTATCGACAAAGCCCAGAAGGATATTGGCATGCCTCTCAGCGTGCAGAGCGCCTTCCAGGGCACCGCCGCATCCTTTCAAGCTTCCTTGTCGAATGAGCCGCTATTGATTCTCGCGGCGCTCGTCACGGTTTATATCGTCCTTGGCATTCTCTACGAAAGTTACATTCACCCCCTCACAATTCTGTCCACGCTGCCCTCTGCCGGGGTGGGCGCCATTCTGGCCTTGTTGCTTTTCCACCAGGAACTCACCGTCGTCGCTCTCATCGGTATCATCTTGCTGATCGGTATCGTCAAGAAAAACGGAATTATGATGATTGACTTCGCTCTGGAGGCGGAGCGCAAAGAAGGCAAGAAGCCGGAAGACGCCATTTATGAAGCCTGCCTCCTGCGATTCCGTCCCATCATGATGACCACCATGGCTGCGTTGCTGGCCGGTTTGCCGCTCGCCCTCGGCACCGGAATAGGTTCGGAGTTGCGTCGCCCTTTGGGCATCTCCATGGTTGGCGGCTTGCTCTTGAGCCAGGTTCTGACGCTTTACACGACTCCGGTCATTTACATCTTCTTCGATAAGCTCGCGCATCGCTTCTCTTCGCGCCGCGCGCACGACACTGGGCCAGAGGTGGTCCCGGCGGATTAATGTTATGAGCCTCTCATCTCCATTCATTCGACGGCCGGTAGCTACCACTCTCCTGACGGCGGCCATTGCCCTGGCGGGCGCCGTGGCCTTCAGGGAGTTGCCTGTATCTCCGCTTCCGCAGGTTGATTTCCCGACGATTTCCGTTGGCGCCGGATTGCCGGGGGCCAGTCCGGAGATCATGGCCTCCTCCGTCGCCACGCCCTTGGAGCGCCAGTTCGGGAGAATTGCCGGCATCTCGGAGATGACGTCGTCGAGTAACCTGGGCACCACCAGCGTCACCATGCAATTTGATTTGAACCGCAACATTGATGGCGCCGCGCGCGACGTCCAGGCTGCCATCAATGCCGCGCGGAGTTACCTGCCCGCAAATCTCCCTGGCAATCCCACCTATCGCAAGGTCAACCCCGCGGACGCTCCGATCATGATTCTGGCGCTGACGTCCAATGTGTACACCAGGGGCGCACTGTATGACGCCGCGTCCACCATCATGCAGCAGCGTCTTTCTCAGATTCAGGGGGTCGGGCAAGTCAGTGTTGGTGGCAGTTCGTTGCCGGCCGTGCGGGTGGACGTCAATCCGACGCAACTCAACGGCTATGGTCTGGGCTTGCAGGACGTCGCCGCTATGCTCAATCGGCAGAATGCCAACACTCCCAAGGGCCAGATCACGGATGGTGCGACGTCCGCGGACATTACCACGAACGACCAACTTCTGAAGGCGACGGACTACATGCCTCTTGTGGTGGGCTACCACAATGGCGCCGCCATCAAGTTGAGCGATGTCGCGCAGGTCCAGGACTCCACGGAGAACGTGCGTGCTGCCGGCTTCGTCAACGGCAAGCCCTGCGTCCTCATCTTCATTTTCCGTCAGCCGGGCGCGAACATCATTGAAACCGTGGATCGCATCCGTGCCGCCATACCCGCACTCCAGGCTTCCATCCCTTCCGCCATAGACACGGAGGTCGTGATGGACCGCACGCTCACCATTCGCGCTTCCGTTCGCGATGTCGAACGCAGCCTGATGATCTCCATTTCCCTGGTCATTTTGGTCGTGTTCGTGTTCCTGCGAAGCGTCCGTGCCACCTTGATTCCCAGCGTCGCCGTTCCCGTCTCCCTGATCGGTACGTTTGGCGTGATGTACCTGTGCCACTACAGCATTGACAACCTCTCGCTCATGGCGCTCACCATTTCCACGGGCTTTGTGGTTGACGATGCCATTGTGGTCATCGAGAACATCACGCGCTATCTCGAGCAGGGCATGTCGCCGATGCAAGCGGCCTTCAAGGG
>Ga0074045_10000244_pt1 | contig 52197 bp, 40 predicted proteins | sample BogForMeECP23OM2_FD_94442 | JGI IMG/M metagenome (GOLD analysis project Ga0074045, IMG submission 94442) | Bog forest soil microbial communities from Calvert Island, British Columbia, Canada - Bog Forest MetaG ECP23OM2 | ecosystem: Environmental > Terrestrial > Soil > Wetlands ... | reverse complement strand
GTCGAAGTATGCCGACCATCTTCCGCTTTACCGCCAGTCGGAGATCTACGCGCGGGAAGGAATCGACCTGGACCGCTCGACACTGGCCGGTTGGGTCGGCGGCGTCACGCGCACGCTGGAACCGCTGGTGGAAGCATTACGGCGTTATGTGATGAGCACGGGCAAACTGCACGGCGACGACACGCCGGTGCCGGTGCTGGCGCCGGGTAACGGCAAAACCAAGACCGGTCGCTTGTGGACGTATGTGCGCGACGATCGACCTGCGGGCGACCAGGCGGCGCCGGCGGTGTGGTTCGCCTACTCACCGGATCGCAAGGGCGAACATCCGGAACAGCACCTGAGCGGTTTCCGCGGCACACTGCAAGCCGACGGCTACGCCGGCTTCAATCGCATTTATGAAAAGGGGCTTGTCGCGGAGGCCGCCTGCTGGGCGCACGTTCGCAGGAAGTTTTTCGACATTCATCAAGCGCATGCCTCGCCGCTGGCGGCCGAGGCGATTGCGCGGATCGGGCAACTGTACGCGATCGAGACTGAGATCCGCGGACGAGCGCCCGACGAGAGGCGTAAGGTACGGCAGAGTCGCTCGCGGCCGCTGCTGGAGTCACTGCATGAGTGGTTCGAATCCAGCCTGGCCAAACTGTCGGCGAAATCCGAGACCGCGTCGGCCATCCGCTATGCGCTCACGCGATGGAGTGCGCTCGTGCGCTTCTGCGATGACGGCCGTTTGGAGGTCGACAATAACGCAGCCGAACGCGCGTTGCGTGCCGTCGCACTGGGTCGTAAGAATTATCTATTTGCCGGTTCCGATGCCGGCGGTGAGCGCGCTGCAGCGATGTACAGCCTGATCGGCTCGGCTAAACTCAACGGCCTTGATCCGGAGGCCTACCTGCGCGATGTTCTGGCACGCATCGCCGACCATCCGATCAACCGCATCGCCGAGTTGCTGCCGTGGAGTTTCGCCGCAGTGCCGCCAACAGAGTGAGACCCCGCGCTACACGAAGTGTCCACTTAACTCTCTAAGTGGACACTTAACCAGCCACCGCAACCTACCCCGAAAGTCAATGTGGCCAGCACCGCACGCTTACTCAGCGGCACCCTTCTTCGGGCGACCTCCGCGGCTGGCTTTGTATCAGGGCGATGGCTTCAGCCGTGCCGCCACATATCGGCTTTGTATCAGGGCACCGGCTTCAGCCGTGCCGAAACACGTCGCTATCCAAAGGCTTTAGCCACTGGAGATTTTCGTGCCGGCGCAGGGGCTGAAGCCCACACCTTTCTCTCGATCCTTCGGCACGGCTGAAGCCGTGCCCTGATACAAAGCCTCCTCAAGGATAGAAGCCTTGCGTACGCTTTGAAATGACCTGGTTTAATGTGCACAAAAATGTATGTACAAGAGCCGAGCATATGCAAAGAGTCAAAAGCCCTCAAGCGAGTGAAATCCGTGCGCTCAAGCGGATGAAAGACCGGGAGATCGATACCACCGACATTCCGCCGGTGCTCGATTGGAGCAAGGCCGTCGTAGGCAAGTTCTATAGGCCCATCAAGAAACCCCTCACGATCCGGTTGGACGCGGACGTTCTGGCCTGGCTCAAAGGGCAAGGCAGGGGTTATCAGACACGAATCAACGCCCTATTGCGAAGTTCGATGGAGCGGGACCGGCTAAGATAAGTTCGTGGTGCGAGGGACGCGGAATTCGGGGATGGCCCCGGAATGCGCCTGAAATGCAGCACTCCGCGCGCTACTGGCTGGCTTTAGGCGGCGCGTCAGGGTCCACAATCGGAGGCGGCGAATGTGTTGCTGAATGCAATTCATTGCCTTCTCGCCAGTATTCATCTCCGACCTGTAGCCAGCCATGGGGCAATTTGATGTTAGCGTTTTCGTTGTGGATAATCGTAAAGTCAATGCCTGGCTTCTTTGGATGGTTCACCCAGCATGAGGCACTGTATACGACGGCGCTGACATGCGAATAAGCTGGGTCGAGGAATGGATCGGTTCTTATTGCGGCGCCGCTTTCTTTTTTAACTTCGTCGCGGTGCTCGACCGAATGGCCGACGATCTGGCCAGTGCGCCGAGCTATGTCAAGCACAGGGTTTCCCACACCAAGGAGTGCTTTGAGAATCCGCGGAACAGGACCCTCACCGATTGCTGTGGGAAGCAATGCGCCGGAGATAGCGATTACCGTGGCTTGTCCCGGCTGAATCAGACCTGTCTTGATATATTCCGTCATCTTGCCGGCTTTTGTCTCAAACGCGCACCGAAGCCGGAGGATGAAGGAGTCCACAGGAGTGTCGTATACCTCACCCATTGGCGGATACTCCATTGCGTCCGGGCCTGTCCCAAGTCCCGGCATGATGGCTTCGATCCAAACGTCCGGATTGGCCGCGAAGAGGTCGGGGCCTTTCTGGTTCTTTTTCGTGCGCGGCTGCGGCTGAAGGGAAATGCCGGCGCTGTTCAGTGTGTGAGAAAGGTAAAGTTCCCAGAACACCGTGGGCATAGATAAGGTGGCTCGTTGCAGGGTGCCCGGGTCGAGGAATGGCGCGTAGGCACGCCACAGAGCCTCCATGAACTCCCGGCCACGGGTGTCGTACTCGTCGGTCTTATCGCGAGTGCGGCAATAGATGGGGCATGGGAAGTTACCGGGTTTGAAAAAGGCTCCCTTGCCTTCGACTACTCCGGTGCTCACCTTTAGCGTCTCCTAAACGAATCGAGCTGAAATATCCCCATGCTCAATCGTACCCCGCACAAACCGTCTGAGCTCTGGCGTGAGGAGGCCGGGGCATCACTCCCCTCTACCAGAACCCATTCTGAAACACCGGCTTCCGGCACCGCGCACAAAACTCCGATGTCTTGACATCCAGGCGTTCTACGGCGTGGCTGGAGGTCATCACGCAGCGCCAGTCGGCGCAGTGGCGCAGGCCGAAAGTGTGGCCTAACTCGTGAATGGCTTCTTTCAGCAGGCGGTCGCGCAGCAGGTCGTCACGTTGCGGCAGGCCGTAGAAAGGTTCGCCCAGGCGCGCGGTAGATACCACCGCGCAGTTACCGTCTAACTGCGCTTCGCCGAAGACGAAGGTGAGGACCGGAACGTATAAGTCGCAGGAAGTGACGCCTAAGATGCGGGTTCCGGAATCGGCGCCGCGTTCTAGCTCCTGCAGGATGGCGCTCGAATAATATTGGCCGCGGCGTCCGTCGAGCGCAAAGTCTAACTCGACGCTACGCGGACTGACACGGCAAGGCACGCGAAACGCGCGGGCCAGCCCGGCTGCCAATTGCTCCAGCAGATTCAGCGCCGGTTCCTGCGAGAACCCGTTGCCGCCCGAACCGGAAAGGGGCACGAGTTGAATGGCTTTCACCTCAGACCGTAACGCCGCAACTTGTTATACAACGTGGTGCGGTCGATATCGAGGATGCGCGCCGCGCGCGACAGGTTGTGCTGCGTTTCGCGCAGCACGCGCTCGATGTGCGCGCGGCCTATGTCTTCGAGCGTTTGCCCGCCCTTGGGAGCTTCGTCCTCGAGCTGGAACGAAAAGTCGGTGGCGCGAATCTCCGGCCCGCGGCTGACGACCAGGGCGCGCTCGACCGCGTTCTCGAGTTCGCGCACGTTGCCCGGCCAATCATGGCGCATCAGCAGGCTTAACGCCTCGCCGCCGATCAGCGGCGCCGGCCGGCTGGTGGCCATGGCGTACTTATTCAGGAAGTGATTCACCAGCAGCGGGATGTCTTCCTTGCGGTCGCGCAAGCTTGGCAGGTCGATACAAAAAACGTGCAGCCGGTAGTAGAGATCGGGGCGGAAGGCGCCGTCCTTGACCAATCCTTCCAGGTTCTTGTTGGTGGCAGCGATGGCGCGAAAATCCACCTTGATGGTTTGATTGCCGCCGACTCGCGTGATTTCCTTTTCCTGCAAGACGCGCAGCAGGTCGGTCTGCGTGCGCAGGCTGATGTCGCTGATTTCATCCAGGAACACGGTGCCGCCGTCGGCCACTTCGAACTTGCCCTTCTTGCGGTACTGCGCGCCGGTGAACGAGCCCTTCTCGTGGCCGAACAGCTCGCTTTCGAGCAGCGTCTCGGTCAGCGCTCCGCAATGGATGGTGACCATGGGCATGTAGCGGCGCGGGCTGGCGGCATGAATGGCGCGCGCCACCACTTCCTTGCCGGTGCCGCTCTCGCCGGTGATGAGCACGGTGGCCTCGGTGGGCGCCACCATTTCGATCAGCTCGACCACCTTCTTCATGACGGGGCTCTTGCCGATCAGCTCGGTGCCGGGCGAAACCTCTTGCAGGTTCTCGCGCAGCCGCACCACCTCGCGCCGGGTGCGCTTGTGCTCGAGCGCCTTCTCGACCAGGTGCGAAAGCTCATCCGGATCCACCGGCTTGGTGATGTAATCGTAGGCGCCATGCTTCAACGCCTGCACCGCGGTATCCACCGAGGCGTAGCCGGTCATGATCACCACGGTGAGGTCCGGGTCGGCTTCGTGCAGCCGCGCCTGCAACTCCATGCCATCCATGCCGGGCATTTTGATATCGAGCAGCGCGATGTCGAACTCCGACTGCTGGATGGTTTCGAGCGCCTCGCGCCCGCTGCCCACCGGCCGCGCCGTGTAGCCTTCGCTGGTAAACCACTTCCCCAGCGAATCGCGCACGACCAGCTCGTCGTCCACGATCAGGATTCTACCTTTGGTTTTCACCCCCGCCGTACTCTCCACTGCCGTCGCCATTCCTTCCTCCGTAACTCTTCCGGCTACTTAGTCGCCGCCGCGACCGCCGCCGCGCTCAGCGGCAGGGCCACGCGAAATTCCGTTCCCTGGCCCGGCGTCGAGCTCACGCGGATCTCGCCGCCGTGCTGTTCCACAATACTGTGCGCCACGGCCAGGCCCAGGCCGGTGCGGTTCTGATCCTCCTTGGTGGTGAAGAAGGGATCGAAGATGCGCGGTAACACGTCTTCCGGAATGCCGCATCCCGTGTCCTTCACGCGCAGGGACGCTTCACCGGTGGCGCTGTCGAGCTCGGTGATCACCTCGAGGCGGCCGCCCGAAGACATCGCCTCCGACGCGTTCACCATCAGCACCAGCGCCACCTGCTGTATCTGGTTGGCGTCGCAATCCACCGGCGGCAGGCCTTCGGCGTAGTGTTCCATTAGTTCGATATTTTGCATTTCCAGTTTGTGTTTCACCAGCAGGACGGCGTGGCCGACGATGGTGTTGAGGTCGTTCGGCTCGCGCTCGCTGGGCTTCTGCCGCGAAAAGGTCAACAGGTTCTTCACCAGTTCGCCGCAGCGTTTGCTTTCGCGCTCGATGGTTTGCAACTGTCCGGCCATCTCGTCGCGATTCGGGGCGTCGGACTTGAGCACACCGCGCTCGACCAGCCGCGCGTAAGTGAGGATGCCGAACAGCGGATTGTTGATCTCGTGTGCCACGGTGGCGGCGAGCTTACCGACGGAGGCCATCTTCTCCGAGCTGAGCAGCGTGCGGTGGATACGCTCCAGCTCGGCCGTCTTGCGCCGCACCTGTTCCTCTATCTTGGCCTGGACCCCAGCCACCTGCGTCGTCATCTTGTTGAAGCTGGCGGCCAGGTAGCCCAGTTCGTCGTCGGAGCGCACCGGCAGGCGATACTCCAGGTCGCCCTCGCGCACGCGATGGGTGCCATCGATCAATTCTTTAACCGGCTGGTAGACCACCAGCCAGATGAACGCCACCGCCAGCCCGGAGCCCAGCACGATGCCGCCCAGCAGGAACCAGCCGAGCGAAGCCTGGTTGTGCGCGATCTGCAGGTCCACCGGGGCGAGCGACAACTGCGCGTCCACCACGCCCAGCACCTGCTGGCCGGCGTCGTGGACGTGACAGGCCGCGCTCGAACATTCCGGCGCGTTGGCGATAGGGCGGATCACCGCGATCAGGTGATGGCCCTGCCTATCCCAAAACGGACGCGCGCGATCCGGCCGGTTGAGTTTGGCAAGCGGCTGCGACTGCGCGTGACAACCGTAGCAGGCTTCGGCCGACTTATCGACCGTGGTGTCGATCTCGCGCGCATCGGTCGAAAAAATGATGTGGCCTTCGCGGTTGAAGATACGGATGCGCTGAATGCCGGGCTCGCTGCCCACCTCTTGCAGCACGTTGTAGAGCGCCTCGCGGTCATGGCGCATCATGTCGTAGCGCGTGCTGCGCAAAATGATATCCGCCACGCGGTCGGCCGATTGCACCATTAAACCTTCCGACTGGCGGCGCTCCACGCGAAGATTGATGAAGCCAAACAAGGCGAAGAACACAGCCGTACTCACGATCACCGCAACGGCAAGCTTGGCGGCGAGTCCCAGACGGATTGAGCGGAAGAAAGTCATCCTACGGAGAGTGGGTCGGCCTCCTTTGCTTCGCTCATGAGCGGCGCCGCCTCGGCCGGGCGCGCCTCAAAAACGGGGAAGTACTGCCCGATCACACGGAAGATCGCGAAACCGATGGCCACCAGCGAAAGCGTGACGGCCACTTCGCTCCATTTCGGAATGTAGTGAGTGCCGCTTCCCGCCTCAAGTCCGGTGATGCCGACGTTGAGCCGGTTGGCGATGAAGCCGAACACCACCATCACTGCGCAAAAGTAAAGTGCGGCCGGATTGCGGCGGATGCGCGACTGGTAGAGCAGTGCGGTGGGAACCACCGCCAGCGCGATCTCCAGCAGGAACAGCCAGGTCTCGGTCCGGTTCCGCAGCAGCAGACCAAACACATTACGATGTAGCAGGTCGAGGAAGCGTATCCAAAGATACACGCTCATCGTCACCGCCAGCACACGCCCGATGCTGGTCAGCAGCGGCAGCTCCAGCGCGCGGCCGAAAGCGCGGGCGCTGTGCCAGGATTCGAAGATCGTCATGGCCAGGCCCACCGCGATTGCCGATATAAAAAACAGCAGCGGCAGAATCGGCGTGTACCAAAGCGGATAGAGCTTTTCCGGCACGATCAGAAACAGGGTCCCGAGCGAGCTTTGGTGCAGCGTGGAAAGCAGCACGCCCAGGATCATCATTGGCACCGAGATGCGATGAATCCACTCCAACGGCTTATGCAGGCCAAAGCGCTCGAAGACGATGGGGAGGAATTCGAGGAACAGCACGGTGCTATACAGCGTCACGCACCACGCCACCTCGAACATTACCGAGCGCGGATTCCACATCACCAGCGGATGCCACATCCGGTCGGGCCGGCCGACGTCATAGAGCAGCCCCAGGGTCACCAGGAGATAGCCGAGGAAGGCGGTCAGGATAGCTGGGCGCAACACCGGGCGGTACTGCTGGATGTTGAAGATATGGACCATCGCGACCAGCGTGAAGCCGCCCGCCGCCAAGCCCACGCCGCACATTACATCGAAGCCGATCCAGAGGCCCCAGGGGAACTTGTCGCTCAAGTTGGTCGCGCCGCCCAGGCCGTAGAAAATGCGCAGGTAGGTCGCATACGCGCCGCTGAGCAGAATGGCGGCGAAGATCGCCCGCCAGACCGTAATCTTGGGCAGCCGCTTTGGCAACGCTGCGGTCATTTGCGCGGACCCTCCTTGCGCGCTACTTCGGCGCGGCGGTTGGTGATCCACCAGATGCCGCCGAGGAGAACGGATCCCGTCGAGACCACGTCCGGCAGCAGCTCCAGGACGCGCCAGGTGAGCATCGGCAGCGGCTCCCGCGGCACGCTCGTGCGCAGGCCGATCTGCTCAAACGGCACTGCGGAAAGGAAGAACACCGATGTGCCTCCGACTTCGGACAGGCCGTAGATTCTCTGGTAGTACTGATCGGGCTTGGCCGCCAGGCGCGAGCGCGCTTCCGCGATCAGCGCGTCACGCTCGCCATTGAAGGTAGCGCCGGTCGGGCAAATCTCGGCGCACGCAGTCAGCTTGCTTGCGCTCTGGCGCGCATAGCACATGTCGCACTTGCGCATACGCGGCAACCGGCTCGACCATTCATAGGTCGGCACCTGGAACGGACAGGCCTGCATGCAGTACCGGCAGCCTATGCACTTGGCAGCGTCATAGGTGACCGGCCCTAGCGCGGTTTTCTGCAACGCGCCAACCGGACAAACCGAGGCGCATGCCGGCTGTAGACAGTTCATACAGAGCCTGCGGCAAAAGTGATCACCATGCGTCACGATGGTAGTGAGCTTGTGTGCTGAAATCGTTTCCTCGGCAGCGATCTTGTCGTTGTAAGGGAGGCCCCAACGTTCCGCGCACGCGCCTTCGCAGGCTCTGCACCCTATGCACAGAGTGCTGTCATAAAGGATCGCTCTAGGCATATACAGACCTCTAACTCTGTTTTAGCAGAGATCAACCTCAATGTGTAGAAAAAAATGACAGTACTGGTTATCGAAGCAACCCCAGGTGTTGAATTCATGGGAGATCCCAGCCTGCCAAACAGGCGCGGGCGTCGAGTTTTGCCACTGGAGCGGAGCGGGGACCATCGCCCCGGTCGGGCTGCCTGGCTCGACAGCACGGCCGGGGAGATCGGCGCGGGCTGGCGAACCGCCCCATGTTAACAAAACAGCCCGCCCCGATCCCCGGCGGAGGCGGATTGAGGCGGGCTGTTTCAGAGCGGGATCGGAAGGAAGGATGCAGCATCCCTGTCGCAGCGTTCCGAGCATCCCATGCCAGATCTACGCGGTGAGAAAGAACTCGCTGGTGGTCTGCTTCCAGTTGGAACCTGGAACCTCGGCCAGCAGATCGTCGGCGGGACGGCCCCCATCGGCTGCGGCGGCGCCGGCCAGCATTGGCTGGTGGCTATACAGCCGATCCACCGCGAGGCGCATCCAATCATGAACCAAGCCCTTCGGTATCAGGTTGCGAGTGGTATTCTCTTCGTCCGGAACGTTAATCGTCAGCAACCAGCCCTTGCCGTATGGATCGCTGCGCAGCAGTGCCGGATTGGCGGCAACTTCCGGGTTCATGGCCATCACTTCGCCTTCGGTGGGCGAAACCATCTCCGTCTTCTCGCCGTTGCGATAGAAGGAAAGAATCTTCTGTCCCTGACGGACCCACTGGCCTGGCCTCGGCAACTCGATCCTTTCGATCCGCCCAGCCAGTGCCGAGGCGAACTCATCGGCACCGATGCGCACCACGCCCTTTCGCTCTTGCAATAGCCAGGTGTGACCGGGGTGGTAGGAAACGTGATCGGGCGTGTGGAACCCACTGACGTAATCGGCGGCGAACCAAGACGGGGCTGCGGCGTGCTCAGCCACGGGAGCGTTGGCAAAAGCCTTCTTGCGATTCAGGAAATAATCCAATACGATGAAGGTCAGGAACGTGACCAGAACCAGAATGACTGTCATACTCTTCCATCCTTTCTGATTCTCCATAGGGCACGGCAAGGGCCACAAAGCGGTGTTTTTTGCCTCTTTATCTGTTGTGGAATCAATCAGGTTTGATGGTGTGGTTTTTAACAACATAGAACGACGTAGAATTTTTCGACACCCAATATGTCGAAAACCAACATGAACTACAATGAGATTAACGCGCTACGCGCTGTGTCGCAAACTACGACAGCTCGGTCGCATAATCCTACAAAATTGAAAGAGCTTTCGCCCGTGATCGCAGAATATCGAAGTTCCCTCCTAATTGCCCTTCTGTTCGCATTCACCAGCGTGTCCCCTGGCTGTGGACATTCCGCCCCGCCTGCGGCAGATCCCAACGAGAAAAAGGAACCCATCCCAGTCGCACAGGCGCAGGCGCCGGTACCGGAGAACCGGGATGCGGACGATACAGCCCGCTTTCTGGCCGGCCTGCCGGGTAATCCCGATAGCCCTTTCGCGGAGTTGGAACAAACCGGGGCTTGGCAGGATCACCGAGCGCGGCTGGATGCGGCTTGGCACAGGGCCGAGGGCAGCCTGATCGCCGGAATTCGCGAATTCGGGAAGGCTGAGTTGTCGGATGCGGCGCTCCACGACGCGATTGTCTATTACCCTTTCAGTGGCCCGGACGCACTGTACGCCACGGAATGCTTCCCGCACAACACGACCTATGTCCTGGTGGCGTTGGAGCCCTCAGGAACTCTGCTCAGCCTGGAAAAGCTCAGCAAGAAGCAAGATCTGGCGGGCTACCTGGCCGCCACGCGGGACACCATGGCCTCCGTGCTAGGCCGCAGCTTCTTTATTACCCGCGAAATGGACCGTCAGTTTCGCGGCCAGGTCACCGACGGCCTGCTGCTGCCGATTCTGGAGGTGCTGGTGCGCCGGCACAATACGATTCTGGGCTTCCGTTATACGCGCCTGGACGATGACGGCAAGCTGATCGACCGCGATCTCAGCTATAAGCCCCGCACGCCATACGGCGACAAGGGATTGCAGATCGCCTATCGTAACGACGAAGACCAGTCGGTGCATCAGATGTACTACCTGACCATCAATCTGGACGATGAGCACCTCAAGACGAACCCGCAATTCGTCGAGTATTCCGCGGGGCTGAAGGGTTCCGTCACGCTGCTCAAGGCGACGTCATACATGACGCACCACGACGAATTCTCCACGATTCGCGGCCTGATCCTGGCCAACAGCCAGGCCGTGCTGCAGGACGATTCGGGGATTCCGTACCATTTCTTCACGCCCGACCGATGGAAGGTGCAGCTTTTCGGTGAGTACACGCATCCTTATGCCAGCTTCCGCTATCTGATCCAGCCCGATTTGCAGAAGGCTTACCACGATCCGAGCGCGCGTCCCCTGCCCTTCCGCATCGGCTACGGATATGGCAAAGTGAATTCCAACTTGCAACTGGCGCGCCGCATCGAGCCGGAAGCGCCACAGAGCCAGCCAACCAAATAGCTCGTAGCGCGCGCGTGCGCCGGGTCTGGCGAAGAGCCAGCCTGCCCGCTTGCGGCGCCCGACTACCAGCCGGCGCGATGGGCGATGTAAGTCTTGATGGCCAGGCCAGCCATCAGAACCCAGACCGCATTGCGCAACAGCCCGCCATCCAGCGTGAATCCGGCCAGGATGGCGAGCAAGGCGTACGTACCCATGGCGGCAGTGAATCGTTTTTTCATCGGCGCGGCATGTTGTAGGCGAAATTGAGCTGGACTACGACGCGCCCGCCTCTGAATTCGGTTGGCAGTGGCGGAAACGGGTTGGAAGCGCTGACGCCGGCCACGGCGGCCAGGTCGAGCGGCCGCGAACCGGATTGCTCCGCATAAACCAGCTTGAGAACGTCACCGTTCTTACCGATTGCAAACTGAATCGATACGCGACCGCGAAGCCCCAGCCGGACGCTCTCCGGCATCACCGCCATCCAGTTGCGGCGCACGGCGGCGAGCACTTGCACCAGGTAGGGGCGGAAATCGACACCCATCGGATCGCTCTTCAATTCCACGTTGGCGCCGGGGATTCCGGGCGCCGCCAGTTGCCGTCCGCCGCCGTAAATGAACGGGTCCGACGCTCCCGGATCGCCCACCGCCATCCGGCCGCCAAAGCCGCCGCCGCGGGCCGCGTCCTGGATTGCGTCCGCCACCGAACTGCGCGGCATCGGCACTCGCCCCGTCACCTGGCCCGGGGGCGCGGCTTGGCCGGCGTCTTCTAGCGTCAGCTTGGGCTGTTCGGCCACCTGAATTTGCGGTTGCGCCTGGGCGAGCTGTGGCAGTTCTGGTTTGACTGGCGTTTTGGTGGTGTCGATTCTCGGCGGTTCGGGCAACAGCGGTGGAGCGGCGGGCGCCGCTGGCGCGACCGCCGGCCGCGGCTTCTCGTGCGGCGCGGCTGGCGGCGTCTGCGGCATTTCCACGCGCGGCCGTTCGACGGAGGAACGCACCTCGAATTCCGCAGTGACTTTGCTGCGGTTGGGGTCCTTCTGGGTGAGTTCGGTGGGCGGCTCGATGAGCGGCATAATGGTGCGTTCCAACGCCTGCCGCGGGCCTTGCGTCCAACTGTCCGGCAGCGTGAACAGCGCCACCACCACCGCCACATGAATCGCGATGGTGGCGAGCGCAGCTTTGCGCCGGCGGGCGCCCGCACCAGGATCGCTCCAGTCGGTCAGCAGGTGCAGTTCGACGTCAATCGGCTGATTTGCTACGGTTTCCATCCCGCGGTCAGCGTGTGCGAGACCACTTGCGAGTGCTCTTCGATTTTATCAAGAATCGCCAGTGCCACACTAAGCGTTTGACGCGCCGCGGCACCGGAACATTTCGTCACGGTGCGATTTTCCACTGCGTCCAGAAAGGCTTCCAATTGCAGTTTCAGGGGCTCGCCCTTTTCCACCGGCGCCTGCTGAAATCCGATCTGGCGCGCGGCATCCACCGAAAAGACGGTCAAGTCTTGCCGTGCGTAATCGAGTGACAGATACTGCCGCGGCTGGAAGAGCCGCAGCTTGCGCACCCGCTCGGTGGAGACCCGGCTGGCGGTCAGATTGGCGACGCAACCGTTGGGAAATTCCAACCGCACGTTGGCGATATCCACTTTGGGAGAAAGGATGCGGATGCCGGCGGCGCGGATTTCCGCCGGCGCGGCCCCGGCCAGAGCCAGCACGATATCCACATCGTGGATCATCAAGTCCAGCACCACGTCCACATCCAGGCTGCGCGCGCTGAACAGGTTCAAGCGGTGGATTTCGAAGAACAACGGCAGCGTGGCGCGCCGCTCCAGTTCCAGCACGGCCGGATTGAAGCGCTCCAGGTGACCGACTTGCAGGACGCGGCCATTGCGGGCGGCGGTATCGATCATGCGGCCCGCAGCGGCGGCGTCCACCGCAATCGGTTTCTCGACCAGCACGTCGATGCCGGCTTCCAGCAACGCGCAGGCCACCGCCTCATGCGCACTGGTTGGTACGGCGACGATCGCGGCATCCACTTTGCCTGCCAGCTCTCGCGCATCCGTGAGGGCCACGCTCCCGTGCGCCGCGGAGGCTTCTTCTGCGCGCGCCCGATCGGTATCCACGATGCAGACGAGCTCGGCGCGCTCCGCTTCGTGCACCACGCGGCAATGGTTGCGGCCGAACTGCCCCGCCCCGACTACCGCCAATCTGGTTTTCAACATGGTGATTTCGCATTGAGCCACGGAGGAACACAGACAGACACAGATGAAGAGTAAAGCTCAAAGACTTATTTGTCTATACTCTTGGTCGGTGCTTCTCTATGTTCCTCCGTGGCCATGACTTCCTTCAGGCTTTCTCACTGTCCGCCTACGGCGCTTGCAGCACGCCAACTTTCTTGAAATCGCCGGCCTGGACGTAGCTGAAGTCGGCCGGCACCACGTGCTTGCGAAAGGCCGCATTCACTTCGTCCACGGTAAGCTGGTCGATTTTGGCTTCCAACGCGGCATCGAACCGGATGGTGCGGCCGAATCGCTCGCGGCTCAGCAGCAGACCGGCCAGCTTCCCGTCTTCACTGCGATCCAGCGTCAATTCGTCCTTCCACGCCTTCTTCTCCGCAGCCACTTCCTTTTCCGTGAACCCGTCCTTCAGCGCGCGGGCCAGTTCCTCGCGGAAATCGGCCTCCACTTTAGGGGCGTTCTGGGGAGCGCAAATGGCATAGGCCGAAACCGTGGCGCCGTCGTCCTTGCCGGGGACGCTAACCGACGATCGGATGCCATAGCTGAGCCCTTCGGCATCGCGAATGCGGCGCACCAGGCGCGAAGAGAACATGCCACCAAAAAGCCGGTTGGCCATCATCACTGCGGCGTAATCGGGATCGTCCATTTCAAGCGGCGTGTTCATGCCGGCGCTGAACATCGAGTTCTCCTTGTCGGGCGTTTCGATTTTGCGATTGATCGCGTCCACCTTCTTGTATGGTCCCGGCACGCGCTCGAAGTGGCTGGGGCTCTTCCAATCGCCGAACAGTTCGGCAGCCAGCTTGTTCGTTGCCGCCTCGTCGAACTGGCCCACAATCACCAGCTCGGCGTGGTCGCCGCCGTAAAACTGCATGTAGAACTTCCTGGCGTCGTCCAGCGTGACCTTCTTCAGATCTTCGATCTGTTCGTCGAAGGTGCTCGCATAGCGTACGTCGCCGCGCGGGTACGGATTCAAATGGCGCCGCAACTCGAGCGGGCCAAGCGCCTGGGGTTCGGTCTTGTTAGCTTCCAGACCGGCCAGGCGGGTTTGCCGCGCCGGTTCGAATTCGCTCTCGGGGAACGAGGGCTGGCGTAGAATTTCGGCGGCCAGCCGGAGCGCGCCCGGCAGGTTGGCCGCTACCGTCTCGATGCTGGCGTAGGCGCCGGTCGCGCCGCCACCCACGTTCAGTTGCGCCTTTAAGCGGTCCATTTCATCCTGAATCTGCTGCCGCGACTTGGTTTTGGTGCCGCGCATCAACAGGCCGCCCGCCATCTCCGCCGCCGCTTCCTTCCCGAGCAGCGATCTTTCGTCGCCGAACCGCAATCCCAGCTGCACGTGGACTGTGCCGCCGCGCGTCTGCTTGGGGAGCAGCAGCAGCGTCATTCCGTTCTGCAGCTTGATTCTTTTCGTCCGCGCTTCGATGTTGGCCGGCGCCGGATCGAATACCTCGCCCTGGGATATCTGCTCGCCGCCCTTGTAGTCCTTGAACATCGCAACCAGGTCCGGCGCCGCGGGGATCGCGGCCCGATCGGGCGTCTTATCGGGGAGGAACTCGCCATAGGTACGGTTGGATTGCTTGAGATAGGCCTTGGCCACGCGCAGCACATCATCGGGAGTGACCTTCTTGATCTCATCGCGTTCCAGAAACAGCAGGCGCCAATCGCCTTCGGAAATCACTTCGCTCAGCGCCAGCGCGATCTGCTGCGTGTCCGTCATAGCGAGATCGATCTGTTTCAGGAGCTTCGTTTTGGCGCGCTCCACTTCCTCTTGGCTGGGTGGGTCGGTGGCCAAACCTTCGACGTTCTTCAAGAGAATCGTGCGCACTTCGTCCAGATCCTGGTTCGGGCCCATGATCGCAATGGCCAGCAATATGCACGGGTCGTGCATCTCAAGATGCTCTACGCCGGCTCTGGCGGCTTTCTTGGTATCGACGAGGACCTTGTACAAGCGGCCCGACGGTGTGTCGCCCAACACCTCGGAGAGCACTTCGAGTGCCGCCGAATCCGGATGACTACCGGCCGGAACGTGATACATCGCTCCCGCAGCCTTCATGCTTCCCACGCGGCGCAACGTCACGGAACGCTCGCCATCCTGCGTCGGCTCGACCGTGTAAGTCGCCTCCAGCGTGCGCGCCGGCCGCGGAATACGGCCGATTGTATCCGCCACCCACTGCAAACCCGTGGTCTGGTCGAACTTACCGGCAATAATCAGCACTGCATCGTCGGGCTGGTAATACTTGTGATAGAACGCGGCCAGCCGCTCGATGGGCACATGTTCGATATCGGAGCGGTTGCCGATCGGCAGGTGCCCGTACGCGTGCCACAGGTACGCGGTCTCGAGCAGGCGCTGGTACAGGATATTGACGGGGCTGTTCTCGCCCGCCTCGAATTCATTCCGTACCACCGTCATTTCTTTGTCGAGGATTTCTTTTTCGACGCGCGTGTTCACCATGCGGTCGGCTTCCAGCTCGAGCGCCCAGCGGAGATTCTCGTCGGTCGCGGCCACCGTTTCGTAGTAGTTGGTGCGGTCGTACCACGTAGAGCCGTTCATGTCCGCACCGTGGTCGGTGAGTTCCTTCTTTATGTTGGTGCGCGTCTTGGTTTCGCGGAACATCAAGTGCTCCAGCAGGTGCGCCATGCCGGTTTCGCCATAGCCCTCCTGCCGCGAGCCCACCAGGTACGTGACGTTCACAGTGACCTTGGGCTTGGAGGCGTCCGGAAACAGCAGCACGTGCAGTCCGTTCGGATAGGTGTACTCGGTGATGCCTTCGACCGACGTCACCTTCTGCACGCCTTGCGGCATCGTCTGGCAATAGGAAACCGCGCCCAGCAGAAGAGCGGCGGCGACGATCGTGATTCTCTGAATACTTCTCATGAGTGCCTCGTTTCTGTTTGCAGTGTAACTACCGATTGGCAGGCGAAATAGCCTGCCCTTGGTGGGGCAGGTTTTAACCTGCCAACGCCCGCTTGCGGGCGAGTGTTATCAAACCATTTCGACGATCCATCGGCAACAATAGTTACTAATAATCTCCCAGGCCGGATTATAGCAAGCGCGGGGAGGCCGGACGCTTCACGCTTCGCGATCACGCTTCCATGCCGACGACAGCGATCTCGGCTTGATTGGCGGCTTCGAGCATCTCTACCCGGTCGAGCAGCAGCGTGCGGCCGGCCTCCACCGCGAGCACCGTAGCGCCACACTCGCGCATCACGGGAATGGTCTCGCGCCCCACCGCGGGCACGTCGAACAACAGATGCTCGCGGCGGCGCGCCACCTTCACCAGCGCCAGGCGCCGGCCGTTCACTAGCCCAGCGGCACGGCGCAACATGGCGTCGGTGCCCTCCATCGCTTCCAGTGCCACGCAGGCGCGCTCGGAGATCGCCACCGCTTGTCCCACGTCGAAACCTGCCAGTGCGTTGGCGACGCGGCAACCGTATTCCACGTCCGCCATTTCGTCCTTGTCCGGTTTGCGCCGCGTCATGGCGCCCGCCGTGGCCAGTAGCGGCTTCAGCAACCAGGTGGAATCGCGCAGGTGAATGCCTTCGCTTTCGAGCAACTTCACCACGCCTCCGATCAGGCCGTCGGTGTTGCGCGACGGCAACGACGCCAGCAGCTTCACCAGCCGCCAATCCGGCACGATCGACGAAAAAATCTTGGCGTGCTTCACCTGCCCGCACATCACCACTTCGGTAATGCCTTCGCTCTTGAGAATCTCGATGAGCTTGCTCAACTGCCCGAGCGAAATCCAATGGCACCGCGCAGCGAGGCTGGCAACTTCCGGCGATGCCTCCTCTTCAATCGCGATCACCGTGACATCGAGCCCCAGCCGCGCCGCGCTCTCCAGCGCCAGCAGCGGAAAGCGGCCATTCCCGGCAATCAAACCGTATCGCATTTGTGTCAGTGATATAGACGGCGCTCAAAAGCGGTGTTCCGTCAGGTCGATGAGCCGCCCTGAAGAACCGATATCCGGGGAGGCTCGGTATTGCGCAGCCGGATCAGAGCGAAAACTAGGGCGCCCTCCAGAACGAGGAGCACGCAGACGAGCAAGCACAGCTCGAATAGGGAGAATTCACTCCAAGGCACGTCATACAGGTAGCCGTCGGTGCTCGAAGGCGGGGCTGTCAAGAGCACCGCGTCACCGACCACGCCGAAGCAAAGCACTACCCAAATGCAAAACCGAGCGAGTCTGCGCAGCCTTAGGCTCATTCAACCGCAATCTTACCACCGCCCGCCAGCGTGCAACCGATAGATGATGCGTGCGGCAGTTCCTCAAGGCCCTATTTGATAACCCCGCGCTCCGACGCCCCGATGAACGCGATCAACTCTTCGATCTCGGGCAGCGCGGCGACTTCGGCGCGAATCCGCTCGATGGCTTGCGATGTGTTGAGTCCGGCGCGCGTCAGCAGTCGGAACGCGGTTTGCAGCGCTTCGACCGTCGCCTTGTCGAAACCGCGCCGCTCCAGGCCGATCGAGTTAGCACCGAACACGGCCGATTCTGGCTTGTGGCTGGTCAGCGAATACGGCAGCACATCCTGCTTGATCACGCTGTATGGGCCTATGAACGCGTGCCGGCCGATGCGGCAGAACTGATGGATGCCGGCGAACGGGCTGATATCCACCCAGTCTTCGATGATCACGTGGCCGGCCACGCCCACGCTGTTGCCGAGGATCACGTGGTCGCCGATGTGCACGTCGTGTGCGACGTGTGCCTGCACCATGATCAGGTTATCGCTGCCGATGGAAGTGACCAGGCCGCCGCCCTCGGTGCCGCGATGGATGGTGACGAACTCGCGTATGCGGTTGCGGTCGCCTATGCGCGTCTCGGCGCGCTCGCCTTTGTACTTGAGATCCTGCGAGGCAACGCCCACCGTGCTGTACGGGAAAAAGATGTTATCTTCCCCGATCCAGGTGGGGCCCTCCAGGTAGAGGTTGGCCATCAGCCGCGTGCGTGCGCCGATTTCCACTTCCGGACCGACCACACAGTACGGGCCGATGTCGGCGCTTTCCGCCACGCGCGCCCGGGCGTCGACGATCGCGGTCGGATGAATCGGCATCGGCTACGCCTGGGCGGGGCCGGTTTCTTCTTTGTCCGCCAGCTTGCACATCACTTCCACCTCGGCCACCACAGCGCCATCCACGGTGGCCACGCCCGCCATTTTGGCGACAGTGGCTTTGCGTTTCAGTACCTTCATTTCCATCCGCAGCACGTCGCCCGGCACCACCGGCTTGCGGAAGCGCGCGTTCTCCACGGCGACCAGCAGCACCAGCTTGCTGTGCCGGTCGGGGATGGACTTCAGCACCAGCACGCCGGCGGTCTGCGCCATCGCCTCGATAATCAGCACTCCCGGCATGACGGGGAAGTCCGGAAAATGGCCGGTGAAGAACGGTTCATTGTGGGTGACGTTCTTGATGCCCACCACGCGCTCGGCTTCGAGTTCCACAATCCGGTCCACCAGCAGGAATGGAAACCGGTGCGGCAATATGTCGCGAATTTCGTTGATATCCAAAATGGCCATGGAGTGAGTATTATAACAGCCGTGGACTCGATTCTCAGACACGTGAAGAGTTACCAGGCGGAAATGCTAGACCTGATCGGGCGATTCGTCATTTGCGAATCGCCGAGCGACGATCGCGCCGCGGTGGACCGGTTCGTCGACCTGGTTTGCGACACGCTGGCGCCGGTGGCGCGCGTGAAGACCGTTTCCGGCGGGCGCTTCGGCCGTCACCTGGTCGCCGAAATGAAACTGCCCGGACGGAAGAAGAGCGGGCAGATCTTGGCACTGGGCCACTCGGACACGGTCTGGCCGGTGGGCACGCTGCGCAGTATGCCGTTGCGGAATTATCGCGGCCGGGTGTGTGGACCGGGCGTGCTGGATATGAAAGGCGGCATCGCATTTTTCATCTTCGCCGCGCGCGCACTGCGCGAACTCGATTTGTCGGTGCCGTCGCGGGTGCTGTTGCAGCTCAATTCCGATGAAGAGGTCGGCAGCGTAAGCTCGCGCGCGCTTACCGAAGAAAACGCACGGCGCAGCCACGCCGTGCTGGTGCTCGAACCCGGCACCGGCTTGGAAGGCAGGCTAAAGACCGCTCGCAAAGGCGTGGGCGCTTTTACGGTGACGGTGCGTGGCAAGGCATCGCACGCCGGCGTGGATTTTCAGGCCGGCGCCAGCGGGGTGTTGGAGCTGGCACGGCAAATCGAGCGGATCGCCCGCTTCACCAATCTCTCACGCGGCATCACCGTCAATCCAGGAGTGATCGCCGGCGGGACGCGCTCCAATGTGATAGCGGCCGAAGCCCGCGCCGAAGTGGACATACGCGTGCCCCGGCTGCGCGATGGCGCCGCGCTCAAACGGAAATTCCGCGCGCTGAAGCCCTTCAACCCGCGTTGTTCTGTTACCGTCAGCGGCGGCTTGAACCGCCCGCCGCTCGAACGCAGCGCCGCGGTGAGGCGCCTGTTCCGCACCGCGCACACGCTGGCGCTCGAGTTAGGAATCGAATTGGAAGAGTCTTCGAGCGGCGGCGGCTCGGACGGCAATTTCACGGCGGCCCTCGGCATCCCGACGCTCGACGGACTCGGCGCGGTTGGCGAAGGCGCACACGCCGCGCACGAGAGCATCCTCATCAACCGCATCGCCGACCGCACCGCGCTGCTCGCCAAGCTACTGATGGCGGGGTAGGACAGACGATCGGTTTTCGTCGTCTGTCGATGTGTCGCGCTATATCGAGGCATGACAGACCACAAAAGGCGATGGTCTGTCCTACCTTACTCCTTCACCACCGCCACTGTCCGATCCAACTTCACGTCGGCCGAGGAACTGCCCACCATCAGGCGCACTTGGTCGGCCTCCACTTCCCACCGTTGTCTGGCCACGTCCCAGTAAGCCAGCGTCTGCGCCTTTAGCGGCAGAGTGACCGTTCGCGTCTGGCCCGGCGCCAACGTGACGCGGCGGAAACCCTTCAGCTCTTTAAGGGGCCGCTCCACGCCCGAGTTGAGATGCTTCACATAAAGCTGTACCACTTCGTCGCCCTGCCGCTTGCCGGTGTTAGTAACATCCACGCTGACGGCGATCTCGCCCCCGTCGCGCAATGCCGCGGCGCTGGTCCTTAAGTTGGAATACCGGAACGTCGAGTAACTTAAGCCGTAGCCAAATGGATACAGCGGGTCTCCCTGGAAATACATGTAGGTTCTGCCGTGGCGTATGTCGTAGTCCAACTTCGCCGCGACCTGGTCGAGCGAGCGCGGAAATGTCTGCACCAGCCGGCCGCCCGGGTTGTAGTCCCCGAACAGAACCTCGGCAATGGCCGAGCCTTCCTCCTGCGCGTTGTGCGTGATGTGCAAAATGGCGGGCACGTTCTGTTGGGTCCAGTTGATGGCGAACGGAAAACTCGAGACCAACACAACCACGGTCTTGGGATTGGCGGCGTACACCTGTTTTACCAGCGCTTCCTGCTCCAGGTCGATCCACTTGCGGTCCATCGACTCCTTGCCATCGCTGGGTGTCGGGCAATGGGCCCACGGCGCATCGCAGGTTGGATGATTGCCGACGAACACAATCGCCACGTCCGATTCCCTGGCCGCCTTCACCGCGGCATCGTCGTCATTGTTGGCCGCGTAGTTCACCTTCACCGCACCGGCGATTGCCTTGATGCCATCGAGCGGCGTAACCGTGTATGGCGGCGTGCCACTGTACCAATCCAGCGCCACGTCGTTTGCGCGCGGACCAATCACCGCGACCGATTTCACCGCGTTTCGGTCGAGCGGAAGCAAGCCGCCCGCGTTCTTGAGCAGCACTACCGATTCCAGCGCCACCTGTTTCGCCACCGCTTTGTGATCACCCAGCTTCCAGGCATCCTCGTCGCCCTGGATCTTGGTGTAGGCAACCCGCTCCGGAGGGTCGAGCATGCCGAGCTTGATCATCACGCGGAACTCATTCTTCAGCACCGCGTCGATCTCGGGTTCGGTCAGAAGGCTTTGCTGAAGCGCGTCGCGCACCGCGTTGCCGAAGATGCGGTCGAGAAACTGGTTGATGCCCGCCTTCACTGCACCAGCTGCGGCATGCGGCAAATCGGGGTAGTATTTGTGGGCGAATACCATGCCCCCCAGTGCGCCCGCATCCGTACAAATGATGCCGTCCTGCCCCCACTCCTTCACGGTGATGCTTCTCAGGATGGGATTGGCCGTTGCGGGAATTCCGTTGATGGCGTTATAGGCGGCCATGTAGGCTCGCGATCCGCCGTCTATCACGCCCATGCGGAAAGGCACGGAATAGTATTCGCGCAGCAGCCGCTCGTCGAAGTTGGAAGAGGTTTCGCCGCGGCCGTCTTCGTTGCTGTTAGCTAGAAAATGCTTCATCAGCGAAGCCGTCAGCCAGTACTTCGGATCGTCGCCCTGCAGGCCCTTGACCATTGCCACCACCATGGTCCCGTTGAAGAAGGCGTCCTCGCCGAAACACTCCTCGGTGCGCCCCCAACGCGGATCGCGGCCCAGGTCGGCGTTCGGGGCGCGCACCACCAGCCCGCCGCGATGCGTCTTCTCGCTCTGATAGATGTAGCGCGTCTCGTAGCCTTCCACCGCGCCGGCTTTGCGTACCAGGTCCGGATCCCACGTTTCGCCCATGCCAATCGCTTGCGCGAACTGCGTGGTTGGGATCGGCGTCGGACGCCCCCATCCGCCGGGTCCGCCGAGCGCCAGGCCGTGCAAGCCCTCAACGTGGCGTGTGCCGTGAATGCCCAAGCGTGGCACGCTGGGATCGGTGCCCAGGCAGAGAATCTTCTCCTCCGTCGTCAGGAGCGAGACGATATTGCGGACCCGCTCCTCGACCGGCAGGTCCGGGTTCTGAAATGGATGTTGATACTGCGCCACGGCGGTTCCCGCGCCCCACGCCCCCAACAGGCACAGCCCCGCAACCAGACGCATCGCACTCTTCATGATGGCGGCTCCTTACGTTTCACCAATCACGATGGTAACCCCGGTTCAATCGTCCGTCGAAACCGCCGGGCGCTATAATCCAGGAATGCCAAATCGTTTCGCCAGCGCCATGCCGCGCTTCGCCACTCATGCCCTCCGCTCCCACGGAGCCGCGTTGTTACTTGCCATAATCGCCATCTTGCTGTTTGCCGTCCCAGCCCGCGCGCAATGGATTCCGCTCAACCCGGTGACGGGTTATGAAAAGCAGGCCGACGCGGTTGTGTTCACCCTGCAACACGGCGCCCTGCGCGTGGCCGTCGAGACCGACTCCATTTTTCATATCATCGTTTCGCCCACGGCCGAATTCCCAAACCGCCAGAGCGATGTCATCGTCAAAACCTCCTGGCCGGCCGTGCCGTTTACAGTCGCCGAATCGCCCAAGGCCATCACGATTGCGACCGCCCGCCTGCGCCTGAGCGTGGATCGCGCCGATGGCACGCTCTCCTACACTGACGCCGCCGGCCGGCCGCTGGCCGACATCGGTCCCAACACGCTCACCCCGGTGACCGTGAATGGAGAGAAGACCTATCACGCCGAATCGCACATCGGCCTCTGGGACTCACGGGAAGCGTTTTACGGGCTCGGCCAGCACCAGGCCGGCGTGTGGAATTATCACGGAGAGTCGGTGGACATCGCGCAGGACAATACCAACATCTCCATCCCCATGCTGCTATCGAGCAGGGGTTACGGCATCTTCTGGAATAACACTTCGCGCAGCCGCTTTAATAACCGCTTCGTCCACGCGATGTATATTACCTCGGAAGTGGCCGACTCGATCGACTATTACTTCTTCTACGGACCGGATTTCGATAAGATCGTCGCCGATTATCGCGAGCTCACCGGCCAGGCGCCCCTGTTCGGCCGCTGGGCCTACGGATTCTGGCAGTGCAAGAACAAGTACAAGACCCAGCAGGAGATCCTCGATGTCGCCCATCAGTATCGCGAGATGCACATTCCCGTGGATAACATCGTGCAGGATTGGTTCTGGTGGACGACCATGGGCTCGTTTCAATGGAGCGACAAGTATCCCGACCCGAAAGGGATGATCGACGACTTACACGCTCACCATTTTCACCTGATGATCTCGGTTTGGCCGTTCTTTTATCCCGGCTCCGACGTTTACACCGACATGGACCGGAAGGGACTCTTCATCGATCGCACCCAGGCGGCGGCGTTTCACCCGAAGGGCTCGGCGCTCTACGACGCAACCAACCCCGCGGCGCGTAAGTACTATTGGGACCTGATCGATAAGTCGCTTTTCCAGATCGGCGCAGACGCCTGGTGGCAGGATACGACGGAGCCGGAAACCGAACACCGCGAGGACAGCGTGTTGGTGACCAATCGCGTGTTCGCCGGCAATGGCGCGCGCTACGCGAACATCTTCCCATTGCTCACCACCAAGGCCGTCTACGAAGGCCAGCGTGCCGCCTCCGACCAAAAGCGTGTCTTCATTCTTTCCCGCTCCGCGTTCGCCGGCTCGCAGCGCAATGCCGCCGCGGTCTGGTCGGGCGACGTCGATTCCGACTGGGAAAGCTTTCGGCGCCAAATTCCCGCCGGTCTGAATTATTCCCTGTCCGGATTGCCCTACTGGACCACCGATATTGGCGGTTTCACGGTCAATAATCCAGACGACCCAGCTTACCGAGAGTTATTCGTCCGCTGGTTCCAGTTCGGAACATTCTGTCCTATATTGCGCGTCCATGGCACCCGGTCCGACGATCACAACGAACTGTGGAGCTATGGGCCGGACGCGCAGAAGATTCTCACCGCTTACGACACACTGCGCTATGAGTTGATGCCGTACATTTACTCGCTGGCCTGGAAGACTACAAGCGAAGCGTACACTCCCATGCGTCCGCTGGTGATGGATTTCCGCACCGATGTGCGGGCCCAGAACATTGGCAATCAGTTCCTGTTCGGCCCGTCCATTCTGGTGAGCCCGGTCACCGAACCGGACGCCACCACGCGCCACCTTTATTTGCCGAAAGCGCAATGGTTCGATTTCTGGACCGGCAAAGTCATGGAAGGCGGCCGTGCCATCGATGCACCGGTGACACTCGACCGCATTCCGCTTTATGTGCGCGCCGGTTCGATCATTCCGATGGGCCCCGACATGGAGTACACGGCCCAAAAGCCGGCCGACCCGATCGAACTGCGTATCTACCGCGGCGCCGACGCCCGCCTCACCCTATACGAAGACGAGAACGACACATACAACTACGAGAAAGGCGCTTACGCCACAATTCCGATGGAGTGGAACGAGGCCGCACAAACCCTCACCATCGGCGACCGCCAAGGCAGTTTCCCCGGAATGCAGAACGCCCGCCAGTTTAAGTTAGTCTTCGTGGCCGAGTCCCACGGCGCCGGCATCGGAGCAACAGCGAAGGCGGACCGGGAAGTGACTTATGCGGGTAAGGCGGTGACTGTCAAGCCGTGAGCGAAGGGGATGGAACCCAGCCTATTGCGGTGGGTTAGCCCATATTCCGGTCGCGCATCGCCTCAAGTGTGCCAATTATCTCCTTGGTCTTGCTGCTCAAGTCTCCATAGAAAATGCATTTTCTGGGTGATCGGCAGCAGCGATCCAGATAGAACTGCGGAATATGGCGGCCCATCATGGCTCTAAATGCAATACCGAGGGCGAGGAACTTGAGGCTCAAGCACTTCACCTCGACGTTGGAACCAGGGACAATCCATCGCCTCCGCGAGTCGTCATCGCTGCAGACGAACACAATCACGGCCGTGTGCGGCGGGAACGGCGCCTTCCCCAGCAGGTACTGACGAATTGGGTCCTCGAAGCCGCCCAGGGGCAGAGGAACTGTAAGGCTCCCATCTACATCAGGCCACTGGTGGACAGCCCCTCTCCACACGACGCTCAGCATGAAGTACACAAAATGGTCCATGTTGATTCCGAGATCGTCTCCGGAGAAGCGCCTTATGTCTGGATGGTCCTCGCGCGGGAGAGCGAGGCGAAGTCTCTCGTGAAGGGGGAACCCGCACTTCTTTCGGCTCGGGTTCGTCAGCTTCGGTGCGATGTGCCGAAGAACCTCGCATTCCCCGTTTCGATTAAAAAGCTCCTCACAATGGCGGCAGAGCAGTGGGGAGGTGACTTCCCGCTGCACGGTGCCAGTCGAACGTGGTGTCGCGTATTCGAGGGTCACCTTGTCGGGGTACAGAGCGGCCGGAATGTAGTGGCTCTCCTGTAGTTCTATCGGTTCCTCTAGGCAAAGTCGACACTTACCGATCACTGGCATAGACGTTTAAAGATACCGACACACCTCCCATTCTCCCGCGTCTCACCAAGCGCGGTAAAACCCGGACGAAAACGGGGCAGACGCATTCCTCACCCGTCTGACACCGGCCACCCGAAAGACCGCCGAATTGAGTCCACTCTTTCCTAAGATCCGCTCAGCCGCCGTACGGCATCACCGGCACCTTTCCCAACTGGCGGGAGTCGACAGCCAAAGCGCCGCGATGATGGGCGGTGTGCTCGACCATCGCCCATACGATGTCGCTGGCGGGTTGGACGCCCATCGCCCGTCCGGGCGTGAGTGGCTTCGCGAGAGCCTTCGGGCTGCGCAAGTGAAAAGAACGAATCGCGATTGCATATGCCGTTTCAAACGCCGGCGATCCCAGGCCGCAACCTTCCCCCGCTTGGCCTGGCTGCTAGAATGAATGGAAAATGATTCAAACTCTATTCGGCACCGTGGAGCGGGAACCGTCGCTGCTCGAAAAGCTCAAGAGCGGCGTACAGAAGACCCGCGCCGGCCTGGTTTCCGCGATTGAGGACGCGATCCAGGGCAAGAAAGAGATCGATGCCGATCTGCTCGAAGAACTCGAATCCACGCTGATCGCTTCCGACATGGGCGTGCGCACCGTCGAGGAGATCCTGGAGCGCATACGCCAGCGCGTCGAGCGGCATCAACTGGGCGATGCGGGCGAATTGAAGGGCCTCATCCGCGAGCATCTGCTCGAAATCCTGCAGGCGTCCGAGCGCGCTCCGGCGCATGTCGCCGAGCCGCCGGCGGTGATCCTCGTAGTCGGCGTCAACGGATCGGGCAAGACCACCACCATCGGCAAACTGGCTGCGCGATTCAAGAGCGAACAGCGCAGCGTGCTGCTGTGCGCGGCCGACACGTTTCGCGCTGCAGCCATCGAGCAACTCGAAATCTGGGGCGAGCGCACGGGCTCGCCGGTGATACGGCAAAGCGCCGGCAGCGATCCGAGCGCGGTGCTGTTCGACGCGGTGAGCGCGGCGCGCGCGCGCAAGGTGGACTACGTGATCGTGGACACCGCCGGGCGCCTGCAAACCAAGGAAAACCTGATGGCCGAATTGCAGAAGATGGCCCGCACGGCGAAGAAGGTGATCCCCGATGCGCCACACGAGGTGCTGCTGGTGCTCGACGCAACCACCGGGCAAAACGGTCTGGAGCAGGCGCGCAAGTTCACCGATAGTTCCGGCGTCACCGGCATCGTGCTGACCAAGCTGGATGGCACCGCCAAAGGCGGAATCGTGGTGGCCATCGCACGCGAGCTGGATCTGCCCATCCGCTACGTTGGCGTGGGCGAGAAGGTGGACGACCTGTTGCCTTTCGACGCCGAGAAATTCATCGCGTCGCTATTCGAAATATGAACCCTGTACTCATGCGCGAAGCTTTCGACCTGGCGCGGCTAGGCCGCGGTGTGGCCAGCCCCAACCCGATGGTCGGCGCCGTACTCGAGCGCGACGGCGAAGTGGTGGGACGCGGCTATCACACCTACGCCGGTGTGCAGCACGCGGAGGTGATTGCCCTGGCGAACGCAGGCGAGAAGGCTGGCGGCGCCACCCTGTATCTCAATCTGGAGCCGTGCTCCCACCAGGGCCGCACGCCGCCCTGCACCGATGCCATCATCGCGGCCGGCGTCGCCAAGGTGGTGGCGCCGCTGGCCGATCCGAATCCATTAGTGGGCGGCGAAGGCTTCCGCAGCCTGCAGGCTGCCGGTGTGGAAGTGGTGATGGCCACCGAATTTGCGGCCGAAGCCGCCAAGTTGAATGAGCCATTCCTGCACTTCATGCGCACCGGCCGTCCGTTGGTGACGCTGAAGACCGCCATCACGCTCGATGGCAAGATCTCCGCCCCGGATGACAACCGGGGCTGGATCACCAGCGAGCGAGCGCGCGCCCACGTGCAGGAACTGCGCCACGATCACGATGCCATCCTCACCGGGATCGGCACCGTGCTGGCCGACGATTGCCTGCTCAACGACCGCACCGGCCTCCCACGCAGTCGTCCGCTGCTGCGCCTGGTGATGGATTCGCAGCTTCGCCTGTCGCCCGATTCGAAAATGGTGCGCAGCGCGGCCAGCGATGTGGTCGCCGTCACCACCTCCGCCGCATCGGCCGACCGGCGCAAGGTGCTCGAAGCCGCCGGCGTCGAGGTGCTGGTGCTCAACGGCCCCGGCGGTCGCGCCGATCTCGCCGGCGCCGTCGACTGGTTGGGCCGGCGGCGGTATTTGTCGCTCATGATCGAAGCCGGCAGCAAGCTGAACTGGACGGCGCTCGAAACCGGCGTGGTCGATCGCATTCTGTTTTACTACGGCCCAAAGATTCTGGGCGGCCTGGAGGCGCTGCCGCTGGCCGGCGGCATTGGCCGGCGGCGCCGCGTGGACGCAATCCGCGTACACAACGTGACCATTCACCCGATTCCGCCCGACGAGTTCGCCATCGAAGGATATGTTCACCGGGATCATTGAAGAACTGGGCATCGTGGAAGCCCTGGAGACGCGCCCGGCCGGCGCGCGCCTGAAGGTCCGTTGCACGGCCGTGCTGGCGGACATGGGGCTCGGCTCCAGCATTGCCGTCAACGGCGTGTGCCTCACTGCCGTCGACCAGCGGCCCGATTCCTTTTCCGCCGACCTGGCGCCGGAGACGCTGCGCCTCACCAACCTGGGCGATCTGCGCGCCGGCTCGCGCGTGAATCTCGAACGCCCGCTGTCGCCGACCGGCCGCCTGAGCGGCCACATCGTGCAGGGGCACGTGGATGGCGCCGGTGAATTCCTTTCGCTCGAAGCGCTGGGCGAAGACAACTGGTGGCTGCGCATACGCGTGCCGGCGGCGCTCGACCCGTTTCTGGTCTACAAAGGCTCCGTCGCCATCGACGGCATCAGCCTCACCATCGCCGCGCTGGAGGGCGATGCGCTCAGCGTCACCATCATCCCCCACACTTACCGCAACACCACGTTAGGTACGTACCGTCCCGGCGCCCGCGTCAATCTCGAGTGCGACATCCTTGCCAAGCACGTCGAAAAGCTGCTCCGCAAACTCGATGTGAAGACCGGCTTGACCGTAGACAAATTGCAAGAGCAAGGTTACTGACCAGCGCTTGCCCGCTGGGGAACAGCCGGACCAACGGCCTAGTTTGCGGCTTCGCTTTGCTTCGTAAGCCGAGCGGGGTGCGTGCATGGAAGACGTCACGAGCTGAGATTCTCACGGTCCGGCGTGCCGGTCGGCTCACGACGTCCGCCTTTGGTGCAGCCCAACACCGCGGCTTCACCTTCAACGTTCGACCACAATCGGTGCGCTCCAAGTTAGCCGTACACGTTCCATCTCACGAATCAGCTCTTCGGCGCGGATGGGCTTGGAAGCATAGCCGTCCATCCCCGAGGATAGGCAGCGCTCCCGGTCGCCACTCATGGCGTGCGCCGTCAGCGCGATGATCGGCATGTGTCCGCCGCGCAGTTTTTCCATTTCGCGGATGGCCCGCGTAGCTTCGAAACCATCCATCCCGGGCATCTGCGCGTCCATTAACACAAGATCGAATTCATTCACGTCGAGAGCGATTAGAGCCTCATGTCCCGACGCGGCGACTTTCACCAGATAGCCATGGTTTTGAAGTAGGCGACTCGCTACCATTTGATTCACCGGATTGTCTTCGGCCAGGAGTATCCGTATCGGTGGGCCGCTAGCGGGACTTGCTTCGCCGTTAGCCTGTGCCGCCGTGACAACCGTATCCGGCCTCAACGGCGATTGGTCGCCGTCCAGAGCAAGCCGGATGGCGCCCATGAGCTGAGAACGTGTGAACGGCTTGGGGACACAAGCGGCTATGCCCAGTTCCTGGCAGCGCGCCGCATAGCCGTGTTCGTTCACCGAGATCAGCATCACAGTTGCGGCTCCCGCGATTTCGGGACGCCGCTTGATCTCTTCGGCCAGAGCGAACCCATCCGTGCCAGGCATTTGGCTATCGAGCAGAATCAGCTTGAAGGCCGCGTTGCTGCCCACAGCCGCCTCGATTTCTAGTAGCGCCTCTTGCGCGCCGGACGCCAGCATGGGACTGGCGCCCATGGCTTCGACCATCTCCGCCAGTATCCTGCGGTTTGCGGCGCGGTCGTCCACGATGAGCGTGGGGACGTCGGCCAGTCGCCGCGCTTCGACCGCGTCGGCCAGTTCCTCGGCATCTAAGATCGCACACTGAATTGTGAACTGGAAGTTGCTGCCCCCGCCTGGCCGGCTTTCCACCCACATTTTGCCGCCCATCAGTTTCACCAGACGGGAGGAGATCGTGAGGCCCAAGCCGGTGCCACCGAATGTCCGGGTAGTGGAACTGTCCGCCTGCGTAAATGCCTGGAATATGGACTCCTGCCGGTCCAGCGGAATGCCGATGCCAGTATCCTGCACGGAAAAATGCAGGCAGGCAAGCTCACCTTCGACGCTATCCAGCCCCACCCGCAACTCAACCTGGCCCGCGGTGGTGAACTTAATGGCGTTTCCAATCAGATTGGTGACCACCTGGCTGAGGCGGTTGGCATCCGCCACGATCATGTCCGGCACCTCGGGTCTAATGTCGCAGATCAACTCCAACCCCTTCTGGTCCGCCCTGGATGCCAGCGGCTTGATCGCTCGTGCGATGTGATTCCGGATTTCGAACGGGACCGGATCGAGATCGAGCTTGCCGGCTTCGATCTTGGAGAAGTCCAGAATGTCGTCGACGACGGCGAGCAGCGCATCGGCAGAAGTCTTGGCCGTTTCGAGGAATTCCCGCTGATCGACACTGAGAGCGGTCTCGAGCGCCAGGTTGATCATGCCCAGGACGCCGTTCATAGGCGTCCGGATTTCATGGCTCATATTCGCCACGAACTCACCCTTCGCCCGGCTGCCGGCCACCGCCGCTTCCCTTAGAGCGGCCGTCTGTTTCAGTTGCGAGACGATGACTTCGGTCTGCCGCTTGATGCGGTTCCGCAGAACGGTCACCCAACCCAGCACGGCTAAGGTGATCACGAAAGCCAGCGCGAGCACGCGGACCGTGTGGGTCGGATTCCACCAAGAGGCCTTGCGCACTACCACCACGTCCGCCGGCGAGCGCAGCAGTATCTGAAACGACTTGGGTACTGCGAAACCCTCCCGCATAATGGTCTTTTCGCCATCGGACTGCACGGCGCAGACCCCGATCACTCGCAGAGTGCTTCCCGCCTCCCAGGAGGGCTGAGACTGCGTCGTGGATTGGCTGGGGCGGACCACCGAGAATACATATTTTCCGGAAGATAAGACGATGGCTGGGTCCGTGGCGGCGCGGTCCTCGCCAATCAACTTGCCCTCCAGTTCGACCACCTGAGCGTCGTGTTCGCCGCCAAGCGCCTCTGCCGCCGTGAGGGACAAAGGGACGGTCGCCTGACGTGTTCCCGCTGACCGGTACACGGCGTCGGTCATGGTGGGAGCGAATTTGCCGATCGCCGGGAAGCCGGTTACGTCGGCGGTTTCACCCAGATCAAGCGGTGTGGTCTGGTCGGTTTGGGCACACAGGCCCTTGACGCCGTCCTGAATACAAATCGCCCGGCCGGGCCACAGCAGGGTGACGGTTCCGCGAATATGGACGCGGTGGCGAAACGCGATGTTGGGCGTGTAGCTCAGCAACGTGCTGAGTGGGATGACCGGTGCCTCGAAGGGGTGGGTGGGCGCGGGCACCTCGACTTTCAGCGTTGCGAGCGAGGGAAACAGGAGGTGCGCCCCGGCCAACTGCCGGTGATGATTGAACAACGGCGCGCAGTTGGCGCGGAGGATCACCTGGGCGTCGATTAGATTCGCATAGTCCGCGCCCGCTTCCCTCAAAGTGGTCGCGGTAATCAGGCCGTCGCCGAGGGCCAGATTGAGTACCTCGTTCTTTCGATCGCCGAAAACCGAACGCACCACCCCTTCCACCTCAATCCACTGCCCGTCTTCCTCGCCGGTCAGCATCTGACCCAAACCGACCCGCGGCGCGTTCGCAGGCAGGGTGGACTCGCCAATCACATGCAGCTCCCCGCGATCGACGATGGGGGCATAGTCCCCAACGCCACTAACTCCCTTCACTTCAATCAATTGCCCGGCTTTCATCAAAGTCGCGGGAATGCCGGTCAGCGCCACAAAGACGCCGCCCGTGGCATCGGACACAAATAACGCTGGCCGCCGCGCATCGATGTACGGGTCGTAGTACGTGATGACGACGTGCAGCAAAACCGGGTAGCCGCGTTTGGCTTCCGCGATGGTCAACTGGTGAGCAGCGCGGGCCGTGGTCAGAGTCGGCAAGGTGGTGAATCGACCCTGTGCCGCCAGGAACATGCCCGGAAGAGTGGCCGCGAAGAGCGCAAGCTTGAGCGCGCGAGGCAGGTATGAAAAGCCCCGCGACGGGTCACGCCGAAGCTGCCGCGCCATTTTCACTAGTCCTCATATCGGCACGCCCTCCCCGGAACTGTAGTCCGCGTCGCCCATGCCCGCTGCAGCCCGTGCCTGCAAACTCTCTCTGTGAGATCAATGGGGAAGTGCGCTCGTTGACGCCGAACGCCAGAGGCTTGCCAAGCGCAGCGACAAGTTTCCTGCAGATGAAGTCGCTTCTACAAGGGCCCCGTGGAGGACAACGGCGGGTCGAAGCCGCCCAGGAATCGCCGGTGCACCTATGGCTGCGAACGAGCCTCGAGCCCGGAAGCTGGCGCGGGGCGGACATAAAGACCCGTCTTCTTGTCGACGGGGACACTTGCGCCTGCCAGGAAGCCATGGCCGAAGGAACGCAATTTGGCCAGCCTTCTTGGCTGCGGGCCCAGGCTGGCACCAACCGTGGAACGCCCCACGACGAACTTGGCGGCGAGCCGCAGCAGCAGGGGCAGTATCCGCCATCGTTCGGTCTTTACCGGCTTCGCGAGCATCGCACCGGTTCCGTACCAGTAGCTGTAAATCAGGGCCGGCAGTTGTTCCCAATTCCGGAGCCCGTAATGCGTCACCCAGACTGCCGGCGTTTCGTAAATCCAGTGGCCGGCCAGCAGGGCGCGCAGCGCCAGATCTCCATCCTCGCCCGCCATAAATCGCGAACCGGTTCCCAACATCTCATCGAAGCCGCTGAGGGACTGCCACACACACCGCCGCACCGCCATGCATGCGCCCAGTCCTTCAACATGGTTCTTGTCCCGAACGCCTCGGGCGAGAAACGGCTGCTGCCGGATGTACGCCGGAATGCAGCCTAGCGCGGGATCCTGCGGGGCGGGAAGAACGTTGCCGAACACAATCCCGATTCGGTCGTCCACGGCAAATGCGGCTTCGGTCCGGCGGAGCCAATCGGCTGGAACCTGGCAATCGTCATCCGTCAACAGGACGAGCGCGCCGCGCGCCGCGCGGATTCCGAGGTTCAGTCCCACCGTCTTGCCCGCCGTGACGCTGCGCAGGTAGCGTAGGCGCGGGTCGTTCAATAACGGAGCGAGAGCGGTTCCCGTAGTACGGTCAGCGCTCTGGTCGACGATGACAACTTCAAAATCGGGATGGTCGTTCTGCAGGATGGTGCGGACCGCATTTTGGATCACGCTGGCGCGATTGCGTGTCGCGACAACCACCGAGATGCGGATTTCGGGCTCCATCAGGCGACTGTCCCCGGGCCGGCCGGACTTGGCGCGGCGGTCCGTCGCGCAACTGCTCTTCGCCTGGTGTCCAACAAAACCGAGAGGCGGCTTCGAAGTTCAACAGGGACCAGCCAGATCCCAAGATGCGCCAGCAGATCGATGAAGCGAGGCTTGCCATTTGCGAATGCCACCCAAGGCAGCAGCCAGAACGCCCTCCAGTGGCTGCCCCGCGCGGCCGTGGAACTCGCCGAGGTCAACACGAACGATGCATAGGCGCGCCGCGTCACCAGGCCGCGATGCGCCTCGATCCAGTCGAGAGAATACCGCCAGTCGGCCGTGTTGCTGATTCGCGGTCGGTCGGTATCCATATGGCAGATGCCCAGCGGCTCCAGGTCAGGCACAAACACGACCTTCACACCGTCGACGGCCACGGCGCGCAACAGCCAGTCAACGTCGTTGTGCCTGGGCAGGTTTTGCCCAAAGGGAACCCGGAGCAGCAGATCCTTGGTGGTCAGAATGGTCGGCGTCAGAATTACTCCCTCGCCGCCGCGCAGACCGTGTGGGCATAATAGGTACTCGCCGATTGGCTCGTCCATCGCCGGTGTGCGGCGGGGCCAAACCAGATCGCCCTCCGGGCTACGCGCCAGCATGCGGCACGAGACGATCGGGTGGGGATACTGGCACTGTTCGGCGGTTTGCAACTGGATCTCGAGCTTGCGGGGAAACCATTCATCGTCGTCGTCGAGAAACGCTATCCAGCGGCCGTGGGCCTCGGCTACGCCAGCGTTGCGGGCGCCCGCGCTGCCCATACGTGTGGACAACGCTTTCACGCACAAACGGGGATCGCTGATCGAAGCCAGGGCCTGCATGGTCGCCGGGTCGTCGCCGTCCACGACGACGATGGCTTCGATATCGCGAATGGTCTGCCCCAAAACGCTGCGCACCGCACGCAGCACCAGTTGCGGCCGGTGAGCGGTGGGAATCACTGCGGAGACAAACGGTGCTGGCATTACTGACAAGTCGAATTATGACACTTTCAGGATACCTTTCGCCCGGGTGGCGTTGTCTGCCAGGCTCGCGTGATGGCCGGCATGCGTTGCCGGCGTCACGCCGGATCGAGGCCCGTTTGAGTCACGGCCGCCCCGGCTGAGAGAGAGCCGCTATCCGGTTCCCAATCTCCCGGCGCACGCCGCGGATGGTAACCAACGTCTGCTGCAACTTGCTCGGCGCGCCGCGCCGTGGGTAATTCGCCGCGGCGTCTTTCTCGAAGCGCGAATACCGCAGGCACCAGTAGAAGCAGTGCTCGTCATCACAAGGCCGGTCTTCGGCAAACAGATCGAGCCGCCGGTCGAAAATATTGCCTAGAATCGTTCTCTGGCCGCAGCGGAAGATTCTTCCGTCATAGCCGATAGTAACCGACATCCTGCCCGCGGAGCATGGAATGCCCGTGAAATCGGGGACTCCATCTAGATAATCGCGGTCGAGCAGCGGATTGATCGTTGCGCAGTGGCGATCGGGCTGCCACGAATTGGTCGCGGCAATCCGTTCGGCTTGCTCGGAGAAACGGCGGAATTGGGCGCGCTCGGCTTCGTTATAGGCCTGCGGATACCAGCGGCCTTCGTAAGAGCCGCGGATCGCCTTCGGAATCAACGCAGCGCCTAACCCCGTAAACAATTGCTCGACGCGCGGAAAGTCGGCAAACGCGGCCCGAGTCATCACCAACGATGCGAACACCGGGAAACCGCGCTCCAATAATGACGTAACATTTGCCTGCAGATTCGGCCAGCCTTTCCGGCGGTCGCGCTCTTCCACGTGCACGCCGCAATGAACGTACCGGACACGCGCTGGGTCGATCTCCGCTGCGAACTCACGCACACGGCTGGAGGAGAGATTGGAGTTGAGGGAAATGTAATGCCGTGACGTCAGCGTTCGGCAAAGGCGGACGAATTCGGGGTGAAAGAACGGCTCACCGCCGGTAAGGTGCAGCAACCAGGTTTTCCCGCTGGAATCGAAGAAGTCCAAGTACTCTTCCGGCGACATTCGTCCGACCAAGGGGTGCTCGATGGAAGCGCGGGCAAAACAGTAGGCGCAATCGTAGTTGCAAAGCAGATTGAGGGCCCAGTCGGCTTCGATATCGAATTTCATGCGATGCGAGCTTCATTATATCGAAGCCCCAGGGGATCCCACCTGCGCGCCACTATTCTGCTTGCTTTTGAAAACGGTATACCTCGAAGGTGGGGCGCCCGTGCGTGTCGCGTATGACTTGAAGCAGGCGGTGCTCGAAACCGGCGGACGCGGCAAAACGATCCAACTGCGGGCGGACAGTGGGGAAAAACTCGAAATCGGGCAGGTGCGTAACCCAAACGGCGTCGGGCCTGGCAATCCTGTCGAGCAGATACTGGCGGTCGGCCGGGCTGATATCCGGCGCCGCAGCCGGGTCCATTCCATTCAGCAGCGGCAGCGCGCCGCGGTCCAGCAGCCGCAGGCTCTCCAGGATGTTCCAATCGGCGCAGTAGACCGCGGCCGGGCGCGTCGCCATCAAGTCCATGGAGAGCGGAAAGATCGCGTCGCTCCAGGTGCGGCTACCGCCGTTGCGCACGGACGCCCGGAAATATTCGTTGGTGACCAGAACGTCGGAGGCTACTAACAATGCCAGAATGGCGGCAACTGCCGGAATACCGGCGCGGCCGAGACGGCGCGAGGCCGCGGCGAACGAGACCGCCTCGATCATCGCCGGCAGGGGCCACAGAAGAATGGTGTGATGCACGCTGCCCCCGGCGTCGCGCGTGGTGGCCATCTGGATCCAGGCCACCGCCATCGCGACCAGTGCGAACAGGATCGCCCGCAGGTCCTTGCCGCGGGCCAGCGGCGCCAGCAGCAGAGCCAGCAGGCAAGCATAAAGCTGCAGGCTGCTCCGTGGGTGGCCGAAGCGTTCCGAAACCTCTTCGCTGAGGCGCTCGGCCCGGTTAGCTGCGGCGCGCGGCGCGGGCGTTTGCTCGTCTTCGGCAAACATATAGCCGAACAGGACACTCCCGTCGACAGTGCGCTGCAGGATGGTGACTTTCTTAGGCAACTCGTCTAGCGTCCGTCCGGCGTTCTCGCGCAATGCCGCGAAATTGTCGTCGATGCCGGAGACCACTACCGGAAGCGCGCCGGCGAAAAAGGCGAGCGCGGCGATCGCCAGCCGCCGCCAACTCCATGCCGCCAGGATCTGGCGCGGCACCGTCGCCAGCGCGGCAATCGCCAGCCCCGAGAGCATCCACACCGCCAGCATCTTGTCCCAAACCGCCAAGCCGAAAAGAAAAAAACCCGCAGCCAGCCAGAGAGACTTGCCCGAGCCGCGAAACTTCACCAATGCCAGCACGCCCGCGCCGATCAGCAGATGCTGGAGCGCCACCGGGCCCCAGTCGAAAGTCGTCGTCAGCAGATACTGGGAATCGGCGGCCAGAATGATGCATCCAATCATAGCGGCGCGGGCACCCACAATCGCGCGCAGGAAGCGGTAGAAGATCCAAATGCTGGCAGCTCCCAGCAGTACAGCAGGGAAGCGCAAGGGCCAGACGCCGGTGCCCCAATGCTCGAAAATGGGCCGCCAGATCCACGTCTTCAGCGTGCCCAGATAACTCATGTGCATCAGCGGTATGCGGGCGTGGCCGAAGTGCCAGGCGTAGTACCAGGACTTAGGCCGATAGAGCGGGCCTGCCGGTAGCGCCTCGTCCGCCTCAATGCCGAGGCTTCCGATGAAGGCCATACCGGACAGCACGAAGAAGGCGATTGCGGCGGCGGCGCCAATCCGCTCACGAATTTTGGCTTGGAGTCGCAAGCTAGTTTCCAGCCGGGACGATGTCTCCCACGGGGCTGAAGTAAACATTGTATGATACGGATCCAAAAGCCGTTTTGCTGACCTGGACACTTGCGGGTAGGTGTATACTGAATCCGCGGGCGGGTTCTCGCATCCAATTGCAAAGCGCGACATCCGTAATCGCGCGAGGAAGCGCTATCCCCGCCGCGCTGGCGCTCAGGTCCGGCAGGACCGCTCGGCAGCGCCTGCAAGCTGGCACAGATCCGCTGAGAGATAGTCGGTTCCTTCGTGGAACTTTGGCGCCACGCCTGGTACCGGGCACTGAATCGCCCCGGCAGCTTGGAAGCTGCGGCGCGCATCGGGCGCTGAATCGTGGCGCGGGCGAAACCCAGTCACAGGCACTCAAGATTTTCTTGATTCCGCCGATTAGTGAGCCTGTAGGATTGAGCGTCTCGTCACCGTGCGAGGGAGTGCAGGATGATTTGGCATTAAGGTTGCTGGATATCGGCTCATCTGGTCGGCGCTCGGATAGCGAGGCGGCAAGATAGCCTTGACGTGGGGCTGGCCCAGGTGTAACCTTTGGCGGCAGTTATCGTCTATGACTTTGCCGGAGGGAGAGCGGCCACGATAAAGGGATTGCGAGCAATACACCGTTGGCTGAAGGGAGATTGACCATGAACAGGACAGAGTTGGAAAAATACAAGAGGGTGCTGGAAGCGAAGGCAGCGGAACTGTCGGCTGGGTTGCGGAAGCGCGACGACATCGCGATCGAAAAGTCGCCGGACGCGCTCGACGAAGTGCAGCTTGCCGGAGAGCGCGAACTCGCCATTCGCACGCTGGACCGCGAGTCCAATTTGCTACGACAAGTGAAGGGCGCGCTGGCCCGCATTGCCGACGGGAGTTACGGAACCTGCCTGCACTGCGACGAGGAGATCAAACCCAAGCGTATCGAGGCAGTGCCCTGGACGAAATATTGCATCTCGTGTCAGGAGGCGGCCGACCGTCACGAATTCGAATCCGAGTCGGGCGATACGACCGACGAGTTTCTGGCCGACGCAGCTTAGCTTCTCCATCTCAGCATCTGGTCCTGGCCTCTCGACGAAGGGCGCGGAAAACATTCCGCGCCCTTCGTGTTTTTGCGGCGCTCGACGGCAAACTTGCCACAGGCGTGCGTCAGATTACACACTCGGCAAGGCTCATACACAACGAATTTGGGTGTTGTGGCGCAATCGGACCGTGTTATCTTCTGGGAGGGAGAAAGAGTTCTGTGGAGTTTCTGCACCGGGCGTCAGGCCGGCCTTCACACGTAGGAATCCTGCCGGGCGCGTTTAATCCTGTTACAGTCGCGCACTTGGCGCTGGCGCGCGCAGCCTTGGCTCGGGTCGACCAAATAGTGTTCGTGCTGCCGCGGAGGTTTCCACACAAGAAGCACTCGGGCGTTGGGCTTTCAGCGCGGGCGTCACTGTTGCTGGCGCTTAGCGCGGGCTCCGCGTCTTTCTCCGTGGCCTGCGCCGATGGGGGGCTCTTCATCGAGATCGCGCGGGAGTGCCGCGTCGCATATGGGGGCAGCATCCGCGTGTCGATAATATGCGGGCGCGACGCCGCCGAGCGCATCGTGCACTGGGACTACGGCGTGCCAGGAGCGATCGAAAAGATGCTCGAGGAATTCGACCTGCTGGTGGCCGCGCGGCGCGGCGAGTACACGCCACCGCCAAGCCTCGCTCACGCCATCGGCCACCTGGAGCTGGATGGCGAGTTCGATCATGTGTCGGCTTCCGAAGTCAGGCAGCGGATCGCGGGCGGCGGCGCCTGGGAGCACCTCGTGCCGGCCGCGGTGCACGATCAGGTGCGGCGGCTATACCGTTGAGACCCGCGCCCTCTCGTGGCGCAAGCTGTCAAGCACGCCGTTCGGAACGTCGGCAGAAATGGCACCGCTGCACACCGGCCCGCGCCAGTTCTATTGGCCGCCCGCGCCTTGCACCTGAATCGTCACCGGGAAGCTGACGAAAGCGTTCTGGGCGATGGTGAGCGGCGTATCCCACTGTGTGGGCAGATTGGCGTTGAGGTGCAACTCCACGAAGTACGTGCCGAATGTGCCCGGAATCAAGGTGGAAGTCAGCACGTCGGCCGAGGCGTCGGACGAGCCGCATGTAGCAGCAACAAACTGCAGGAAGGTAGGCACCGTCGGCGGCGATCCGAGCGGGTACTGCCATCCCGTCTTAATCAGGCCCTGGTTCAGCGGCGTGATGATTGGAAGCCCCAAGCCGATGGCGTAAATATCGATAATCTCGTTGGCGGCAGCCGGATTCTGCGGCGTGACCGGCGCGCCCTTGATGTTGGCGCAGCACAGCGCCGAGGGCGAGCCGCCTAAGGCGGTCATCGTCGTGCTCGCACCGCTCGACGTGCTGACGCTGTAAACGATGCCGTTGCCATCGGGACCCGCCACGCGAGCCAGCAAGACAATGCGGTCGAAGTCCGTCGATGAGTACGCGGTAACCTGCGGATCGGTATTGATCAGGCCCACCAGGTTGTCCCGAATCGAATCCAGCGTGTCGCCTGGCGCCGTGGTGTAAGTGTAACTGCGCCCGGCTATAGTTACCGTTTCGGTGTCTCCAGGCGCGGCCGTGCCGTCGACACTGACCACGCCGTGAGCCTGGCTCAAGGCGTGATAGGCGAGCGCGACGCGCGGACTCGCCGACAAATCCTGCGCCAGCACGCCCGGGTTGGCGGGAACGATCGACACCGCCACCGGCGATGTCACTTGAATGCTGCCATCGCTCATCGCCGACCGCACATAGGCGTTGACGCTGTTGAGGTTGGTGGTCAGGTTGGTGGTGACGGGCATCTCCCACGGGATTTGAGCGTTAATCTGCGTCGGGGAAACCGAGAGCAACGGCGACCGAATGCCGTTGAAATACACCTCGACACCGCCCATTTCCGTCGGCAACTCCTGCTGCGTCAAATCGGCCTGCAGCGTCTGGGAGGTGAAGGTAAACGGTGGAATGGTGTTGGCGTTCTGTGTGGCGCAAGTGGTCGCACATATCGAGACAATGGTGCCAGGCCCGACGTTGGCCGCTCCTCCGCCGCCCTTCAGATTCGTCTCGGCGGCGGATGCGGTGAGCGCCGAGCCGCTCGATGTGCTCGCCGAATAGGTGATGCTGTTCCCGTTCGGTCCGGGAACTCTGGCGGTGAGGACCACCTCGGAATCGCCCGTGTCCGCGGTGGCGATCAGATTCGGATCGCCGGTACCGCCATTGCTCGCATCGATCACCGCGACAATGTTGGTAATCACGTCCGCAATGGAGTCGGTGACCGACACCTCGTATGTGTACGTCCCCGTATTTGTCGATATGCACCCCTGGCCCCCGCAACCCGTGGTTACGGTCAGCACGTCGCCATCGTGGATCGAGCCGCCGATTGAGATGGTCCCATTGGCAATCACTACCAGGTTGGCGGAGTTCACCACCGCCTGGTAAGGAAGCGTCGCTGCCATGGGCGTGTAAACGGTAATGCGCCGGTTATATGGATCCGCCACGTAGAGATTCGAGCCGTCCCACGCCAGTGAGGTGGGTGTGTTCATGGAATCGGTCGCGTTGGTGGCCTGATCGATCGAGCCGCCCTGTTGGCCGAGGATGATATCGGCCGCGGGGGCGTTGACGGCCGGAATCTGCTCGTACTCCAGCACCCGGTCGTTGCCTCCATCGGCGACGAACAATCGTGTGCCGTCGGAAAGCGCGAAGCGCGGGTAGCTCAGCGTGTAACTGCAACTCACCGGATACGTCGGCTTGCCGTTGGGGTCCGTGCCATTCGGTACCTTACAGAGCACCGGAGTTTCCACGTTGGTGTCGCCGGCCGTGGTCGCCGCGGTTCCGCTATACGAATTGTCCGCCAGAGAACTGACCATGTCCGGCTGGCCGATCTCCACATCTGCCGCCACGCCGTTGGTGGTGGGTATCGAGTTCCAGATCAACACGCGATTGTACCCGAGGTCGCTGACAAACAGGTGCGTGCCATCGGAAGTCACCGAGACCGGGTCCAACATGTTGGAGGAAGTGGCGCTGGTCGACTGGTTCGCTACGGCCGTTGCGCTATACGTGGTGAAGTTGGGCGCGCCAACAACCACGTCGGCTCCCACGCCGTTCGTGGTGGGGATGGAATTCCAGATCAACACGCGGTTGTTCTGCGTGTCCGCCACGAATAGCTTGCCGTTCTGTATCCACACACCCTGCGGCCCACGCAGCGAACTCGCCGTCGGCAGCGTATTAATCGGCAGCGACTGCCAATCGGTGAAGGTCTTCTGCCCCACCACCACGTCCGCCGGAGCGTTGTTGTAGGTTGGCAAGTGATTCCAGATCAGCACGCGGTTGTGGTTCGTGTCCGCCACTGCCAGGTGGACGCCATCGGATGCCACCGCCGATGGCAAACGCAGATTGTTCTGGCTGGCATCGACGTTGATCGTGTTCGTGATGAAGTCCGGCTGGCCCAGCACTACGTTTGCCGTGCCGACACAGACCGGGCAAGCGGTCACGTATGGCAGCTCAGCCGACGGCGCCAGCAGTTGGCTGGACATGTTCTGGAACATCAGCACCCGGTTGTTGACAGGCGCCGCGCCCATCACATTGGAATCCGCCACGAACAGCGTGTTGGCCGCGTACGCCACGCCGTTAGCCGAGCCGATTATCATGTTGGTTGAATTCGGATCGGCTTTGGTGAAGGTCTCCTGGCCGATGACCGCGCGGGCGGCCTGTCCATTCACGAAACCGGGGGCTGTGGTGGGCGTCACGTGGTTGACGACCGGGCGGGCGGCCGTTCCATGCACGAGATCGGCGGCGTATAAGGCCGCTGAGCAGAAGAGGATTACCGGAATACACTTCATGGGCAATATCGGAAGACGCATCCTGCTGGCTCGGGTAAAGTCCGATTATAGCAAGCGTTAGCTCGGAGCGCGCACGCCAGCGGTGTCGACCGGCGGCCACACGCGTGTGCGGATTTCGCACTACAAACGGCGCGGCAACCTCCGCCGTTCAAACCACTTAAAAGCGCCAGAAAGGGCACGCCGCTGGACTTTGCACGCGGTCCTCCGAAGGCGGAACGACGCCGTTCCCGGCTCCGACAAGACATGGCCGGCTCGCCGCAAACTTCGGCGATCGCGATTCCGCCGTCGCCAGTCAGTATTTCCAGATCGGACGGCGCATGGGCACGTGTGATTAACTAAGGATGACGTTGCTGCATCTGCAAGCCACACGATAGCCTTGATCGGGAACGCTCGCTTGCCAAGGGGTGCTCGCGGTGCATGTATGCGTGTCCTCGGCGTAATCGGGCTCCTGCTCGCAAATAGATGAGACCCCTCACCAGTCACCGGCGTCCCTGGCGGCTCCTTCTGACAGCCCTTCTGTTCATGCTGGCGCTTTCGCCCTCTCTGTCCCTGCTGTTCCAGGCGTCGGATATGCCGCTGCTGGGGCGCTTCAAGGACGACACGATTTACCTTGAGTGCGCCAAGTCGCTAGCAACAGGTTCGGGCTATCGAATCCCCAGCCTCGCCGGACACCCTTTCCAGACGAAGTACCCACCTCTCTGGCCGCTCATGCTATCGGTCATTTGGAGAGTGAATCCCGATTTTCCACGTAACCTCGCGGTCGCCAGCGTGTTGGGCTGGGCGGCTGTTCCGGCATATCTGGCGCTGGCTTGGGCGATGTTCATGCGCTGGGGCCTGCGGCGCGTGCCGGCTTGGTTCGTGGTGTTCGTGTTGGCCTGCAATGGATTGGTTCTGCTGTTCGGCACGATGGTCATGGCTGAATTATGGTCTTCGGTCGCGCTGCTCGCGTGTTTCCTCTGCGCCGACCAGCCCGCGTCCTCCCGGCACGCGGACCGGAACGCCGTTGCGGCCGGCGCTCTGGCCGCGATTGCCTACTTGATCAAGTCCAGCGCGCTTCCTCTGTTGGCAACCCTGCCGCTCTGCTTTCTTCTCCGGCGGCGATACCGGCACGCCGCGCTCTCCTGGGCGCCACTGTTCGCCGCAGTCGCCGGCTGGAACTTGTGGGCGCGGCTGCACGCGTCCCACGCCTCTGACCTGGTGTCGTTGTATCACACCAGCTATTTCGGATATTACCTGTATGGGTTGACGTGGCACGACTTCTTTCACATGTCCTCCGTCAATCTCCGGCTGCTCTTTCCCGGTCTCTCCGGCCTGCTAGTCCCAGGTGCGGGCAACTCGCTCTTCGCGAGCATCCTATGCGCGGTTGCGATGATGGCGATGGTCTCCGGCGTGGTCCGCTTCGGCAGGAGCACCGCTTGCTGGCAGTACCCGGCCTTTGCCATCGGCTGCTTGGGACAGCTTGTTGTCTGGAATGGCCCTCCCACGCCGCGGCTCCTCTTTCCGCTGCTCCCACTCTTGCTGGGCGGCATTGCAACGGAGATCGCAAGCGCTCTCCGCCCGTCAGCTTCGAATCGACCGCGATGGCCCCTGGCTCCTGCTCTTTCGATAGCAGCCGCCGGCGTGCTCGCGCCCCTGTTCCTGATCGACTGCATTTCCTCGAGCGGAGCCATACTGCAATCGCTTCCCAACCTGCTGGTGCAGGGCCGGCGTGAGACGGCCGGCAAACGCGCCGCTTATCGATGGATTTCGACTCACACGCCGGCGACCGCTGGAGTTCTGGCGACCGACGACGGACTGCTGTCTCTATATACGGGCCGCACGGCAGTCCCCCAAATTATCCCGGCGGTATTGTTCTATCGCGGGCCGGAAGAGGCGCTGAAGAACGAATTGCGCTCGCTGCCCGCCTACGCGCGCGAGTTCCATCTCCAGTATGTTCTGTTGACTTCCACCGATCTCGCCCAGGTGAGCTTGGAGCGGTTCCGTCCACTCCTGAAGGAGACGATGAACGCTGCACCGGGATTCGTCCATGTGTACCACTCGGATATGGCGGATATTTACAAGGACGAAGAAACTGCTTCGGCTAATCGAGCGGGCGGATCTTGATGTTCTGAAACCAGGCTTCGTCGCCGTGATTCTGGAGCGAAATGGGGCAGCGCGCGCGCGGCTGCTTGACCAATAGTTCCCACACGCGCGAGTTTTCGCCCCAGCGCTTCGTCATGCTGCGGGCCACCTCGGGCGAATCCAGGTCCCCCTCCACCACCTTTTCCCCATTCAGCCAGTGCTCGATGTGTTTCCCCCGCACGACCAGGCGCGAGTGGTTGAACTCGCCCACGGGCAGCGTGCGGTTGGCGCGCGGGGCAAAGATGTCGTAGAGCGCCGCCGTCTGGTGACGAGGGCCGCCATGTACCGCGTCGGAGTTGCGTAGATCGTCGGTCATCTGGTATTCGAAGCCCACCACGTACTCCTGGCCGCGGCTGGGGCGGCCGGCGGGCCGGTTGGCCAGCGCCTGGTTGACCTTGTCCTCGAACTGCGGCGCGAGTTGCCCATCCAGAAACACGCGATCCTGAATGCGGTACTTCAGCCCGCTGTTGCCGCCGGGCGATATCTTCCAATCCCACCGCAGTTCGAAGTCGCCGTAGTTCTCCGCGCTGAACAGATCTTCGACGATCCGCGCGTGCGCCACAGCTTTCAAGCAGCCGTCCGCAATGACGAAGGAGTCGCCCGCGGGTGACTTTCGGGCAGGGTCTTCCCAATGGCTGAAATCGCGGCCGTTGAACAACAGCGTCCATCCGGCTGCGGATTCCTGTGGCGTTAATTGATTGTCGGCCGCCCACAACCCGGCAAGTGGCAACGCGGCCGCCAGAAGGACGGAGCAAATCGGCTGCGACATGCCCTTATGCTATCAGCGGCACATTCCAATGTCCAAAGCCCGCATTGCGCGAGCGGCTGGTGGGGCGGGCGGTAGCTTGCCTTCGCGTTTGGCCCGCGCGCGGAATCCGGCGCGGCGTATGCCTGCGATCGGAAACCGCCAGCTTCTTGCGGGAACTGAAGACCGCTCCACATCCATTTCGATCGCCCGCCAAGTTCGCGCGGGCTCACGCTCGCGCCTCCGTGCTATAACCATGGCATGGCTCACGGCGGGATGGCACGCTGACCGATGTTCCTCTTCGATCTCTTCCGCTCGTTTCTGCCGCTGCACAACCCGATCGGTTTCGGCGCGGCGGACTTCGTCGAATTTGCGCTGGCGGCGATGCTGGTACTGATGGCCGCACTGCGGCGGTACGTGGAGCCCGCCGCGCGCCGCCTGGCCGAGCGTCCCGTATGGTCGATGGCGTTCCTGGCGCTGCTGCCGATCGGCTTGCGGCTGGCGCTGTTGCCGCGCTTCCCTGTCCCAACGCCGAGCGGCGCCGACGATTTCAGCTACCTGCTACTGGGCGACACGCTCGCCCACTTGCGGCTGGCCAATCCCGTGCATCCGCTCCACCAGTTCTTCGAAGCCGTATTCCTTTTGCAGCAGCCCACCTACAGCTCGATCTTTCCGCTGGGACAGGGCCTGGTGCTGGCTCTCGGCCAGTTGTTAGGCCATCCGTGGGTGGGCGTCGTACTTTCGGCCGGCGCGTTGTGTGCGGGCTGCTACTGGATGTTGCGCGGTTGGACAACCGCCGGCTGGGCGCTGCTGGGCGGCGTCCTGGCCGCGCTCGAGTTCGGCCCGCTGAGCCTGTGGATGAACCTGTATTGGGGCGGCGCCGTCTCCGGCGTCGCCGGGTGCATGGTGTGCGGTGCACTGCCGCGCCTCCGCCTCGCTCCTACTACGCGAAACGCCGCGCTGCTCGGCGCGGGCCTCGGGCTGCAACTCCTCACGCGGCCCTTCGAATTCGTGCTGCTCGCTGTCGCCGTGGCCGTGTTTTTGCTACCCGGTTGGCGCCGCTTTCGCCAAGCGCTGCCCATCGTCGCCGTCACGCTGCTGCCCGCGGTTTCGCTCACCCTGGCGCAAAACAAGGTAGTGACTGGAAGCTGGACCACACTGCCTTACATGCTCAGCCGCTATCAATATGGTGTGCCCGCGACGTTCACCCTCCAACCTAACCCGGTGCCGCATCGCACGCTGACGCCGGAGCAGGAGATGGATTACCGCGCCCAATCGATCATCCATGGAGAGGGGCCGGATACCATGGCGAACTACCTCGGGCGGCTGGCACAGCGGCTGCACTGGTACCGCTTCTTCTTTTGCCCGCCGCTGTTGGTGGTACTGCCAGCCTTCCTGGCGTCGATTCGTTGGCGTCACCGGCGCCTGCTGTGGGTCTTGGGGGCCATCCTTCTGTTCGCGCTGGCGGACAATTTCTATCCATACTTCTATCCGCACTATGTCGCCGCGCTGACCTGCATCTTCGTGTTCACCGCCGTGGCCGCGCTCGAATTCCTCAGCCGCTGGACGGCCGGACTCGCAGTGGCGCGGCTGGCCGTCATCCTCGCGCTGGCCCATTTCCTGTTCTGGTATGGCATGCTGTGCGGGAATGAAACCACGCTGCTCGCCGCCGGCCGTTTCGATACCGCCGACTTCATTAATTACGGCGATCCCGAGGGCCGCATCCGCGTCGACAACCAACTGGCGTCGTTCGCCGGCAAGCACCTGGTCTTTGTCCGTTACAGTCCGCAGCACCTGTTTCACGAGTGGATTCACAACGCGGCCGATATCGACGCAGCCGACGTGGTCTGGGCGGCCGATCTCGGCGAGGAAGAGAATCGAAAGCTGATCGAGTATTACCCCACGCGCCGCGCCTGGCTCGTCGAGCCCGACGCACGCCCACTCCAGATTGTGCCGTACCAGTGAATAGCGCCCGCTTCGATGTTCGCTGAGGACCGCAACCAGGAAACCTTTGCTGGCCGCCAAGCTTGATCGGCAACTGCGCGTGGCGCGAGCTCTCAAGCCCGCTGAGCCGGGATTCTTCTCGGCTTTTCCTTCGCGCTACTTCAGTGCGCGCTGCGCTGAGTCGGATACCTCACCGCATGCGCCTAATACGCAGCCGTGGCAACGGCAGAACTTCCCTGCGAGTTGGTCAGCGCAATCGACACGGATGTGAGCGGGCTCGTGCCGTTCTGAATCGTGAACGGGATTTCGAGCGAGAACTGGCTTCCGTACTGAGCCGAACTGGAATTCTGATACCACGCTGTGAAGACCTGGCTCATCTGCACGGTTGTGCTGTTACTGGTCAGCGTGATGCCAGGAGCGGCCGTAAACGCGATAGCCGCCGAAGTCATGTCGCGCGTGGTCGCGTAACCGACAACCACCAGGTTGAAACCTCCGCTGGTGGGTGTAACGGTCGCGCTGGTGATTACAGGCACGCCCGGGGGCACCACCAGAACTTGAGTCGGCGTGGGCGTGGGCGTGATGTCGGTGCCCGCCGCAGTCAGGTCCAAGGTCAATGTGATGGTGCCTGCTACCGTGCCGGTTTGCACGCCGGGAGCGTTACCGGCGAATTGCGCCTGGGTGGAACCCGCCGGAATCTGGAACGTGACGGTGCGGCCGCCGGTAGTGAACTGCACATTCGGGTCGTCTGCACCGTTGCCAGGTGCGAACGTGAGCGTGATGGTGCCCTGAATGGCTAACGGATACGGGCGACCCACGGTCAGGCCCAGCACCGGCTGCGTAGCTGGCGCGGGCGAAGCCGGCAGCCCCGAAATCGTCACTGGCGGCGCCTGTGGGAGATTCACCACGAGCGTATAGGACTGCGTCCCGGTGAACGTCGGCAAGCCAGTGCCACTCGCGGCCGGGCCGTTGGCAACCTGCAACGTAAATGGGAACGTCCCCGCTGCCGTTGGCGTGCCAGACAGGATTCCATTGACGAACGTAATGCCCGGCGGTAAGGTGCCGGCAGTCTGCGAGTATGAGTAAGTGCCCTCTCCATATCCGCCTGTGGGCTGAAACCCGATCTGGTAAGGCGTTCCCACCGTCGCCGGACTTAAGGTTTGCGGCGATAGCGCAAGCGCCGGATAGATCACCAACGTGAAGGACTGCGTCGCGGTGAGTGGCAGGAGGCCGTTGGCACTGGCGATCGGTGTGTTCGTGACTTTGACCGCAAACGGGAACGTCCCCGCCGCCGTGGGCGTGCCCGACAGGATTCCGTTCGTCAGCGTGATGCCGGGAGGCAAAGTCCCGGTGGTCACCGCGTACGAGTAACTGCCGGATCCATACCCGCCAACAGGCTCGAACCCCACCGAATAGGACGCTCCCAGCATCCCCGGGTTCAAGGATTGCGGGGTGAATGCGAGAACGGGATAGATGGCTAAGGTGAAGGGCTGGGTCGTGGTAAGTGGCGCGAAGTTGGCATTGATGCTGGTGACCTGCACCGTGAAGCTCGATGTCCCCACTGCGGTTGGCGTGCCCGAGAAAGTTCCGGCGACCGACAACTGGATGCCCGGCGGCAGAGATCCGGAGGCGAGCGAGAATGTATAACTGCCCGCGCCATAACCGCCCGTGGCACCTAGCGTCGCCGAATACGGAACTCCCACCGTTCCGGCACCCAAGCTCCCCGTAATGGCAAGCGCAGCCGGAGCGATTACAACCCTGAACAACTGGCTCGCCGTCACCGCGCCCAAAGCTGGGATCTGGCTGGAGACCTGGACTTCGAACGCAAATGTTCCCACATTGGTCGGAGTCCCGCTGAGCACGCCCGCAGCAGAGAGTGTAAGACCCAGCGGCGTGGTGCCTTCCACCACAGACCACGAGTAGGTGGAAGCTCCCGCGCCTCCGCTGGCTGCATACGTTTGGGAGTAACGAACACCCACGGTTCCCGCACTCGCGGCCGCTGTGGTGATTGCGAGCGCCGGGTAGATCACGACAGTGAAAGACTGGATTCCCGTGAGCGGCGGGACGTAGAACGCGCTGTTGACCTCCTCGCTGGTGACCTGCACCGTGAAGGTGAACGTCCCCGCTGCTGTTGGCGCGCCCGATACAGCTCCGCTGGCGGACACCGTAACACCGGGCGGCGGTGCCCCTGAGAACGGCGCAAATGTGTAGGTGCCTGCACCATATCCGCTGGAGGCAGTCAACATCTGGGAGTACACGGTGCCGACAACACCGTTAGGAAGCGTGGTAGGCGCAATCACCGGGTTTTGTCCCCATAGCGCGAGCCCACCCAATAACAGGCAGAGAGTAACAAGAATGAGACGTCTCATCGCCGTACCCCTGGACGCGTGCACTCCTGCGGCGGCGGCACAGCCACCATGCGCGGCGCATTACTCGCGTCGAGCACCTGAAGCGGCCCGCCGCTAAGTTCCGTCAGGCGGAACGTCGCCGCTCCCGCCATCCGGAACAGCCCGGTTGGCGCGCAGGCGCAATTGAGTGTTGTCATCGGGCCGCCCGTGAGATCGAAGACAAACACCGTCCCGGTGCCATCGGCCACAAACACACGCTGCCCGGTGGCATCGGCCTCCGCCGCAACCAGCCCCTGTATTCCATCGCCCTCCCCGGCGACTACTTGTACTGCCACCGCGCCAGCCGGATCGGTAATCCTGTATACAGTCCCGGCGAGCGTGTCGGTCACCAGCGCTTGCTGGCCTCCGTTGAAAAGCCGCACGGAAGAAACGCTGCGGAACGAGCCCAACAGAATCGGCGGCGCACTCGCCCGGACGCGATACAGCGACACCGATTCCGCCTGTCCCGCGGCCACCAGCACATAGCTGCCGGCATCGTCCACCGCCAGAGCCGTGACTGGAGCTGGCAGAGTGGATATGTCGATTTCGACCGGCGCGCTCGCAGCGGCAGGCAGGCCGGTGAGGATTTGCACATGGCCCGCCGCGTAATACAGTGCCGCCGCGGTTCCGCCAGGGCTGAAGACCATGCTCGCCGGTGCGGGCTGCACTCCATCCACCTCCGTCACTACCCAATCGCCGCCACTCGCGCGCACCAGCGCCACTGAGGAGCCCGCTGCCTTAACCACCAGCGCCGCGTCCTGAGCCGGCGAGATCGCCGCACTCGAGATCGGGAATCCCAGCGGCAGCGGCGCGCCAGTCATTGCGGCACCGGGGATGCCGGTGACCGGCCGCAAATTCTCAGCCGCGCGGTCGAAGACCAAGCCCAGCCGCGGGCCGCTCAGTGTAGGCGGAATGTTGCTTCCAGCACACGCCAGACTAGCCCACAAAACTGCCGCCCATGTCCGCACTAATGAGACTGATGTCATGTCGCTTGCCCCCTCCGGTTAGTGTGGTGCGCCCACGGTGGGCGGCCCCGCGGTGATGGTCACCGTTGGCGTTGGCGTCGGCGATCCACCGCCCCGCGTCGCGGCCACCACGCCGCCCGCCACACCCGCCGCCGCGATCAGAATGATGGCCAGCACCTTTCCGGAGATTGCACCGCCCGCCGCTGCGGCTGTTGCCACCGCGTTCTGCTGGTGAATGACGGTGTTCGCGTCCAAGCTCTTGAATCTGGCTACCACGCGGATCTGCACATCGCCGGCCACCTTGTTGGGAACCATCCCTTGCGCCACCGCGCGCCCGGTATTGTCGGTCATCACCGTAAGGCTGCGGCCACCATTCGAAAACACGCCACTGGCCCCGTGTTCCGGCAGGAAAAACGTAACCGCCGCCCCGGCCACCGGTTTGTGGTTCTCGTCGTCCACCTGAACCATTGCCTCTCGCGCCACGCGCTGGCGGACGTTATTGATCGAACCTTCTCCCTCGAGAATCGAGATATTCAGTTTTGTGGGTTCCTGGTCCTGTGCCTTCAGCGGGACAGGCCATGTCTGCAACAGCACAACCTCCGCGAGTAACACGCACAAAGCGCGCGCCACCACTCCGATTCGCACTTGTGACCTCATCCTCGAAATGATAGTGGATTTATGGCAGAATTGGAAGCATAATATCGGCGGGGATGCTGCGGAGGTGTTATATGCCGGTTGAGAAGACGCTGCTGTTTTCCATTCTGGGAGCGGCCGCTTTGTTCGCCCAGGCCGCTGCCCCGGAACCCGCCAAGCAATTGTCCGCCCGCGATCTGTTTTACGCCCCAGCGGCGCCCGCGCCACGGAAAGCCTCCGCCCCGCTGGCCAAGCAAGCTGGGCCAAAGAGGAGCGTGCCAGCCACACCGTCACCAATCCCAGCACCCGCCGGGCCGCCCACCGTCGCTCCACCTTCGGACCTCGCCGTTTCCTCTCCGGTCTCTTCCGGCGGAGCGCAGGTCATCAACGCTGCATACTCCGCGAAACCGCTGGGACTGCGTTACAGCATTTTGTTGAATAACGGCGACGGCGAATACCGCGAAGTTGCGCCGGACAACGTCTTCCATTCCGGCGATCGGATTCGCGTCGCCGTCGAGGTGAACGATCCCGGTTACCTGTACATTGCCATGAAGGGCGCCAGCGGGACCTGGGGGATTCTCTTCCCAACCGCGGATATCGCGGGCGGCAGCAATCGCGTCGAGAGCGGCCACCGGTACATCATTCCGTCCGCGCCCGACCGGTTCGCGTTCGATCAGCAGCCCGGCGAGGAGCGTCTGTTCCTCGTACTCTCGCGGCAGCCCGAGCCCAGCCTGGAGCAGTTGATTTACTCGCTCGGCAGTGGCAGCGTTTCACCAACCAGCGCACCAAACGCGCCCAGCGAGCAGCCCAAGGTGCTCACGGCTGACGCCAGCTTCGGCGATCCCCTCGTCGAGCGTCTGCGCAGCGAGGTCTTCGCGCGTGATCTGGTTTTCGAGAAGGTGGACGATAACACGCCGGGCGACAAGAAAGAGAATGCCGTGTATGTGCTCAATCGTACAGGCAGCCCGGATTCGCGCCTGGTGGCGGATTTTGTGTTAAAGCATCAGTAAGTCGAGCGTCGAGCGGAGGGGGAGACCGTAATGAAGCTGTGGAACTCGTTACCGATACTGTCGGCGGTTTGCGCCCTGGCCGCCTCGGCCGACGGCCAGACGAAGACCCTGGAGCAGGGGCCGCGCCGCATGGAACTCACTTTGGAGCGCCAGGACGCCGGAGCCTGGCGAGCGGTCGACCCCGGCCTCGTATTCGCCCATGGAGACAGCGTCCGGTTCCGCTTCCACACTAACTTCGATGGCTATCTCTATGTCATGAACCGGGGCACTTCGGGCAGTTACGAGATACTTTTCCCTCGCGAGGACACCGGGAAACAGAATCGCATCGAGGCTTCCAAGGAATACCTGGTGCCCGCCGTCTCCGGCTCGTTCCGCGTAAGTGGACCGCCGGGCCAGGACATCCTTTACTGGATGGTGACGCCGCTGTCGCTGGGCACGCAGCCGGAATATCGACCTCTGCCGCCGCCGCCCAAGCCGGGTGCTGTGCCGCCGAGCCTGGTCCCGCGATGCGACGACACCATTTTCCGGGCGCGTGGCGAATGCGTCGACGGCTCGGCCGGAGCAAAGAGCGTGAGTCCGGCGGAGAAGCTGCCGGATAACTTGAGCGGTGTACCCACCGCCAGTTCGCGCCAGCTTATGTTTGTTCGCGACAAGGATGTGTCCGTGGTTGCCTCGCCCGAACCGCTCAACGCACCGGTCATCTACGAGTTTCGGCTTGCCCATAAATAGAAATATGAAACTCGCCCGCGCCTTCGCTCTATTTGCCGGGATGGCGGCGGCACTGGCCGGACAGACGCCGCCTCCGGACAAGCAACGGCGCGATTTGAAATATGAGAGTGGCGCTACGTCCGCCACGCCGGCTCCAACCACCGTCGCCATTCCACGCTCGTACGCGCTGGTGATCGGCATCGCCAATTATAAGAACCTGGCAGCCAAGGACCAGTTGCAATT
>Ga0074045_10000243_pt1 | contig 52447 bp, 59 predicted proteins | sample BogForMeECP23OM2_FD_94442 | JGI IMG/M metagenome (GOLD analysis project Ga0074045, IMG submission 94442) | Bog forest soil microbial communities from Calvert Island, British Columbia, Canada - Bog Forest MetaG ECP23OM2 | ecosystem: Environmental > Terrestrial > Soil > Wetlands ... | reverse complement strand
TTGAAAAAGGAAAGTAAGCTCAAAGGCATTTCAATATCAGAGATTATCCGGGATAGTGTACATAAGAAATTTAGCGGTAGAGTAGAAAGGATGATCAGAGCCACTGACAGCGTAAGCGGCCTCTGGAGCGATAGACGGTTTGATGTAGACAGGTTTGTGCGTGAAGTGCGAAAGGATAGGAAGGTATGCTCGTAGCCGACACTGACATCCTTATTTGGATACTGAGGGACGACAAGACCCTGGTTGAGCGATTTAAAGAGGTCTTAAGAGAAACAAATGGCCATGTTTATATCACACCGATACAGGTGGCGGAAATATATTCCGGCATGCGGCCTAAAGAAAAGGTCAGAGTTGAGACTTTTATTGACTCGCTGAATATGCTCGACATAGACAAGAAGATGGGTCAACTCGCAGGTCAGTTCCTTCTGGACTACGGCAAATCGCATTCGGTGACCATGGCAGATGCGCTTGTAGGTGCAGCTGCCAAAATAAATGTTTTCAAGCTTTGGACAATGAATAGAAAGCACTACCCCATGTTTGAGGACGATGAATTTTTCACATAGGCGCATGTGATCATAGTCTTGTCAAGAAATGTATCACTCAAATGACTGCTCATGCGCATGGATCAGGTAGACACGGTAACCATTACATCTCGTAATTGTTAAAAAACCTTGGTCATTCCTGTGTTTGTAAGTGGCTGCAGTCATCGAATTAGGGTCTTTCAAACTGCGGTTATTACCATTTGTAATGTTGATAGAGTTTCTGATTCTTGAAAGTGTGATGTAGTCGGGAACAAACGTCAGGAATGGTCTATGGTGTTGGGAAAAACTGGAAGGCTTGTCTTGATGGCAGCTTCAATCTCTTCCCTTGGAGCCTCCGTCAACCTCTCAACCGAATAAGCGGCAAATTTGCGCTTGTTTTGTTTACCGGGATTCGTATCAAACTCCAGTTTGCCAGTCATAGATACGTGTATAGACAAATAATTCAAAAAACAATATTATTAATCCAGTTTGCCTGAAGTCGTTTATTTGGTCGTCTTCCCGGTCTTCGGGAGGCAAGATCAAGATAGTGAAAAATAATTTGAGACTTGATGCGGGACAAATCAGGGAAGTTAAAAGGAGATTATCTCATGGGGACGATGCAGGAAGAATTACTGGATATAGTTGATAAAGACGGCAAAGCCCTGGGAGTTGCCACGCGCTTATCAATACACGGCAACCCTCTCCTGCTCCACAAGGTTGTTCACGTGCTTGTATTTAACAGCACAGGAGAACTTCTGCTCCAAAAGCGCTCTATGAGCAAGGACGTCGCGCCAGGCAAATGGGACACCTCTGTCGGGGGCCATGTATCGGCTTCAGAAGATACAGCTTTATCCGTTCTTAGAGAAATGAAGGAGGAACTTGGCATTGATACCGGCGAACCCGGTTTTTTATACTCCTATATCCATTCCAACACCTATGAAAGTGAGCTTGTTTTTTCGCATTCCTGCATCCACAACGGCCCATTTTCATTCAATGCCGTGGAAATAGACGCCGTGAAATTCTGGAAAATTGAAGAAATAAAAAAAGCCCTCGGAACAGGTGTTCTCAGCGACAACTTTGAAGCAGAGTTTGCAAAATACCAGGCCCTTATCACCTAAACTCCCCTCTCTTCCGGGCCATAAATATATTTGTGCAGCTGAAGGTTGAGCCTGGCCCGAAGCCGGTCCTCCAGCATCCATCGGGAGAGGTCCCCCGGTAAACAGACCCCGGAAACCGGCGCCAGCAGGATTGTGCACTGGCCCGAAAGTCCGCGCTTTCTTATAAAATCCCTGGTCCATTCATAGTCCGCTCTATCGGCAATAACAAATTTTAGTTCATCCTGCGATTTTAATAATCTTAGATTCTCAAGGTCCATCATCCCGCACATCCCGCTCCCGGGAGTTTTAATGTCCATAATTATTTTGGCCCGGCGGTCCACCCCGCTGACGCTTACACTTCCATTTGTTTCAACCAACACGGTAAGGCCGCTGTCAAGCAGTCTCTTTATCAGAGGGAACACATCCTTCTGCATCAACGGCTCGCCTCCTGTGATCTCAACAAGGCTTATACCATACGATACCGCCTGCTTAAACACGTCATCTTCGGTCAGCTCCATGCCTTTTTCATACGCATAAGAGGTGTCACAGTAAACACACCGCAAATTACAGCCGCTCATCCTGATAAAAACACATGGCAACCCTGCGTAGGTTGATTCACCCTGTATGCTCAAAAAAATCTCACAAACCTTCATAATCAGACTTTATCATGTTCTTTTGAAAATGGTCAAAATGCTGGATAGTGGGGCAGTTTGTTTTTGCAGGGAAGACTGGAGAAGGGCAAAAGGCTGAAGAGTACCCGTTTGTTCTTTCTATGTTCTGTGTTCGTCCTTTGGCCTTTAGCCTTTTACCCTTCGCCATACTATGTTTCAGCGCTCCGATAAACAGCCTGGCCCTGCCGATCCCTTCCTCTTAATTTGTGATACGCCCGCAAAACTTGCTACAATATTTTAGGTTGTAGAACAGGGCAAGATCTTCAATTATTCATTACAGCAAAAAAGGAGATGCGATATGGGAGAGTATTACAAAAGCGGTGACCTTGGGAGATTCGCGGAAATGGGCCGGCATAATCCTGAACTCTTCACTAAATTTATGGATTGGTATTCTTCATCACTCAAGCCTGGGTTGCTCTCAAAGAGAGAGAAAGTCCTCATAGGGCTTGCCGTGGCCCATGCTATACAATGCCCTTACTGCATTGATGCCTATACTCAGGAGTGCCTGGGAGAAGGCATGGATCTGGGGCACATTACCGAGGCGGTGCATGTGGCTTCGGCAATAAGGGGCGGGGCCTCTCTCATCCATGGCATCCAGGCGTATAATGCAGCTGAAAAGATATCATTGTAAAAGAGGTTGACGTGACCGAATTCGAAGAAAAGTTGACCGCTCTGCATTCAGGGCCGCTTAGGGCCGTCGGCATTGAGACTTTACAGCTCAATCTCGGTTATAAATGTAACATGACCTGCAAACACTGCCATTTGGATGCAGGCCCTTCAAGGACCGAGCTTATGGACAGGACCACCGTCAATGAGGCACTAATGGTCCTCAGTGACTACAACATCGATACTATTGATCTTACCGGCGGAGCACCTGAGTTCAACACTCATTTAAGGGACATTATCATTGAGGCCCGCAGAATGGGCCGCCGCATTATTGTGAGGAGCAACCTTACCATATTTTACGAGCAGGGAATGGAAGAACTCCCTGACTTCTACAGCGAAAACGCGGTGGAGATTATTGCATCACTTCCGCACTATGCGGAAACAGGCGCCGACAGGGTACGTGGAAAAGGGACCTTCTCCAAAAGTATCGCTGTACTGAAACGACTCAACGGTCTCGGCTACGGCATAGTGCCGGGGAAAAAACTCCACCTCGTCTATAATCCGATGGGCGCGTTTCTCCCTCCGTCCCAGGCCGAACTGGAGACATACTACAAAAAGGAACTCCAGACATCTTTCGGCATAGTTTTTAACTGCCTGTATACGTTTGCAAATATGCCCATCGGGCGTTTCGGGGAATTTCTGCTGAGATCAAATAACATAAAACCATATATGGAAAAGGTAAAAAGCGCCTTTAATCCTGATACCCTTTGCAATCTTATGTGCAGTCGCCTGATTAACGTAGGGTGGGACGGCGCCCTCTATGATTGCGATTTTAACCAGGCACTCGGGCTCCCCGTTGATCAAGATTGCCCACGCCACATCCGGGATTACGATCATGCAGCATTGTCCGGGAGAAGGATAGTAATGGGCCATCACTGCTTTGTATGCAGCGCGGGCCAGGGCTCGACCTGAACAGGCGCGATCACGTAGCAGGCGGTCGCCTGCATTTATAAATAACCCTGGCAAAAGGCTAAAGGCAAAGGGTAAAAGCAAATCCAGATTTATAAGTTAGTCTTTTGCCTTTTGCCTTGACAGCCTTTAGCCTTAAATTTGACTTATTCACCACGAGCAGGTAAATTTAAATAGATAAGTAATCGGTAACAGGTAATCACCTATGATTTATAACCAGTGTTCTCCAAGGAGGAAACCATGAGCTTCTGGACAAAAGTAAAGAAGGACCTGCAGAATGGTGTCGATGAGGGCTTGACCTTTGTGAAAGAGGGTGTAGCGGTCGTTATTAGAAAGGCCGAAGAGCTGACAGATGAAGGGAAAAAACGTTACATTCTTTATGAGATGAAAGCTAAAGTGCAAAAGGAAATAGCGGAGTTGGGCGGGTCGGTATACGACCTGAGCGCTAAAATTAAAAATCCCATGCTCGACACTAAAATAAAAGAGATCATCGCCCGGATCAAGCGGCTCGAAGCCGAGATACTGAAGATCGAGGGAAAGCAGCCGACAGGGACAAAAAAAACAGTTGCAAAAAAAACAGTTGCAAAAAAAACTCCGGCAAAGAAAGCGCCGGGCACTCCAGTCGCCCCTAAGTAGCGTATTGAGTGCCCGGCAGCAACACGGGACTATATAGTTAAATGGGAACTTTGCTTGTAGATGCGAGAGGTCTGGGCTGTCCAAAACCGTTGCTGCTGGCCGAGGATGCACTGTCCGGACTGGATGAGGGCGTCATTGATGTATTAGTCGATAACGAGGCCTCATTCAAAAACCTCACCCGTTTTGCGTCAAAAAACGGGTTTTATTGTGAAGGGCACAAAGAGGACGGCTACTGGAAGGTCAGAATCGTTAAAGGACTCACCTGCGAAGTCCCTGCCGCACAGTCCGGACCCTCCCCAGTTCCGGCCCATGAGGGATCTGAAAAGGATCTGCTGCTTATCATCGGTTCAGACGCAATTGGCAAAGACGAGACGCTGGGAAAAATCCTGATGAAAGGATTTTTTGAGACAATGAGAGCAACAAACGAGATTCCCCATACCATTTTTTTCATCAATGCCGGCGTTAAACTTACCACAAGCGATGAAGATATTATCATTATTCTGAAGGATATCGAAAAAACCGGAGCGGAAATCTTTTCATGCGGTACCTGCCTTAAACACTATAATCTCGAAAATGTTTTAAAGGTCGGCCACCGCGGCACAACAAATCACATCGTGGAAGGCATCCAAGATTTCAACAAAACCGTCTGGATAGGATAAAACAATAGACAGTAGGCTTCATTAAAAAGAGGCTGCTATTAATGAAATTCAGCACTTCATAAGGAGGGCTCAACTGAATTTCGGATACGCAATAGACGTTTCTATTCTGCACAATAATAACGATTCTTAGTGATTGCGAACCACGATTCAGCGCTATTTTTTTTCTGCATCTTTACGGAACTCTTCGGAAGCAATTCCGTACTTTCTCATTATATGCTGGAGGGATTGCCGCTCCAGGCCGGCAGTCTGGGCAGCCAGTGAAACATTCCCTTCCGTATGACGCAGCAGGCGCGTTATATACTCCTTATTGAATACGGACAGGATATTCTTACGGGCTTCCCTGTAATCGAGTCCGTAAATGTCAGGATTGTCTTCGACAGAAGGAATTATTTGCAGGCTCTTTCCGAAATCCTCCGGTGCAAGAAAGTCATGCTTCGAAAAAATCACAGCCCGCTGTATCTCATTCTGGAGTTCGCGGGCATTGCCATTCCATGGCCTCGAAACAAGGTGCCTTATCGCCTCTTCCGTAAGCTTTTTCCGGTCTAATCCCATTTCAGCACAAAATAAGGAAAGAAAGTGAAAGGCAATAAGGGGGATATCCTCGGCGATTTCCCTTAGCGGGGGGGTATGAACAGAGACAACATTCAGACGGTAATAAAGGTCTGATCTGAAGAGCCCGGCAGCTAAGTTGCCCTCCAGATCCCGGTTCGTGGCCGCAATGACCCGCACATCAACTCTGCGGGTGGTGGTGTCTCCCAGGGGTTTGAGTTCCCTTTCCTGCAGCACCCTCAGCAGCTTTGCCTGCAATGAGGTAGATATGTCCCCGATCTCGTCCAGGAACAAGGTCCCTTCCTGTGCCGCCTGGAAAAGCCCTTCCCTGTCGGAAGTGGCGCCTGTAAAGGCGCCTTTGCGATAGCCAAAAAGTTCGCTCTCCAAGATGTTTTCAGGAATGGCTGGACAGTTTACAGGCACAAAGGGTTTGCTGGTCCGGTTGCTGAGTTTGTGTATCATGCGGGCCGCCAGCTCTTTCCCGGTGCCGGTCTCGCCTGTAATGAGCACTGTCACATCCGTCCTTGCCACTAACCTCAGGGTGTCGATAAGTTCTTTAATCCGGGGGGATTCTCCTACAAAAAAGGTCTCTTTCTCTTTTTCCCGGATCCTCCTTTCGAGGTCCAGGTTCTTCTGGAGAAGGCTTTGATGTTCCAGTGCCCGCCGCACAGTATGCAGCAGCCGCTCCTCCTCGAAAGGCTTTGTAATAAAATCATAGGCCCCTTCTTTCATCGAATTCACGGCGGATTCGATACCGCCGTATGCCGTCATTATGATCACAGGCAGGAAAGTGTCCTTTTCCCTGATGTTCTGCAAAAGCTCAATACCGTCCATACCCGGCATCTTCATATCGGCAAGAACACAGTGGATAGTGTCTTTCTCAATAATGCGCAGGGCCGCTTCCGCACTGTCAGCGCCGCATGTATTCAGATCAAGTTCATTTCGGATGAGCCTTTCAACAAAATGGACCATATCAGGGTTGTCGTCAACAATGAGAATTGTTTGTTTCATGTCTCGTCCCTTTCAACAGGAAACCAGAGAGTGAAAGAAGTTCTGCGGTCTTCTCCACTTTCTACAGAAATCTCCCCTTTGTGTTCCTTAACTATACCATAGCTCACCGCAAGCCCAAGACCTGTGCCCTGCCCTGGCGGCTTTGTTGTGAAAAAAGGCTCAAATATCTTGTCCCTGATTTTTTCAGGTATGCCGCTGCCCGTATCAGAAAAGATAATCCGCATGCCATGACCCTCTCTGTCATATTCGGTCTTGATAGTAATGCGGCCCCCTGTTTTCATAGCCTGAAAGGAGTTCATCAGGAGATTGTTAAAAACACGTCTCATCTTTTCCTCGTCAGCCGCTAAAGGAGGGAGAGATGGATCATAGTCACGGACTATGTCGACCCCGCCTTTTCGGAAAGTCTCCTCCAGTGAAGTAGCCGCTATTTCCAAAGATGCATTCATATCCGCAGGTATATGATTGGCCGTTGTCTGGCGGGAGAAATTCAGGAGGTCTTCAACAATCTTTTTGCATAGCCGGGCGTTTTTATAGATAATATCCAGATCTGCCCCCGACTGCTCATTATCAGTGCATTCTTTGCGCAGCAGCTTTGTGTAGCCAAGTATCAGGCTAAGGGGATTGTTGATCTCATGGGCCACGCCTGCGGAAAGCTGCCCGATAGAGGCGAGTTTGTCGGCCTGCCGCACCCTTTCCTCCATCTCCTTTTTTTCCTCTTCGGATATTTTCAGGTAGCCCATCATACGGTTAAAGGATTCAGCAAGGTCTGAAACTTCACCATAGTCCCGTGCGTCTAAATGGATATCGAGACCCCGGTGTCTGTTCACCACGTCCTTGTAAAAAGAACTCACTCTTCTCAGTGGCACCACCGCTATCCGGTAATGGAAATAATTAAGAACGGCAAAAAGAGCGGACATGCCGACTACCCCGCAGAGGAATAAGAAAAGGGTAACATGCCTCAACTGCCGGAAAGTGTCGCTGACGGGGGCCGCGATCGACTCAAGGCCGACTACCTCACCCACTTTCCAGTAATGTCCGCGCACTTTTCCGTAGTGGCTGGTAATGGACACTGGCGTAGAAGCGGGATTTCCATGGCAGAGCAGGCACTGGTCCTCCATGACAATCGCCTTTAAATGAAGAAAGTAATCTTCTCCGTTCCTGCTGACCAGCCCCTTCCATTGCTTCTTCGAAGCCGGATCATTACGGAACTGCCTGATAAAACCCTCTTCAAAGGTATCAGCCTTGTCGGCGGGATTCATTGGATTAAGTGCGACCCTTTTGTAAATGTAGCGGGGAAACCTCTGTTTGAACCTCTTCATGATTCCCATGTTCATAAAGGTGCTGGACATTACCTGCTGGATGAAGATGTTCCCTGGCAGAACATGGAAGATCTGGGGTCGCAGTTCATCGCGGGCATACTCCATAGTAGCATCGATATGTCCCAGCACAATATCTGTCTTCTCATAGGCCTCCTCGATGTACATTTTTTTCAAATACGAATAGGTCAAGAGGGAAACGACAGAGATAGCACACAACAGGATGATGCCTAATCCAAACATGAACTTTGCTGTAAGCGATGCTCCGCCCTGCTTTATTATGCTGCCCAAAGTTGTCCCGGGCGTCTGCTGAAGATGCCGCGAAAACTGTTCTATATGGAACTCCTCTTCATCCAACTAACTATGCTCTTCTTCTTTTTATTATAATCTAAAACAAAGAGGGCTGTCACAGTCCGCGAGCTGCCCTCTTCATAGGACAATGGGTTAGACAGACTGGATCAAAGGGGCTCTACGCAGCGTCCATAAATTCCCTCGCCTATAACAACGAGGAAACCATGCATAAAAACATTGTCCTTGACAAGCACCGGAATGCTGGTATTGCTGAATACATGCTGGAAATTTGGATCCCCTTTGTCAGTCAGATACCGGTGCTCCAGGCTGGAAAATATAACCCCTGATATATCGACCCCGAAGATAAGCCCCAGGGACCGCATCATGTTCTATACGCCCCCGGCCACTCCCAGTTTCTCCTTCGGGGCTGAGACGAAGAATTCAACCATACCTATGCCTGGGGATACAGCATGAGATTCCCTTCCTGTTTGTAATACTGCTTTTGTGCTGATCTTAAAGCCCTTGTGAGAGTCTGCCCGGCAGTCGCCTTCTACGCTATCGACAACGTAATTGCTTCCGGGACGGGACTTGGCACATTCTTTTAAATCCGCCGACATTTCACCAATCTGAAGGGGGTCTATGAGCCGGCGATAGCGGTTGGTGACGACCCCAATCGAAATAGTCATAATCGGAAAGGCCGCTTCCTCGCCCTGGCGGGTCTTTCCCATGATAAACCCCAGAGCGCGATCCCCTGGACTGTAGAAATCCGGGGCCGTTCTGTCAAAGGTCTCTATCACGGCACAGCATATCTTCTCACACCGGTCCGGCTTCGTTATAACAACAAAATCGTCTCCCCCTATATGCCCTACAAAATCATCATCCGCGCCGTATGCGGCAATACTTGACCCGATAATCTGTGCAGTCGCCTTGATGACCTCACTCCCCATCGCATACCCGTATTTGTCGCCAAAGGCTTTGAAATTGTCGAGGTCGAAATGGCAGAAAGCGAACGGCGAGCCGTCACCAAGTCTTTTCTTGAGGGTATTCTCTATCACAATATTACCGGGCAATCTTGTGAGAGGGCTCATATCTACGAGTATCAGTTCAAGCTGTTTGAGCCTCCCCGCCATTTTGGAGAGGGATATCGAAAGCTCTTCAAGTTCGTCATTGCTTTTCACCATGGGAAGGTTTTCGAATTCTCCTTTGGCTATCAGCTTTATAGCGTTTCTCAACTTTTTTATCGACACAGCGATATTACCGGTTATCAGGATAGTGATGAGCAGCGCGAGCACAATAAGGACAATGCTATAGATTATTATCTCCCTGTGGGCACTCGTACCGATTTCAGCTGAAATCTGCCGCTTCCTGTTCTGGCTCAGTATTGCATGGTTGGACATCTTCCTGATATAACTTGTCAGTTCGGTCCTCCTTGCGCGTATTGAGCTGTCGAATTCCCCGGAGAGCAACGGGTTGATACTGCCTTTATATTCAAACATCTTCTGGAAAACAGCATTGTATTTCTGATGAAGCAGCTCAAGCCTTTCTAATGAAAAAAACTCCCTGTCTGGCACAGACCTGAGTTGACGGATGTAGTCGCCGAACGCCTCCTCTTCTTCATGATAGCGGCCAATAAATGCGGGACTTCTCTGCTGAAGAAGATAGCTCCGCGCATAAAATTCTTCGGCAAAAATAGCATCGTCCATTTTGGAGGCGATTTCGACAATCGGAGCATCGACAGTAATGACATTATTATTGATATCAGTAAGATGCTTAATGCCTGAACTGGCAAGGCCGGTGATTATTATAATTATTACCGAGAGTCCGAGATAGCCAATGAGCATCTTTGTTGCGATCGTGAAACGGAAAAAAGGTCGCGTATACTTCATAACAGAATCTTACCTTCCATCATAATTTAAACCTGTTATTCGTCGATCAAATAGAAGGGCAGGTGATAATAACCTGCCCTTCACTGACATACAGTTATTTACTGCGCTGCCAGCGTAACATAAAGAACTGAGCCTCCCCGGTATATCAGCAGCAGGACGTTCTGGTCGCGTTTGATATGATCAGCCATTTTCTCGTAATCTTGTACAGTGTTGATTTTGTACTTATTGATCTCGAGGATCACATCGTTTCGCATGAGAACACTTTCCGCAGGCGTTGCCTCTTCCACATCAGTAACTATGACGCCTGTCACACGCGGCGGGATTGCCAGCCCCCGCCTGATTTCAGGGGTCAGATCCTGCACATGAATTCCCTTCAGGTGATTGTTGAATGAGCCCTGTACTATTTGACCTGCCGTGGGCAGTTCAGCAATATCCACTTTTACCGGTTTGGTTTTACCGTCACGGACAATATCGAGCAGGACCTCTTTGCCTGCAGGAGTGCTTGCAGTCATATTTTTCAACTGTGCCGGATCGTTCACCGGTTTGCTGTCATATTTAATAATCACATCCCCCTGCTTCAGCCCTGCTTTTTCTGCCGGGCTGCCATCGACAACATCTCCGACCAGCGCGCCGCCTTGTTCCTTTAACCCGAACTGTTTTGCAATTTCAGGTGTTACCGCCTGCACCGAAACCCCCAGCCATCCCCTCACCACTTTACCGTTTTTAATGAGGGACTCCATAACGGTTTTTGCCATATTGCTCGGTATGGCAAAGCCGATCCCCTGATAGCCGCCCGAGGTGCTGAATATAGCGGTATTGATGCCTATAAGCTCACCCCGGATGTTTACCAGCGCCCCTCCGGAATTCCCGGGGTTGATCGGCGCATCTGTCTGTATAAAATTCTCATAATCAGTAATGCCCATGTTGTCCCTGCCGGTAGCACTTACGATTCCAGTTGTTACTGTCTGGTTGAGACCAAAAGGGTTCCCTACGGCAAGCACCCGTTCTCCTACCTTGAGCCCGTCAGAGTCTCCTATCTTTAATAACGGCAGATGATCGGAATTTATCTTGATCACAGCAATATCCGTCTTCTCATCCGTGCCTATCACTTTACCTTTGAACTCCCTGCCGTCAGACAGCTTGATCTTGATCTCATCGGCGTCTTTCACCACATGGTTGTTCGTTAGAATGTGGCCTGCATGATCAATGATGACTCCGGAACCGAGGCTTGCCTGCTTGTGCTCCCTGGGACCGTTTGCATTTCCAAAGGCGTTGCCAAAGAATTGTTTGAAAAAAGGATCATTAAAAAAAGGATTTGTTATCCCAGGCGTCCTTATTGTTCTGGTGGTCGATACGTTTACGACCGCGGGTTTGACAGCAGCTGCGACCTCTGCCATAGCCTCGTCAGTCTTTGAGAGGATATCGAGCGCCCCTTTGGATATCCCGGGCTCTTCCGAATATGCCTTTGCATGAATTCCCAGACTCGACGAAATGCTGAGTCCCAGTACCAGCCCGACTATTGTGAACAGCGCAGCAATAGCATATGTTTTCTTGTTGATCAGTCTGTTCATTTTTTAACCTCCTGTATTAACCTGAATTTTAGATTCATATATCTCCCCTATACACATAAAAGATTGATTGAGCGGTTGTGTTCTTTCCTCCATTTTTCGAGCCATAACTTTACATCACCCAAGGAAGCAAGGCGCTTTTCATTAGAGAGGTCCTTCATCAACTTTTCCATGAACAACATGCCATATCCATTCTCCCCGTACCTTTTAAATTCCACAAAAGGACTGTCAATCTCGAGCTTCTCGATCCATTCGCAAATGGCTTCCGCTATGGCGCCGTTGTCATTGAAAGCAAAAAAGATACCCTGGGATGCCTCTTTGCAAAAAAAGACTGAATAACTCATCTATTACATTTTGAGCGCTTATATGGCGGGCAACGTGACCGCGCAAATATTCCTGTGTATGTTCATCAATGACACTGAAGATGCAGATAAGCTGCCCATGATTTGCCTTCAGCGTCATTAAATGGTAACTCCATACACAGTTTCCTGACTCCGGATCGCGCTTTGCGCGTGATCCCTTATGGTTAGAAGCGTCGCTGTCAAGTATTATTTTATGCCCGTTGTAAGTCTCAAATGATTTTTGTGATTTCAGCGTCAATAAATTTTGGGCTTCCATATATTCACTGCTTGCTCCATTTTTTCTCATGATATCTCCCTCCTCTAAAACATATTTATACTCAAAGCAGCGACGCAAGCCTGAAGCAGGACAGACCGCTTAAATGCAGCTGTTTCCGGATGTCAGTCTTGAATCATTATATGAAATCAAAGATTACGGGAAGATGAATATATGCGGTGCTATTCCTGAAAGCTGCGAGAAGATTATTAAACTACCTGTCAGCTCTGTCTTCTTTCAAATATACGGACACTGTGCTCCCCTCATCCACCTTGCTTTTTATCTCTATCCTGCCGTTATGCAGCTTCACTATTTCATCGCAGATGCTGAGACCTAAGCCGGCGCCTCCACTCTCTCGTGAACGGGATTTATCGACACGATAAAAACGGTCAAATACTTTAGCCAGGTCATCCTCAGGGATGCCGATTCCCGTATCCCTTATTTCGGCCACAATTAACTCCGGCTCTTTTAGAAGATTAATATATATCTTTCCATGGGGAACATTATATTTTATGGCATTGCCTATAAGGTTATTAAACAACTCGGATAATAATGGGCAATCTCCAAGGACTGCAAGCGGTCCTCCGGCTGGTGATATATCTATGCCGACCCCTTTATGTTCCGCGAGCGGACTTAACAGTTTTACCGAGTCGCTTATAATTTCGCTCAGATCAATCCTTTCAAAGTTAAGCTCAAATTTATCCGCGCTCAATTTCGCTATGGCGAGCAGTTTCCGCACTATTTCCGACATCATTATAGCCGCTTCCTTGATTGTGGCGAGGGTATTGCGGTATTCACCGGAAGTCCTGTCCTTCCTGAGTATTATCTCGCTCTGGCTCAGGATTACCGACAGCGGAGTCCTGAGTTCATGAGAGGCGTCCGCCGCAAATTGCTTCTGACGGATGAAGGCCATCTCCAGCCTGTCAAAGGTGCGGTTAAAAGAAGACGCGAGGATCCTTAATTCCTGCGGAATATCCTCTACGGATATTCTTTCCGAGAGGTTTGATTCTGAAATCTTGTCTATTGTCTCAGAAATGTTTTTTATTGGGGTAAGTGCCCTGTGCGCGATTAAAAACCCTCCCGAGGCCGAAACTGTAACGATGGAAAGTATGGAGAGAAAAAGGGCGATCCTGTACCGTCTTATCAGATGCACCTGATATCTTATATCCTCGGCGCACTGGATAACCAGGCTGTTTTTTTTATTTTCTGACATATTCAGTGCGCCGTTTTCATCGGGGATATAAAAATTTACAAGCCTTGCAGGACATCTTTCCAAACGTATAAATTCATAGCTTGTCCGCCGGGCCGGCGGGGGACAAGGGAGATCCCTGTTCCCAAGGGATGCCGACTTCTCTACAGTTGTTCCATCAAGCCGGCGTATTTGGAAAAAGCTTCTGGCATTCCGAGAATTGTATTCCCACGTTATTTCGTCTGAAAACTTGAATTGCGTTTTATACCCGGCATCCATGCTGACCAGCGTGGCCAGCGCCGTTGCCTTGGACAAAAGGTTCGAATCAATCGAATCATAGACAATTTTGCTGAGGCTGTAATGCAGCAAGGCCCCCAGTACGGACAAGGTCAGAAGCAGGACAGCCATATAAAATATGATAATCTTTGCCTTGATAGAAGAAAACATCTTATTCCTTCAGCATATACCCGGCTCCCCGCAAAGTTTGGATGAGCCCTTTATGGAAGCCTTTATCTATTTTAGTCCTCAAGCGGTTGATGAATACATCAATGACATTGCTGTCCAGGTTGAAGTCCTGGTCATAAAGATGTTCTGTCAGTGAAGTCCTGCTCAGCACCTGATTTTTATTAAGCGCCATGTATTCAAGCAGAGCATATTCTTTAGCAGTAAGTGAGATATCCTTTCCACTTCTCGTCACCTCATGAGTGGCCATGTTAATAGCGAGGTCTCCGATCTCCGTCATGGCTGACTTGACCTCGGAACTTCTTCTTAACAAGGCCCGCATGCGTGCTAAAAGCTCTTCAAACAGGAATGGTTTTGTCAGGTAGTCATCCGCCCCGCTATCCAGCCCCGAAATCTTATCGGACAAGGCATCCCTGGCTGTCAACATAAGAACAGGAGACTTAATACCTCTCTTGCGAATTTTTTTGAGAATCGTGATTCCGTCAACAATTGGCAGCATTATATCCAGGATTATAAGATCAGATGGCTCATTTTCCGCCATAAAAAGGCCGTCTTCTCCGTTGTATGCAACGTCTACTGCATATCCCTCTTCATGGAGTCCCTGTTTGATGACATCAGCAAGCGGCTTTTCGTCTTCAACAATCAGTATGCGCATAAGAATATTATCTGCTTTTATCATGTTTGTTTACAAGAAATTTACTTAAGATTACAGGGCAACACAATGCCGGCATCACGATGAGTGACATCGGAATGTGGACCAGAATCTCTGAGATACTAATTATGCCGGTTACAGGAGGTCATCAGCTCCCTTGCAGCCAGCCATCAATTTTATAAAATCATTGATTACAGGAAGATGAATGAAGGTCGAGCGGAATGCTATTCGTCAGTTATCTTTTTTTCTTCTTACCGCCTGATGCTTGTCGCCTGCTATGGTATTTTTTTAAGGCCGCATGTCATAGGCTCCCAAAAGTCGTAAGACCTTTGGGAGCCCCAATCTACTTTTTCAGCGCAGCCTGCGCTGCTGAGAATCTGGCGATCGGAACCCTGTATGGAGAACAGCTGACATAATCAAGACCGATTTCATGACAGAATTCAACAGACTTCGGTTCCCCGCCATGCTCGCCGCATATTCCCATTTTAATATCTTTCCTGACTTTTCTTCCTTTTTCTACAGCAATGCGCATAAAAGCGCCGACGCCTTCCTGGTCAATCGTAATGAACGGGTCATCTTTCAATATGCCGCTCTCAATATAAAACGGCAAAAACCCTCCTGAATCGTCTCTGGACAATCCATAAACTGTTTGAGTAAGATCGTTTGTTCCAAAAGAATAGAAATCGGCGAATGCCGCAATCTTGTCGGCTGTCATGCAGGCACGAGGCAATTCTATCATGGTCCCGACTGTATACTTGACTTTCACTTTATATTCTTTCTGCACGCGGCCTGCAGTAGAAATAGTCAGTTCCCTGAGCCGCTCAAGTTCATTGACATGGCCGACGAGCGGGATCATGATCTCTATCTCCGTCTTCACCTTTACCTTCTCCCCGGCAAGCTCGCAGGCGGCTTCCATAATGGCCTGCACCTGCATTTCGTATATTTCAGGATAAGTAACGCCGAGCCGGCAGCCGCGGTGCCCCAGCATCGGATTAAACTCATGCAAAAACTTATTCTTTACACTCAGTCGCTCAAAAGAAACCCCCATTTCCGCTGAAAGCTCCCGGAGTTCTGAGTCGGTATTTGGAAGAAACTCGTGAAGCGGCGGATCAAGAAGCCTGATAGTGACCGGCAGGCCCGCCATCGCCTTGAATATGCCGATAAAATCAGCCTTCTGGAATGGCAGAAGTCTTGCCAAGGCCCATTTTCTCCCTTCGACAGTATCCGAAAGAATCATCTCCCTGACTGCTTTTATGCGGTCCGGGCCGAAGAACATGTGTTCTGTCCTGCACAAGCCTATTCCCTGAGCACCGAAAGTCCTCGCCACGGCGGCATCGTTCGGGGTGTCGGCATTAGTCCGCACTTTTAAAGTTCTGAACTGGTCTGCCCACTTCATCAATTCCTTGTACCAGGGGTTGCTTTCGGGTTCAGCAGGCATCAACGGGAGCCTCCCTTCGTAGACACGGCCTTTAGTCCCGTCAAGCGTTATCCATTCCCCTTCCCTGTAGATTTTACCGCTTACAATCATCTCTTTTTTTTGTGCATCGATTTCAATCGCCGATGCTCCGACAATACAGCACTTGCCCCATCCCCTCGCAACAAGTGCTGCGTGGCTGGTCATTCCGCCCCTTGCCGTCAGAATCGCCTGCGCTGCATGCATACCGTGGACATCCTCAGGCGAGGTTTCGTTTCTCACCAATATGACATCCTCTCCCCTCTTGGCCCATGCCTCTGCATCATCAGCGGTGAAAACTATTTTCCCCTCGGCTCCGCCAGGACCTGCTGGAAGACCCTTCGCTATTTCCATGGCCTTTCTCTCTGCTTCAGGATCAACGCTCGGGTGCAAAAGTTCATCAAGCTGGTCGGGTTTCACACGTAACAGAGCGGTCTCCCTTGTAATAAGCTTTTGCTTAGCCATTTCAACAGCCATGCGTATAGCAGCCTGCCCGGTCCGCTTGCCGACTCTTGTCTGAAGCATCCAGAGCCTTCCTTCCTCAATTGTAAATTCAATGTCCTGCATGTCCCTGTAATGCTTTTCCAGCTTCTTCTGTATGACAAATAACTCCTTGTAGAGTTTCGGCATCCTCTCCTCAAGAGATTGAAGGTGCAGGGTATCTTCAGTTTTCCCTGCCTTGTTCACAGGGTTTGGCGTCCTGATGCCGGCCACAACATCTTCACCCTGCGCATTAGGCAGCCACTCTCCGAAGAAGACGTCCTCTCCGGTTGCCGGATTTCTTGTAAAAGCAACACCTGTAGCAGAATTATCTCCGGTATTTCCGAAAACCATTGACTGGACACTTACTGCTGTCCCCCAATCTTCCGGTATTTTCTCAATCCTCCTGTAAGCAATGGCCCGCTTCCCCATCCATGACTGGAAAACACCGCCGATACCGCCCCATAGCTGCTCCCGGGGGTCATCCGGGAAATCTTGTTTAAGCGTGTCCCTGACAATAACCTTGAACTTATCACAAAGCTTTTTCAGGTCCTCAACTGTAAGGTCGGTATCGCTTTTGTATCCTTTCTCTTTTTTCACCACTTCCAGTGCGTGATCCAGTTTATAACGAACTGTCTGCTCCTCGGCGGGCTCTAACCCGGCTGCCTTCTCCATTACCACATCGGAATACATCATAATCAGCCGGCGGTATGCATCCAGGACAAAACGTTCGTTACCGGTCTTTTTTATCAGCCCAGGAATTGTTTTTGATGTCAAGCCTACATTCAGTACCGTATCCATCATGCCCGGCATAGACCTGCGGGCCCCCGAACGGACCGATACGAGGAGAGGGTCTTCCACATCTCCGAATTTTTTCCCGATGATTTTTTCGACCTTTGCCAGCGCAGCATCTACCTGATGCACTAACTCAGAGGGATATTTTCTGTTGTTTTTGTAATAAAGCGTGCATACTTCGGTGGTAAGAGTGAAACCGGGCGGTACAGGAATTCCGAGGTTGACCATCTCTGCAACGTTGGCGCCCTTGCCGCCCAGCAGGTTGTTCATCTCAGACTTTCCATCAGCCTTGCCGGCTCCGAAAAAATAAACGTACTTATTACTCTTTGCATTTTTTGCAGTCTTCACAGCCCGCACATTCTTTTTAGACTTCTTACCGACTGTTGCCATTAAATCCCTCCATCCATTATCGTGATTTTATTATTCATTAAAGTCGAATATGAATTTTCATATAGTTATAGTACATTTGTAAATAAAAAAATTCAACAAAACAATGCATACAGGGGCAGCTACGCGCCGGCTATTTTCAGCCCACTCTGCCTGATCAGCTCCAGGTCATCACCAAAAGTCCTGCCTGTCGTGGTCAGATAATTTCCGGTAAGGACAGCATCGGAACCCGCCATAAATACCATACAGCTGAACTCATGGAGCGCCTGCACCCTGCCGCCGCATACACGTATCTGTTTATCAGGCATAATGAACCGGTAAAGACTGATAATTTTAAGTGCCTCGAACGGACGAAGTACCGTATGCTCACCCAGCGGAGTACCTTTGACCGGTATAAGAAAATTGACAGGAACAGAGTCGACATCAAGCGCTCTTAGCGCGAAGGCCATGTCCACTCTGTCCCGCCATGTCTCTCCAATGCCGAAAATGCCTCCGGAGCATACGGAAAGCCCTGCGGACAGCGCAGCCTCGATGGTTTTCAGCTTGTCATGGTATGTATGGGTGCTGCAAATTTCCGGGAAAAAACTTTCGGATGTTTCAAGGTTATGATGATACCGCACAAGGCCGCATTCCCTGGGGTATGCGAGTTCCTCTTTATTAAGAAGCCCCAGAGTTGCGCACGGCAAAAGTCCGGTGCGCCTGACTTCCCGGACCATATCACCCATTTTGCTCAGTTCGTTATTGCTGATCTTTCTGCCGCTCGTGACAATACAGAACCTCCTTACCCCGGCGTTCTTTGCCTCCAGCGCCCTTTCAATAATTTTGCTTTTCTCAAGAAGCGGATAAACCGCGACTCCTGTCCTGGCCTTCGAGGACTGGGCGCAATACGAGCAGTCCTCGGAACACGCTCCTGATTTTGCATTGACGATAGCGCACAAATCGATAATGTCGCCTCTGAAACGCTGCCGTATACTACTCGCAGCAGCAAAAAGACCTATAATATCAACATCATGAAGCCCACTAATCCAGAGGGCCTCTGAAGGGGTAATAGTACCCCCGGCGATCACCTTATCTCTCAGGGTTTCAATCATGAACATTCAAAAATCAGCCGCAGAGAACACAGAGAAATACTCTGTGCACCCTGAAAGCCCTTTATGGAGCTTTTAATATATAAGGATTCCTCCGTGACCTCTGTGGTTGCTTTTCTTGTCCTCTTTTTCATAAAACTCTTGATATTATCGATATTTTAATGCCTGATCTCGAAAGCAGCGAGACCCTCCATTCCATTTTCCCACTTCACGTCTATATCGGCAACCCTTGATCCGGGAGGTCCCTTCCTGCATTTCAGTATGGCCTTTTCAATTTCTTCACGGTTTCCCTCAAAGACAGCCTCAACCCTGGTGTCAGGGAGATTCTTTACCCATCCTGCAAGATTCAATGCGTGCGCAACATCAAAAACAAACCACCGGTAGCTCACACCCTGCACTCTTCCCGAGACAAAAAGATGCGCCCGTGTCTTCATCCGTTATTCACCGCCCCTTGCTTCAAACCGTATAACATAGAATTGTAGCAAAAAAACTCTGAGCATTTCCATTGCAGCTGGCACCAAAAGGCTGTACAATTAAACAATGAATTTATCTGCACTTCGTAAGAGGTCTTTTGTCTCTTTCATCCTGCTTGTCGCAATTCTGACGGGCTTAACCGGAGCTTATGCCTTACCTGATTCAAATATCCACGTTAAAATCCTTGCCATTAACGACTTTCATGGCCGGCTGTCTGCAGGACGCATGCTTGGCAACCGGCCTGTGGGCGGGGCGGCGGTGCTTGCATCATACCTCAAAGCTGCTGAACGGGGCCTGGAGCACAATACCCTCATCGTACATGCCGGTGATCAAGTGGGGGCATCGTCTCCAGTGTCGGCACTGCTGAAAGATGAGCCTTCAATTATGTTTATGAATACGCTGGCAAATAAGTATTGCCGATATAAGGACGGCTTGGACCTCATATCGGCCTCAAGAAGTCCCGGCCTTTGGGGGGACCCAAGGTGCAACATGGCCGCTACCATCGGCAACCACGAATTTGACAAAGGGGCGGCCGAAATGATGCGCCTCATATTTGGCGGTAATCATCCCGATGGCCCTTTTCTCGCAAATCCCTGGCGCGGCGCTTTATTTCCCTATGTAGTATCAAATGTTGTCGACGCAAAAACAGGAAGGCACATCCTTCCTCCATATGTTATCAAGAAGGTAAATGGCGTGCAAATCGCTTTTATAGGCGCCGTGCTCAAAGGCACGCCCGGCATTGTCACTCCCTCTGCCGTAAAAGGCCTTACATTTCTGGATGAAGCAGAATCTATCAACAGGTGTATCCCCGAACTCAGGGCCCAACATGTGAGTGCTGTCATTGTGCTCATACATCAGGGAGGCTGCCAGACATCCTATCGGGGAGCTACACTTCCGGTAAAAAATGTCGATGGTCCCATTACCGATATCGTTTCACGCCTGGACGATGAAGTCGATGTTGTCATATCAGGTCATACGCACACATTCATCAACGCCCTTTTGAAAAATAGGCGCGGCAAGGATGTCCTGGTTACCCAGGCTTATTCTTACGGTACCGCATATGCCGATATCGATCTCGAAATAGACCGGGCCACCAAAAATATTGTCCGGAAATCGGCATCCATTGTCACTACCTATGCCGATGCCGGCCCGGGACTGACCCCGGATCCGGCAGTTTTAAAACTGGTGGCAGCGGCTGAAACAAAAGTGGGACCCCTGATCCACCAGGTCATCGGCCGGGCCGCAACAGACATAACAGGTGGGCAAAACATTTCAGGCGAATCCGCTCTCGGCAATCTGATTGCCGACGCCCAGAGGTCAGCCTTTGCCGCCGACTTTGCCTTTACGAACCCCGGCGGGATACGCAACGACATATACTCGGGCGCCGTCACATGGGGTGCTCTCTATGATGTGCAACCCTTCAATAATTATCTCGTAAGAATGAATCTGACCGGCAGGCAAATATATGATCTGCTTAATCAGCAGTGGCAGCAGGGGTCTGGTGAGTCGCACCCGCGCATGCTCCAGATTTCGGGCCTTGCTTATACCTGGGACAGCAGCCGTCCGGAAGGCAGCCGCATAGTCACGGTATTCCGTAACGGCATACCGATTGGTCCAACTGCCAGGTATACGGTCGTGGTAAACAGTTTTCTTGCCGGCGGCGGTGACGGCTTCAGCGTACTCACCAACGGGACCGGCCGGGCAGCAGGTCCCGTTGATCTCAACGCACTGATAGACTATATTTATAAATTGCCTCAACCTTTTTCAGCACAGATAAACGGCAGGATCACAAGGCTTGAATAGAGTCTGTTTATAAACTCTAAATAACATAAGGGTCTGCGAATAAGTCCAAATGGGGAGTGGTAATGATGAAAAAGAGCTTAGAAACAGAATTCATCATGATAATGTCTGGCCCGCGACTCAGGTGGTGTTTATGAAAAGTTTCCTGAAATATAGTTACATACTGGCCTTGCTCATCCCGTATATAACAACGAACGCTGTGTACGGTTATGATATCAAGATCGGTGTGCTTGCCAACAGCGGCACTGAAAAATGTCGAAAGATGTGGACTCCGACTGCCAAATATTTATCGAAAAAATTGCAGGAACATACTTTTACAATAGTTCCCTTGACATTCGATAATATCTCTGCAGCCGTCAGGAATGACGAGGTCGATTTTGTGCTCTCCAACCCTTTTATTTATATGGATTTCGCGGTGAAATACGGCATTTCCAGCATAGCGACTTTAAAAAATAATTTATCTAATGAATATTCGATTTTAGGCGGTGTGATTTTCACGAGGTCCGATAACAGTCAAATATATAAATTGAGGGATTTGAATGGGAAAAAGTTCGTTGCTGTAGCCCCGTATTCATTGGGCGGATGGCTTGCTGCATTGCGGGAATTGAAAAAGGGAGGGATAGATCCGTATAAAGATTTTGCCGGTCTGCAGTTTCTCGGTAACCATGAGTCTGTAATTTATGCAGTCCTGGAGGGCAAGGCTGACGCAGGAACGGCAAGCACAAACAAGTTTGCCGATTTAATCCGGAGCGGAAAAATTAAACTTAGGGATTTTCGGGTCATTGTTCCCGAATGGATAGGAATATCCAAAGAGTTCCCTTATCCCATCAGCACGCGACTTTATCCAGACTGGCCTTTCGCAAAACTGCGCCGGACTCCCGAGGATCTGGCTACAAAGGTGGCTATCGCTCTTTTAAGTATGGAAGGTACCGATGATGCAGCCCATGCAGCGAACTGTTATGGATGGTCCTATCCTCTTAATTATCAAAGTGTCAATGAATTAACTAAGGAACTGAGATTAGGAGTTTACAGGGACTTTGGGGAAATATCCTTTAGCGACATACTTTATAAATACAAGACGGCCTTTATTGCGGCCTTTATAATATTCGTAATTTTATCGATTGCATCTTTAATTCTGGCACATCTGTACAGACAGACCAGACTGGCGGAAGAAGCGTTGCGAACAAGCGAGGAACGTCTTAGTCTGGCATTGAAGGCAACAGGACAGGCTCTTTATGATTCGGATTTAAAAACAGGCGAAGATAGAGTAAGCCCGGAGTATGCCCTTATGCTCGGCTATGATCCTGCTGAATTTCACGAGACTACTACAGAATGGATTGAGAGTCTGCACCCTGATGACAAGGAACCGGCAGCTGCTGTTTACAGAGCGTATATTAAGGGTGACATACCGGAATACAATGTTGAGTTCAGACAGAAGACAAAGGACGGAAACTGGAAATGGATACAGTCTTGCGGTAAAATCACTGAGCGTGACGCAGACGGTAATCCGCTGCGCATGATCGGAACTCATGCTGACATCACGGAGCGTAAGGAAGCGGAAGAGAAAATTCGCTACCTGGCAAACCACGATGCGTTAACGAACTTGCCCAGTTTGAGATTGGTAAAAGAGCTCATATTAGTGGCCCTGAAGATAGCTAAGCGAAATAAAACATTGATAGCAGTAATGTATATAGATATGGACGGCTTCAAAAATGTCAATGATAACTATGGGCATGAAGCCGGGGATATTATTCTTAAAGAGATGGGGAAGCGCCTTTTTTCATTAGTACGCAAAGCAGACACGGTTGCCCGTATTGGCGGCGACGAATTTCTGATGGTTATAACTGAACTGAAATCTCCTGAGGGTGCAGCACTGATTGCCAGTAAGATACTCCGGCTCATGTCCGAACCGTTTGCCCTTAATGGGAAGCTTTTTACAATTGGGGCAAGTATCGGAATCGCGCTTTACCCGGATCACGGCGATGATGTGGACAGTTTAATTAAGCAGGCAGACAAGGCTATGTATGTAATTAAACATTCGGGTAAAAACGGATACACTTTCGTTAATAAAGAGAAGTAGTCTCTACCTTCAAAAGAAGAGGGTTTCCTGGTCTCTTCTTAACTGAACAAGACTTTCTTTAGCCAATTGAAACCTGCCGGAAAAGACCCTGTTCATTACCGAAACCAGTTGGCGGAACTTGTAAGCATCATGGTGAGAGTCCCCCTTTTGTTCGGAAGCGCTCCAACTCTGTTCGTCGGATATGCGTAGTTCCACCCCCAACGTGTGCTGCTGGGTCTTCTTGCCGACCCGGTCTCGCATCATGTAGACCGGCGTTCCAGGGATGATGATTTCGTTCGTATCCGCAGCCCGGTGGATCGGCAGAGAGAAGGCGATCTTGCACTGGAACTTTCTGTGTCCAAGCGAAGAATGCAGGTTTCTGGCAGCGTTTACACTCAGGGCCTCGTAGAACGTCCCGGCATTGGCGAGGAGAGTTTCTTCCCCTGGCGTTTCGTCGCTGCCACCGCTCTGGGCCAGGCTTACGATCAGCCGCCTAACTGCTTCCAGCATGCTTCGGGGGCTATCGAAGAGGGTCTGGGTGATCGAATGTGAGGCAGTGTTTTCCTGGAGGATCACGCCCCTCTTCTGCAGTGCGTGAAAGAGCTTTAACGTGTCGTCCATGCTCTTTAGTATAAAGGTGATTGCCAGGATGTCCCGGATGTCGTACGCTTCCCCCTCCACGTCTTTACCGAGCTTGGTGAACATGCTCTCGGGGCTCTTGAGCCTGGCCTTGATCTCAACGATATCGACGGATACGCCGTCCCCGCTGTTGAAGACAAGGCAGCCCCTGTTTTCATCTGGCGTCAGCGACTGCTTCAACTTGTGGAAAAACGTTGAAACCTTGACAAAAGCCCTCTGAGCAGGCTCATTGTCGGGGATGTGTTTCGGATTGTCCCAGGCATACCGGTACAGGTCGTCAAGGCTCTGCCCCTGCGCCTCAAGGAAAAAGCCGAGTTGTGCGTAATCGTTGCTGTCCTGGCTGTCCTCTTCCACCGACTTGATAAGGTGTCCCATCTTGAGCATGGAGCAGGCGATCTGCTGCCATGCTGCCGGGACATCCGGGTCCCTGCCCTTATACCCGTGTAAAACGCACGGATATTTCCGCGACGAGGCGAGGAGAAAGAGATGTCTGGGGTCTTCGCTTACGATCCGCCGGAAGTCCGTGCTCATAAGGACCGCCTCGATCTCCCCGATGGCGCACAGACAACGATGGTACAGGCCTGAGTTAGCAGACTGCAGGGCAGCGAGTCCTTCCAGTTGCTTTCTCACAAAAGGGAAGAGCCAGTCGAGAAAGTACTTGTATACGCGCTCGACATACCTGTTTGCCCGTTCCTTCTCACTCTCCTGGAGTTCAGCGTTGCCGATTATGTCGAACCCCCGGTTGCCCATCATCTTGGCGGCCTGGGAAAGGGCTGTTGCGTAATCCCCCGCCGGCAGCAACAGAAAGGGCGTCATCTCGGTCCTGTCAAGGATTGAACCGAAAATCTCGTGGTGGAGTTCCTGGCTTGATGGCATATGGTTCATGTGCAATACCCGGGTAAAGACAGCCCGCCGATCGGTACATTCCACCGGCAGTCCCGGATCCTTATACCTATTATAGCCTATGGAATATTTACGGGTATTCCTACATTTTTGCAGCTTTTCCAAAGATGCTATGTTTATATTATGCCGCAGTAATTAGAGTCTGCTTATAAATTGCCTTTATGCTTTTGAGCTGTCATTCCGGCTTGTCCGGAATCTTTTTAAAACAACGATTCCGGACAAGCCGGAATGACAAAAAACATTAGCTGACTGAGTTTATGGACAGACTCTAATTAGGTGAGAGGGTTAATTTAAAATTATTTTATTTTTTTTATTGGACAGATTACGCTTGATAATCTTGTTATTCATTTTTTTCTTTTGCATCTTTTTCCCAAATATCATAGTAATCCGGATAAAGTTTTTTCCCGCATTCGGGACAGATGCCGTGAGTGAACTTGGCCTGGGAATGCTCCATCAAATATGTTTCAACCTTATTCCAGTAGCCTCTGTCGTCGCGTATTTTCTTGCACCAGGCGCATATTGGCAATAAGCCGCTAAGTAGCTTGACTTTAGCAAGGGATTCCTGAAGCTCGAGGATAAGGCGTTCTTTTTCGTTTTCCAACTGTTTGCGTTCAATAGCATAACGAATAGCCTTTACAAGCAGGCTGCCGTTTGTCTGCCCCTTTATCAAATAGTCCTGCGCGCCCTCCTGAACAGCCTGTATTCCGACCTGTTCATCAGACAGCCCGGTAAATACAATAATAGGCAAGTGGACGAACCTCTCACAAAGGCTCTTGACACTGGCGATCCCCTTGCTGTCAGGAAGTCCGAGGTCCAGGAGAACCAAATCGATTTTACCGGCGTCTATTCCGGCAAACCCTTTTGCGAGACTGGCCGCATCTTCAAGGATAACGTCATGCGTTCTCTCTGACAACATTTCGCGTATCAGATAGACGTCAGCCGGGTTGTCTTCAATCAATAAAATGGTCACTTCTTTCCTACTGTTCATGAATCATTCTCATCCCTATCCAATATAGTGAAATACAGAGTCGTACCATTTCCCGTTTTGGACTCTACCCATATTCGGCGCCGTGATGCATATCTGTTAATCGGCACTATAATGTTGTCAGTAATAATTATAAATGATACACTAAAGTCTATCAAAATAAAACAGTCATGGCTATTCTCATCCCGGTAAGAGGTGGGAATGCACGGTATGTTTCCATGATCGGTGATCACCTTGTCGTCAGCCGTTGCCAACGGATACGTAATGCCCATTTGTTGTATGAACGACGGGGGTAAGGTATCTGTTGCGATGCCGATTATAGTAACCCGCCCGGGGAGGCTATTCGACAGACTCTTCCTCTTTTTCCTCCTCGCAGCGGTCACTGTTATATACCTCAATTTCCTTGCCGTCTTCTGTTAGTATCCGCCCTTCCGTCACCCAGTGACCCTCTTCACCCTCCTCTTCGTTCAAAACAGTGTCGATCATTGCGATTTGTTTGGGCTTTTTCCCAAGCAGCTCTTCTGCTGTCTTCCAGTAGTTGCCGCAATGAGATACTTGCACATGAGTGTTTTCGAGCTCCGCCCCATCCTCAAACGACGCTGATATATAGCCCGACGGTTGCGAAAAATTCTCCTCAAGCACTATCCCCTTGTGCCCCGCCGCCCGGATCGCCGCCAATGCCCCTTCAACCCGATCATTCGCTTTCATCTCTTTTGTCCTCCTTGGTCTGTTGTTTTTCTCTCTACCCTCTTTTAATTATATTATAATCCCATTCGCCTGCCTTTCATGTCGCCTTTCTGACTTTCCAGGAAAGATTTAAGTCCCCTATACGGGACATGCCGGCCGCTCATTCCGAAGCAATTTGTCCACTGATTTCGTCAGGTACTTCCTGACCCACCCCCACCAGAATCCACCACCTAAAACAGCAAACCACAGCCAACAGTACCAACAGTAGGCGCCTTAGGCTGTGGTTTGGTGGTGAATTGAGACCCCGACGCATCAGTTGACCTTGTTTAATTTTCATGGTATACAGTAATTAGGGATAGGGCCGCAGGACATATTAATGGAGACGGAGCTATATAATTAATTAGCTCATTGTAAAAATGCTTTACTCTGTTTAAGGAAGGAGGACTGAGATGAATTTAGTTCTGACAGACAAAGAGAAAGATATGCTTATAGGAGTGCTTAAGGACTATGTGCCGGAACTCAGGGGCGAGATTGCTTCCGGCGTTAAACACGATTTGAAAGTGGAACTAAAGGAGGAAGAGGCTGTATTAAAAGGAATACTGGAGAAATTGACCATACTGAAATAAATATATTTTCGATCGATGAAGTTGGATATGGACTTCATAGGAACCGCCCCAGGGTGATTGCATTTATCGGGGATGGGTTGCTCTTGCTCATCGCCCCGTGCCTTGTTGAGCCGGGTGGGTATCTCATAAATGCCTCGCGCAGGAATGTGTGTAAAATGAGGTAATTTAAAAAATAAAAAAATACGGACACCCTTATAAGGAGGGCTATGCTATGGCTTGGACAGATTGGGAAAGATTTGAAAGGTCGATGGATCCCTGGCGCGAGTTTGACCGGCTTAATCGGGTATTTTTAGGGTCCGGAGTGTCGTCCGGTGAACTTCCTTTGTTTAACGTGTGGCTGACCGCAGACAATGCGATGGTCACAACAGAGGTGCCGGGTATTGAGTCGGGGGCTATTGATATTTCAGTTGTGGATAAGTCTGTTACCGTGCGGGGCTCGCGCGAACCTGAAGAGGTCAGGGAAGATGGGGCATACCATCGCAGGGAGCGTTGGCACGGCAGGTTCAGCAAAACCTTTGAAATCCCTTTTGTAATCGATGCCGATAAAGTTGAGGCGAAGTTCAGGAAAGGTGTGCTTTACATTTCCATGCCCCGGGCAGAGGCGGATAAACCAAAGAAAATAGCGATTAAATCGGAATAAAAAGGAGGGACAATAATTATGGCTGATACGCCTGCAAAAGAAATGCTCAAAAAAGAGGCCGGGACACCGGCAGGAATAGAACGCACACGTTCAACAAAAGTATATACTCCTGCTGTAGATATCATAGAAAGAAAAGATGATATTGTGATAATCGCGGACATGCCGGGTGTTGATGAGCAATCTGTTGATATAACATTGGATAAGAATGTCCTTACTATTTATGGTACTGTTGAGCCTGAAATACCAGGGCAGCACAGGCTTGTATTTGCCGAGTACGGAGTCGGCGATTACCAGAGGCTTTTTACGCTGACGGATGAAATAGACAGTGACAAGATTCAGGCCTCGGTAAAAAATGGCGTATTAAAGCTGGTTTTACCTAAGGCCGCAACAGCAAAAACAAGGAAAATAACAGTAAAGGCCGAAGCATAACCCTTAAACCGACACGGAGGTTTAACTATGGCAATTAAGAATACCCTACCTTCAGTATCCGGGAAGAAGAGTGTCCCGACAAGGCTCGATGAAGCTAATCCTTTTGCGGTTATGCAGAGGGAAATCAATGCCCTCTTTGATAATTTCTTCAGAGGAGGCTTTGAATCAGAGCCTTTTGAAAGCCGCATGGGCGCCTTCGCACCACACATTGATGTTTCGGAAAGCGATAAAGAAATCAAGGTGTCTGCAGAACTTCCAGGTATGGATGAAAAGGACATTGACGTTTTGCTCCAAAACAATATGCTCACGGTCAAAGGCGAGAAGAAGGAAGAAAAGGAAGATAAGGGAAAGGATTATTATCACATGGAACGCTCCTACGGTTCATTCAGCAGGACTATTCCTCTCACCGTTGAAGTGCAAAGCGAAAAGGTCGCTGCTACCTTTAAAAAAGGAGTGCTCACGGTAATATTGCCGAAATCTGAAAAGGCTGTCAAAGCAACAAAAAAGGTTGCCATAAAAGCTGAATAAGAAATGTTGAGTTTTGTCAGGAGAAGGGCAAACGATACCATCGGCATTGAGTCCGTGCCGCTTCTGAACACTGATTACCGACCGCGTCAGTTTCCCGTCAAAGAGGTCTCCTCCTCTTGCCGGGAAACTGTAAGGTACCTGCTGGGATTTACCGTAACGCACTTCATAACGGCATTTTTCTCAAATCCCATTGCGACGAGCTGCCGGGCGGATTCCATTATAGTCATGCTCCCGCCCACGAGTTTGCCGCCGCTGTCGGTGACCCCCTGGCCACTCCCGGACATCTTTGACCCGGAAACCGAATCAGAGACGATGATTATTCTTTCAGGATTCTTTACTTTAAATATCAAACCAATCGTTGCTGGATGAAGATGGAAGGGATCTGCAATTACTTCAATATAAACCTCCCGGTTAAGAAGTCCGAATCCCGCTATCCCCGGCTCCCGGTGGTGAAAACAGCGCATTGCATTAAAAATATGGGTAATGCCCCGTGCGCCTGCATTAAATCCGTTTTCAGCTTCACTATATGTTGCCGCGGAATGTCCCATGCTGGGAACGATTCCCTTATCAGCCATTTTTCTTATGGTCCCGGGAGCGCCCTTCAGCTCAGGAGCAATGGTGATGATTTTTACTATATCCTCAAATCCCTCGATCAGCTCTTGCAAATGGTATTCCGTCGGCTCAAGGAAAGCAGTTGCCTCCAGCGCGCCGCATTGTAAAGGATTCAGAAATGGCCCTTCAAGGTGCACCCCGATAATCTTTGCCGGTTGCCGACTCCCGGAGCTTGACGCCCGAAGTTCGGCGCCCGGAGCTTTTTGCCGTTCCATGGCCTTTCTGACAGCATCCATATGCTTTCTCATGACCTTTATCGCTGCAGGATAGATTGCCGGAACGATTTCGGCAACACCGAGGGAGCCTTGTGTCGCTGCAACTGCAAGGATATCTTTTTCGTCGGGGGTCCTTGTGTCGTACCCGCCAATACCGTGTGTATGAAGGTCGATAACTTTCATAAGAATATCTTAGCACAGGGTAGTTTTTTTATTAGAAAGTTTGAAATGGCGCCAATGTTTTGCTATAGTTAATTTTACAAACAGATACTCTGATGCACAGGGAGGAAGCAGTGCTCCTTTTAGGGAAATGGACGCGTGACTCATTGGAGAAAATGCTGCGGGAATCATCTTCATACAGTACACCCGGAGAACGCATACTTTACCTTTCCTCCCTTTTTCTTGGCGCTCCTTACAAAGAAGCGACCCTGCGCGGAGACGTAGCCGACCCCGAAGTCTTTGTAATAAATCTTCAGGAAGTCGACTGCTTTACCTTCATTGAATATATCGAAGCCATGAGGCGATCAGCCTCGTTTCATGAGTTTGAAAAGAACCTGGAGCAAATAAGATACCGCTCCGGAAAAGTCGCCTTTACCTCAAGAAAGCATTTTTTTACCGACTGGAGTGAATTCAATAAGGATTTTGTTGACAATGTCACCAAATATATCGGAGGGCAGGAAACAATACTGCTCCGCAAACAATTGAACAGCAGGGAAGACGGAACACCTTTTCTCCGCGGTATTCAGCCCTTCAGTCGTGAAATTGAATATATTCCGGCTGATAAGCTTATAGACAATCTTGAAACCGGTGACTATATCGGAATTTACTCTGCCACTCCTGGCCTTGATGTTTCACATGTCGGTATTTTTATCAAAACCGGAGGTGTTGCTTATCTGAGACATGCATCATCCGCAAAAGAGCACCGGAAAATAATCGACCAGGATTTTAAAAGCTACATAAAAACCAAACCAGGCATCATTGTGCTGAGGCCGAAATAGTTGCATACTAACCATCATCAACACTCTGAATCAGTTCCCCTGTCTCAACCTGCTCCCGCACTTCCTGCACATGCTCCTGTAGAGATCATTACCCAGATATTTATCACATGAAGGACATCTCCAGTTAACTCGGCTGAAACCGATAAACGCTGCGATGACCGTAATCTGCGCGCTGAAGATAATATTTTTTGAGAACTCTCCCACTACAGTAGGACGCCTGTAAAGGAAAGCAAGAATTAACACAATAAACAGCGTTACCCCTATGGCCATTTACTGACGTCTACGGCGCAATTCGAAATGTTGCATAATATGTTTTTTGTCTCTTTTTAACATAGTGACAAGTTTCCTTTCGCGTATATTATATCAGAATTCGAGGCTCCGGCCAGGTTGTAGTTTGTACGGTCCTCACCAGCCTTCTTCCCATATGGTATAATTGCACACCGTCACAAAAAGTGTTCGCGTGTGTGGTTTGACTTGCGGAAAAGGAGGGAATGGCTTATGGATAAGGGGATGAGGATCGCCATAAATACCGGGGGGGGGGATGCTCCGGGACTAAATGCAGTCATCAAGGCAGTTGTGATGGGAGCTGACAGCAGAAATTGGGAGGTTTACGGCATAAGGAATGGTTATGCGGGCCTGCTCAACACTGACGAGATAATTCGCTTGACTCCGGCCATGGTGCATGACATCTGCAGCTTAGGGGGCACGATGATCGGGACTACCAATAAGGGGAACCCCTTCAAAATGCCTATTACCAACCTGGCAGGCGAGACCGAGATACGCGATGTGTCGGATAAAGTAATGGATAATTTCAAACGACTACGCTTCGATTGCCTGATTGCGGTGGGAGGCGACGGCAGTCTTGAGATCGCGTATAATTTTTTCAAGAAAGGAATGCCGGTTATCGGAGTTCCAAAGACCATAGACAACGACATTTCCTCGACTGTGGTCACGTTCGGTTTCGATACTGCTGTGAACATAGCTACAGAAGCCATTGACCGCCTTCACTCTACTGCCAAGTCACATGACCGCGTGATGGTGGTGGAGGTGATGGGACGCCACGCCGGTTGGATTGCCCTCCATAGCGGCGTTTCAGGTTCGGCCAATGTTGTCCTCATACCCGAGATTCCTTTTGATGTAGAAAAAATATGCGACCATATTAGTGAACTTGAGCTGCACGGGCATCACTATGCAATTGTAGTTGCTGCAGAAGGCGCAGCAACCCTTGGCGGCCGGGTCCTTGACAGGGGAAATGGCGAGGTTGGACGGCAGGATGTAGTACTGGGTGGTGTCGGAGAATATGTGGCAAAGGAAATTGCGAGAGGAACCGGCAAAGACACACGCTCTCTTGTACTCGGGCACCTTCAGCGGGGCGGCTCACCCACAACCTTTGACCGCCTGATGGGTCTCCGCTTCGGTGCTGCTGCAGTTCGCATGGCAGAGGAAAAGAGGTTTGGTACTATGGTCGCTCTCAATCCTCCCATGGTAACGGCTATCCCGCTCTGTGATGTTATCGGTAAAATAAAGAATGTGCCTACCGATAACGACACTATAATAACAGCGCGTGAGATAGGCATTTCTTTCGGGGACTGAAAAATATCCGTGAATTACCGCAGCCGACGGTAGCCAACAGTAGGGGCTTTTAAGCCGGGCTATTAAGCCAGGACACAGAGGAATCCTTATAGATAAAAAGCGCCATAAAGTCTTTCAGAGTTCACAGAGTATTTCTCTGTGTCCCCTGTGGTTAATTTTTCTGGGGAGGAAGAAATGCAAATGACAGCAAGAAATAAGGCATTAGAGGCCATCAGAAATGATGGTTTTAATGGTGGGATTATAGAGGCCAAATGGGGCGAGGCTTCAGATAAGATTGCTGTTAGTTGGGAACCTGGTAACGAGTTGGAAAATACGATGTTTCAGGTTGCCGATGCCGGGCATGATTATTGGGAAGCGGCCAAATTACTGGAGATCGAGGACAACGGAATAGGGATAATCAACACATATTGGGACAACGAAGAGAGCGAATGGGTAACGACAGGGACGGTGTTGGACGCTGACGGGAAAGAAACGTGTTTATACAACTCTCAGGAAGAGGAAGAGACATCCGGGCGAGAATTTAGTTGAGGAGTCTGCATTGAATATACTTGTACGCAATCTATCCAGGGGAGTTAACGAGGAAGAACTATTCCAGCTCTTCCAGCCTTTCGGGAGAATAAAGTCACTCAACATAGTCATGGATGCATCCACAGGCAAGTCGAAGGGTTTCGGGTTCGTCGACATGCCCGAAGATTTCGAATCTGCTAAAGCGATAAAAGCGCTTGACGGCAAGCTTGTCCAGGGTTTGAGGATGAGAGTGAAAAAGGCCGTCAAACAGAACTACAGCCCTCCACGGGACAACCCGGACAAAGCGCGGACGGAGCGTTTTGACGCCGGAAAAGTGAGCAGTGCGAATAAAGGGAAAAGTGGCAGCCGGCAGAGTACCGGACACAAAAAAACTACCCGCAAAGACAGGTCTTAATATTGGTCCATGAAGAACTTTGTTCTCTTTAAGGAAAGTCTTAAATGTAGTTGCCGCTCTATTTATTTACCCGTTATTCCCCCGCGCTGTTTTTTAATCCTGACATTAAACTTGTATCCCTTTTCTATCGCCCGGGTATTAACTATACTCTCTATGACCGGCAGGGAAAAGCTGCAGTTGCCGATAACGATCAGCCAGGGCCGGGGCGCGAGCTCGGTCCCCTCTATCATTTTCTTTGTGATGATCGTCCATGTCCAGGTCAGGCCGCACTGCCGGTTTATCTCGTCACTGCAGAGATCCACGGACCAGGCTTTTTTTGCGCCCTGACGGACAATATCGGTGTAATAGACATCGAGTGTTTTAGCTTCAAGCCTTTCCAGTGCAATTAGAAACGCTTTGTGTACAGACTCCTCCAGAATAGCTTTGTTGAGCTTATGCGCATTACCCGCGTACCAAAGTGATATTTTATCCTGCACTTTCATCCAATGCCTTTTTATCCTTCCTGCTGCCTTCGTACAATTCATACTCCAGCAGCCTGCATTCTATCCCGCCGTTAAAAAATGGGACCCTCCGCTTTGCTCTCAGTCCCACCTTTTTAGCCAGGTCAAGATTTCCGGTAAAAAGATAACCGGTATATCCCCTGCACTTCTGCTTAAAAAAATCACCGATCCCCTTGTAAACACTCTCAAGCTCCCTGATCTTTCCCATTCTTTCTCCATATTCCGGGTTGAGCATTACAGTCCCCCTTCCGCCGGACCCTCCATCAGGGATTGGGGTCCCGGAATAATCACATACGGCGAATTCAACCAGATGCCCCACACCGGCTGCAGCGGCATTTTTCTTTGCCGCCTCAACAGCCTCTGTCCTGATATCGGTGGCAATAATCCTGCAATCCAGCGCCTTTTTTTCTGCTTTTTTTGCTAGTAAACGCAGATCGTCCCAAAGAGATTCATTAAAGCCCCTGAGATGCATGAACCCGAAATTGTCCCTTAACAGTCCGGGAGCTCTGTTCAGTCCTATCAGGGCAGCCTCGATAGCAAGGGTGCCGCTGCCACACATGGGATTGATGAAATGGCCGCTGTTTTTTGGGCCGGATGCCTGCACAGACGTCCAGCCTGTTGCCTTTATAACGGCAGCCGCGAGGGTCTCCTGCATGGGGGCCGTCAAGGGGATCTTTCTATACCCCCGCCGGGAAAGGGGTTCTCCCGAGGTGTCTATATACAGGGAACAGCGCTCGTCCTTCCAATAAAGATTTACCACTGTTCTGTCTTGTTCGGACCCTGAGTCAGGACGCTGCCCGCACTTTTCCTTGATCCTGTCGACAATGGCGTCCTTGCACTTTACATTTGCAAAGCGTGAATCCCTGATGGTCGGGTTGTCCACGCTGGAGGTAACACAGACATATCCGTCCGGGGCTATATATTCCTCCCATGCAATTTCCGACACTTCCCGATAAAGAGCATCGGCATCAGGCGCAGCGAATTCCCTGATGAGAAAGAGGACACGGTGCGCAGTGCGTAGCAGAAGATTGAGCCGGAGTGTGTCGTCCATAGTCCCCTCTGTCGCTATGCCGGCAATGGTTTCGCGGAGTACAGGGAACCCCATTGCAAGGAGTTCTTCCTTCAAGTACGGCGGTATCCCCTTTGCACAGGTAATAAGAATCAAGGTTTTTTTCATGCCGTCATTTTCTTTTTTTAAATGAGGCGTCTTTCATAGCTGTGATAGTTATGACAAAATTCTCGGGCTTCAGGTCAGGGTCCTTCTCAAGCTCCTCAACAAATACAGTGATTGCCTTTCGCATGAAGTCAGAGAACTTTACGCTGCCCGGCAATGCAACAATCCTCTGACGCGTATCTTCGTCAATCGGTGCAGTATACTTTGCCATATAGGTCTCCCTGCCATGTTAATAGAGTTTTTAAATTTCCATATCGGTATTTGGGCATATATATCAACCTGACATCCTCCTTTGTTTGGTTTTATAAGGTTTTATGGAAAGCCGCCGCCAAAGCGGACCGGTCACTACCATCGCCTTCTGATGCTCTTTTCCCTTCATGTCCCTTTCGACGAAAAGCTTCTCACTGGTAAAAGGGTCCTTCCCCGTATAGTACATAAGCGTAGAATAGGTAGAGGGAAGGGGTGTAAATATCTGCACCTGTTCCGGTGTAATCTTCAGCTCCCGTGAAGTGAATGCCCTGAGATTGTCCATTGCCCGGGTATCGCATCCCGGGTGAGCAGCGATGAGGTAGTAGGTCAGGAACTGTTTTTTACCCATCTTTTTATTAAGCGCATCGAAAGCTTCCTTAAAGACCTGCAGATATTTTATGCCCGGCTTCCCCATCCTCTTCAGGACGGCATCTTCAGTATGCTCCGGCGCGATTTTGAGCTGTCCCGAAACATGATGCCCGACAACATCCTGCAGATAAGCCGCGCCGCATACGGTGTCTCGCAGGACCATATCGTACCTTATGCCCGAAGCGATAAAGATTTTTTTTATCCCCGCGACATCCCTGAGTGCCCGCAGGAGCGCCCTCTGCCGCGAATGGTCCACCTTCAGTTGCTCGCACCCGGGATACAGGCAGCGTTTATTCTTGCAACTTCCCTTGCGCAGTTTCTTGTCACATTCGATGCCATACATATTAGCGGTAGGGCCGCCCACATCAGTTATATAACCTTTGAAGCCGGCAAGCTGCGTCAAAGCTTTCGCTTCCCTCAGAATGCCGGCCGAGCTGCGCGAACTGATTGTCTTTCCCTGGTGAACTGTGATGGAGCAGAAGTTACACTCTCCATAACAGCCCCGGTGGGTTGTAATAGAGAACTTAATGGTGTCCAGCGCGCGCACCTCTCCCTGCTTTTTGTAAAGAGGATGTACGTCCCGCTCGAAGGGCAGAGCGTAGATTGCATCCAGCTCCTTTTCAGAAGGACAGTAGGCCGGCGGGTTCTGTATGAGATAGCGGTTATCCTGCTGCTGGCACAACCCCCGGGCAGTAAGGGGATCGTTGTTTGCATAGAAAAGGTGGAACATTTCAGTAAACTTATCTTTGTTCTCCTTTACATCTTCATAGGATGGCAGCAGAATATGTCCCTCTTTGGGCTCCTTCGCGCTATAGCATATCCCCCGTATGTCCTGTATATTCTCCTCCTGTTCAAGCCTCCGGGCTATTTCGAGAACCGCCTTTTCTCCCATGCCGTATACGAGGATATCGGCCTTTGAGTCGAACAGCAGCGATCTCCGCACAGCATTGTCCCAGTAGTCATAATGAGCGGTCCTGCGGAGGCTTGCCTCGATTCCACCAAGAACAAGCGGTTTCGTATTCTTGAAGTGTCTGCGTATCAAATTGGCATATGCTATGGTAGCGCGGTCAGGTCTTCGGGTATTCTCCCCTCCGGGAGTGAAATCATCGCTGTGTCTCCTCTTCTTCAGGGCAGTGTAGTTGGCAACCATGGAATCTACAGAGCCCGCCGTAACGCCCCAGAACAGACGCGGCTCTCCAAGCCTCGTGATGTCCCCGCCGCTTTTCGCATCAGGCTGAGCAATAATTCCCACTCTGTATCCGGCCCCGGCAAGGACATGACCTATAACTGCAACCCCGATATGAGGACTGTCAATATAGGTATCACCTGTTACAAGAATTATGTCCAGGCCCTTCCAACCGCTCTTTTTCATCTCTTCCGGAGTCGTCGGCAAAAACATGCGCTCTCTACTTTGCCCCCTTTGCTGAAGATATAGGCAATGGTAAATCCGGCAACCTGTTCTGTATTATTTTTTCTTCATGAACGCATCGTAAAAAGGATTATTCGTAAAGCGTACTGGTCTTTTTTCAGACCTGTCACGTTTTATTCCCACCGCAGCCGCCGTTTTAATTTCCTCCGTCTTGTGTGGAACTTCCGTCTTTGATTGCCCGCGCTTCATCGAGAGAGCAATACGTTTCCTCCGGAGGTCTACATCGAGTACATTTACGGTGACCTTTTGATGGACCTTCAGCACTTCTGCAGGATTTCTCACAAATCTATCGGAGAGTTCACTGATGTGTATAAGGCCGTCCTGGTGAACGCCGATATCCACAAAAACCCCAAATGCCGTGATATTGGTGACAACGCCGGGCAGCTTCATGCCCGGGTTGACGTCTTCAATCTTCGTTATGCCGGGAGAGAACTCGAAGTCCTCGAATTGCTGTCGCGGGTCCCGTCCAGGCTTTGCGATCTCGGCCATGATATCGTTCAGGGTAGGCATTCCTGCTTTATCTGTCACATAGAGCGAAAGGTCAATCTTCCGTCTGAGGTCCCCGTCCCGCATCAGGTCGCCGGCCCCGCAGCCGATGTCCCGCGCCATGTCATAAATTATATGATAGCTTTCCGGGTGCACAGCGCTCCTGTCCAGAGGGTTTGCCCCGTCCTGAATGCGAAGGAATCCCGCTGCCTGTTCAAATGCCTTAGGCCCGAGGCGCGGAATCTTTTTTAGTTCCTCGCGGGACATGAAGGGGCCGTGTTCGTTCCTGTACTCCACAATCCCTTTAGCAAGCTTCGGGCCCAGTCCCGAGACATATGTGAGGAGTTCCCTGCTTGCGGTGTTGACCTCAACACCAACTCCGTTGACGCAGCTGATTACGACATCATCAAGGCTTTTCTTCAATGCGGTCTGGTCCACGTCGTGCTGATATTGGCCCACGCCGATTGATTTGGCGTCTATCTTCACCAGTTCGGCGAGCGGATCCATAAGCCGGCGTCCTATCGAAACCGAACCCCGAACGGTCACGTCATAGTCTGGAAATTCCTCGCGGGCTGCATCGGAGGCCGAATAAATCGACGCCCCGCTTTCATTGACCACCACAACCTTAATCTCCCCCGTAAAGCCGAGGCCCTTGATGAAAGACTCTGTCTCCCTTCCCGCAGTCCCGTTGCCTATCGCAATCGCCTCTATACCAAAACGCCCGCACAGTTCCCTCACTTTCCCGGCAGCCTCAGCAGCTCCCCTATCGCCGAAATGAGGGAAGATGGTGTCGTTATGGAGCAGTTTCCCCTGCCGGTCGAGACATACCACCTTGCAGCCTGTCCTGAACCCGGGGTCAACGGCAAGGACGTTTTTTCTGCCCAGCGGCGGGGCGAGCAGGAGCTGCCTGAGATTCTCAACAAAAACCCGTATCGCTTCTTCATCAGCCCGCTTCTTAACGGCAAGGCGAATCTCACCCTCCATGGAGAAGCACAGCAGTCTTTTGTAACCATCATGAACTGCCATCTTCACCTGCTCTGATGCCTTGCCGCCATCTTTTACGAAAATAGACTCCAGCAGGGAGAGCGCCTCGTCTTCGGGAGGCAGCACGCGGTGGATGAGAAACCCTTCGCTCTCGCCCCGGCGTATCGCCAGGATTCTATGGGCAGGGGCCTTCGATACCGGCTCTTCCCATTCGTAATAGTCCTTGAACTTGGTCCCTTCTTCTTCTTTGCCGCTTATGATCTTCGACCGAATGACGCCCTTCGCCCAATAAAGCTCCCGCATACTCTCCCTTGCCCTTTGGTCCTCGCTCACCCATTCGGCAATGATGTCCCGCGCACCCGCGAGCGCTTCTTCCCGTTTATAGACACCTTTTTCGGCGTCTATAAACGGGGCCGCAGCAACTTCTATGTCCATCTCTTCCTGTTTAAATATAATTGCAGCAAGGGGTCCTAGGCCCTTCTCCTTCGCTATCGTTGCCCTTGTGCGGCGCTTCGGGCGGAAGGGGAGATAGACGTCTTCAAGGACTGTGACGGACCCGGCCCGTTCGATCTTCTCCTTTAACTCCTCCGAAAGCAGCCCCCGTTCTTCCAGCGACATAAAAATGGCGTCGCGCCTTTTGTCAAGTTCGTCCAGCTGTTCAAGCCTGTCCCTGATGGCGGCGACAGCGACCTCGTCCAGACTCCCAGTGGCTTCCTTCCTGTATCTTGAAATGAAGGGCACCGTTGCCCCCTCCTCAAGCAAAGAGGCTGTGGACTTGACCTGCAGGGTCTTTATCTTTAGTTCATTTGCTATAATCGAAATGTGGGTCTCTTTCATCTCTTTCCATGTCCCTTTAGGAAGCGACTCCAAAAGCTCCCACCTTTGATACCAGATAATGATTTCTCTTCAAGTTCCCTGGTTATCGACTTTGCCATCGGTATCTTGTTTCCGTCCTGCAGGTAGAAGTCAGGCAACAACGACCTCATATGGTGTGATCCTATAGCTTTACATGACAATTTTATCATAGTTTGAGGAGCATGATCCTTTCATAGATATCCTCATCTCTGAACTGAAAGCCAAAATTACGATAAAGTTTTATTGCGATTAAGTTGGAGTTCTCCACCGTCAGCCAGATCGAATCAAAGGCGAGTTTCAGGGCCTCTTCGAGGGTTAATCTCATCAACTCTGTCGCGAAGCCGAGATTTCTGTAGTTTTGGTCAACGAAGATTATGAACTCTCCCGACTTCCCGTTCGGGTCGGGAACTAGCGCTGCATGGCCGATCACCCTGTCATCTCTCCAGGCGAGGAAATTCATACCTATATCGAAGAGCTGTTTCACCCAGTTGTAACAGACTTCAGGATTTGGCGGGGGGAGGCCCTGAGAGGCCGGTTTTGGCGAAAAAATGCTGTACATCTCCAGAACAGCAGAAAAATCTTCGGTACTGCAGAGACCTATTTCAAAAGAGAGCCCCGATTTGTCGGTTTTGATAACGCGCTTATCCGGCTTAAGAATCATGATCGCCTTTTGAAAGTCAAAAGTTTTCTGTCAATTCCATCCGCCATTGCGGAGATCACAAGGAATTGTTGCTGAGCGATAGTTTCTTTAATAGATTTCTTGTAGTGTAAAAAGGCGAAGAATGCAATCAGCGAGCGCAGAGCAATAGGGATCGAGACGATTAGTGTGAATTTGGCCTGTAATTTCATAATGGCGACATAGCCTGGTTCTGCTGAAGAATGAGTTGATCATCTAGTGTCCCGACACATTTCCATTTTAAACTCTTTTCCATCATGACCATGTTGTTTATTATACACTCTTTTGCTCAGATCACAGTAACGGTGGACGATTGTGGAATATAGGCTGGGTTATAAAGCGGATATATGTGAGAGGTTACACCCTGACTATGTCCGGGGGTTGCCCTCGGCTTGCCGGGATGCAGGAGCTCAGGTTTTCCCTTAAGCGCAATACTGCATGGTCCTTTACCATTCGGCAGGATAAGGTCAGCCCTTACATTTTTCTTAGCCCCCAAATTGGTTATTGCTGATTGCTCTACTGCGATAAAATACGGCACGTGCTTTAGATGTACCAGCATTATGTGCTGTGCAACCGCCCTTCTCCTGAAAATCATAGTCGAGAAATGCGGATGAGTGAAGTTACAGGGTCAGAAAATCAGTGCCCTAAGGTAATCAGCAACAATATTCAATTCGGGGAGACCGTTTGGGCTGACGATGGGAAACTTGGGGTACGGTTAGCTCACACATCTTATCCCTGCGCTTTACTTTATAAATATCAGTATGTTTTTCTGATGAAGCCCCGCAATAATAATAATGCACTGCAATATTTTTTTGGCCATCAAAGCACTGAAAATGTCATTTGCCAATCTAGTTTAATGTTATTTATCAATATGTTATTGCCACCGAATTAAATGGCACGATATTTGCTTTAATAAAAGCAAAGCTCTTTATGAGGTGAATCAAACATGAACGTCAACATTCAACGTTTAAGAACAAAAGTTTCCTCTCATCGTGGCTGGAAGTGGTTCATTCTTTCCACTGTTCTGCTTGGGGCCACAATGTCGGCGCTGGACGTAAGCATTGTCAACGTAGCCATGCCGACTCTTAAAAGTACGTTCGGGGTTTCAATGGCTGTTATCGAATGGATTGCAATGGCATATATGCTTACGCTGACCATTTTTATTCCTCTGTTTGGAAGGCTGGCGGATATGTATGGCAGGTCGACGCTTTATAAACTAGGGTTTGTTGTTTTCTCTGTGGGTTCCATGCTTTGCGGGATGTCTGCCACAGCTACTTTCATGATAATAGCCCGCGTAATCCAGGCTATAGGGGCGGGGCTTTTGCAAGCAAACTCAGTCGCACTTATCACTTATACTTTTCCATCGAAAGAGAGGGGCAACGCTATCGGCATTCAGGGTGCAGTACAGGCGTTGGCAATGTCGGCAGGACCGTTTTTAGGGGGTATTCTGATAGCCACGGTAGGCTGGAGGGCTATCTTTTATCTGAATATTCCGATCGGGATACTGGGTACACTAGCCGCCATTTTCATTCTTCCCCCCAACCAGAAGGTGGAGAAGAAAGGGGAAATTGATTATCTGGGGACAGTGTTTTTCGCCTCAGGTCTAGGCTTTATCGTGCTTGCTTTCAACCAGGGAGTGAATCTTGGCTGGGGCTCGCATACAATTATGATGTATTTCGTGTCCGGTATAGTGCTTTTGACCCTTTTTATCATCACGGAACTGAGGGTAGAGCACCCGCTGATAGACCTCAAGCTCTTCAGGGATGCTACCTTCCTTCTCGGAAACGTGACAAGCATGTTGTCTTATTATGTGCTGTTTGCACTAATGTTCCTGATGCCCTTTTATATGCAAAATGTGTTGGGCTACAGCGTTGCTCTTACAGGCGCCCTGCTGACTCCTCTTCTCCTTGCGATGGCAGTAGTGGCTCCCTTCTCAGGCCAGATCTCGGATAAATACGGTCCGAGGATAATGACGACTTCCGGGATGCTCATTGCTGCCCTGGCATGTTTCGCCCTGATGTTTATGGGAGTGCCTGTGCAGTTGCCCCTGATGGTGGCCGTGTTGATCCTCCTTGGGGTTGGAATGGGCCTGTTTACTACGCCTAACAATAGCGCCATCATGGGATCGGCCCCCAGGGAGAAACTGGGTGTGGCCGGCGGTGTCCTGAACATGATGCGGTCCCTCGGACTCATCTTGGGAGTGAACATATCAGGAGTAATATTCACCAGTCTGGAACACCGGTACCTGTCTGACAATGGGTATCCGAATGTTCAGAATGTATTCAGCAACACCAACATTCCACTACAGGTTAAAGCGGCCGCTTTCATGCACGGTTTTATGATGGTAATTATGGTCCTTATGGCAGTTACTATTTTATCGGCATTCATTTCTTCAGTCAGAAAAGTCAAAAAAATTGCTATCGCAGATCATGAAGCAACGAGAACAGCAGTTGTTTCTTCAGGGTTCTTTCATGGCTTCAGCCAGGAGAGCAAAGGGATTGCTTTATTTATAATGCTCCTTCTGTTTAGTGGGGTCACCGGTGCTTTCGCCTCTTCCCGATTTAGTAGTGAGAGCTTTGCTGCTCCGAAGACAGTGCAAAGCTTGCCTGTGGCTTCAGGCCAGTGCGCTACCGTGCAAGGAGAAAGATATTCAGAGGCCCAAAAGCTGGCCCTTGCCTATTATGCAAAAAAATATAATGATTCTGATGTCGATATTGAGGTAATACCTCATGGGGACAATATGGAGGCCGATATCAGAAAAAATGGCGATCTCGTAAAAAGGCTCTCTATTGACGGCAATACTGTCACTGAGAACAATACCGGCATGCGTGACTGGGAACTTAACCTTTTGACCAATGTCAATTAAAAAAAATGGGATCTTTTAGATTCCTAAAATTAATTTTTAACAAGGAGATATTTAAAATGGGCAAATTACAATTTTTTCCCTCGCGCCCCTACTGGAAGTGGTCCATTCTTGCCACTGTTCTGCTTGGGGCAACAATGTCGGTGCTGAACGTAAGCGTTGTCAACGCAACCATGCTGAATCTTAAAAATACGTTAGGAGTTCCGATGGCGGCAGGTTGGCTGTTTTTACTGGGCTGCAGCTTGAGCGGCTCTTTTTTATCAAGTCTTTTGGGGATAGGGGGCGCCATATTCATTATTCCTATTATTTTGTTTTTTCAAAAAAGTGTGCAGTTGGATCTGGGGATACATCAAATAAGCGCCCTTTGCACCCTTTTCGTATTCGGGGCAGGGGTTGTCGGTTTTTGGGCCCATGGCCGGCACGGGAAGATAGAAAAGAGGCTGGTGGTCGTGACCGGCTGTAGTGCATCCATCGGGGCGCTGTCAGGTGGGATGGTACAATTCTATCTACCGCACAATATGATTTTAATAACGTTCATTACGCTGTTGTTCCTTATTGGCATTGCAATGATTTGGCCCATGAAGGTTGAGCATAAAGAGATGCCTGAATATTCGATACCTAAAACAGTTATGGGTTGCTTGACAGGCGGTTTTCTTGCAGGCATAGTGGGCATAGGTGGAGGCACGCTGCTTGTGCCCTTTATGATCCGTGTTCTTAAAATTCCTACCAGGCTGGCCATCACTACCGGTCTTGCCCTTGTGATGCTTGCGGGCTTTTTTGGCCTAATCGGCCGACTGGAGCATGCTTCCTCTGTCCCCTGGATGTTAGGCATACCTCTGTTGCTCGGCATACTGCCTGGCAGTTTAATGGGGACCTTTACCAACCGGCGCATGCCCGTAGCCGTTTTGCGCAAGAGCTTTGCAGTGCTGATTCTGGCGCTGGCGGTTCAACAAGTGATAAGTGTTGTTTCGTAATTTCTGAAGAGGTATTTGTATAATGTTCGATAAGAGAGGCAATGTGCCACAACCTAAGAGTTATATAAAAAAATTACTGGAGCACTGGCATGATTTCCGCCTGAAGCTTATTTTCGAAGGTATTTTAACCGGGGCTTTTGCAGGTGTGGTCGTGGTCTGTTTTAGACTTATGCTGGCTTGGACAGGTACGGAAAGGCCCCGGCTGTTTGCCTTTCTGAGGTCGAGTGACTTTGGCTGGACCGCACTAGGGTTTGGTTGCCTTATTGTCATTAGCTTGATTTTGGCCCGGGCGATTAAGATGGTGCCTATGTCCACCGGCAGCGGCATTCCCCAGGTGAAGGGCATTCTATCGGGACATTTGAGAATGGAGTGGTTTAAAGTAATCGGGGCAAAGTTTATAGGTGGTCTATTGGGAATTGGCGCTGGCCTTTCCTTAGGTCGGGAAGGCCCCTCGGTGCAATTGGGAGCGGCAGCGGGTCAGGGGGTCAGCCGACTTTTGAGGCGCTCCAGTATGGAGGAAAAGTATCTGCTCACCAGCGGGGCCAGTGCCGGGCTCTCCGCAGCCTTTAACGCCCCCCTGGCAGGGGTGGTGTTTGCACTGGAGGAATTGCATAAAAACTTTTCTCCGGTGGTGTTGGCCTCTGCTGTGGCCGCCTCGGTTACGGCGAATGTTGTCACCCGTTTTGTTTTCGGGCAGGGTCCGGTGTTTGACTTTCACAATATTCCCATTATGCCTTTTCATTATTACCTGTATGTTGTTGTCCTTGGTCTTATAGTCGGAGCTTTTGGGGTATTGTTCAACTCGAGCTTGGTCAACTTCCAGATTTTTTACGAGAAAATACACTTGCCGTCCCAATTGAAGCCGGCTATTCCTTTGTTAGCGGCTGGAGTCCTCGGATTTGTCCTGCCCGAGGTGCTGGGTGGCGGAGACGGGTTAATCAATTCGTTACCACAAATGCATTACGCGATGACCATGCTGATGGTTATTCTTGCGAGTAAATATTTATTTACCATGTTAAGCTACGGTACTGGGGTACCGGGCGGCATTTTTATGCCGCTTTTAACTATCGGAGCATTAAGTGGCAATGTATACGGCAGCATTGTGGCCCAATATCTTCATGTTGATCCAACTTATGTCAGCAACTTTATCATCCTGGCAATGGCCGCATACTTTAGCGCTATTGTCAAGGCGCCCATTACAGGGAGCATCTTAATCATGGAGATGACCGGCAACATGGAACAGCTCTTACCTTTAATTACTGTTTGCATGGCAGCCTATATTGCGAGCGATGTATTGAATGGCAAGCCTATTTATGATGTTTTGTTAAATCGAATTCTGTCTAATCGTAAATCGGCTAAGAATACAAGCCCTCAGAAACATGATCATGATGATGAAAAACATATTTTAGAAAAAGTGGTCAGCCTGGGGGCTCCGGTTTGCAACAGAAAAATATATGACATTGAGTTGCCGGAGAACTCTGTTTTGGTAGGCATCAGGCGGGGGGACTCAGAATTCATCCCGACACCGGATACCACTATTTATCCAGGAGATTATTTGATTGTGATGTCAGGGTCAGCGGTGTTTTCCAGTGTGCACACCTGTTTAGAGGAACTGGCCAGTGAAGAGAAATCCGTCAATTAACGTCTTTTTAAACAGTCTCACCCTTGCTTCCCTCAAGTGAGTGGGTAATCCGCCTTGTGGGTAGTGAACTACATCTGGAGACCTGCGGCGCCGACAGTGGGGAACTCAAACCCCTGGGAGATCCCACCACCCACAGAGTGGATGTGAGGGTTATTGCAGCCTCGAACAGGGATCTGGAAGACTCGGTATCAATCAAAAAAAGATATCGTGCACTAAAAATACCCCTCAAAAGCCAAAAACCCCGACCACGAGCGAGAGAGCAACAGGGCCCGGAGGAATTATAAATTCCCCTGATTCGGCTTGGATATGCGACCCTCCGAATATGCTTGCATATAAGACGACTATGATTAAGCCGAACAGTCCGATCCAAAACAGGGTAACACCGAGGAAGCATTGTAAGAACGGGTATGCGGAAGTAAAGTTTTTGCAATTGAAAAGATATACGATACCGGCTTTGTTGTGTTATCATTTTTGCATAATATATAAGTTGGTAAAATTTAGTAAAGAACACTCTATATTATATCCGGCAGTCTGTTTTTTGGTTTTTTAGCTGTTTTTGTATGGCACGTTCCTGCTGAAGGAATTGTCATTGCCTGTTTGTTGTGGTTTTTTAATATGGTGAAATGGAGGATGGGGTAAATTAAGTGGGCGAGCCTCTAATGGGAATATTAGTAAACCTACTGTGTATTATAGTTCTTGGTGCTTCACTTCTTTTTCTTAAATCACTGCGTCATTATAAATGGATTGACGCTAATTACACTTTACTGAGTCGGATCGTATGGATTCTTTACCTTTTAGCTATATTTTTTTTCATACTCCCAATGTACAACATGGATCCTAATCCTGACTGGCGCCAAAGAAACAACCCATAGATGGAATGCTTCTCAGCAAGCAATGCATTCGGAAGGCTATTTACCTTTTTTAAAATTGTACCATATCTCTCGTACCCTGACACTCACTTAACGAGTTTCATATCTTTTATCTTCTCTCGCTCAGCAGGTCAAAAAATCACCCTTTCACTACCATGACAGGGATTTTGATATCTTTGTGGATTACGCCATATGCAACACTGCCGAGGACCGTTGCTGTTAAAGCGCTCCTTCCGTGAGAGCCCATTACGATCAGATCCGCTTTTGAACTGCCCGCCTCTTTCACGATCTCCTCGACAGGATACCCAGTAGTTATCACGGCCTTTGAACGGATGCCGCCTTCATCGCACAGTTTTATTATTTCCTGAGCATTCCCTTTGGCAGTCTCCCGCAAAGCGGACTCGATTTTTGCTTCAGGCAACCCGGTCTCCGCAATTGAAACCAACGCGAGCGAGCGCGAATCGACAATGCTCAGGACAATTACAGAAGCGTTTAAGTTTTTCGCAAGGTCAACAGCATACACGGCGGCCTTTTGAGCTAACCTTGAACCGTCTGTCGGCACAAGAATTATTGAAATCATCGGCGTCTCCTTTTTGTTGTGAGGTTGCTTTTTCCATGAGGCTTACTAATCGGAATAGCGTATTATATCTGCACGGTCTGTCACTATCATCCAAACCCCATTCGGTGATCAACACAGAGGGCAAATGCATAATCATTTCTTTCTTCAGCAAAAGTGTAGCATGTGCGCTCGGCTTTGTACAGTATGTGATGTGCGACACGCTAAAACCATACGTTGTCACACTTAAACCTTTTATTGGGGACACTATCAGTCATGATCCTTTATGATTTATTCTTGTAATGCTTTGGGGCTTGCAGTAAAATAACTCATAATAAATTTACAGGGGAGGTTTTATGACCAAGATCGAACTAGCCACTAAGATGGCTGGGGATGCAGGCATTTCCAAGAACCAGGCAGAGACAGCGCTTAAGTTTTTCACGTCTTCGCTTACCCTCACACTAAAGAAGGGCAAGAAGGTTACACTCGTCGGATTCGGGACTTTTTCTATATCAAAAAGAAAGGCAAGAAAAGTCCGCAACCCGAGGACCGGCAAAGTTATAAAGATTGCCGCAGCCAAAATCCCAAAATTTTCTGCTGGCAAGACATTCAAAGATGCAGTAAAGAAATAAGATATCCTTCGTGTTGTGGACAGTACGAGAGCAAGACTGAAGCTGAAAATACCGTAAGTAGCCGGCACTGATCCGATATGATTCCGATCCGCGATACCGTACCCAATAGAACATTCCCCGTGACCACGTGGATGATTATAATCCTGTGCGGAATTGTTTTCCTGTTTGAAACTACCTTGCCACAGGAACAACTTGAAAATTTCACATATTATTTTGGGATTGTGCCTGTGGAGTATGCAAGGCGTCATCGTCATGGTCTGCCTCTGATTGATTACCTGTCATTCCTGACCACTATGTTCCTGCACGGGGGATGGTTACACATCCTGGGCAATATGTGGTTTCTCAAGATATTCGGCAGTAAGGTAGAAGACAATATGGGACATCGCCGATTCCTTGTGTTTTATTTAATCGTGGGCGTCTTGGCAAGCATGTTCTATATTTACTTTAGCCCCCGGTCCTCAATGCCGGTCATAGGTGCATCAGGGGCTATTGCCGGGGTGATGGGTGCATATTATGTGCTGTTTCCACGGGCAAGGATTCTTACATTAATTCCGATAATTATCATACCGTGGTTTATAGAGCTTCCAGCGTTCTTTTTTCTGGGGTGGTGGTTCTTGCTGCAGCTATTTGCTGGAACAGTAACCCAAGTGTTGCCTTCATCTGGTGGAGGAGTTGCGTGGTGGGGTCACATTGGAGGGTTTGTCGCCGGGGCTTTACTGGTAAAGTTCTTCATAAGACCTTCCAGGCGAAGCTATTGAGATAAGAATCATAGAGACCAAAATAAGCAGTGTGCGAAACCTGTTCCGTGGTTCTTCCTCACTAAACTGGTATTTAATATTCAGGTAATGATTCTCAGAGCAAACCTCCGCTGCCACCTTTGGGGAAAGAGTGAGGATTGTACCACCGTGGTGAGAATTGCGTACTGTGCTGATTATGCGTTTGGTGACCTCCTGGGCTATCATGTTAGGGAAGTTCCGTTCCAACAACGCCCAATGTCCTTCCGCTTTTAAACGTGCAGCCTCATGGAGTTTCCAGAGTTCCGTGAATGCCTCACTAAGGCGGTCACTACGCCAACTTGAGTTGAATACACTCTTGGCTGGAGTAAAAATCTTTCCACCCCTCAGCATAGCTATCATTAGGGATCTTGGACACTCATCTGCAACTAAGAAGCTTTTAAGTTGTAAAAAGCTTAGGAGAGTGATAGGATTCTCTTAACAGAAAAAAAGCCCGTAATAGAGTCATAAGGAGATTATCGCGATGCGCTGGGGCGATTATGGATGGGGCATGGGATATGTAGGATTGGGATGGCCGATTATGATTATTTTGGGGGCGCTGATTATATTGGGCATAGTATATCTCATCAAGCTGATCACAGGGAGTGGCAGAAAAAAACAGTTTGAGGAGGCACCGCTGGATATTCTCAAAAGGAGGTACGCGAAAGGAAAGGTAACCAGGGAAGAGTTTGAGAAAATAAAGGATGAGCTTAAGAGTGATTAAATTAGAATCAAAAAAGAAAAAAGCAATCAACAGGAGGAACGGCAGAAATAACGTGTTCATTTTCTGTCTTCGTTGTCAGTTGACCTCTTGTCGTATGCGCTTAAAACTTCATTGATGGTTCCATAGAAAGCGTCTTTCCCAAACAGATCGGTAAGCTCGTACCTGTCCAATTCGGCCTTGACGAGGTCGATCACATCACAAAACACAAGCCGTATACCCTGCCTCTTCAAAATACCGTGGATATCGCGAAGTGTTGATGCCGCAGTGAAGTCCACGTCTGCTACAGCTGACGCCTCGATACAGAACCACACGAGGGGGGGCTGTGCCCCGTTCGCAAGGTTGACAACCTGCTCGTAGAGTTGTTGCGCATTGGCGTAGTACATAGTGTGGGCAAAGCGATACATTAGAAGCCCGGGCCGTACTTGTTCCGGAGCGGTTACCGGCAACACCCGCAAGCCGCCAGTCTTGTCAGGTACGACTATGTCGTTCTTCGATCGGTAGCTCCGCCGCACATGCTCCATAAGTGACAGCACCATCGCGAGAATAATGCCCTGCTCGACGCCGACAAAGATCACCACAAGGGCAGTAATCAGAGCCACCCAGAATTCAGACGGGCGTTGGATCCAGATCTTACGCATCCCTTTGACGTCAATCAATTCCACTCCAATCAGAAAGACCACTGCTGAGAGGACGGCATTCGGCATGTCAGCAAGCGGACCCGTAAGGAATAGCAGCACGAGGAGGACAATGAGGCTAGTGGTGATCTGCGCCAACTGGCTGCGTCCTCCGGCGCTTACGACCATCTGGGTCTTAGTAGGGCTTCCGTTCACGACAAAAGTCCCGGACAACGCAGCTCCGAAGTTGGCCAGGCTCAGACCTATCAGATCCACGTCTTCGCTAAAGCGCTCGCTGTAGCGGGCAGCGTAAGCCCTTGAGGTCGCTGCACTTTGGGCCAGAATAACCACAAACATAGAAAAGGCCGTGGGAAGCAACTTCAAAACAAGGTCCTTATCCCAATGGATGTCGGGCAGGCCGATCTTTGGCAGGCCGCTCGGAATCTTGCCAAGCAAATGTACGCCGTGAGCTTCAAGATTGAACGCCGAACTGGCTACGATAGAGCCAATTACAGCTATCAGGGCGCCAGGTATTTTTTCAGAAACCTTCTTTGACCCGACGATGAGCATAAGCACGGTGATGGAGATAGCCAGGGCGTAAAAATTCGTATGGCCGATCTGTTGCAGGTTGTTTATGATTTTGTGGATAGCACCGTGTCCGCCCCCCGGAAGACCGAACATCCCTGAGATATCACCAACAGCGACCTGAACGCCTACGCCGGTCAGGAAGCCCACTAACACGGTACGCGAGAGGAAATCCGCGAGAAACCCCAGGCGAATGATACGGGCGATGATCAGGAGAACCGCTGACAGTAGCGCAAGAACGCCGGCCAGTGCAAGCCACTCAGCCGATCCTGATACAGCCATCTCTGCGAGCGTTCCCGCCAGAATGGCTGCCGTGGCAGAGTCGGCGCCCACCACGAGATGCCGGGACGACCCGAAAAATGCGAAAAGAGTCATCGGGATAAGGATTGTGTAGAGACCGGTGATTACCGGGGTGCCTGCGATCTTCGTGTAGCCCATCACCTCAGGAATGGCGAGGGCTGCCAGCGTGAGGCCGGCTATGATATCTGTAGTCAACTGGAAACCTTTAACCGGGAGAATCCCCTGAAAAACAGGTGCCCGCATGCCTTGTGCCTCCGTTTTGCCTTTTGTCATGCTCTGATCATTCGGGTTGAGCAGGTGGAGAGCCGCTTGCACTGCTGTTTTTCGCATCAGTTGTTTGCGACCGTAATGCCGTTTGAGCTATGGCCACAGAACCAGGTTTACTTCCTTGCTTTTCCCCCAGCCATCCCAGGCTTCTAAAGAGTAATAACATGACAGCTAATATCACAACAAACAATCCGACTCCGAGAAAAAGGAAGGATTCCAGTGAATGCAGGCGGTCGATCATCCATTGAAAATTCATTCCGAAGAAGCCGGTCAGAAAAGTCAGCGGGAGAAAAACGGCAGCGATGATCGTCAAGCGGTTGATGACCTGTGCCTGTTTATTGGAAACACTCGTTCCATAACTCTCCATTGCTTCAGTAGCTCTTTGGCGCAGGTCATTGATCCTATCCATGAGGTCCGGCGTAATCACGGACGAAATCTGCCCTTTCACTCATTCCTGACAGTCTCTTGATAGAGAACGAGAGTTTATTTGCCGCCCCTTGCTGTGGCTCCCAAATCCTTTGCAAAGACCATAACTGTTTACGCAGTCTTACGAGTTGTTCTATCTGAGCTTTTGTTGGCGCCCGGATGACTTGTTCCTCCAAAGCATAAAGCAATTCATCCAGGCGCTCCAGCAAAGGGTCAAAACTGGCCATCAACTCAGTCAGTATCATGAGAAGACCCGAGTGTTGTGCCTCAAGCGTCTGGACGACATTGCGGTAAATGCCGCGTGCACGGTCCATTGAACCGCCGCAACCGTCGTGAACCGTGAGAAGCCACGATTGTGTAAAAAGAACGTGTACCTCTATTGGCAGTCCGGAAGCTCCGACTCCCCATGTGGAGATCCGGATTTGCTGTCTGTCCACCTCGAGTCTGGCCCGTTGTCCGAAACGCGGGAGCCAAGAACTTATCGGCTCGGAAATATGAAGAGCGGATGCAACCGACTGGAGTTCCTCTGCCGATGCGCCATCAATATCGAGCCAGAAGAAGCCATCTGTCGGAAGGCGCCGCGATAACTCCTCGACAGAGCCTTGAAAAATACCTTTCTTTATGTCAAAAACAGTTGCTATCATGGATATAATTCCACTGGTATTACTATAAGATGTATTTTTAAAATACTAACATTTAAAAAACTTACTTGCAATTATTAAGAAGTTTGCAGACCTTAAAAAAGGAAATAAATGTTTTATTTTAGGATTCCGAGAATTATGGAAAATGAAAATATAAGGCTGAGGCCACTGAGGGTCTTTGATGGTCCATTTTTAAAGAGCGGATTAAAGAGTGCGGACATCCTTTCTGCAAACGGCCTAAACAAACCCATGGCCTCATCATGGTTTTTCGTCTGGTGGTGCTTTACAAAAACCTTTGCCCTGGCCTACTGTATAGAGTATGATTCTAGACCAATAGGATTTATTGGCCTGTATAACTTTATCCCGGGTAAATCTGCCGAAATCAGCCTGGTTATTTTTGACAGTGACAACAGGCGAATGGGCTACGGGACAAAGTCGTTTCAGCTCCTTATACAGAACCTTAAAAGGTTTTCTTTAGTAAGGGTGCGCAACTCCGAAAAATCTCCCCCAGAAGCCCATGATAGCCATAATCAGCATAAAAGCTAACGCCATCCTCCACTGGGGATTTTTCTTTCAAGTTTTTTTCTCGGGATATTTGCCGGCCATAGATAAACGCTTCCTTTTTTACAAAGCTGCTATCGACGATATACTATCATGATTTACCGTGAAGGGCAATGCCGCATATACAATATGTCAAGCCAATATGTCTTATATCCGATATACTAAGTACTCCTCTTCATAAATACGGTTGCATTCGAGCGCCGCTGCATCCGCTCCAGCTTCGTTGCACTCCCTCGCCGTACACAACGGTACGCCTCAGTCGTGCGCCTCGCTGGCACGGCGCATCG
>Ga0074045_10000242_pt1 | contig 52543 bp, 47 predicted proteins | sample BogForMeECP23OM2_FD_94442 | JGI IMG/M metagenome (GOLD analysis project Ga0074045, IMG submission 94442) | Bog forest soil microbial communities from Calvert Island, British Columbia, Canada - Bog Forest MetaG ECP23OM2 | ecosystem: Environmental > Terrestrial > Soil > Wetlands ... | reverse complement strand
GATAGGGACGGAACCGCCGCTTATCGCACCAGTCGCGGTCACGAACTCATAATCCCCGGCGCTATTCAGTGCGGTAAAACCCTGGCCCGTGCTGCCATTGCCGTAAGCGACATTGTTCGAGTCATTAATGCTGGCGTCTTGCATCTGGATCACCAGCAAAAGATTTCCCGCCGCGATTGCAGCGCCGGCTCCGGTCGGTGTGCCCACTGGAATCGACGTTGCTCCTTTGGCCACACTCGCCGTTCCTGGATAGTAAGTGTTCAGGACGCCAGTCAGATTGTTTCCCGCGACAGCTTGGGAGACGGCCGCGCAAGCAGCGGATTGCACCGTAGCAACCGCCACAAATGTATTGTTGCCGGTGTTGGGATCGGGTGGCGTTCCGGAATCCGAAACCACGGCGGTATTAGCATAGGAGCCCGAAGTGGCCGCAGTCTCCACTACTGCGACGGTTGCGGTCGCTCCGCTCGCCAGAGTGCCCACGGTGCAGGTGATAGGGTTAGCGCTGGTAACACATGTGACTCCAGCGCTCGGAGTCACGGAAACCAGCGTCATTCCTGCCGCTAGCGTGTCGGTTAACTGGACTGCATTAGCCGCTGAAGATCCGTTATTGGAGACGGTGATGCTGTAAGTTGTATTCTGTCCCAGAAACACCGCGCTGGCGACGCTGGTCGTGACGCCAATGTCGGCGGTTGTTGGATTAATCGAAACGGCGCCCTGCGACCAGTTTGAATTGCCGCTGAATGTTTCAGAGATAGGGACGCTGGGAGCGCCAGCGCGGGTACTGCCGCTGCCGGAAATGTCGGTTGCGCCACCGTTGTTCCCACTTGTCAGGTTCCACTGTTGCGCCTGTGGGCCGGGGATCGTGATGGTTCGATTGCTGCCGATGGCCAGCGTGTCCAGAACCATCCCATTCACGACGCTGGGGACGTCGAGTTGTGAGTAAGCCACCCCGGTGCCGTCGCCTGATATAAACGTGCCGAGAGGGACAGTTTGATCGACCCCGGTAAAAGTAGTCGCGCCCGCAGTGCCCCCGATGGTTGCGGCGGTTGGAACATTGGTGGAGACTGCAATGGTATTAGTGCCGGATACGGGATTCAGCAAGTACCAGATTTCGACGCGCCGGGAGTTGGCGGTGTCGTTGTGAGCGCCCAACCGAGTGAGCGCGGTTCCGTTGTAAGTGATTGCAGTAATTGCAGAGGTGGCAGAATTACCAATGTTCAGTGATACCCCCACCAGCAACAAGCGATTCGCCGTCGCGCTGGTGGTGTGATTGAAGGTCGCAGTAAACGTGCCCGGCCCGGTAGTGTTGCCCGCTAAGGTAGTCGTGGCGTCGAGGGTAACCTGGGCTGTGGAGTATGGCGGCACCCACAATAGAGCCAGAAGAGCGGAGATAATTAGGAGAGTGCGCGTCGCCGGGGCGGAAGCTCGACCCGAGCCGGCACTCACCGGACGTAGAACTCTATTCAGCAAGAATTGTCCGCGCGACGCGCAACGCAGCAATAATCCGCCGATGCCTTTCAAGTTGGCCCGTGCGATTCTTTTTCCGATTCGAACATCTTTGGCTACCGCGACCCCGAGAATCTGCTCGCCACGCACCGCCGGATCGTCTTGCTGTCCGCAGTCTCCGCGCGTAACGAATACACCTGCGTTGGCATCCACTCGGGTGAGCCGGTGCAGGCGGAAACCCATGTCACTCTTCACCAGAACAATCTCTCCTCGGCGTATGCGCGCCACCGACGCAGGCCTTACATAGACCATCTCACCATCGCGAATCGCGGGAGACATGCTGGCCCCGCGCGCTTGAAAGCGAACCCGAAGTCCGTCTCGCAGGCATTGCAGGACGAAGGACTCGAACTGCAGTGACTGCGGACGGTCCTCTGTTCCTGGATCTGCACCTACAAGATCTGCACCTACAAGATCTGCGCTGACAACAGCCGTGCGCAAAGGATCCTTGCTCAGAAAAGTAGTGTCCGGAGAATCAGTCACGGAAATTGAGGACCCTCTCCACGGCACGTTCGTCCGGCTCGAAAGAGTAGCGATAGCAAGGGACGGAATCCGCCACCTGCTCCAGAAAACTCAAGGCGGAGTCCACATACTCGTGGCGATGAAATGGCACAAAGCTGCGGGCAAACAATTCTGCGACCGCCTGGCTCTTGGAAAGGCGGGTGATGACGTTGCCGTGGCCGTGTTCAAGCACGAAGATGCGAGACAACGGCGCGCTGTTAGGAGAAGCGAACATCGCTTCGCCATGCCAGGGAGTGCCGTACATCCTCATCGAACTGGAGCCTGTGTGCGCCGCATCAGGTCGGACAATAATTCGATCGTCGCTCAGAACTTCAACCTCTTCGCGCGAAATCCACAACCGCGTGGTCGTGCTCTTGCCCGCGCCGGAGTGCCCGACGAATAAATTACCCACGCCGTTAGCTCGGACGATTCCGCAGCCGTGCAACTCGATCGCTTTCTCCTGCGTAAGGCGGTGCATGATGAGAAGTTCGTCGAGGGGATAGCCTAAAGGGTCCGCCTCGCGGGATTCCAAACACTCCTCACTCATCTGGAGCGTTGCCCGGCTAAATTCTTTATTTACAAACAGGCGCTTGTACGGGCGGACTCCCAGCATTTCTGAATTGAAGTCGAATCGCAGTCCCGCTTCACACTCGTAAAGCCGCCAAGTGGTTCCTGAGTCGAACATTTGCCGGCCGCGCGATTGGGAAATCCTGGGCACCCATTCGACTTGAATGCCAACGTCAAACGCACACTCTTCGACTCGAAAAATGTCCAAGGGAGGACACAATACAACATCGCCCTCCCGTTCGCCGACGAGATGAACGTAGACTCCGCCCACGCCAAAACCGCTGTGCTTCACACCACGCAGCTGATCGAAAGACTTCATCAACCTCCCCGCACCATGTTTTTCTTAATTTCTTGTATTTATGATCCTGCGCTGGCGCATGTAAATCCGCATGTACTGAAGGGAACGTTGCTGCCGCCCTGCCCTAGAACCTTGCAATGCCCCAAAACCGCTTCTTCGGGCCGCAAGCTGATTGTTGTTAGCTTCGGCGGCTCATAAGATCTCTTGCTGCCGGATTGGCCTGGCTCACGATCCATTTAACCTCCCAAACGCAGTCTGCTTAGTGATTTCCGCAACTGCCACAACCAGTTGATACGCCCGGATTGTTCAGAATCGGAAAGACGTGCTGAGGGCCTACCCAACTCTCCACATCAATTTCTTTGCTTCGAATCCGCCGGGCCGACTCCATGAGCGATTCATGCTCATGTCCGCCGGCACAGAATTCACACTCGCCATGCGCCGGAATCGCAGCTCCGATCGCAGCCGCGCGCAGGTGAGCCACATGGCAGAGAAACGCCACCGGCGACTCCTGATCTCCATTTTCCATTTCGCCGTTCGCAGGACACATTCCGCACAGCGACTGAATTCGGCACTCCACGCACTTCGTGGCCCGCGTTCTCTTACGAGCGCGCACATCGTGAAGTGAATGCTCCCATGCGGGCTTGAGGCCAGACTGACGGACATCGAAAGTTTCCTGCTGCGAGATGACACAAATGCTCATCTCTCCGTAGGCATTGATAGCGAAAGATTTGCGGCCGCCACCGCAGAAATACACCGTATCGATCGTTGCTAGTCTTGGCGGATTCTCCGACTCCTGTTTCGCCAACTTGATGTATTCGCTCACCCCTTTCGGAGCGCTCATGTCGAGAGCAACCACTTCTTCCGGCGTGAGACGCACTGCGAGCGGGCTTTGTGAACAGTCAATGCGAGGATTGATCTGGCCGTCGGCCTTGAATTCCACGCCCAGCTCCCCTTCTGCGAACTGCTTCATGGCGACAACTTCGTGTTTGTTGATGCTCGTGGCGACCGTCTTCAACTTGAGCGGAAGACCCCGCTCACGCAGCAATTTAATTCCGCGGAGACATCGATCATACGAGCCCGGAATCGCCGTCAGCGCCTCGTAGGTTTCCCGCGTGCGTCCATACAACGTGATCTCGATGTCAAACGGAGGCCACTCCACCAGATAGTCGGCAATCTTCTCCGTGATCAGCGTGCCGTTAGTGAAGAGTGTGATCAGAAAGCCCTTCTTCTTGGCGTAGGTGTAAATGTCGAGAAAATCCTTGCGGGCAAAAATTTCGCCTCCGGTGTAGAGCAGCCAGAAGCAGCCCATGTCGACCAACTCGTCGAGCATGCGGAAGTGCTCTTCCGTGGTCATTTCACGGCTGCGGGCATCCTGGTCACCCATGGGGAGATTGTTGTAACAGTGCTGGCACTCGAGCGGACAGCGCCGCGTCACTTCAATCGATACCTGCATCGGCGCACGCTGACCGGACTGGCGATGGTGGAGGTCCGCGCTGAACGCCCCGTAAGTTAGTTGCTCCATGTCCCCCCTGAATCGAGTAGTTGCTTGCGCTCGCGATTAATCCGAAGCCGGCATCAGATCTGCTTGCGCCTTTGAGTGCAGCGCTGCCATCGCAACTTGCGGAGAGATCTCGGCCAGTCCCACCGAAAGCATTTCGTTCAAGAATCTCGTTGCGTCCTGCACTGCCTGCTCGTGCTCGACTGCATATTCCGCCTCGACCGTCGTGATCAATTCGGCGAGGCTCATGGGAGACTCCAGCGCCTGCCAGATCAAGGATCCGGTCTGGTTGAAGCTGTAAATCGAGGCCAGATCTCCAACTTTGCCACGCACCGGAACGATCAAGGTTTCTCCGGCGATGCAGCGCGAGACCACCGATTGCGAACGGACGAAGACCGGTTCTGAAAACGGCGGTGGAAGGTCCTCATCGAATTCCGTTTTTCGTAACAAAGATTTTTCCATGGCGATTTGAGCAGCCCTATGCCATGCCACGATTACCGCAGAACTTCGTCTACAAAGCAATCGCGCTTGTGGGCATGGGAATCCCACTAGTTATCGGCTTCAAAGGGTCGTTAAAGTTCGTTTTTCGTAATAAGTGAGCTTCGACATGGGGAAGCATTTCCTAAAGGAGAGGCGTGCGAACTATTTGCCCACACGCGGCGAGCTCTTTTGAGAGTATTTGAGAGGTTGCTACGCGGAATTTAGAATTGGCGCACCTGCCAGGCAGAAAGCGACGATGGTCTCGCCGCGGGCTCCCGTGCTTTTTTCGAGTTCTTCGAGCAGTGGTGATTCCAGGTCGTCCGGGTCCGGTTTCATCTCGCAGGCGGCGATTTCCTCGTCCGACGCGCCCTGAAAGCACAGTTCGCACACTCCCAAACCATCCTCGGAGCGGACCGGCGGCCCGAACCCGCGACAAGTCATGGGACGCGATTCGTAGAGGTCACAGGTTCCGGTCGCAGGGTCGAGAGCTGGACACGGCTCGTCATTAGCAAACTCAGAAAAACGCTGAGAGCCCGCGTCTCCGCCCTCTAAAACCCCGGTTGCGCTATCGCCGGGAAAATCCCCCACTAGGCGCGCCGCCGATTCTTTGGCGCGATCGCGTACGCGCTGCGCACGCTCTGGCTCACGGATCACGAGTTCAGCCAGACCGCGCCGCAATCGTAGGGCATCAAGCTGATTGATGGAAAATACTCCGATGCAACACTGCGTGCACCCGGGGCGGCAAAGCAGCCAATGGCCGGCTCGTCGGGTGGCATCGGCCAACGCGGAGTCGACAATTTGAATTAGTTCCTGATCTTTACTTGTAGAGATTGGATTTCTGGGGGCTGGAAATTGCTGCAGCATAGCGATAGCTGAATCATAACTCAATCGCAGCGGCGTGGAATGGAGGATATTCGACGACGAAAAGCACAAGCTGGAATTCCCGAAAGGCGACGGAGCCGGTGACAATCTTGGCTCCGGTCGCCGGAAGCTCCCCACCCCTTCCCCCAAAGTGGTAAGGCTCCTCCCCTCGGGATCGTGTTCTCATCGGAAGACCGCCAAGCTCGGCGTTAAGCCTGAGCCATTTGGCCGGTTGGGTCACCGGTGAGTTGGACTACATAAGGGTAGTGACTCATCCGCGCCAAACGTTTCACCCGTTGCCAAAATTTTGCGGGAAGAGGCCTTCGCCATGGTGTGGCCGGACGACCGTCACACTCTCAGCGGAGAAATTCGCGGAACCCTGCGCTGTACGGGGCTCTTCGATTTGAGTAAGATAGCTGCCACTTGAACAGGGCATCCCCCGGAGCGTCTCGTGCAATTCCATGCTTTCGATAGCCACTATTTGGAGCGGCTTCGTGCCGGAGACTTCCGGACCCAGGAGCATTTTGTGGCTTATTTCAGCGAGTTGATACGGTTGAAATTGGGCAAGCGTCTGCATTCCCGCCCCGAGATCGAAGACGCCCGGCAGGAAACCTTCGCCCGCGTCCTGGCTGCACTGCGCAAAGAAGATGGAGTGCGCGAGCCAGAACGCCTGGGCGCCTTCGTCAATTCCGTCTGCAACAACGTCTTGCTGGAACACTATCGGTCGGCTTCGCAGCAGACTACCAGCGCGGAGGAAGAAGCGGGTGCCAATATCCCCGACCCTGGCATCAGCGTAGTCGATGTGATTGCCAATCAGGAAATGCAACGTAACGTACGGCACATTCTTGACCAACTCCCGGAGAAGGATCGTCGGCTGATCAAGGAAATATTCCTCGAAGAACGCGACAAAGATGAGGTGTGCAAGGACCTGGGAGTGGATCGCGAGTATTTGAGGGTCCTGCTGCACCGCGCCAAGAAATCGTTTAAATCACTGTATTTAAAGAAGATGGAAAAGACGGCGTTGCAGGAATGACGCTGGCGAAACGTTTGCGCCCGATTCGTCACTATCTAGGGTATGAGGAGACCTCTGGCAATGGACCACGCTGAGGCAAGCCGCCTGATGGCAACGGAGAAGTATTTGCTTGACGAACTGCCATCCGACGTTCGGGAGCAGTTCGAGGAGCATCTCTTTGGTTGTCACGACTGCGCCATGGATGTGCGCGCGGGTGCGGTATTCCTCGAACAAGGCAAAGTGGCGCTGGCCGATTCCGCTGCAGTAACCGTGCCCGCAAGAACCCAGGCGACTCCCGGACGCTTCGCGTGGCTGCGTCCCGCTTTCGCAATTCCGGCCTTTGCTGTTCTGTTGCTGGTGGTTGCCTATCAGAACCTTGTCACCTACCCAACCCTCAGAAACACCGTTGCTCAGGCGAACGCACCGCAAATACTTCCTGTGGCTTCGCTGGTCGGGGCTGCCACGCGCGGCACGAACGTCCCTGAGCTCGCGGTGCATCCGGGAGAATCGTTTCTTCTGCCGCTGGACATTCCTCCGCAGAGCGCTTTCGCTTCTTACCGGATTGAGTTCCATAACCCCTCCGATGGTGTAGAGTGGTCTCTCGTAGTCTCCGCCGAAGCCGCCCGAAACTCTTTGCCCATCCGGGCGCCAGGGGTTGCAGAAGGCGGACAGTATCAGGTGGTTGTCATCGGTCTGAATCCCCAGGGTGAAAAAGTTTCTGAAGTGGGACGTTATCCCTTCGAGTTGCAGTTTGCCAAACCAGCAAATTCTCAGCCTTAGCGAAGGAGCAGAAAAATGGCAGCTACCAACCGGGTTCATTACTACCATGCCGACGTCAACGCTCTCGGCGGATATCTGGAGCGGCCAATTGAGCAGATCATCCCTCTGCAAGTTCCTTTATCCCTGTCGCCCTCCGGCGGCTATGGGTCGGCTTACGCAGAAAACTTTCGGCTTGCAGGAGTCATCTCTTACAAGTCGGCGTACACGCAGGTTTCAGGCGCCCTGAGTAAAAAGGAAGGCCACGGCTGGGTGACGCTGGCAACCTCGGTAGTCGAGGGCCTGAATGTGCTCAACGTGATCACTGCCGACCGCATCTGCTCACAGATTTCAACGGAGCATCCGCTCGTGGGCAACTACCCGAGCGTAACATTCCTCGGAACGTCGTTTGAAAATCTTAAGGTCTCGGGCTGCCCGATCGACGTGACCCTCGATCTTAATGTGTGCGACCAGGGTAATGCTGGCGGCTATCCCGGACAGTCGCTCGTTAGCGATGGCGACTTTCTTGATCGGGTGGCAGCGCAGTATAGTCGCATAGTCGACAAAAAAAGTCAGCCGGAATGGGTGAAGGACAAGTCCGTGCCCGGCTGGATTCCCGAACGCTACCGCCTTGACAAGCCCACGGATGGCGAGAGATGCAGCGTCTTGAGCTCGGTTGTGAAAGAGATCAGCGGCAAATTTCCTGGAAGACCCTTCGGCAACGTGCTCGAAATACCGGAGTTCGGCAGGGTGTTTCTGGGCGAACTGTTGGTGGATTGCTCGTCTTTTCAACTGATCATGTTGCGCATGGAACTAGGATGCTCGGGCCATGGCCAAATCGCCGCCGCTCCTGCCCGGGCGAATGGGGGCACCTATCCTCCCAGTTAAAATCTTGACCCCTTGCTTGGCGCTCGATAAACTGCCTGACTAATCAGCTCTCGACCGCGGGATTACCTTCTGCAAGCGGGCTGCAACTCCGCGAGCGTGCAGAGCAGACAGGGTGAGGGCGCAATGTCAGGGCCAGTAAACCAGAAGTTCATGCTGCTGGTTTTGGCGCTGTGCACCGCATTTGTAGGGACCTTCGGATGCAGCTCTCGTCTCAACCCACAAAAGACCTTTGACCACGCCCAACAGTTGCTAGTTCGCGGGAATCTTCCGAGTGCGGAAACCGAAGCGCATACCGCCTATGAACGCTTGTCCAGCAACGACCAGGAGTGGGCATGGAAATTCCGGCTTCTCGACGCAGAGATCCTGGTGGTCCAAGGGCACAGTGAGGATGCACGTTCTACGCTGAACGCCACCCTGCCGCAGCGGTTCGCCAGCAGCGACCTCGCCATCAAACAAAAGCTGCTTCTCGGCAGCGCTTATATTCCTCTCGGTCGGCTGGCGGATGCGGAGCAGAATCTGCGCTCAGCGCAAGAGCTTTGCGATGCCCTGCAATCCCCTCTCGCCGGCGAGGTTGCCAGAGCCTGGGGACTCCTGGAACGCACACGAAGCCATCCAGAGATCGCGGCCCGATTCTTTCGCCAGAGCCTGCAGCTCGCCCGGCAACGACACGACGCGCACCTTGAAATGACCGACCTGTTGAACCTCGGCGTTTTGGCCGAACAACAGGAACACTATGATGAATCCATCGATTGGTCCAACGCAGCCTACCGGGCCGCTCAGGTCGTCGGAGACACGCATGCATCGGCGTTGGTAGTGGGGAATCTTGGTTTCGCCTATTACAAAATGGGAGACTTTGATCGTTCCCTGGCCTTGTACCAGGACGCCGAGAAAAAAGCCAGCGAACTCGGAGCCGTGTATTACCAGATCCTATGGATGAACAACATCGGATGGGTGTACTACCAGAAAAATCAACTTCCGGTGGCCGAGGACTACTACCGCCGGTCTTTAGCCCTGGCTCAAAAGAACGACAATCCCGAACAGATCATTGATGCCTTGACCGAACTCGCTTTCGTTTCGGTCCAGAAGGGTCAACTAGCCGAGGCACAACAGTACGGCCAGCAGGCTTTTCAATTGGCTCACGCCAGGAAAGACCGGGCTGCCGAGCTGTACCCGATTCTGGTTGAAGGCCAGATCTCCGCCAGCCGGGGAGATTACCAAACGGCTGAAACAAAATTTCGTGAAGTCGCCGCCGATTCGCAGAGCGATCTTTCTTTACGCTGGCAATCGCAGAACGATCTGGCGCGGCTGTACGAGCGGCAGCACAGACTTGCCGACGCTGACAAGCAGTATCGCGAGGCGCTGGCCACCATCGAGCAGGCGCGATCTTCGCTGCAGCGCGAAGATTTCAGATTGCCCTTCCTGGCCAACGCCGCCCATCTTTACGATGACTACATCCGCTTTCTCGTCGCTCAGGGCAAGAACAGTCAGGCCTTGCAACGGGCCGACTACAGCCGGGCTCGTACGCTCGCAGAAGGGCTGGGTGTTGTACCCGGAAAATCAGCCACAGTTTCTGCCGAGCTCAATGCGCAACAACTCGCACGCCAGTCGAACGCCACGATTCTTTTTTACTGGCTCGGCCAGGAACAGTCGTATCTCTGGACTATCACGGCACACAACATAACTCTCTCTCCGCTGCCGCCGGCCGCGGAGATTGATACTGCCGTGCAACATTATCGCCAGGCCCTGCTGGGCTGGCAGGACGTGCTCGAAACCGCCAATCAAGCTGGAAGTCATCTTTACGAAGTTCTTCTGCGTCCCGCCGGAAAGATCGCGCCCAACTCACGCGTGATCGTGATTTCCGATGGCAGCCTCGACAGCTTGAATTTCGAGACGCTGCTGGTGCCAGAACCAAGGATGCATTACTGGATTGAAGAAGCAACTGTGCTGAGCGCAAGTTCCCTGAGAGTTCTGGCAGCCTCTCAAGTTCATAGGAAAAACGCAACCGGTCGACTCTTGCTGATTGGCGACGCCGCCGTCTCCACCCCCGAGTATGCTCCCTTGCCGAACGCGAGGCTGGAGATTGAAAATGTCGGCAAACATTTCGCAGCGCAGGCGCAACGGGTTTTCACCGGTGACCGCGCCACACCGGCTGCGTACCTGAAAAACGACCCGGGGCAATTTTCGTTCATTCACTTCGTCGCACATGCCACCGCCAGCAAACTGAGCCCGCTTGATTCCGCGATCGTGCTTTCTCCGATTTCAGCGGAGTCTGATTCTTTCAAGCTATATGCTCGCGACATCACTCAGCACCCCCTTTTCGCCGACGTGGTCACCATTTCGTCCTGCTATGGCGCGGGCTCCACAGCCTATTCAGGCGAAGGTTTGGTGGGGTTATCTTGGGCGTTTCTTCGCGCCGGGGCGCATAACGTGATAGGCGCTCTGTGGGAAGTCAGTGACGCGTCCACCGCTCGTCTGATGGACAAACTTTACGGGGAACTCAAGCGTGGGCAACCTCCGGAAGCAGCCCTTCGCACGGCCAAACTCTCGCTGCTCCACTCCGATGAGGTTTTCCGTAAGCCTTTCTATTGGGCGCCTTTTCAACTCTATACTGGACGGTGAGATGAGCCCGGTCGATTTTAAGGAACGCCTGACGCAGGCTGGCATAGAATAGCGCTTCGGCAAGTCACGACCTATGAGTACTCCAATCGAACTCTGGAGAAATTGGGAAGGCCGTGTCATAGATGGAAGTTTTCCGCTGCTGCAGTGGTTGGGCGGTTCGGACCACAGCGCCGTATTCCTTACGAAACGCGGCGGCAACGACGTCCAAAAGGCCGTCGTAAAACTGCTTCCCGCGAATAATCTGGACGAGGACGCCCAACTCTCTCTCTGGAGAGATGCCGCAAAGCTCTCTCACCCCCATCTGATCCAGTTGTTTGAATGCGGACGCTGCGAGTTGGACGGCACCAGGCTTCTTTATGTCCTCATGGAATACGCCGACGAGAGTTTGGCGGAGGTCATTCCTCTGCGGCCGCTGGACCCCGCTGAGGTTTCCGAAATGCTCCCACCTGCGGTTCAGGCACTGGCTTTCCTGCATCGGGCCGGGCGCGTCCATGGGAGCGTAAAGCCCTCGAACATCATGGCGGTCGATAATCACTTGAAGATCTCCGCCGACGCAGTTCACAAAATCGGCACGCAGGTCACGCCGCGCGGGCCCAGTGCCTACCGGGCTCCTGAAGTATCAAGCGAGGGACTGTCCCCATCGGCTGACGCATGGTCATTAGGAGCCACGTTGGTCGTCGCTTTTACGCAACACGAACCGGACTTGAGGGTCGGTAGTGCAGAGGCGGCCGTGCCCGAAATCCTACCGGAGCCTTTCCGCGAAATTGCGCGCCGCTGCCTGCGTGCAGACTCGCGGCGGCGCTGCACGATCGGAGACATCCTCAAACTCCTCCAGGGCGATGCGACACCTCCTCCTGACGCGATGGATGAGCGGCCCGCGCCGAAGGCGTATTCGGGTCGTTGGATCGTTGCTTTGATCGTTGTCGCAGCGCTCGTCCTGCTGGCACTCGCAGGCAGCAAGTTGGTCAATCGTCCCAGAGTTGCAGCGCCGCCGGAGCCCTCCTTCAGCCAGCCTCCTCCAGTTCACGCGGAAACTCCCACGACACCATCGCCCGCGCCGGTGCCGCCAAGAGAAAATCGCGTCCCCAGCGGAAACACGCGTGGTTCGGTGCTGCACCAGGTCCTGCCAGAGGTTTCGCGAAGCGCACAAAATACGATCACAGGAAAAGTAAAGGTAACGGTTCGGGTTGCGGTGGACGCTTCCGGCAACGTCTCGCAAGCCACACTTACCTCTCCCGGACCGAGCAGGTATTTCGCCAACCAGGCGCTGGCGGCGGCTCGGCACTGGAAATTCAATCCGCCGCAAGAGGGGGGACAGCCAGCAGACAGTGAATGGCTTTTGCGCTTTCAGTTCGGACGAGCTTCCACGCAGGTTTTCCCCGCGCAAGTAAATCCGTGAGACCGGCTCATCTTTCGGGCAGGTCGCGATGGTTCAACTTCCAAACCATCTGCCGCAGCATGCCCAGCAGAAGTTCCGCATCGCCCCGGCGCAGATGAAGCCGGTGCACAAAGCGCCGAACCGCCGCTTCAAAGGAATCGGAAGAATTCAGCTTTGCATAGCTGCTGGCTCGTAAGGCATCGAACAGAGCATCGATCACTCGCTCGATTTCGCCGGACGAGGCAGCGTTTTCCTTCTCTAGTGCAGGCGGCCTGGTCGGATCGCGAGTTAATTCGTACAGGCAAACCGCCACCGCCTGTCCCAGGTTCATCGAGGGATGTTCTTCGCGAGTGGGTATGTGCAGCAGCCAGCGACAATGGCTCAAATCCTTATTCGAGAGGCCGAACTTTTCCGATCCAAACAAAAGAGCGCAAGGTCCTGACGCAAGATGTCCTCGAATATCAGCGGCGCCTTCCTGCAGTCGTTTGAGGGAATGTTGCAGATCGCGCCGGCCCACAGCGGTGGTCCCAACCACCAGAGAACAGTCGGCGACCGCCTCGGCCAAAGTCTTGTATTCCTCGGCAGCCTCCAGCACGGATGCCGCACCCACGGCGGAGCGCGCCTCGCGGAACGCCGCTTCGAACGGATTCACCACCCGCAGACGATGCAAACCAAAGTTGCTCATGGCGCGGGCAGCTGCGCCGATGTTGAGAGGATTGCGCGCGTTCACCAGGACGACGCGAAAACGATCGAATTCAGCAGACGCGGGCAAGCGGCTAGTATTTTACGTCAGACCGGAGGAGGAAACGATTTGCCAGGCGTCCGGGGCATGGCTTGATGAACGGCTTGCGGAACGCGCATCCTCAGCAAGCCCGTTGCCGCCGGGCTTTGGCAACGGGGGTTGCAATTGTAAAAAATTTGTCAAACCGCTCTCTCCCGCTGAAAATGGGCCGAAAGCGTTGTAAGCTTCACCTATCGAGTGTCAAGTAGCAACCACTCGGGCAGCAAACGGTTTTTTTCGAATCCAACAAGGATGGCTTCTTATGGGTCAAATGGCGGCACCACTGGGCGTAGCGAGAACGGTTGATCCTATGAGTTCCACGCGGCCGATGGGGAGAATTCTCGTAGTCGAAGACGATCCCGCCGTCCAAAAGGCCCTGAAGCGTCTGTTCGAAACCGAAGGCTACACCGTCGAAGTGCAGGGGAATGGAAAAGCTGCGCTCGATAGCTTTCAGGCAACGCCTCCCGCAGTTATTATTCTTGACCTGCGTTTGCCGCAGCTTTCCGGGCGCGACTTGTGCAAAGAGATCAAGACGCTGGCCCCCGCTTTGCCGATCGTCGTTCTCAGCGCCACCAGCGACGTTTCCGACAAGGTTCTGCTGCTCGAGCTGGGAGCGGATGATTACGTAACTAAGCCTTTCAGTCCGCGCGAGCTGCTGGCCCGCGTGCGCGCAGCGTTGCGGCATACCGCTAGAACGGCTAATGTGAGCCTCGTTAGCTTCGACGGCATCTCGGTCGACTTCAAGAAGATGGAAGTTCAACGTGACGGCAAGGTCGTAGTGTTGACCGCGCAGGAATTTAAGACCCTGCAGTTTCTGGTGCAAAATGCCGACCGGGTGATCAGCCGTGACGAATTGCTGAACGAAGTTTGGGGATACCAGAATTATCCCTCGACCCGCACGGTGGACAACCATATCCTGAAGCTGCGTCAGAAGCTGGAGCGCGACCCCGCCAGTCCCGTCCACTTCCGCACCGCGCACGGCATGGGCTACAAGTTCGTCCGCTGACATCCCTTGGACCATTCATCAGAATTCGCCTCCCAGATTCTCCAACAGTCGGCAAGTGCTCTCGTGCCCAGAACGCGGCTGCGCACGCGGTTTCTGCTCTCCATGCTCCTCATTACTGCGGGTCTCACCGCGACCAGCCTGCTGGTCGTGCGGCACAGCGTTCAAAGCCACGTGCGCGAAGGCATTGTGCAGGACTTGGGAAACTCCGTCACCACCTTTCAAAATTTTCAGCACGATCGCGAGGTCATGTTGACCCGTTCGGCGGAGCTGGTGGCCGATCTGCCCATTACACGGGCTATTATGACCGCCCCCGACCCAGCCACCATTCAGGACGCATCTCGCGATGTGTGGCAGTTGACCGGCAGCGATCTGCTGGTACTGGCGAACCGTGATGCCCAGGTGGTCGCGCTGCACACCAAGTCAGCGGGCTTCACCCGTGAGGCGGCACAGGAATATTTTCAGCGCTCCTTGAATCAGCCCTCTTTGAATCAGGAGGATTCCAGCCACTGGTGGTTCGGCGCTCACCATCTTTACCAGACGTTTATGCAGCCGGTCTACTTCGGCGCCCGGACTGAAGGACCGCTGCTTGGCTTCCTGATTATCGGCTATGAAATCGATGACCGTCTGGCGCACGAGATAAGCAAGATCTCCGCCAGCCAGGTCGCGTTCTCCTACGGCGATCAAATTGTGGCCACAACTTTGACGGCCCCTCAATCCGCGAGCATCAGCGTGCGCGAGTTGATCGCAGTATCTTCGCAAAACGGTCCTCGCGATGTAGAAGTAGGCAACGAGCATTTTCTGACCACTTCCCTGGGCCTGTCGGGCTTGCAGGAAACGCCGGTGCACTTGACCGTGTTGGGATCCTACGATCAGGCTGCGAAGTTCCTCGATAAGCTCAATCGCCTCCTGCTGCTGCTGGGTCTTGCCGCTGTCCTCGTAGGCAGTGCGCTGGTGTTTCTGATTTCCCATACCTTTACTCGCCCGCTTGCCAGTCTGGTCGATGGTGTGCGCGCTTTGGAGCATGGGGACTTCCATCATCCTCTGGATCCGCGGGGCGGCGACGAAGTGGCGGAGCTTACTTCAGCATTCGATCGCATGCGTTCGAGCCTGCTCAAAACGCAACAGGCTCTGTTGGAATCCGAACAGTTGGCCACGATCGGGCGCATGGCGAGTTCGATTTCTCACGACCTTCGCCACTCGCTGGCGGCAATTGTCGCCAATTCTGAGTTTCTTTGCGACGGCCGCCTCACCGCTGCGCAGCGGGAAGAGCTGTACCAGGAAGTCCGCACCGGCGTGAATCAGATGACGGATCTCATCGACTCACTGCTCGAGTTTGCGCGCACAAGGGAATCGATGAGCCCGACTTACGCGAACATAGTGGAGACGGTGCAGCGAGCCATGCAGGCGGTTCGCGTGCATCCACGTCATCAGGGCACTCTGATCGAGGTACACAGCGAGGTGCAGAGCAACGGCCAGAACTCCGCCTGGTTCGATCCTCGCAAGCTGGAGCGTGCCCTGTACAACCTGCTATTGAACGCGTGCGAGGCAGCGCCCAGCAAAGAGGGCAGAGTTCAAGTTGCCATCGCCAGGACCGCCTCCGCCCTCACGATCGCCGTCTTCGACAACGGCCCCGGCATTGCAGAAACGATTCATGACAAGCTTTTTCATCCCTTTGTGAGTTACGGCAAAGAGAACGGTACCGGGCTTGGTCTAACCGTGGTGCAGAAGATTGTTCAGGATCACGGCGGCGAAATCTCGGTGGAACGCACTTCGGATGCTCGCACAGTTTTTCGGATTTCAATCCCCGGGCGCGCCCCGCAGGTCGGTGCGGATGATCCCGACGGCAGACTTGAAAACACGGTTGTGCCCGTGAACGGCGATAGAAAAAGCGAGAAGTCAATTCGACATTCGGATCGATAGTCCCCGCTATAGTTGGATTCTTACGATAAGCCGCATGTCGTTCAGGAGGATGTGTGAAGAGCTCAGAGACCCTCGCGCTTCGGGCCACCGCCTTGACGGCGGTCGCTTTCGTCCTTTTATGCGCCTGCAGCCTGGCGCAGGAAAACAGTTCCGCGCCTCCCCCGGGCGCCGCTTCGCTGCATGACCTCGATTCGCAAGTACGTGAACTGCGCGCTCTAGTCGAGGCGATGCGAAGCGAGAATGCACAATCGCGCGCCGAAATGCAGCAGTTACGCCAGGAGTTGCGGGACACTCGCAAACTTCTTGTTCCACTCGCAGCTACAGCGAGCCCATCTTCCGTTTCTCCGGCGCCCGCACAATCTAGCGAGTCCGCCTCAGCCGTAAACCGCACACCGGGAGAACAAGCCTCCGAAGCAGTTGCCACGGCTGACTTGGGAAGCCGAGTTCAGAAGCTCGAAGAATCCACCCAGTTGCTGGGCTCGAGAATCGACGAGCAGTATCAAACCAAGGTTGAGACGGCTGCGAAATATCGCGCCCGGTTGTCGGGAATCGTGCTGATGAACGCCTTTCGCAACGTCGGTGGCTCTGATGACCTGGACTTTCCTAACTACGCACAACCCACGCCTCTGGGAACTTCGCAGGCTACTTTTGGGGCCACCTTGCGGCAGACCGAGGTCGGTCTCGAAGTGTTTGGGCCCAATCTCGCGGGCGCAAAAAGTTCCGCCGACGTGCGCTTCGATTTTGCGGGGGGCTTTCCTTCGACGCCCAACGGGGTCAATTTTGGAATTGTGCGCCTGCAAACTGCGAGTCTGAGGCTTGACTGGGAGCACACCTCTCTGGTCGCCGGCCAGGATTCACTCTTCATCTCTCCGCTTTCCCCCACATCTTTCGCATCACTCGCGACTCCAGCGTTTGCCTATGCTGGAAATCTCTGGGGCTGGACGCCACAGCTTCGGGTGGAGCATCGCTTCGACCTTGCTGCTCAATCCACTCTGACGTTGCAGGGAGGAATTCTCGACAATCTTGACTGGGAGCCCCCCGGTGATCCCTTCTACCGCTACGCCCAGGCCGGCGAGCAATCGGGACAGCCGGCTTACGCCGTCCGCACGGCGTGGTCAAAATCCGTGCTGGAGCATCCGCTAACGATCGCGGCGGCCGGATACTACGGTCGGCAGAATTGGTCGTGGGGACGCTTTGTCGACGCCTGGGCGGGGATGACGGACTGGCAAATTCCCATTCTTCGCCGCCTGAATCTCTCGGGCGAATTTTATCGCGGTCGTGGAGTGGGGGGGTTGGGTGCGGGCATCGGCCGCGCCGTGTTGTTCGGCGCTAATCCCATGTATTCGTCGACCCCGATTCGCGGCCTCGATTCCGCGGGCGGATGGAGTCAACTCCAGGTTCAACTCACTCCCAAGCTGGAATTGAACGGTGTTATTGCGGAAGACGATGCGTTCGCCAAGGACGTCCGTGGCTTTGCCATTGACGGAAACAACTTCAGCCCGATTCTGGGGCGCAATCGCGGTGCGCTGGGCAATCTAGTCTATCGGCCGCGGTCGGACTTGCTGCTCTCCGCCGAATTCAGACGTTTGCACAGCTCTCCCGTCTATAGCGGTAGCAGCGTAACCAGCCAAGTGAATCTGGCGATGGGGATTCTGTTTTGAACATTTTTAGAGCAAAAACGAAGATGCGGCCCTGGGCAAGGTGGTGGCTCTTTTGCATTCTGCTGCTGAGTGTTATTGCCAGGGGGCAGGCGGTTGATCTCAGGGGCGAGGCACAGCTCACAAGAAATGGAAAGCGCCTGAATGACGCTGCGAAAGTTGTTGTCTGGCTCACCCCCGCGGGGAACACCCCGCCGCTCGCGCTGCCGCAGCAGCAGATCTCGCAAATTCCGAAGCTGGTGCAGAAGGATAAGAGTTTCCAGCCGTCGCTGCTGGTCATCCCGGCCGGCGGGAAAGTCGAGTTCCCCAACCAGGATCCCTTCTTTCACAATGTATTTTCTTTGTTCGACGGCAAGCGCTTCGATCTCGGACTCTACGAGAGTGGCACAACGCGTTTTGTCCAATTCGACAAGCCCGGCATTTCTTTTATTTTTTGCAATATTCACGCGCAAATGAGCGCGGTGGTGATTGCGTTGAACACCCCGTACTTTGGAATTTCAGACCGTCACGGCCAGATCAGCATCGGCGAAGTGGCTCCCGGCCGCTATCAACTACACGTCTTCCATCCATCGGTTTCACCGGATGTGCTCCGTGCGGCGGAACGTGAAATCACCGTAACTTCCAGCGATCGTTTCCTTGGAACTTTCAGCTTCGCGGAATCCGATCTCGAACTCGCTCACAAAAACAAATACGGCCGCGATTATGATCGACCAGATCCGGACAACCCGGCCTACGCGCGGCCGTGAATGGTCTTCCAAACGACTTTTGAAGGAATGAAAAGGGCGTGCCCTTTAGCACGCCCCTCGCCTCTGACCTTCACTTTGCTTTTCAACCAACTTGCTCACTTACCATCCGCACTTTCCAGTACCGCCGCCGGGTGTCTAGTGGTGACCTCCACCTGAATGTCCTCCACCGCCTCCCGACGCATGACCACCACTGCCGGAACTCGGGGCGCTATGTGAGCCGCCACTGTAGCCGCCGCGACTGCCGCCGTAGCTAGGAGCTCCGCGGTAACCTCCATATCCCCCGTATCCTCCTGAAGACCGAGGCTGCACAATGGGCTGCCGCATGTTGAGCTGCGGGCGCGAATAACCGCCGCCTCGCGCATAGTTACTGGAGACCGACCCCCGCGAGTAACCTGAACTTGGCGCAGTTCGATTCCAGTAACTGCCTCTCTCACCACGGCTCGACACCTGGACGCCACCGCTGCCGCGACTCGCGGACTCGGCAATGTGCGATGGCGGCGTAAACGTCTTCCACTCACTCCGGTTTGGTTCGCCGGGGGAAGACGTTCCCCCAGACCGCGAGTGCTCCGTTTGCCCGGAAGCAGAGTTATTCATTTCCGTGTTGGAGGCAGGCGTCCGGGCGCTCGGCTTGCCCGTTCCCTCAGTCCGCGCTCCTGCAGAGACTGTTCCACGAGATTCCACTGCGCCAGTACGCGTGCGCCCGGCTGTCACTGGTGAAAAGTGGCTCTGCTGCATCGACTGCTGCAGGTGCGACGTCTGCTGCTGGAACGACTCGGTTCGCGCCGTGCTCTGCGTACCAAAGAAATGCTGCGAGCCGCCGTTGTGAATGGTAGAAGGTGCAGCCGCCCGTCCGCTGGCCGAAAGACTGGCACGCGTGGGCACTACCGGCAGATTGCCCGTCATCATACGGGCTCCGCTCAGTTGTGCGCGAGTCGCCGCCACAGCCGTGGTTCGGCCTGCTCCGAATTTTCCCGCAGCCACCGTCGAAAGCGCGCGTCCGACGTGCGCATCGTTAATGTGCTCCACATTCGAGAATCGCGAGCCGGCATGCAGCGGCGCGATCCCGCCATAGCGGTTGAGCGTACCAAATCGATGGACCCCGACTACACCATAGCGACCCCGATATCCGCCCCACCACGGGAAGAAGCGGTCACAAGGCCCAACCGGGAGCCAGCCGAAGCTGCCCCATCCGCCCCAGCCAAAACCGAAACCAAATCCCCACCCCCCTCCGAATCCGTAGAACGATACATACGCCGGCGCCCAGAATGGACGATAGTATCCCGCTCCCCACACCGGTCCCGGCCACCAACCCCACGCGCCTCCATACCATAACCAGCGCCCGTAGTGATAAGGCGCCCAGCCCCAAGGCTCATACCCTACCCAAGTCCAACCATAGTCAGGCTCCCATACCCAGTTGCCATCGCGGTACGGAGCCCAGTCCTCCGGCTCATTCGGCACCCACACCTGACCATAGTCCGGCACGTCTTCCCAGCTCCCGTTGGCGTCCAGATCCTCCGCTCCGACATAGTATTTATTCGTGTGACGCCACGCATCCGCGCTGTGGATCATCCGGTCTCGGTCAGCATTCCAGCGGTCCCAATCATCCCGTTCGGAAGCAGCGCTGACTTTATAACGCGCATCAGCACCCGAACCGCGCACCGTTGCCATCTCACCCTGTTTGATCTCGGCGATGCCCTGCGGGGTCGAAATCTGAGCCTCACCTTTGCGCACGATAACAACCGAGTCGCCATCAGGTCGCACTTCAATGCGGAACACACCATCCTTATGCGCCGGGTGCACCGCCACATTGGGTGTGTCGATCTCCGGTTCGGCTTCGCTCTCCCCGAAAACTGAGTAGTTAGCCAGGCCCTGGCTAACCTGAATCTGGATGTATTGATGGGTGAAGTTCGCGATGTTGGCCTGCGCATTCGATCCGAGGCGGAGAATGTTAGCGTAATCGAGCTGCACTTCAGCTCGCCCACCCGCTCCTGTGGAAACTTTATCGCCAAGCACCACCGGCTGGTTCAATACGGCTGCCGACCAGGTGCCCGAATCTCCGCGCTGGGTTGATACATCGCCATGGATCATGCTGATTCGGCCCACCCCCTTATCAATCTTTGCGGGGCCTTCACCAGACGGCCCATCAGGCTGAGTTTCCTCCCCCATTTCCGGCGGCTGGCCAGGCTGCGGCGCTTGTCCAGCCCGGGGTGGATGCGGGGGCTGAGGTGTTCCCACTTCCATCGGAGCACTCGGTTGCTCGGATGGACCTGGACCTTCCTCGGTGGTTTGCGCCTGAGTGCTGATCGCAAACGCCCCTGCCAACGCCAAAATTAATACTGCAAAACTTTTTATGAATCTGTTTTTCACACCTAACCTCGTCTCGAACACGCCTTCACCTGCTCAAACCCTAAATTTCGCGGACTAGCGCGTTATGGTGAAAAGCAACTGCCGTACCAAAAGACAGGGCGTGAGGGACTTCGTAACTGGTTTGTTTTCAGAGGAGAGAGTGCGGATATCCGCGAAGGTTCACCGCCTGAATCACCGACCGGTGGCCGCCCTCGGCCATTCCGGTGGTTTTCAGCCACGAACAGGATTACGGGTCTCTCTCGCCCTCATCCGCAATCCCTATCTTCGACAGCCGGTACCGCAGCGCGTTCCGTGACAACCCCAGCAACCGCGCTGCCTGACTCTTATTTCCGTTGGCACGGCGCAGCGCTTCTTGGATCATTTCGTCCTCCCAATGTTCCAGCGTCATGCCCTCCGGAAGGAATCCGCTCGCCCCATTCACAGCTTTGGCGGGGCGCACATCGAGATGAATATCTCCCGCTTCGAGCACTGTTCCCGTCGCTAGAGCGCATGCACGCTCGATAATGTTCTGCAACTCGCGCACATTCCCCGGCCAGTGATGGTGCGCCAGAATCTGCATTGCTTCCGGCGCAATGCCCTTCACCGGCTTGCCGGAATCCCCCGCAAAACGCGAAATGAAAAGATTCACCAGATCCGGAATATCTTCCTTGCGCTCGCGCAGCGGCGCGATGTCGATGGGAACTACGTTCAAGCGATAGTAAAGATCTTCGCGAAATGTTCCCTGCTCCAGCGCCTCGCGCAGGTCGCGGTTCGTGGCCGCGATCAGCCGCACATCCACTTTCACCGTGCGCGTGCCGCCCAGCCGTTCGAATTCGCGCTCCTGCAGCACGCGCAGCAATTTCACTTGCGTTGCCGGCGGTACGTCTCCGATCTCATCGAGGAACAGCGTCCCCTTATCGGCCAACTCGAACTTGCCCGGTTTGCTGGCCACCGCGCCGGTGAACGCTCCTTTTTCGTAGCCAAACAATTCGCTCTCCAGCAGATTCTCTGGAATTGCGGTGCTGTTGATCTTGATGAAAGGTCCCGCAGCCCGCCGCGATTTCTCGTGAATCGCGCGGGCGATCAGGTCCTTGCCTACGCCACTTTCCCCGCCCAGCAGCACCGTCGAATTCGTCGGAGCAACGCGCTCCACCGTTGCTAGAACCTCCTGCATCTTCACGCTGCGCGCCACCACATTGGGATGCGCGTAGCGCTTGCCCAGCGCCTCACGCAGCGACCGGTTCTCTTCCCGCAAGTTGCGTACGTCCAGCTCCTTGCGGATCACCATGCGCATCTCGCTTAATGAAAACGGTTTGAGCACATAGTCGCTGGCCCCGGCCTTCATGGCTTCCACCGCTGTTTCGACCGTACCGAACGCCGTCATCACCACCACCGGCAACGCCCCATTCTGCCGCTTGATCGCCTGCAGGAATTCGAGGCCGTTCATCCCCGGCAGCTTCAGGTCCGTCACCACCAGATCAACCGCGTTCTCTTGCAGAAGTTTCAGGCCAGCCTCCGCGTCTCCTGCCGAAAGCGTTCTGAAGCCGTCCTCCCCGAGATTCAACTCGAGCAGGCGCCGCATCTTCGCCTCATCTTCGACAATTAAAATTGTTGGCATCTTCTTGAATTTCCGGCACAGCCTCAACGCCAGTTCTTAGTACGCAGCACTCTCTAAGATGCGTCCTCGGCATTAACCTCTTCTCTTGCTGGGAAAAAAATCACGAAGCGCGTTCCGGGACCATCCATCCCATCCTTTCCACTCTCGACGCGAATGGTTCCATGATGGCCATCTATAATTTTGGATACAATCGACAGCCCCAACCCCACTCCGGTTTTTTTGGTCGTAACAAACGGGTTGAAGATCTGTTCTCGCAATTCAGCCGGAATCCCCGGCCCCGTGTCTTCGATGCGCACCTCTACTCCGTCCCGCTCCGCAGAGTTGGCCTGTGCCGCCTTCACTCGCAAGGTTCCGCCGCTCGTAGCCATCGCATCGTAAGCATTCTGAATCAGATTCACAAACGCCTGCTCGCAAAGACCATCATCCAACGCAATTAAAGGCAAATTCGCCTCGTACTGCCGTTCCACCCGCACCCGGGCGTCTTTCTCCGTCAAGGAGACATCGTTCAGCGCCCGCTCCAGCACCGCAGTAATTTCCTGGGGAGCTAACTCGACATGCAAAGGTTTTGCAAAATCGAGAAACCGGGTTACCAGAGCGCTCAGGCGGTTGGTCTCACTCGAAATGTAACCCGCAAGCTCGCTCGCCAGCGGATTCGATTCCCCCAATTTCTGGTGCAGCATCTCCGCCGAACCTTTAATCACGCCCAGTGGATTGCGAATCTCATGCGCCAGTCCGGCGGACATCTGCCCCAGCGCCGCCAGCCGCTCCGAACGCCGCGCCTCCGCCTGTGCCTGCTCCAGCCTGCGGTTGGTTTCGGCCAGAGTCTCAGCCAGCTCCTGGTAACGTTTGATCTGGCGCCGATTCTCCACCACGAACCGGTTCACCACCATCGCTGCTAGAAAAAAGAAGAGAATGCGAATCGCGAGCAGTCCGTAACTCTCCGTCGTAATCTCGTATTCCTGCAGCGCCGGATAGAGATAGGAGCAGTAAGCAGCCGAGGCCAGCGCCGTCCACAGCAACGTGCCCCATGGAGTGAAGTATTCCGCCGCGGTCACGATCGGAACATAAAAGATCGGATAGTAGCTGCTGTTGATCCCAATCTCGCCCGTATGATCGATCAGCAGAGTAGCCAGCGCGATCTTGAGCAGGACAATATACGCCGGCCCGCGTCGCGGAGTCCGCGCCAACAGCCAGCTTTCGCTGAACTGCACCACTCCAATCGCCAGGAGCGTGAGCTGCTTGTGAATCTCCGCCACCGGCGGCAGCAACGCCAGCCCAGCCAGAAAGAGTAGCCACAGAACATCCATCCAGTTCAGCGCCGGACGTTTCTGTTCACTCATGGTCAAAATGTCACCGCTGAGAACTCGCAAAATAAGTACGCCGGGAGCGGGCCACCTTCCCCGCTTCCCGGCGTCATCGTTCTAACTCTGCTTTCACTGCGTTCCGCCGCCAGCCGCATCGCATCCGAACTTTATCAGACCGCACCCCGGCAGTCGGCGTCAATGCCCTTTCGCGGGCGCGCTCGTGCTCCCGTGACTCTGCGCCGCGGGCGCCGGATGCGAGCTTGGCTGCGCATGCGTGGCCGTCGCCCCGGATGCCGGCTTCTGCGAGTGCCAGTTGCTGTACTTCTCCTCCTCCTCGCGCTGCTGCTGCTGGTTTCTTTCCTGCACCGGAGCCACCGGCTTGGCTAGCGGATGCGACCACTGCGGCGCAGTCTGTTCGTGCTGTTGTGACGAACGCGAAGCCGCTGAAGATGCTAAATTCCGGTTCGGAGACTGCTCCCCTGAATTTCTCTCGGGCTCCGGAGTTCCTTGCGCCTCCCACACCCGGGTTTGCGTTTTCGGCTGACTACTTCTCGCGCTCGTCTGTCCGAAAGAACGGAATCCCTCCTCGGTTTGCGCTTGCGACGGCCGCGTCCCTTGATTCGGCACAGGCCGGCCCGGCGCTTCCTGCCGTACCAGCGATTGTTGGCTCGAGGTCTGCTCAACCGGCGGTTGGTTCAAGCGTCCACCGGCCTGCGCCTGCCTTTGGTCAAACGAACCCGGCATGGGAGCCGGCGTTCTCAGCGCGACTACCGGGCGACTCGTCACCGCGGCTGGCGGCCGATTGGCCACCGGCCTCCCCGCCCCCAACACGCTGCTCCGGGCCGGCTCCACGGCAACCGAATGCGACACCGGTGCCGCAGCCAGCTCTCTCGCCGGGACCGATACCACGTTCCGCCCCACGGGCCGCGCGTTCACGAATGTGTCCCGCGAAACCACCGTTACTCCTCCGCTTACATTCCGGTTCGCATAGGTAATGTTGCTTACGCTCGTGTTCCGGTTCATTACAACCGTGTTGTAAACGTTGGTGACTCTTGTGACATTCACCGTCGTGTTGGTTACGTTCACGCGGTTTACATAAGCCCGGCTCACTCGATAGCCCGGAACAAATACTTCCCCCGGAGCCAGCGGGAACCACCCAACTCCCGCTCCAAACGAAAACGAGAAGCCAAGTCTCGGCCCGCCGCCCACCCACGCCACCAGCGCTGGAGCATACGCGGGCCGCGCCACGCTCGGTCCCGGAACCCACAGCCACCCGGTCCCGCCGTACGCCCAACGTCCATAGTGGAATGGCGCAAATCCCCAGGGCTCGTCCGCCACCCACGTCCAGCCCCACGGCCCTACCCAAATCCAATGGCCAAAGCGATACGGCGCCCATCCCGCCACCAGAACTCTCGGACGCCAGCACGTTCCGTAGCCGGCCACGTAGCTCCAGTCGCCGTACTCGTCGAGATCCTCGTATCCCGTCATCTCGCGCGAAACATAATTCGCGGAGTCGGAGCGCTCTTCGCTCTGATCGCGATTGAACGCCCAGGTATCAAGACCGTCGCGTGCCGGAATCTGGCCGAGGTCATAGTTCAGCTGATCGGTGCCCGTAAATGTGGCGTACTGATTCGCTACCACCGTGTAGGAGGAGCCGCCCCCCGTGACCTCACCACGGCCGCGCCACACCGTGACTTCCGTTCGGTTCCCGCCCGGATCCACATCGATGCGGTAATCTCCCGGCTGCATCACTACGAACGCCACGTTCGGCGTGTCCACTTCGTAGGAGTCTTCCTCGTCGACGTGACGCACCTTAACAATCAGACTTCCCTGCGCCAGACGAATCTGCGCCGCCCGGTCACTGACCTCGAGCAAGCTAATCCCAGTCTTCGCGCCCAGCCGGAGCGCGGTCGATCCGATATGAATCTCCGCCCGCGAGTCTTCATCGGCCCACAAATTGTCGCCCGTCACCAGGGGACGGTTGAGCACTGCGTCCACCCAGTCGCTCTCCCCGCCGGGCTGAAATGACACCGACCCTGCCATTTCATTCAGCCGCGCCACCCGGCTCGGAGGGTCTTGTGTATTCGCATCCTGTGCATCGTCTGCAGGGGGCGAGAACTGTGCATCCTGTGCATCCTGCGCGTTTATCCGAAGGGGAGCCTGCAGCACGAATGCCAAGCCCATCACCATCACAGCCCAGCCGAAACACTGCTTATGTATCTTCATAATTTCTTCCTCGCGAGATTTCGCGATATAGAGGAGGCCCTCCCAAATCTTATCCACGTCGGTATAAACCCGATACGGATAGTTTAGTTTTCTACGCGCGGAAGTAACCGTTTCGGCGAGGGATTGGCTGGAATCGTCCTGCTGCAATGTCCGGAAAACAATGACCGGCACAGGCGAAAAACGAAATACACCGGGTAAAACACGGAACGACCAGAAGTGAGTTTAGGGCGAAGGCTCGAACCGATATCCCACCCACGGTTCGGTCAGCAAGTATTTGGGAGACGAGGAGTCGGCCTCTATTTTCTTTCGCAGTTGTCCCACAAACACGCGCAGATATTCCGGTTGTTCGGTGCTGTTCGCTCCCCAGATAGCGCCCAGCAGAGTTCGATGAGTCAGTACCTTGCCGGGACGCCGCGCCAGGTAGACCAGCAAATCGAATTCCTTCGGCGTCAGATGAACTTCGTGGCCCGAGACTCGGACGGAACGCGTGTCCAGGTCGATCAAAAAATCCCCCGCCGTAATCACACTGGGCGGTTCCTCAACTGTCGTCGACCTGCGCAGTTGCGCCCTGATCCGCGCCAGCAGTTCGTTCATGCTGAACGGCTTGGTCACATAGTCATCGGCGCCGGCATCCAGAGCTTCCACCTTCGTGCGATCCTGTCCCCGCACCGACAGCACGATAATCGGCACTTGCGACACCTGTCGCACCTGGCGGCACAAGGCCACTCCGTCGAGATTCGGCATCGCCAGGTCCGTCACCACCACGTGCGGCATCCAGTTCTTCATTAGCTCCAGCGCCATCTCCCCGTCGTTCGCCACGCGGATGTCATATCCCTGCGCCGTAAGCGTGGTGCGCAGTACCCGGGTGATCTGGGGTTCGTCATCCACCACGAGAATTCGCTTGTGTTCACTCGTCATGTTTTAGGAATCATTCCGGGGTAGTGGTGCAGTTTGGCTTCCTACACTGCGGTGTCATCCTGAACGTTAGCCGTTTTTCAGGCGAAGTGAAGGATCTCCCGCTCGACCAGCCTGTCGCGTTAGCCAAACTGCACCACCACCCATTTCCGGTCGCCATTCCGACTCAGCGCATTTCCTGGGTCACGATGTGGACATCCACCGCCGGCGTATCGCGCAGGAACTTGTGAATCGCCGAGAGATAAAAATATCTTTTCCATCCCTTGGTGGCCGACCTGCCGAAGACCACCTGCGTGATGTGATGCTCGCGCACAAACTCCGCCACCTTTTCCGCCACTACCTTGCCCTCGGTCTTCACCACCTTCGCGCCCACGCTTTCCGCGAAGCGTATATTGTCGGCCAGCGTCCGCTGATTCTCGTCGCTCTCATCCGCGCCTGTATCGACGTAAAGCACAAACAGATCGCCATCCATCGCCTGCGCCATGCGTGCGCCCCGCGCAATCAGGTACTGCGCCGCTGGATTCGAGCTGATGCACACCGCAATCCGCTCCCGCACCTGCAAGAGCTGACCATCCTCGCTCTTTAACTCCGACAGCGTCCGGTCCACCGCCTGCGTCACCTGCCGCAGCGCCAGCTCGCGCAACGCAACCAGATTTGTGTTGCGGAAAAAATTCGCCAGCGCCCGCTCCACCCGCTCCAGCGGATATATATCACCGCGCCGCATGCGGGTCTGGAGCGCCTGCGGGGTCAGGTCCGCCATCACAATTTCGCCGGCGCGTCGGATCACCCAGTCCGGTACCGTCTCCCGCACCTGCACACCGGTTAGACTCCGAATCGTCGGCGCCAGGCTCTCGATGTGCTGCACGTTCAACGTGGAGAGAACGTCGATCCCGGCATCCAGCAGCTCAAACACATCTTCATAGCGCTTGGCGTGCTTACTGCCCTCGATGTTGGTATGAGCCAGCTCATCCACCAGCACTACGTGCGGCTTTCGCGCCAGAATCGCATCCACATCCATCTCTTCAAACTTCGTTGACTTGTATTCCAGCTCTCTTCGCGGAACCGCTTCCAGCCGCGAAGTTAGTTCCACGATTGGCTTGCGCCCGTGGGTTTCCACCACGCCGATCACCACTTCTTCGCCCCGGCTCGCCCGCCGCACTCCTTCACTCAGCATGGCGTAGGTCTTCCCGACACCCGGCGCGTAGCCCAGAAACAGCTTAAACACAGCCGCCTTCTTCGCCGTGTCTACTTCGGCCAGCCATTGCTCCGGAGTCTTAGGCATCGCCGTTATTCTCCACGCCGCAGAGGGAATTGTCGAATCGGTTTATCCGGAATGAATTCTAAAACCCTTCACCACAGAGCCACGGAGGCGCAGAGAGGACAAGAACAAGAAACACGTCGAGATTTCTCTGTGTCTCCATGCCTCTGCGGTGAAAGCCTTTTTAGCGACGCCATCCGTCCGATTCCAGTTACAATCGTGCCCGTGAAAGCTCGCTGGCTACAACACCTGTGCCGCTACGCCGCCTGCGTGGCGGCGGCCGAACTGATGGCGCAAGTCTACCGGCGCGTGTTGCACGTAAATCCCACCACCGTAGCTTTGACTTTCCTGTTGATGGTGTTGTGGGTCGCGGCGTATTGGGGATTTCGCTTCTCCGTCTTTCTCGCGCTGCTGGCCACGCTCGCCTTCAACTATTATTTTCTTCCCCCGATTGGAACCTTCACCGTCGCCGACCCGCAGAATTGGGTGGCCCTGTTCGCCTTCCTCGTAACCGCGGGCATCGCCAGCGAACTCGCGGATCGCGCCCGCCGCCAGACCGCCGACGCAGTTCAGCGCCGCCGCGATGTCGAACGCCTCTACAGTTTCAGCCAGCGCCTGCTCGCCACCGACAACGTTGCCGAATTATTGAATGCGATTCCCCTCTATGTGTGCGAAGGATTCGCGGCTAAAGCTGCCGCAATTTATTTGCTCAGTTCGCAGCAGGTCTATCGCACAGATCCTAACGCCGCCCCGCTTGCCTTGCAGGATCTTCAAATGGTCAGCTCGAGAGGCGAGCCGGTCATCGACGCCAATCGCGGCATCTCCCTCACTCCTCTCCATCTGGGGACGCGCACCACCGGAGCCGTCGGCATCGTCGGCCCCGCGCTCTCCCGCGCTACGCTCGAGGCCTTGGGCAGCATGATCGGTATCGCCATCGAGCGCGCGGGAGCCATGGAAAAACTCTCGCAGACCGAAGCGGCGCACCAGAGCGAAAATCTGCGCGCTGTTCTTCTCGATTCCGTAACCCATGAGCTGCGCACTCCGCTCACCGGTATTAAGGCCGCCGTCACAGGTCTGCTCTCGGACTACAACCTCGACGAGACCCAGCGCCGCGAGCTGCTCACGGTCATCAACGAAGAAACCGATCGCCTCGACCGTCTTGTCGGGGAAGCCACCGAAATGGCCCAGCTCGACGCCCACAAGGTGGAACTGCACATGGCCCCGGTGGATATCGCCGACGTGATCGAGTTGGCCGTGGAACAGTCCAGAACCGTTCTTAGCCAACATCCGCTCGACGTGCATGTCGCCGCGCAGCTTCCCAAGGTCCATGTCGATCCCGACCGCATCGCAGAGGTTCTGAAGCAGCTGCTGGAGAATGCCGCCAAGTATTCCCCCCCCGCGTCGCCGCTTACAATCACAGCCGAGCAGAAAGGACACCGCGTCATCACCAGCGTCACCGATCACGGTCCAGGAATCGACGACTTCGAGCAGTCGCTGGTCTTCGACAAGTTTTACCGCGGCCGCGACCAGCGCTACAGCGTGCAAGGCACGGGCATGGGATTAGCCATCGCCAAAGCCATCGTAGAGGCTCACAACGGGTCAGTCAGCGTAACCAGCCAACTCGGCCGTGGCTCAGTATTCTCCTTCGACCTACCCGCAGCTTAGGTAGCGCAACGCTCGCGGCGAGCGGGCACGGTGCTTCCGGCGGGTGGACGCAGCGCCTACAGCCGGGGAGCAGCGCTTCCAGCGCTGCGTTCTTGCCGCCAATGACTGCGGGCTTTAGCCTCTGCGCTGCCTCAGTTCTTCAGCTTCGGACGCTCGCACGTATCCACAATCTTTGTCGGATCGATCGCGTCGCTATCCACCTGCTCTTCCAGGATCTTCCCATCCTTCCCGATGAGGAAGTTCACCCGGCGCGCGGCTTTGTACTTATCCAGGTAAATTCCGTACTTGTGCGTGATGTCTCCGCCCCAATCGCTCAGCAGGGGAAACGTAACTCCAATTTGATTGGCGAAGGCTTTGTTGGCGAAGGCACTGTCCATGCTCACACCCAGGACCTGGGTGTCGGTCGCGTCCAGCCTCTTCAAATCCTGCTGGAGCGCCTGCATCTGCTTGGTTCAACCTCCGGTGAAGGCGAAAATAAAGAATGCCAGCACAACATTTTTCTTACCGCGATACTGGCTCAAGGAAATTTCCTTCAGATCGTTACCGTCGAAATATTTAAGCGTGAAGTCCGGCGCCATTCCGCCAACCCTTGGAATCGACGGGCCAGCCTCCGATGGCTTGCTCTGCGCGGCGGCCGGGCGGCTCGCAGTCAGGCATACCGTGCCCGCAAGGAGTAAGGCGGCCAACATATTCTTTAGCTTCTTCTGCATCACGATCCTCCTGACCGCATGATAACGTACTCGCGCCAGGCCGTCCCTACCTCCCAGGATGCACATCAGTACCCTGCCTTCGCACGTTTCGCATTGCCGAAAGTGACTCGAACCAGTAAATTCATTTTCGGAACGCGATCCAACTTGCAATGAGTATTGCCACCCTGAACGACATTTTCTTCGCCGCCGCCGGGCGCAATCTCGACCGCGCCATGCTCTACCGCGAGTCGAGAAATTGGCTGCCCATTTCTTCCTCCGACCTGCGCCGCAACGTCGCCGGAACCGTCCACGCACTTCAGCAATGGGGAATCCGTAAAGCCGACCGCGTCGCCATTCTCAGCGAGAATCGACCGGAATGGTCTACTGCCGACTTCGCCATACTTTTGCTCGGCGCTGTCACCGTTCCCATCTACTCGACGCTAACTCCGGAGCAAACCGCCCATACCCTGCGCGATTCCGGCGCCAGCATCATCTTTGTGTCCACGGAGCTTCAACTACGCAAGATCCACTCCATTCTCCCCCAGACCCAGGTTCAGAAAATTGTGGTGATGGATCACGTTCAGATTTCCGGCGACAAGGCGGCAACTTGCATGCTTATGGATCAGTTTATGACCCAGGGCCCGCTCGCTCTCCATCCTCAAACCGAATCGTTTGCCCGCTCCATCCAGCCCGACGACCTCGCCACCATCATCTACACTTCTGGCACCACGGGAAACTCCAAGGGAGCCATGCTCACCCACGGCAACATGGCCTCGAACATCGCGTGCTCCTTGCTTGGCTTCGACATACGCCCCGGCGATAGCAGCATTTCGTTTCTTCCGCTGTCGCACGTCACTGCGCGCCACGTGGATTTCTCCATGCTTTATCACGGCGTCACACTCGCCTATTGTCCGTTCATGGAGCATCTTCCCGAGGCGCTCTTGCAAGTTCGTCCCACACTTTGCGTTTCCGTGCCCAGGGTTTACGAAAAAATCTATGCCAAGACCGAGTCGACGGCCCGCGGCTTCCCCAAACACGCGATCTATCACTGGGCGCTCTCCATAGGCCGCGCCAACAAACCGGCAATCCTGGCGGGGCAGACTCCCACTGCTCCAGCATGGAAGCTGGCCAACCAACTGGTGTTTTCCAAAATCCGTGAAGGCCTTGGAGGCCGGGTCAGAACCTTTATCTCAGGAGGCGCGCCCCTCGGCCGCGAACTTGCCGAATGGTTCGCCGACGTTGGCATCCGCATTCACGAGGGTTACGGCCTCACAGAAACTTCTCCCGTAATCGCAGTCAACACACCCGTCAACCACCGCATCGGCACCGTTGGCAGGATTCTTCCCAACCTCGAAGTGCGCATCGCCGACGACGGCGAAATTCTGGTGCGCGGCCCCTCCGTCTTCAAGGGATATTGGAATCGTTCCGAAGAAACCAGGAACGCCTTCGAGGACGGCTGGTTCAAGACCGGCGACATCGGCAACATCGATGGCGATGGATATCTTTCTGTCACCGACCGGAAAAAAGAACTCATCAAAACCTCCGGCGGCAAATTCATCGCGCCGCAGCCCATCGAGAACTCCCTGAAGCTCAATCCTCTCGTCGCGAGTTCCGCCATCGTCGGCGACCGGCGCAAGTTCGCCTTCGTCATCGTCTCGCCTAACTTCAACCTCCTCGAAGACTGGGCCCGCACCAACAACATTTCTGTTTCTTCGCGCTCCGAACTCGTTGCCAATCCCAAAGTTCAGGCGCTCTACGAAGGAATTGTGGGAGAGGTAAACCAAAATCTCGCCCGCTTCGAAAAGCTGAAGCGCGTGCTGCTCGTCCCCGACGAATTCACGGCCGACAACGGCGCCCTCACACCCACCATGAAGCTCCGCCGCCGCGTCATCGAAGAGCGTTACCGCCGCCAGATCGACGACGTCTACGCCAAGGCGCAGGCTGCAACCGATTAGGGTTGGGCGGATGACGTATCAGCTAAGATGTGATTCAAGATCGCCCGGATATGCAAGTCCGCGCAATCGATCGATGGAAAATCAGTGTTGCCGCTGTTGAAGAGCACAACCAGGTCGGTCCCTGCCAAAACGATTGCGTCGACCTTGTCGCGCTTGAGAATGGTGTGAGCAAGAGCAGACAGCCCTTCGTGCTGATCGGCTGATCCCGTTCCCGTCAGAGCAACTTCGACGTAGGTCTTGTGGATATAGTCGATTTCTTCGGGTTTCGGCAGGATGAACTCTACTTGATCGACTTGGCCGAAAAGCTCGGACTCGATCGCAAAGCGTGTGCCAAAGAGCGCCACCCGCTGAACCGCTCGCGCCACAAGCTCCGCTGACAGAGGATTAAAGACGTCAAGCACGGGCAACGGCGAGATGGCGCTGAGTTCCCGGACGCAGAAGTGTGTCGTGACCGAGGGGATGGCCGCGAACTCGGCTCCCGCGGCCTGCAACCGGCGAATATAGCCGTTTAAGTATTCCGCGAGCCCGGAGCGATCGTCGGCCCGGGCAGCTTGAAGCACGCGCGGCGTTTCCGCGTGGGCCATGACCATATCGAGGGTGCGGCCTTGTGACTCACACCCGGCGGCTAACTTCTCGTAATAGTGAATGGTGGCTCCAACTCCGACTCCCCCGATTAGGCCCAAGCAGCGACTCTTCTTCATCCCTCAAGGTTAGTGCTTTCTCGAGAGCCAGGCTAGTGCCGCGTCTTTAACTTCCAGAAAGACAGTAAAGATGATCAGAACGATTCGTGTCCCTGGAAAAACACGCGGTCGCGAGGTAGCCTGCTCCTCGACATTTCTTTCAACCGGTTTACAATAAACACATGATGAACGACCCTCTCATAATCGCCGGACGTTCCTTCCGCTCCCGCCTGATCGTCGGCACGGGAAAATACAAATCCTTCCAGGAAACCGCACGCGCCTTAGAGGCCAGCGGAGCCGACATGGTTACTGTCGCCGTCCGCCGCGTCAACCTCGACCGCAGCAAAGAATCGCTGCTCGACTATATCGACCCCAAGAAATATTTCCTGCTGCCCAACACCGCCGGCTGTTATACCGCCGATGAAGCCGTCCGCGCGGCGCGTCTCGGGCGCGAGGTCGGCCTCTCCGACTGGGTGAAGCTCGAGGTCATCGGCGATCAGGCCACGCTCTACCCCGACGTGCAAGCCACACTCGAGGCCACGCGCGTGCTGGTCGGCGACGGCTTCACCGTCCTGCCCTACACCTCTGATGACATCGTCTTTGCCAAGCGTCTGATCGATGCCGGCGCGGCTGCGGTGATGCCGCTCGGCGCCCCCATCGGCAGCGGCATGGGCATTCAAAACCAGGCTCATATCCGCATCCTGCGCGAGATGATCACCGGCGTTCCCCTCATCGTGGACGCTGGCGTTGGCACGGCATCCGATGCTGCTATCGCCATGGAACTCGGCGCCGACGCCGTCCTCATGAACACCGGCATCGCTAACGCGCAAGATCCAGTCTTGATGGCGGAAGCCATGCACCATGGGGTATTAGCCGGACGCCAAGCTTATCTGGCAGGCCGAATGGCGAGGAAGCTGTATGCCACCGCCAGTTCCCCGCTGGAAGGCGTAGTCCGCTAGCCTGTGTGGCGCGGGCGCCCTCGCCCGTGAATGCCGGCAGTGTGAAGGTTATTTCCCCAAATAAAAAGGGCGGCCGCAGCCGCCCTCTATTGCGTCAACTTTCCGATCACAACATCTTCGCGCTTTCCACGTGGACCGAATCGCCCATGACGTGTCCGGTCACGGCAATGTGGTGTCCCTCGTGCCCCTTCAGTGCATCCGGGTTATCCACCATCAGAACCTTCTGATCCCCATCGGTCACGATCACCATCTTCGCGCCCGCGGCCAGGCATTTCTTCGTGCACGCCTCTGCCTTGTCGTTGGCACCCTTTACGCCGCACTTATCGTCACTCACCCACCCTTTTACGGTTGTGGACTTACCCATATCATCAAACGCCAACGCCGTCAGGGCAAACACAAAACACATCGCAAGACCGAGCACTAGCACTTTTCTCATGGCCGGTTTCTTCTCCTTTTTGGACGTTCCCATCGCGGCGCTAGGCCGCGAACTGTGGAAGAAAATTCTATCCCCAATTCGGCAGCGGCAACGCTACCGTTCATCGATGAACGTCACGAACTATACCACAGAGAACTTTTCCTGATGTCAAGGCGGGACGGTTGCTTGCACCAGGATTTCCCAATCTGGCAGCCCCCGTACACTCATTTTTTCGCTGAGTGGATACCGGGCAGCGGCTCCGGCGAAACCGGCGGGACATATACGTACTCTCCGGGTCGCGCGTAGTGCAATTGCTCGCGCGCTTCTTTCTCGATAGCTTTTTCGTCGCTCTTCAACCCGTCAATCTGCCGCACGTAAAGGTCGTTTTCCTTTTGTTCTTGGGCGATCCGCTGCTGCAGCGACTGATACTCCATCCGCTTCTGCTTGTAGACCAGCATGCCATTCGCCCCAAACATCACATGCACGAAGAGCAGACCGGCGAGCACCGTAACCGTAATCGTCGCAATGCGCCGTCGCAAGCCATACACTCGCGCCGCCAGTGGACGCGCGCTGTCCACCCATGATGCAGCCAGCGCCCCGGCCTGCGGCGCTCTTATCGCCACCACTCGCAGCCCGTCATCCGCAGTTGGAAATCGCCGAACCTTGGCTAAATCCTTTACTCGAAAATCCATTGCTCGGTGAACCTCGAGGATCAAGACTCCAGCTTCTCAGTGGACTTCGCCGTGCTCTCGGCGTCAAGCGGAAGTTCTACCGTTGCACCCTCCAGGAACCAGCTTGGTTACCAACTGCCTTCCCCTCAAATCAAGGAACGCTGCACCAGCGTAAAGTGCTAACCTCGAATCTATCGCTGCCCGGCCGGAAGCCGGCAGCCGAACCAATGACCGACCAACGAATCCTCCTCACCACTGCCGGCTCGGAAGAAGAAGCCCGCACCATCGCTCGCCATCTCGTCGATAGCCGCATGGCTGCATGTGTCAATATTGTCCCGGGAGTCACGTCCATCTACCGCTGGCTAGGCGAAGTGGAGGAGTCAACCGAGTGGCTTCTGATTGTCAAAACGACGGTCACGGCCTTCGGCCATGTATGCCAGGCGATTGCGGAACTTCATTCCTACGAACTTCCGGAATGCATCTGCCTGACCATCGAAGATGGATCGCCCGCCTATCTGAAATGGCTCGCCGAATCTGTCTCCTCTGCGGAATCACCCTAATTAAGATCGCGTCTAGACAGCCGCACAAGAGCGAGTGTGGGGACAGCCGCCTCGGCTGTCCAGCGAAGCGTAGCGAGCCGTTCGTTTTTGTTTTGTTCCGTGCAGATCCGTCCAAATCCGTGGCAGGAAGCCTATATCGCGGTCAGCCCCAACTCCAGATCATCGAGAATGTCTTCAATATCCTCGATGCCCACCGAGATCCGCACCATGCCATCCGTGATGCCGATCGCCCTGCGCCCCTTCTCGCCCAGCCCCGCATGCGTCATCGTCGCCGGATGTGAGATCAGCGTCTCCACTCCTCCGAGCGACTCTCCCAGGGAGCACACCCGCAGTTTCTTCAGCATCCTGTTGGCATTCTTCAGCGATCCCGTCTCAAACGTGATCATCGATCCAAAGCCGCTCATCTGACGCTTCGCCAGCTCATGATGCGGATGATTGGCCAGCCCGGGATAGAACACCTTGCTTATCTTCTTATACTTCGACAGAAAATCCGCGACGATCCGCCCGTTGCGGTCGTGAATCTCCATTCGCGCCGCCAGCGTCTTCACCCCGCGGAGCACCAGCCAGCATTCGAACGGTGAAAGTATCGCCCCCGCTGCCTTCTGCAGAAAGGCCAGCTTCTCCGCCTGCTCCGGCCGGCTGCACACCACAACGCCGCCCAGCCCGTCGCTGTGACCGTTAAGAAATTTAGTCGTCGAATGCACCACCATATCCGCGCCCAGCGCCAGCGGCTGCTGAAAGTATGGGGACATGAAGGTGTTGTCCACCACCAGTTCAACCTTCTTGCGCCGGCAAACCCGGCTGATCGCCTCCAGGTCGCTCAACCGCATCAGCGGATTGGTCGGCGTCTCCACGTACACCATCCGCGTGTTCTTGCGAATGGCGCGCTCCACGTTCTCCGTATCCGACGTATCGACGTAGGAAAATTGCAACCCGAAATTGCTGAGCACCTGGTTGAACAACCGCGGTGTTCCACCGTACAAATCGTTCCCGCAAACCAAGTGATCGCCCGACCTCAGCATGCTGGCAATGGCATTGATCGCCGCCATTCCACTGCCAAACACCGGCGCCGCTACGCCGCCTTCCAGCGATGCCAGATTTTTCTCCAGCCGGTCCCGCGTAGGATTCGACACCCGCGCATACTCGTAGCCCTTGTTCTCTCCAATCCCCTGTTGAACGTAAGTAGAGGTTGCATAAATAGGCACGGTTACCGCACCCGTCAAAGGATCCGGCTCCTGCCCATCGTGAATCGCGCGTGTGGCAAATCCAGCCTGCCGATTCTTCTTCATGACTTTCCACAAAAAGTGCGGCTCTAGACCCCGCCCTCAAAAATCTTCTTCGACAAATAACGTTCCGCCGAATCCGGAATAATTGTCCCTACCCGTTTCCCTGCTCCCAGCCGCCGCGCGACATCCAAAGCCGCGAACATCGCAGCTCCCCCGCTCGATCCCGCCAGCACGCCTTCCTTCGCGGCCAGCTGCTTCACCGTCTCAAACGCCTCATCGTCCGTGACCGCAATCACTTCATCGCATACGTTGGGATCAAATGTCTCCGGGATGAAGTTGTTTCCAATCCCTTCCACTTTATGAGGACCAGGCGCTCCGCCCCCCAGGACCGACCCCTGGGTTGTGACCGCGAATGCGAGCACGCGTGGCAAATGCTCCTTCATGTAGCGTGCTACCCCAGTAAAAGTTCCACATGTTCCACACCCAAGAACAACAGCATCGACTCTCCCATCCATCTGCTCAAACATCTCCACTGCCGTAGTTTCGTGGTGATAATCGGGATTCGCCGGATTTTCGAATTGCCCCGCCATGAACGCACTCCGATCCCCAGCCACCACTTCTTTCGCCCGCCGGATAGCTCCCCGCATGCCCTCCTCGTCCGGTGTTCGCTCGACCTCTGCACCGAGAGCCCGCATGATGATTACTTTCTCCTGCGAAAAATTCTCCGGCACAAACAGCTTCACCTTGTAGCCGCGATTTACTCCGATGAGAGCCAGCCCGATCCCAGTATTCCCCGCGGTGGCTTCGACAATAGTCCCACCTGGCGCGAGTCTTCCCTCCTGCTCCGCTCTACGAATGATCCCGATGGCCGCGCGGTCCTTCACGCTCCCACCCGGATTCAGATACTCCAGCTTGGCGAACACCTCCGCCGATCCAGCCGGAGCCAGCCGCTTCAATCGCAACATGGGAGTCCCGCCAACCAGAGTGGTGATGTCGTCGGCGACGCGCAGTTGGGAAACTTCAGAGTTTTTCAGGCGCACGCTTCAGAGTAAGGGGAGAGTCTAAAATCGTCAATCGGACCACGCACCCGGCGATCACTAGACGGTTACCGTAGTCATCGCGGTCAGTTCACTTGAAATATTCGGGAACTCTTACTTATTTCCTGCCGCCGCGGCCTGTGATCCCGCATAGTAACCGCTCTTGGTCCGGACCTCCAGCTTGCCGCGCCCTTTGACCTTGGCGTCAACACGTATCGCCCGGAAGCCCCCGCTCGCCTTCGGATTCGTCGGCGAGTAACCGATGGTGTACTGATTGCGGATATCGTGCGCCACTTGCCGGCTGATCTCGTCCACTTCGTCCAGCGTCTTCGGAAAAAATGCCAGCCCGCCCGTCCGTTGCGCGATGACCTCCAATGCCCTCCGGGCGCGCTTGGGATGCTCTTCATTCCCCAGTATCCCTATCGCATACACCGAAGGCCCGCTTTCTTCCTGCAGTTGCTTCACAGCCTGTTCCAGAGTTTCCCGGCTCGCGTTGTCCTCACCATCTGTGACTACAAGCAACACTTTTCTCTCCAGCCTGGCGTTTTTCTTCAGGTGCTCGGCGGAGGCTACGACCGCTTCGTAGAGCGCGGTTCCACCCTTGGCGTCTATCTTCTCCAACGCCTCTTTCAGCTTCAGCAAATCGTTGGTGAAATCCTGATCCAGATAATATTCGTCGTTGAAATTCACCACGAAGACTTCGTCCTGCGGATTGCTCGACCGCACCAGGTTCAACGCCGCCTGGTTCACCTTGGTCCGCTTCTCCCGCATCGAGCCGGAGTTGTCGATCACGATCCCCATCGCAACTGGAATATCTTCGTGACGAAACGAAATAATTGTCTGCGGTTTGCCATCCTCGAAAACCGTGAACGCATTTCGGTCAAGGTCGGTCACAACCCGCTGCTTGTTGTCGACCACCGTGGCATGCAACAAAACCTCATCCACATTCCTGCGGATGACGAAGGTCCCGTTGTCGTCGGGAGTTTGCTTCGGCCCTGCGCTCGCGGGAGAAGTCGAAGCTGTGCCGGATGCTGGATTCGTATTTTGCGCCCGGAGTGCCTGGGACCTCGCCTCCTGGCCGGCAATACTTTGCGCCAGCAGCGCAACCAATGCAACGGCCCTAATCCGTCCCAGAAAGAAGAATCTCGCAGCCCTCTTATTCTTCCGGCGCGTAATATCCGGTCCTGGCATACACTCGCAGTGGCGGCAGTCCTTTCGGCGGCAGTAACTTCACTTTGATCTTACGCCATTTGCCGTCCCGCACTATTTTGTTAGGGCGATACCCAAGCACATACTGGTTGCGCAGCTCCACACCAATCTTGGTTGCCACGTCAGCCAGATCGTTCGGATTCTGCACCGTAAACGCCCGCCCCCCCGTCAGTTCCGCGATTTCCCCCAGCAGTTCCGGCCCCAGCCGCTCTTCCTCCGTCGGGAAATACCGGTCGTAGATGCCGATGGCATACACCATCACATCCGCTTCCTTTACTAGAGCCTTGATCTCGTTCTCGGTGTAACGGCTGTGATTGTCGCCCCCGTCAGAGATGATCAGCAGCGCTTTCTTGGGATACTTCGCCTGCCTCATCTTGCTTACGCCCATGTAAATCGCGTCCAGCAAAGCCGTCCGCCGCCGCGGCACCGCGTACAACAGCTTGCCCTGGATCTCTTCCACCGAACTGGTAAAGTCGCTCACCTCTTCCGGTTCGTCCGAGAACGTGATCATGAAGAATTCGTCCTGCGGATTCGCGGTTTTGAAAAACTCGCTCACTGCGTCTTTCGCCCGGTCCATCTTGCTGCTCATGCTGCCACTGGAGTCGAAAATAACGCCCAGCGAAACCGGCGCATCCTCGCTCGAGAACGACTTGATCTCCTGCGCCGCGCTGCCTTCAAACAATTTGAAGTTTTCCTTCTCTAGTCCGGTCACCAGCCGGTTCATCGGGTCCGTAATGGTTACCGGCACCAGCACCAGGTCCGCTGCAATCTTCAGGGGACGCACGTGCGTATTTAGTGAAGAGGGAGTGATCAGGCTTTGCTTGGCAACCTCCGTCGTCTCGGGGGTCACTTCGCGAGGAGCAACGTGAACATCATTCACGCTTGTCTGTCCCAGAGCGCGAATCGACCACCCCGCGCTGGCGAAAAGAAGCAGCACCCACAAACAGGGAGACTTAATTTCAGGCAAGCGGAAGGCAAACAGCCTCAGAGAAGGAACACGCAAGAACTGCCGAACTAGGGCCTTGGGGCGACTGAGCAGGCGCCCATCCAGGAGGGCCATAAGCACCTCAATTGGTCGCGATAGTATCACGCTTTCCTGAGGACATTGCGACTTTTTTGTCAAATGTTGGTGACAATCGGCCTCTGGACGAATCATTTTGGATCGCCTGCCTCATCGGCTGGCATAACCCTGTCAAGGCCCTGCACCAACGCACGTGTGCCAACTTGCTACAATCAGAAGTTTGTATGGCAGACGTTCATCCTTTTCGCGCCTTTCGCTACGACCCCAACCAGGTCTCCCTTGCCCAGGTTGTGACCCAGCCCTACGACAAAATCACCCCCGGCCTGCAGGATCGCTACTACGCCGCCAGCCCGCATAACCTCGTCCGCATCATCCTCGGCCGCCACGAGACAGCGGACAATCCGGCAAATAATGTATATTCCCGCGCCACCGCCTACTTTCGCGATTGGCGCCAGCAAGGCGTCCTCCGCCAGGATTCCCTGCCCTCGCTGTACGCCTACTCCCAGCGCTTCACCTTCCCCGGCACGTCCAGAGGAAGTTCAACAACCGAACTGGAGCGGCGCGGCTTTATCGCTCTTGGCCGCATCGAGGACTATTCCGCCGGTGTCGTCTTCCGGCACGAGCAAACCCTGGCCAAGCCCAAGGCCGACCGCCTCGATCTACTCCGTGCCACGCGCGCCCACTTCGGCCAGATCTTCATGCTTTACGAGGACTCCGGCCACGTCGAGTCCTTGCTGACCACTTCCACCGATCCGGCCACCGCCGTCACCGACGAGTATGGCGTCCTGCATCGCGTGTGGCCAGTCTCCGATCCAACCTTGATCGCTTCGGTCCGAAACGCCATGAGCGACAAAAAACTCATCATCGCCGACGGCCACCATCGCTACGAAACCGCGCTCAACTACCGCAATGAACGCCGCAACAACGAAGGGCGCGCCGCCGATTCCTCCCACCCGGCCTCCACTCCCGGCGACTCTCCCTACGAATTCGTCATGATGACCTTCGTAAATATGAACAGCCCCGCCTTGCTCATCCTTCCAACGCACCGCGTCGTTCACGGGCTGCAGTCCTTCTCGGACGAGGCCTTTCGCAACGCCGCTCACGCATTCTTCGACATCGATGAGATCGATTCTCCCCTCGACGCTCCCAGCGCCACCGCCATCCTTCGCGAATCCGGACGCGCCGGAACCTCCATCCTCGCCGTGACCGCGAACCGCGCATTCCTGCTGCACCATCCGAATCCCAATTCCGCAAAAATTTTCGCCGGCTTCTCCCTCCGCCAGCAAACCCTGGACGTGGTCCAGTTGCATAAGTGCTTATTAGAGAATGTCCTGCACCTGTCGGAAGAATCCATCCGCAACCAGCAGAACCTCTCCTACGTCCGCGACCCCGCAGAGGCCTTATCACAAGTTCGCGGTACCGCCGGCCCCCGCGCGAACATTGCATTTCTAATGAACCCTTGCCCCATTGCGCTCATGCGTGATATTGCCTTGGCCGGCGATGTCATGCCCCAGAAATCCACCGACTTCTATCCCAAGCTGCTCAGCGGATTAACGATCTATGCGCTTGATTAGCGTTGGAAACCCTAGCGCCGCCGGCGCGGCGGCTGTGGCGGGGCTGCCCCCGCCGCCGAGGCGTAGACCCACGGTACGGACGCCACTTGCGGTCGCCCTCGTTTTGCTTTTCGCCTTCCTGCTCTTGCAAGCTGCCGCCCCCGAGAAACATCTCGCGGTCTACTCCACCGCCGCCAACTATTCGCTTCCCCTCGTCGCGCGCGAAGGCCGCGATTACGTCGGATTGCTTGAATTGCTCGATCCCCTCGGAACCGTCAGCGCAAAGTCTGACCCACCGCGCTGGCGTCTGCATTACAACAACATTCTCTCGGACTTTACCGATGGCAGCCCCCGCGCCCGCATTCAGGGGCGCGATGCTATTCTTCCGGCGCGATTTCTCCTCGAGAACGGACGCGGCCTCGTTCCGCTGGCTTCGCTCGCTTCCATCCTGCCCCGCATCCTCGGTGGTCCCGTCACCGTGCACGAGGAGTCCGGACGTCTCTTCATCGGCAGCGTCGCAACCCACTTCACCGCCTTAGTCTCTCCCGACGATCCCGCGCGCCTTGTGTTTCATTTCACTTCGCCGGTCAATCCTTCCGTCGCCACCGAACCCGGCAAGCTGCACCTCACCTTCAACCGCGAGCCGATCGCCGCTCCTGCGTCTCCTACCCTAACCTTCGCCAGCAAAGCAATCCCTTCCGCCGCTTATTCGGAAAATAATGGCGCCGCCCAGATCGCCGTAACCAGCACCATCCCTCTGTTAGCCAGCTTCAGCAACGACGGCCGCACCATCACTCTCGCACCTGCGAAATCGCAACCCGCGCCGGCGTCGGCAACCATAACCCCAGCACCCGCGATCCCTGCCCCCGCCTCGATTCCGCCACCACCCAGCGCCCCCGCGCCATCGCCGTCAGCTGGTCCGGCTCCTTCCGTCCCCCGCCGTTACTTCGCCATCGTGGACGCCAGCCATGGCGGCGACGACCGCGGCGAGGCCCTCAGCACCAATCTTGCCGAAAAAGATGTGACCCTCGCCTTCGCCCGTCACCTGCGCCAGGAACTGGAGAGCAGGGGCATCTCCACTTTCCTTCTACGCGATTCTGACGCCAACCTCTCGATCGATGAGCGAGCCTTCCTGGCCAACACCAATCACGCCGCCGTTTATGTGGTCCTGCATGCCGCATCCAGCGGCCACGGAGTTCGCCTCTACACCGCGCTTCTTCCCTATAGCAGCGACGACGATCGTGGCCCCTTCCGCTCCTGGACCACCGCCCAGCAGCCTTCCATCCCTCTCAGCCAGGCGACTGCCGTCAGCGTGGCCACCGAATTGAAAAAGCTTGAGGTCACCGTCCGCACTCTCACCGCGCCCTTGCGCCCGCTGAACAATGTCGTCACCGCGGCCATCTCGGTCGAGGTAGCACCGCCGTCCTCCGACGTTTCGCAACTCACTTCGCCCGATTACCAGCAGTTGGTAACCGGCGCCGTAGCCAACGGGATTTCCGCCGTGCGCGCGCAGCTAGGAGCCGCCCCATGATTCAACCGGCCGTGGGTGCTCATGTGGGGACAGCCGCCCTCGGCTGTCCAGTCGAGCGAAGCTCGACTTCTTCCCTCCCAGGATCGGCAAGATGAGCGGCCACCAATGATCCCTCGTTCTTTCTATATAGCGGTTTCGGTGCTGCTGGCAGCCGTCCTCGGCATGAGCCTCTACGTCTGGCGCATGCGCGGACGCGCCGCCGCGGTTCCGATCGCGTCTACCGATATGCGTCCCGTCGTAGCTCCGGTGGCCGGAGCCACCGAGCGCGTGACCCTGTTCGTCGCCTACGACGACGTCGGAGTGCTGCACGCTCAGCCCGCTCAGATTCCCATGCCCAGCGTCCGCCAACAGCGTGCCGAGGAATTGCTTCGCTCCCTCGTCGCTCTGTACTTGGACAGAGCCTCGCCTCATCCGCTCCCGCGCGGCGCCGATATCCGCAGTGTCTACCTCGTCGATCCCGGATTGGCCGTCATCGACGTCAACGCCGCCTTCGCCGACGGCCACCGCTCCGGAGTCCTCGCCGAAGAATTGACCATAACCTCCCTCATCCAGACCCTTTCCGCGAACATCCCAGGCATTCTTAAAGTAAAAATCTTGGTCGAAGGAAAAGAAAGACAGACGCTGGCCGGACACGCCGATCTATCCGCCTTCTTCGACGTCTCCGCCATCAACCGGCTGACCACCCAACTGCAATCGACTCAGTAAGCGGAGACAAACCATGTGGAAACAGACCATGTGGGGACAGCCGCCCCCGGCTGTCCGCCGGGCAAAGCCCGGCGCTTTACCCGCCCGCGCCTCAGCCCTCCGCTACCCGGACCGCGCTAACTAATCCTAGAAGCCCCGCGCCCAAAAAAAACGCGGGCGATTTTCGCCCGCGTTAAGAAAGACCCGAACTCTCTACGCCCCTACCAGGGCCGGCTCCACTCCGTAAATTGAATGCCACGAAGTCGCCGCCTTTAGCTTGCCATTGACGTTGTTGATATTCTTGACGCCCTCAGTCTCCAGCCACTTGCGGAATGCCGCCGCACCCTGTTTGGCATAAATCGGAATCCCATCCTTCCAGGTCGCGCGCCCGCACAGCACGCCGTTAAACTTCACCCCGGATTCCCCCGCCAGCTCCAGCGTCTCGCTGAATTCCGCATTGCTGACTCCTGCGGAAAGATAAATAAACGGCTTGGTCGCGACATTCGCCGCCTTGTGGAAGAGATCGATCGCTTCTTTCTTCGTGTATGCCTTCTGCCCGCCAAAACACTTCATACCTTCCACAAACTTCATGTTCACCGGCACTTCCACTTTCAATACGTCCACCCCATACCGCTCTTTGCTGAACTCCCGCATGCTCTCGGTGACGATCTGCGGCTTCTTCTTCGCGTATTCCAATCCCTTCTCGTCCGCTCCCTCTTCATATCCCACAAACTCCAGAAAGAACGGGATGTCATTTGCGCGGCATTCGTCGCCAATCCGCTCCACCCATGCGTGCTTCTTGTCGTTCACATCCTTGGGATCGTACGGCGTGTAGTAAAGCAGAATCTTCACGCAATCTGCCCCAGCTTCTTTCAACCGCCGCGCCGACCAGTGATCCAGCAAGTCCCCCAACCGCCCCGGCCCGGTTTTATCGTATCCGGTTTTCTCATAAGCCAGCAGCAGCCCGGCATTCTTTGCCCGCCGCTTCGAGGCCGGCAGTCCCCACTCCGGATCCAGCAGAATTGCGCTGGCATGGGGCGTCAAAACTTCTGTGACCAGCGTCTTGAACTCCTCCATCATGGCGTCGCTGACTTCGCCGCCCTTTTCTTTGCCCAGCGATTTTTGCAGCGACCCGCGCTGATCCATCGCCGCTGCCGCAATCACACCGCGTTCGTTCGAGACTTTTCTAAGACCCGCAAGTTTTCCAGGGGTAAGCTTCATAGATTCCTCCAGAGATACGTGAAGATGAGTGCTTGAAACAGTCAATTGTAAACCACCCGCATTACGATGAGCCTTCCGCCCGGACATGAGCTACGCTTGGATTTTGAGGCGATTGTTTAATTCTGCTCTGTGCTCCGCACCCGGCTCTTTTGCACTCCGCGAGCAATGGTATAGTGGTATAACCGCTTGGCTTTCCCCAGTGCTGCCAGGTAGGCGGACAATAAGCCAAGCTATTCGCAGACTCTTTAGCCTAATATTTCCAAGGACTCATCCACCATGCCCATTGCCACCACAAATCCCGCCACCGGCGAAGTCATCCGAACTTTTCAACCTCTTTCCCCCGCCGAGATCGAGCAAAAGCTCCAGCTTGCCGTCACCACTTTTCAAGCCGAGCGCGCCACTCCTTTCTCCGAGCGTGCCCGCCGCATGTCCAAAGCCGCCGACATCCTCGAACGCGACAAAGATAAGTTTGCCAAATTGATGACCCTTGAGATGGGCAAGCCCTACAAAGCGGCAGTGGCAGAGGCCGTGAAATCCGCCTCGGGCTGCCGCTACTACGCCGAGAATGCCGAGAAGTTTCTAACGGACGAAGTAATCGACACCGGCGCTCCGGCCGGCGCCAAGAAAAGTTTCATTCGCTATCGTCCCATCGGCCCCATTCTCGCCGTCATGCCCTGGAACTTCCCCTTCTGGCAGGTATTCCGCTTCGCCGCTCCCGCACTCATGGCCGGCAACGTCGGACTCCTCAAACACGCCTCAAACGTCCCCCAGTGCGCCCTCGCCATCGAAAGCATTCTTCTTGAAGCCGGATTCCCCGCAGGCTCGTTCCAGACGCTGCTTATCGGCTCGCAGCAAGTCGACGCCATTCTCAACGACCCTCGCGTGGTCGCCGCCACACTCACCGGAAGCGAGCAGGCGGGCATCGAGGTCGGAATCGCCGCTGCCAAGCGCATCAAGAAGGTAGTTCTAGAACTGGGCGGCAGCGACCCGTTCATCGTCATGCCCAGCGCCAATCTCGACGCTGCCGTCGCCACCGCGGTTGAAGCCCGCGTCATCAACAACGGTCAGTCCTGCATCGCCGCCAAGCGTTTCATCGTCGCCGAACCCATCGCTGCCGAGTTCGAGCGCAAGTTCGTCGAGCGCATGAAGAATCTCCGCATCGGCGATCCCTTCGACGAAAAGACAGAATTAGGCCCGCTCGCCACGCCCGACGCCGTCACCTCGCTCGATGCCGATGTGCAGAAAACCGTCGAAGCCGGGGCCAAGCTGCTAATCGGAGGCCATCCCCTCAAGCAGCCCGGCAATTACTACGCTCCCACGGTCCTAACCGATATTCCGAAAGAGTCGCCGGCCTATCGCGAAGAATTCTTCGGCCCCGTCGCCTCGTTATTCCGTGTGAAAGACATCGACGAAGCCATCCGCCTGGCCAACGACAGCCGCTTCGGCCTCGGCGCCAGCGCCTGGACCAACGACGCCAGCGAGCGCGAACGCTTCATCAACGAACTCGAATCCGGCATGGTCTTCATCAACAAAATGGTCGCATCCGACCCCCGCATCCCCTTCGGGGGCGTAAAAAGCTCCGGCCACGGCCGCGAACTAGCCGCCAACGGCATCCGCGAGTTCATGAATATCAAAACCGTTTCGATCGCCTAGAACCCCACCGCCTAAGCTGCTTATTGTTTTCTGAATGGAGAGAACTGGGAAGGGTACGACTTCAGTCGTGCCGCAAAGAGTCGCGAAAGACGCGCCGGCTTTAGCCGCTGAGGCAGGCTCCTTGCCCCACGCATCAACTTGACCCTTTAATCCGATGTAGGTAATATAACTACATAAGAAACTGCCGTGGAAAAAGCTATTTCAGCCGCCGATGCCAACCGGAAGTTCTCGCAGGTCCTGAGAGAGGTCCGCGAAGGACGAAGCTTTGTCGTAACCAGCCACGGCCGCCCTGTGGCGCGCATTGCCCCCGTCGAACGCCAACAAGGCCGCATTGGAGACTGCCCGGGTTGGAAAGCCCTGATGAAGCGGTTGCAAAACCAAGCCGTTAGAGACGTTGGCCGCTGGACGCGGGAAGAACTATACGAACGAGACTAATCAGGTACGGCTAGCGCTCGACACCAACGTCCTGGCGTACGTCGAGGGCGTAAACGGAATTTCCCGCCAGCGGAGCGCTGCCGAAATCGTGGCGAGGTTACCTGCCGCCGCAACATTTGTTCCGGTTCAGGTCCTGGGCGAATTGTTTAGCGTCCTGCGCCGAAAGGCAAAATACACTCCGCAGCGCGCGCGGTCGGCGGTGCTGAATTTTGCCGATGTTTTTCAGTTAGTGGAAACCACCCCAGCGACAATGAAAGCTGCCATTGATCTGTCGGCGAAACATGGTTTGATGATCTGGGACGCGGTCATACTGGCCGCAGCGGCAAGCGTGGGATGCCGCCTCCTGCTCTCCGAAGACCTGCAAGAAGGATTCACCTGGAGCGGGGTTACGGTTACGAATCCGTTTTCCCCGAAAAAGCACCAACTGCTGGCAGGATTGCTGGCCGAGTGAACCTCGGATTTTCGTACTAAAACCTACCTGAGCATCCTCCAGAAGAGCCAGGCAGCCAAAAATCCCGTCGCGGCGAAGATAATCTGCGTCAGCAACTTTGCCTTCCGATAAATCGGCTCACCCGTCTTTACCCTTTGCCACTCCTTCTTCAAGAGCGGGGGAGCGTCTCGTTCCAGCGCGTCAACAATCCGGTTTATCTTATCAATCGACGTTTTGGGTGAGTCGGTCGTTAGGCAGCGGAAAAGTGTCTCCATTTCCCCCATCGGCTGGAGAATCAGCTTGCTGTCACATTCTTCCCGGTTAATCCGAAGCTTTATTCTGATCGAGGCTCGATTGAGTTCAATGTAGTCTTCGCGAGTAGCACTCCAGAACTCAGGGTATGTCCACGGCTGGGGCCGCATGAGGAATGAGTGTATCTGATGAGCGTGAGCGACAAACAGGGCTATATCTCCCCTCAGCGCGTCAATCCATGCCTGCCTGAATTCAGAGACCTATTGCTCCCTTGAGATGATTAATCCTAGGAGAGAAAACGCTCCCGCGATCCAAGCCGCCAAGCTGGCGCTCCCGGCGGCAATTAGGGCCACCGACACCTCAACCGTTGGATTGGCCATAGTTTAAGACCCTCTGCCCGAAACCTTCCGACCTCACTGCCGCAGCGTCAACTTGCTCAACACCCCTTGCTGCTTTGCAATCAACGCCTGCACTCCCAGCCGCGCATAAGCCAGCATCTTCGCAAACTGCGCTTCATCAAACGCCTGCCGCTCCGCCGTAGCCTGCACTTCCACCATTTTGTACCCGGCCGTCATCACAAAATTCATGTCCACGTCGGCCCGCGAGTCTTCTTCATAACAAAGATCAAGTAGCACTTCTCCATCGACCATTCCCACGCTCACCGCAGCCACAAAATCCTTCAGCGGGACCGAAGTCAAAGTCCCGGCCTCCACCAATTTTTCCAGCGCCAGCCCCAGCGCAACGAACGCACCAGTAATCGAAGCCGTCCGCGTCCCGCCATCCGCCTGAATCACATCGCAATCGATCCAGATCGTCCGCTCGCCCAGACGCGCAAGGTCGGTCACCGCCCGCAGCGACCGCCCAATCAGCCGCTGGATCTCATGCGTCCGGCCGCTCGGCCGCCCTTTCGCCACCTCCCGCGCCGTCCGCGTCAGCGTTGCCCGCGGAATCATCGCGTACTCGCTCGAGATCCATCCCTTCCCTGAGTTCCGCATAAAAGGCGGCACCGTCTCCTCGATCGACGCCGTACAAATCACCCGCGTGTTTCCCACCTCAATCAGCACCGACCCTTCCGCCGTAGTAATGAAATCCGGAACGATCGAAACCGGCCGTAGTTGATCGACAGCACGATTGTCCGAGCGATAGAACATAAGCGAGGATTGTAAACGATGCTGGTAGGAAGCTCGTGTGGGGACAGCCGCCTCGGCTGTCCCGACGAGCGGAGCGAGGCGTGCGCCACCCCACTCGTCATGCTTTAATAGAATGATTCCAAATCCCAAACAACCATGCCAACCCTGATCCCCCAACCCACCCGCATCCAATCCGCCGGCAACAAGCCCAAGCTTATCGACGAATACATCGGACGCGTCAATTCCAAAACCTCCGCCGCCAGCGTCGCCCACATGCGCAGCCCCGCCGGATGGCTCGAGCCCGGCCAGACCCCGGCTTTCGACGAATTCACCATCGTGCTCAAAGGCATGCTTCGCGTCGAACACAAAGCCGGCTCCCTCGACGTCGCTGCCGGACAAGCCGTAATCGCCCACGCCGGCGAGTGGGTCCGCTACTCCACGCCCCACGAAGGTGGCGCCGAATACATCGCCGTCTGCCTTCCCGCATTTTCGATGGACACCGTTCGCCGCGATCCATCCTAAGATGCGGATTCGATATAAATCGCCGGGTGCCCCATCCTTGCGTTCTTTGCAAGGGTGGGATTCCACAACACCATCCCCATTGGGGCTTTTCTGAACAATCACGGATCGAGCCAACTACCACCTGCGGGTGCCGAATTCAATCCCCCAAACTTCGTTAGAATTACTCAATGCCTAATCGTTCGGTAGCAGTCTTCGACCTCGGTGGCGTGCTCATAGACTGGAACCCACGTCACCTCTACCACAAGCTCTTTTCCGGAGACGACGCCGCCATGGAGCACTTCCTCGCCAACGTGTGTACCTCGTCCTGGAACTTGCAGCAGGATGCCGGCAGACCCTTCGCCGAAGGTTGCGCTTCCCTCAAGCGGCAGCATCCCAGTCATTCCCAGCTGATCGATGCCTGGTTCGAGCGTCAGGAGGAGATGCTCGCCGGTCCCATCTCCGGCACCGTCGACATTCTTGCGGAGTTACGCGGTCGCGGTGTGCCTTTGTACGCCCTCAGCAACTGGTCGGCTGAAACTTTTCCCATCGCTCAAAAACGATTCGATTTCCTGCAGTGGTTTCGCGGCATTCTGCTCTCCGGAGAAGTACGGCTGGTCAAACCCGATCCCCGCATCTTCGAGCTGTTCTTTGAGACTTTTGCCGTCGCCCCCGCCCAAGCTATCTACGTCGATGACTTGCCGCGCAATGTCGAGGCAGCCGCCACTCTCGGCATGCACGGAATTCTCTTTTCCGATCCCGCCGCCCTTCGCAGGGAACTAATAAACCTCGGTTTCCTGAACCCGGTGGGGCAAATTGACCATGCAGCCGCTTGGGTTTCCGACCTGGACCGAGCCCGCGCTTTCTACCAACGCTGGTTCCAAGCCTCAACCAGCCCTCGGTATTCAAGCTCGAAGCGAGACTTCGAATCCTGCTTCCTCTCGCTCGGCTCCGGCGCGCGGCTCGAGCTGATGACATCGCCCGCTGAACCTGCGCGTCCCGCGCACCTCGCCATCTCCGTCGGCTCGCGGGACGCAGTCGATGCTCTGGTAATAGCCATGGAAGCCGATGGCGTTCGAATCGTCAGCCGTCCTCGGCTGACCGGAGACGGATATTACGAAGCCATCATCGCCGACTCCGAAGGCAATCTCCTCGAGATCACTCCCTGAAATTCTTCAGACCCAGAATCTCAGCCGCAGATCCAGCAAACAAACCGCGGGAGGCGCCTGCCAAAACTGACAACTGGGAACGGAGAACTGAGAACTGCCTTCATCACTCCCACTCGATCGTCCCCGGAGGTTTCGACGTAACGTCATACACGACGCGGTTCACGCCTTTTACTTCATTCACAATCCGCGTCGAAATGGTCTTCAGCACTTCATGTGGCAGCGCAACCCAATCAGCCGTCATGCCATCCTCCGAACTGACGGCCCGGATCGCGCACGTATAGGCATAAGTCCGCATATCGCCCATCACACCGACCGACATCACCGGCAACAGTACCGCAAACGACTGCCAGATCTTGGTATACAGCCCGGCATTCTTGATCTCGCTGACCACAATATCGTCGCACTCGCGCAGCAGCGCCAGCCGCGCCGGCGTCACTTCTCCTAACACCCGCACCGCCAGCCCGGGTCCGGGAAACGGCTGCCGTTGCAATATTTCTTCCGGCATGCCCAGGTCGCGCCCAATCTTGCGGACCTCGTCTTTGAACAAATCCTTCAGCGGTTCAATCAGCTTGAGCTTCATTTTTTCTGGCAGCCCGCCCACATTGTGATGCGACTTGATCACCTGCGACGGCCCTCGCACCGACCGCGACTCGATCACGTCCGGATAAAGCGTTCCCTGCACCAGCCACTTCACCTTGCCTTCGTCTTTTTCGATGCGCCGCGCCTCCCGCTCGAACACCTTGATGAATTCGTTACCGATAATCTTGCGTTTCTTCTCGGGATCGCTAACGCCTTTCAGCTTTCCGAGAAAACGCTCAGTAGCATCGACTGCTTCGAGATGTAACCCGAGCCTGTCGTGCAAAGTCTTCTGCACTCTTTCAAACTCATTCTTGCGCAGCACGCCGTTGTTCACAAAGATGCAGGTCAGCCGCGACTTCCCCTTTGCATCCCGCAGAGCCCGATCGACCAGCACTGCCGCAACCGAAGAATCCACTCCGCCAGAAAGCGCACAGATGGCGCGGCCGCTCCCCACTTGCGTCTTCACCTGCTCGACCGTCGCGTCGATAAAATGCTGCGGCGTCCACGTGGGCTTCGCGCCGCAGATCTCAAACACAAAGTTGCGCAGAATCGAAGTGCCGTTGCGCGTGTGATGCACTTCGGGATGGAACTGCACCGCGAACCACCTTTTCGCTACGTTTTGAATTCCCGCAACCGCATGGGATGTCTTAGCCGTCAGCTCGAATCCCGGAGGCAGTTCCAGAGCTTCGTCTCCGTGCGACATCCACACCGGCTGCCGCTTCGCCAGCCCGCGAAACAGCATCGACTCGGCGACAATGTCGATTTCCGCATGCCCGTACTCCCTCTTCTCCGCCGGTCGCACCCTCCCGCCCAGCGTATGCACCATGAACTGCAACCCATAGCAAATCCCGAGAACCGGCACTCCCAGCTCGAATAAGCGCGGGTCGGCCGGAGGCGCGTCTTTGTCATACACCGACCACGGCGCCCCAGAGAGCACAATCCCCAGCGGGGCATGGCTCTTCACCTCATTCAGCGAAGCGGTGCAAGGCAACACCACGGAAAAAACATTCTGTTCGCGAATCCGGCGCGCAATGAGTTGGGTGTATTGCGCCCCAAAATCGAGAATGACAATGGATCGGCTCAGCGGCGAGGGATTGCGCTGTGACTGCTTGAGTCTGGTTTGGGTTTCCACCGATGAGTTTCTCAAATTTGAGGAGAATGTGTAAAGCAGACCGGCGATTT